>Ga0307512_10001356_pt1 | contig 34766 bp, 28 predicted proteins | sample 14_EM_MG_FD_200267 | JGI IMG/M metagenome (GOLD analysis project Ga0307512, IMG submission 200267) | Populus trichocarpa ectomycorrhiza microbial communities from riparian zone in the Pacific Northwest, United States - 14_EM | ecosystem: Host-associated > Plants > Roots > Unclassified | place... | reverse complement strand
ACGGACAAAGGTGCGTCTTATATATGATGAGCATGAGGGCGAGCATCGTGTGAAGTCTAAAAGGGCAGTCATGGCGTGAAGTCTAATGAGACAGTCACGATCATTAACCTTAGGGCTTCCTGCAACAAAACTAACTCCGCAATGACATCTGCTTCAGGATTATTCAGAGGTGTGAGGTCATAGAAGTGGCTGTCAATTGTAACCCAGGATAGGGGCTCGTTTGGTCGTGCGATGCGTTCGTATCTGGGTTCGTTTGGCGGGAAATTCTGAAAGTAGTCGCCGAAGTGTCGCAAATTCAGTAGCGCAGTTTGCGTCGAGCCGAAGCATGCTGGATAGAGTGAGAGTTCTATTGCATTCCTAGACCGAAGAGAGGGGTCAAATTCCTGAAGAGCCCGTAAAAGCTCTTCATCTGTCCAGTCGAGAGGTACCCCAGCTATTCGAAAGCACATCGGTGCGGAAGGCATGTCGGATTGAGATTCGTCGGTAGTTGGTTCCGAAAATGACTCCATGGCCAATTTATGATGGCAGATGTGTGGATGCAAACTGATCTCGCGACGGGCAGATGTTATATATACGTGACAACCATGTTCTGCATCTGCTGTGCGACATAGGTTTGGCGGTTGTGTAGTTACCATTGGATGTACGTTTTCTTGCGTCAGCCAATCGTGCGAACGGTTCATAGGTGAGGTTTCCCTACCTTGAGTAATTATTCGATATAAAGAAAACTTTAGTAATGCAGGTGGTACCGCCATGTATTATCTGGTGGTTCACACAGCGAAGTAGTATTTCAGAAGAGTAGAATATATACACTGGATAGAGATTAACTCATCGTTAGTAGTTTAATGAATTTTGATTTTTATACATCTGCAGCTTTATAAAGGTTGATTTATAACGAACGGATGAATTACCGTGACTTGCAGGGGTCACCAGTTAGCTAAATCGTTCGGAGAACAGCAGCGAACAAGGTGTGGGGGACACGTGTATCAGCAGTGCCGCTTCGGTAGAAGAGCGACAACGTGCAACTCAAAGCTCCCTGCACCATCACCTCAGGCAACGACGTGGCAGTCACTGATAATGTTGCACTTGACAGTGGACTTGAGAGGCTAGTTCCACAAACCTAGGGGTACTTGCAGCTATATCGAATAACATTCTTAGATTATAATGCCCAGGATGAAAATTTGCAGATAGAATGATGAGGTGTGCTCGTTCTACTATGTCTTATTCTACTTCGGGAAGCCAAGCCACTAACCCAAATAACTTTAAAAAGAACAAAGTACACCAGGAACGCGATATGAAAACCCGTAAACGGCCCTCGAATTAAGTCCACTAGTTTGCTATGATCACGACGTATTATATATAAGGATTGTGTAATTGTCCATAACTAGGCATACTTTTACCTCTCGGTCTCGTATTTACGATATGTGTAAACTTTAGTGTATGGCTTTAAAATGAGGGCCAAAATGTCGGTAGAACTGTGTATACGTGATGAGTGCTAAAGATACCGCAAAACCAGCACTAGGAGAAAGTTCACACATTGAATGTATATATCGCGATCTACGTCAAGCTCGCAGGTCGGGCGATTTTGAATTTAGGGCCCGAGGTCACCTCGCACTCGCTAGCAACCCTCACCCAGTTGTTGAAATGTACTGATTGCTAGAAGCTTGTATTCTAAAGTACAGGTACATTCGTGCTCTTATATATACGGTATTCGGAGTATGTCTTGTACGCATGCATGCGCACTCAGCTGGCATCTCCAGCTGAGTCTGGTATCTCCAGCTGAGCCTGGAATGACCATCATCTTAGAGAGATTATGCATCAGCCCAACTGAGGCCATACGTCACGGAGATAAACCATATATGCAACACCAGTGGTGACATATGATCAATAGGTACACTAGAAAAGAGATATCGAGTATTATACATAACATCGAGAAACCTTGAAGAGTATAGACTCTATCTTATTTCCCACCTCACTCTGGACTAATCTACATAATAAACGACCATTTTGGAGTGGCATGTTAATGTTTCACGAGTTTACACTCCCGTCTGTAGTCAAAGAACAATTTTCATTCGGTAAACATGAGAGCCGCAACGACTAAGTGGAGGTATGAAACATCATCGGGATCGAAACCCCATTTGATGACATATTGAGCCGTACCACGTCGAGAACGGAGATGGCGATCTGTACGTTACGCTGCACCGAGGTATACTTAAGGGTATTTTCAAAATCTTCAAGCAGACACAAAAATAGCAGCTGAAAATTTTGAAAAGATTCGACTGTCAGTGTAGGGTGCATTTTTCGGACCTTGAAGATTCTACTAAGGAGTTTTGTTAACTTAAGAGGAGATAGGGTATTGGAAATAGAAGCAGCCAGGTTTGACGGCTCGCGCTCTGTCCTGTATCCCCTAGCTCTGCAACTCGAGGATGCGGAAACGCAATTTGTAGTCATGCTGCTCAACGTGACACCATACCATTCAGATGCTCTGGTGTTTGGCACCGAGTTCCTTCCAACACATTCCATCACACCCACGTTTTAATATCCAACTTGTCGGAATCCTTCCACCATAATAACCAGGGGTTCCAATTGCCAAACTGAGAGAACACATTCAAGGCATAGTTTTGACATGTCTTTACTTCTACATTAGCACTTCTTACTATGTATAAAGGTGGTTGCGCTGCAGCGCTGTCTGGCTAACGTGGGAGCTTGTATGTTCATATATACAGTAGCACGTGTATGCCTTGTACACATACATATGCACTCAGCTGTCCCCATCAATTGGATCTTCTTGTGTGCTTGAAGAACTCATCGACGTTGTTTTTAGCCCTCAGCAGAAATTGTTGCGACAATAAAGGGGAGAACCGTGTATTGGCTATGGTGTGATGACTGTCTAGGTACAGGTCTAAAGGTCCAAGATGCGTAGTGAAAGGAAGCGTAAAGTGTGAAGTCTAAAAGAGCAGTCACAAAGCTTATGGCTCTATCAATAGAAATTCCGTAATATGATGTCTTCAGACAATTTTTGCATAGATTGTTGGACCAGATCCTAGCGCGTAAGGAAGAGTATGCAACTTATGGGTGCAGCTGCCAAATCGGAGATGCGTATGTTGACTTCTTTTCATCTAATTGACACATATACAAGAAGTAAAGTGCATGTGGCGGAGCCACTCAACCCTAACGTGATGACCGCACTTAAAATCCGCCCAACACTCCTCCAGGGTGGTATCACGACTATAAGAACTAAAACATAAAGAAAGCCATAAAGAAAATCAAAAAGATGAACCGTGCCATATCTGGAGCTTCTCCCAAGCAAGAAATCATACCCAGAACTCCCCGAAACAATTATCCTCCCAAAGAACGGAAAAACTCAAGATCCCATCTCCGACATTACATTGTCTCAAAAAGGGGGGTTTCGGCCATGGACTAGTCAGTCGGCTTCTGCTTTCTCGATCTCCAGTCGACCGCTGCTCCGACGGCAATGATCTGTCCGGCCCCTTCTCCGATAAGAGCCCGCAGGTGCTTCCCATGCCTTTGAGAGATTCCGTTGAGGTCTGCCATTTCCCTTGAGAAAGAGGTTTTCTTGGATTTTTCGATCACTGCCGGCGGATCTTCCTCATCCTCATCCTCATTTTCATCCTCATCGCCAGAACCCGCGCAATCCCTCAATTAACCTGCAGAATTACAATCGGAACTACAACCGGCTGCTAGTCGGTTGATCACGGGAGTCGATGCGATTCTCTTGCCGTCAACGAACTGTCTCTGTTCCGCTTCTTACTTTGTCTACCTGTTGAGATCAATCGAGTACGAATAGAGATATTGAATTGACTATCGTACAAAAGTGATTGTCTAAAGAGCAAAGAGAGAGAGAAAGACTGGCAAATATATGGGAAAGGAGAGAGCATACTCGGCGAAGCCGAGTATCACATCCGGAGACCAATGCCAGGCATCACTGCCGGGGCTAGCCCTACTCCTCAGCATGGGGGCTGGTGGCGGCCCATGGGGGCCGCAAGCCACCGGCCTCATGCCCGCAGCCTTAGGCCAAGCGCCACAAAAGCCACCGGGCCAAATCCCGTGCCAACACTACCATCCTTCGTTCATTTTGATTACTAAGTATTGAAAGGGAAGTAAGGTATGGGATAGGAATCTCCTTTATCTAACGAAATCATGCAGGTACTGTCATGCTTCAAATAATGTGAGTACAGTATGATTAACAGCGACAAATCTATCCAATAAGCTCAATAGCTGAATGCTCCTAGTGAAATATTACTTACATGCAATTTTTTGGCAGCGGATCTTGAATAATGAATCGGAAGCAGAAGCGCGCGAAGGGTGTGCTGCATAGCTAGATGCTCTACATAATGATTCGTGTTACAACACTGCGCATTGTTAACCGGGGCTTGGTGGGCTCAGCATCATGGGCTGGAATAGAACCGCAAATTTCGGTTAGTAATGTGATCACATGAATATGTCGACTCTGAGCTTCTATGTTGCTGAAGTTACGTTAAGTTAGGTTGCACTGGACTTGTGGGAGTAGCCGGAGGTCGAAATTACCCGAACAGCGGTAAGTTTTGCCGATCTCCTACCCTTTCGGGCGGCTTTCTCCAGATTTCCGTTTGTTTTGTTTTAATCATACTGTATTCACTCTATTTAGAGTATGACAGACCCCTAAACCCCTCCGCTTCCGGGCTGGCCGGCTAGATGGCGGAGCTCCACTCCTGCTACCCGTCGTCCCCTCTCTGACAAAGGAAAAGCACATCTAACGAAGCAGACGATGATATACGACACAAAGGAAATAACATCCAGATTTCCGTTACTTCTCCTTCTCCTTTCAGCCGCACGGAATTCTTCGCATTCTGTTACACACCACGTCCCGCCATTGTCAAGCAGTCGGAAATTAAAGTTGTAGCAAAAATAGAGCAGACCGATAACCTCATAGTTTTCAACGAAAGGTTGAGCTGATGCTTGACTGAATATCATTCTCCTTTCTACACTTATCATGTAAAGATACAAGGAACGTGAGTTACGAGAACTTTGTGGGGTGAAATGGATGGTAAAATTCTTCAGCGGAATCTTGAATAGGGAAGTGCATTGATCCAGCAGCCCATAATGAAACAAGTCAACTCGTGGGGTCTAGACAGACTTTTCACCAACGTAGCTGTATCATCCGAGGATATGCCAGGCAGAACAAACATATAACGAAGCCATAGTTCTCACTGGTAGTGGTATCATACCAGCAATCTCCTCATTCTCGGTAGCCTAATCGTCCTCTCAAGTCGACACGCCCCAAAAATCCCCAAACACCCCCGAAAACCAGCATTATCCCGCACCTCTCTATCATCTACTCGTCAAATTTTCAAGTCTCCGGACACCCCTGTCTGTGATTAGATGACGCCGATAAGATTGTGTCCGATTGAACAGTTACGGCAGTGTTTTTGCCCCAAAGTGAAAACACAAAGGTTCGTGCAAGAGACTAACGTAAGTTAGGCTACAATTGACTAATTATTGTACTATTCCAGCACCGTTTCTATTCTACTGCCATTAGAGTATAATCTCAATATTTACAGTACCATATTAGCCTCGGAGGCCCGCCAGGGTTCCGAAACTATTACCATATTGGAGGAAACACTGGGTGTTTTTTTTGGTAGCAGGAACATCTTTGCAACGAATAAAGCATCAAGCCACCGCAAACTATGATACCCCGCACTGAATTCCAGGCCACCGTGCAGTACATCTACTCTGCCATGCGCATACCACTCTCTGCTTCCCTTACAAGGCAGAGAAAAGACCACATCCAATCCAGATGACAGTGATACTGACAAAATTCACTTAGCAATCTTAATTAATAAAGACCTTCTAGTCCATCGGGTTAGCCAATTCAGGACAAAGCCTTACTTGCATAAAACAAGTTTATGATGCGCTAGCTTTTTTTGGTCTAATTCCTCTTTAGCAGCATCATACTTCGTTATCTTCGGTAAAGTGAAGGCAAGAGCCTTGTATTTGAACTTTGGGGCAAAAACACTGCCGTAACCACTGATGTGTTGTTACCAAAGTTTTGAGGTATCGCCAAGGTGCCTACAACGAGGTGTCCAGAGACTTGAAAATTCAGCGAGTAGGAGTCCCTTATGTCATATTTCTCGTTGCGCACTCGACGTATCTGCTACGCACCTCAAAATAGCATATGTATGACGAGCAAATATTTGTCTTAGGCTTGAACTTGGTAGGTTATGTCTTCGGTAGGTTCGACTCTCCCTGCATGATCATGTCGTGCGTATGCACGCGGAAGCGCCGGCAAACACTGAAACATGATTCCCCTAGTTCCACCCAAAATATATGGCATGTGTCTTATTGTACGAGGCCTCGGTGAATGAAACCTAGTTAGACCGGTTATCCATTTTGCGTTAAGTGCTGTTGGAAGACAGTGTTTCCGCCTAGTTTTCCTATGATCCGAACGCCGACCGAATAGCGCTGCAAAGCGTAAATTTGTGCCAATCAATCAATAGCTAACCCATGTTTAGATGACAACACATGCTTGCTTTGTGGCTTTTCGTCCGCCTGATCGCCAATCCCTGATAACGAATTATATAGTATGGTAAGGAGATTGTACTAGCTGCAGGAAGCATATGCGCCTTACAAAGGACTTTCAAATGCCCGATTGCCGGGTTTGCCAGATTCCCATGCGACCCCTGGTTGTCTGGGCAATAAGAGTCGCTGTTCCATTAGATTATGAGCTGTACGAGCTATTGCGCGGTAAAACTATATATTTAATACTTGTCCCAAAACCCCGCGCTTGCCCACAATTACGAACGATCTTGACAAAGATCAACATGTCTAGCCCGACCGACCTAGAAGCACATAGAACGGAGGAGTTAACGATGGGCGGCGGGAACGACGTAAGTCAGAGCGTACTCAGTTGGAAATAGTGATGCGGAAGTGTGTTCTCAAGTTTACAAGGCGGCACAGCAGGAAAGAAATACCTCAGAGGAGACCACACCAGTAGTTTATACTACCGGTGGGAACAGCGCAATACTCTTGGGAAATGTTTCCGGAATGGCAATTCTTGGCAACCAGAACATCTCTGGATCAGCACAAGTCGGTACGTCAGGTCGCTCGGTAACCGCGGGAAAGTGTCGATTCGAAGCTCGGCTAGAAGCCATTTCATGAGTTACTTTGGAACCATTTAAGCATGAAGAGGTGCTATTCTTTTCATATAGCTTGTGCTATTAAACGACATCTTTAGAATGGAATGCTTTTTGAAATGATCGGGATGATAGAACATTTTTAGCGTTCTAGTGCTTTGGTGATCATGTAAAGAGCCATTTTCGGCTGATTTTTAACTAGGATGTACCAATATTACAACAAATACGACGATTAAGCAAGAATTGTCAAAAGGACCCCCTCCCCCTCCAGCTCTGTCCTACGATAAGGTGGAATATATGAGTAAGTGCTCTGCTTCAAATTGATAGGAAGAGCAATATTATAGATCTTGGGTATCTAACTGCATTTGCCCTAGTCGAAATGAAAATGGGCTGGGATATGCTTTCGAAACGGCTGCTGTACGCTGTTGATGAAGAGAAGCAAACATCCTTAATCGCTGACCACTACTGTAACGGGCCTAAATTTCACTGGATCACAAAAAACATTGACTTCGAGCAATGGAAATCAGCAACCGGCCCGGGCCCATCAGTGCTATGGCTATCTACACCAGTACCATATGACCACGGAACGACAGATATGTGCGCTCACATTGTCAACAGCGCTAAACAGGGGGCCTCAAAGACTGTATTACACTTTTTCAGGTCATCAGAACCAGCGGCTAAATGTAGACTCGTAACCACGTTGACGCACACTCTACTGCTGCAGCTTGTCAGAAATACGAGTAAAGAGAAAGCCGACTCTATCGCAGTTTCTTTTCTCAAGGTACTGGCAGGAAGATTTTTTGAGCGGTGTGATACCTGGGATTTCAGAGTGGACAATAGTCCGGATGACATAATGAATAAGATTATGAACCTCCCGGAAAGCGAAATAATAATCGAAGCTTTAGCCCAAGCTATCACGGAAGCTGGGATTCATAAATTGTTTATCATCGTCGACGATGTACCAGGGAATGTGGCCTTCTGGCTGGCCAAGCATATGACGGAAGTAAGACCAGAACCGAAAGTCCTGATAACTAGCCGAGAACCGCCAGGCGACGGTGTGAATATTCGCGGAATGGTGTGCATAGAATATAACAAGGAGCGATTGGGTTTGTATATATCTGCTTCATTCTCTGCTCTATATCGTAACTGACCAACCAATCCAGAGTGCCTTCGTTGCCTAGTTCGAGATGACAATAGACGATATGACACAATTACCGACGAGCACCATGACTCGCTAGGTTGGCTTTGGGAAACCCCACAATACCTGGAATGGTCAAATTCAAAAACATCCAGCCTTCTATATATCGAGGGCAAGCCTGGAAGTGGAAAAAGCACCTTAGTGAAGTTTTTGAGAAAAAATCTATTCAAGATGCAACCAGATCTTGATCCAGATACCGTCACAGTCGCTCATTACTTCTTTACTTTCAGCGGGACAAAACTAGAAAGAACCCATGAGAATATGCTACGCTCAATTCTCCACCGCATATTGGATCAAGACGAGTTAACGTTTCCCAATTTCCAGCGTGAATTTCGGCATTTTGGGCGTAGCAATCCAGAGTGGCCTTACGATTCTCTCAAAAGAATTCTATCATCTTTTGCAAATCATCCCCCAACGAAACCACTTTTTCTCATTCTTGATGCACTGGACGAGTCTGAGGAAAATGATCAACGCTGCATCATAGAGATGCTTTTCGAACTTTGCACCAATGAGAATTTGTGGGATGTCAAGGCAGTCATCGCCAGTCGCCCTGTTGCAGGGCTCACAGAAAAGGTCAAGGAGCGCTGTCCATTTATAACAATGCAAGAGCAGAATAAGCGTGACATTTCTGCATTTTCAGACGCTTTCCTCAAAAATGATCTTCAGTTAACGGGGGATGCGTTGCATGAAGCGACGCATTATATCGACAAACATGCTCATGGAGTATTCGTCTGGGTGAGTTTGGTCAAATCTGAACTAAAAGCCTACGACAGAACCTCCTATTCAGAAAAAGAACTTTTAGAATGTTTAAAAAGCCTTCCTACGGAGCTAGAGGCCTTCTATAGGTTAATGCTCAACAGGCTAGAGAATGGCACAAGTAGGGACGTTCAAGATGGACAAAGACTTTTCAGATTCGTTTTACTCGCGCTGCGACCTCTTACCACCGCTGAACTGCGCCATGCTCTGGCTGTACAGGAAGATCCTGATCCTGAAGACGAATTTGAGAAAAACTTGACTAGTGATATTGTAAGCCGAATTGTGCACTGTGGAGCAAACTTTTTAGAAATCAAAGGTAAGTTTCTAGGAGAATCAAATTGCACCATAACACTGACTGCTTTTGCAGCCGACGATACCGTGCAGATTATGCACAAGACTGCACGAGAGTTCTTGATCATGGCTACACCGGCAGCCAACCCCATGAAGATTGAGCTCAGTGATGAACAGGCCCAAGCATCTGTCGTTGAAACCTGGCTTCGATATCTGACGATTTGTTTCTCAGGCCCGACTATACAAGAGCATTTTTCAAAAGCCCAGACCTGGAGCCAAGCAGAAGCTCGAACGTATATTAAAACTCTGAACGAGTGGCATTTGCTTGACTATACGCTTCGCTATATCAAAGATCACCATGATCGCTGTGAGCAGAATGAAAGAATTTCACACCTCACCACCAACCTGGTGAAACTGTTGACCAAAACTCCAGCTTCGTACTTTCTGGGGCGATGGGTGGCTATTCGTCTTGGACGAACAAATTCAGCTCTACGTCAAATCTTTCTAATACTCCCGGGAGTAATCCGCGAAAGGGCCGTCCCTCAGCGAGGATCGATGCTAGCGCTTGCTTGCCCCAAATATTCGGCTTACGCTGAGAACATTCACTACATTACCTTCGATACTGCGGCAGAACAGAAGTTATCACCTATAAGGGAAACCTTGCTTTTAACTTGCATCGAAGACGTTAATCACCCGGATAACAGAAATTCATTGATGATTGCTGCGCAAAATGGACTGGAAGATGGTACACGACTATTGCTTGACCAAAATGTAGATACAAATGCCAAGGACAAGTCTGGATCGACAGCACTGCATCATGCGACGAAAAGCGGGAACGAGGCCATTGTTATGCTATTGCTCAGTCGGGGTTCGGATAGGAACGTGAAAGACAAGTCAGGGCGGACAGCATTGCAGTATGCCACGAAGAGCACAAACAAAAATATTATTAAACTGTTACGCGATCAACAAGTGCAGAAGAATGCGAAGAATCAATCCGGACGGACAGCACTACATCATGCGATGAAGAAGGGGTACGAGGATATTGTTCGGCCATTACTCAGCGGTGGTGTAGATCAAAAAGTCAAAGATAAATCTGGACAGACAGCACTGCTCCACGCGACGAAAAGAGGACGTATCACGTAAGTGTTCGCTTAGTTTAAGCCCCACTAGTAGTATCGAACCGCTAAGTAGTGTCCCATGTCTTCATTTGATAGTAGGTGAGAGTGGCGTGAAATACGGAGCATTAGCACCGCCGCGAACACTGCTAACTGGAAGTTTCTCAACGAGCATTTAGTCGGTGAGTTCTCAGTGAATGTTTTTGTCTGGGTGACTACTAATGTGAGATTGATGATTTGATTCTAAAGCGAGTGGGTTTTTCCGTCAGTTTTCCACACTAGATGATAGCTAACACGAGCCAACGATTGGATGATTCCATAGTGTACGAGCTGCCCAGTGAGTTCCCTAATTCAGTTTTTCCTGGATATGGACTAACCTGAAACAGCGAGTGAGTTCTCCATGAGCGTTGTACACCACATGGCGACTAACTTCTGCCTGATGATGGCCTGATTTTGTAGAATGTGAGCTCTTGTCTGGGTCCTGGCATTCGTCAACTGATGACTAACCCTTGCTGTGGCTTCGTTCATATAGGAAGTGAGTTTTACTGTGACTATTCTGCGCTGAGTTGTAGCTAAATTGAAGTCGTGGTTTGCTTTACTAGCTTGTAAGATTGTCCCAGACGTTTATAATCACGAGGCCTTTGGCTGTTGGGTAATGGCTAAATGCGTCTGGTGGCTAGATTTGACTGCGAGTGAGATTCCCGACAATTACCTTCCGGTATTAAATGATGGCTAACGGCTTTGATCTAACAGGCCGTGAGTTTCTCTGGGGATATTGTACGTTTGGTGTTAACTGACCTGGGCCTGATCGCTTGGTTCTGCAGCGAGTGAGTTTCTCTGTGATTGATCTCCAGTGAACGGTTACTGAACTTAGCTTGATCGCTTGGTTCCGCAGAGAGTAAGTTCGTCTGTGATCATTATCCCTTGATGGTAACTAAACTGGTCGCGATGGTAATCAGCGTTGGGTTGGATTCTGAGTGGGTTTTCCCATGATTAAGATTGACGGGTAGTAGCTGACTAGGTCTTATTGTGGTTTGATTCAATAGCGAGTAAGTCCCTTATGCTCATTGACAGTTCTCTGCTACTAGTTGAGGTTCTAATATGAGGCCGATGACATGACGGAATAGCCTGTGAGTCTCACATACCCTACCTTATACCCACTCCAATTTCGAGTTGAGCCTGTACTAACAGTTTGTGGATAGTCCGTAAGTTTCTTCGTCATGTTAGTCTCAGTATGGTTAATTCTCTGGTGCTAATTGGAGCATATGCTATCACTCGGTAGTCGGTAAGTTCCTAAAACAGCCGACCTGCCCCTAACTTATGCGGCTAACATATCTCGCACGCTGTAAACCGTAGCATGTGAGTTCCATTAGACAATCTAGACCGCTACAATTGTTTCGCACTAACCTCCCTTTGTCCGGTGGTAGTTCACATCTCCTGCTTACACGCAACTAGCGGGAATTTTGGCTCGTAGGTTTTGGCCCGTGGGTTTTGGCCCGTGGGTTTTGGCCCGTGGGTTTTGGCCCGTGGGTTTTGGCCCGTGGGTTCCGGTGTTGGGGAATTGATAGGCAGGCGGGCGAGGGTGTTAATACCTGTCGAGGAATCTGTTAAACTGAGGATACAAGTGGTAATGGTTATTTGTTTGCGGTGGAAACCATAGTAAAATTGCGGAAATGCCGGAGAAACTATTTGAGTCTAAAGTTGTGTTACGATGCGAATGAGATGCACTCAGTGACTTGGGTGTTGGCGTGAAAATCGATGCTCTCTTTAGAGATCTTTCGCTGCATCAGCGTCCTTTATTTTCAGTTAAATTGGATTGCTGCGGCGGTGAATAGTTTTTAGTTGAGCTTTGAGTGCTCCGGCTTCTAGCAGCCAACGGCTGATGTCAAGAGATTGATTAGGGTCTATGCATGGGATTCGGCAATATACCGAGGTACTGGCTTTGCATACCAGAATCTAGCTTGCTTACAGCCTAAGCGCGGACAGACTCTACCTTATTCCGGCCAATCGCTATTCGACGGATCCCGGAGGATTATTTGTTTTTCACATTAGCTTGTGGTTGGCGGATGGCATAGAAGATTCCGGGAGTTTGTAATGATATTAGTATGCAGTTATATCTTCAGTTGGACGGGTGTGCGTCGTGTACACCCATTAAATATTCTAGCGATAACACTGCCACTACTGACTAAGACCCCCAAAAAGTTCCTACACGCTACCATTCTCTAAATAGAGTCAATATAGTATGATTAAAAACAAATAAGCCCCCCATATGGACTTTGAAACACTGTATACAAAGGCTTACTTCATCCGCCTCTTTTTTCCGTAGCTACGCTCCGTTCCGTTCCATAATTACTCCTTGTTCACCTGGTACGGGGGGGCTCACCTCCGCCTGCTATGAATATCTAATCTGGGTGAATCAAGTAACCGAGTACATATGATCTCACTCGCATTGAGTAAAGCGAAGATTTTGTTGCAACAACCTAATTTTTGTTTGATGCTTAAACGTAGGCTGTTTGTACTTCGCGCAGAAAGACTGATTTAAGTCCTCTTCCAAATCGTCTGTGGGCTTTGGCGAGCCATAACCTGGAAGTCTCACCACTCCACCAATACTTCTTAGGTTTGAGGCGTACGTCAACGTATGTCGGAACAGCGTATAGTTCTTCCAGCCATGATCGCCATCCGAGTTACTATTTGGTTCACAAGAAGGTCTAGAGAGGTCTCCCGGAGGTGCTTCGAGTCGTCCTACCCGTGGTTGAGTTGCTTTGTTTGCTAATTGAAGTCCGTATTAGTTAATCTATTAGTATCGAAACATAAGGAAAAGATATCGGAATAACATGAATGTGATATACACATTTCTTTAGTGATTCTAAAAGTTTTATTAGATTGCTAGTGCAATATGGGCTTTTGGAGCGTGTTTAGCTTAAGCGGTACGGGAAACCGATTTCAGGCACGAGACAATCCCGTTGGTCAATTGCCACCATCCGCACGACAGGAAGAATGTTAGACTTTCACTATGCTGCAATTTATCTCTCTTTACAGCTCAACACCGAGCCACGTCCTAGGTTGATTTAATGTAGGCTTAGGGGTACAATGCCATGTCCGAATATCGTGTCATCTGAAGGCTCTCGGAATGAGTTAATGCAACAGTTACACATTTCGGAATAATCATGCCCTGCAACTACCACCCAGGAACACAAGTGATCACATTTTCGCCGGCTGGATGGTATCAGCAATGGCGATGAACTAAGGACTTTCCAGGAAGTCTGTCATGCTACCAGTGTGGACATGAATGTTGTAATTGTGATGACGATTTAAAGACAGATTAGGTATAAACAAGCAACATCAATTCTCATGCAAAACTATTCACTCTAACATTTATCCCCTCCCATCTCAATATCACCGCTAGACTTACCATTTCTCTTTCTCGGGGCCTTCGTCTTCTTCCTCTGACCCACGTCCTTATTCCTATCTCGTGGCCATGTTGGAGTAGTCTCAGTCCTTTTCCCATTCCCAACGCCAACCCAATCCATATTCAACTTCTCCGAATTCCAGATGGTGCACGCCACGTGATACATAAACGTCCCGGGGACCAGTACGACCACGCCAACAATTGTCACTCCCAGTACGCCCAAAATGATCACCGAGAACCACCAACAGCATTTCTGAATCGTTTCCCTCCCCATCGGCACATCTTGTGTAGTCAGTAGCACCTGCTGCGCCGCCAGGATTACTGAGATCAATACGACTGCCAGAAACAACCAGCCGAAGTTCTGCTTGAAATAGTTGTTGTAGGTTATGTACTGGCTGTAGTACAAACTTGGGAACTTGTAGCAGTAGCGATGTGCATGGTTGACGCGTGCCAGGCGCAGTTCGCCGTAGTAGTAGCGCTTGTTGATATGATCATCAGGAAAATAAAGGAAGTGTGCAGCGAGCTTGCTCCACGTCTCCCACTCTAGATCCTCAGGAACCAGGAACATTTCCTTCGCTAGCTTCAGATCAACTGGGTATTCGATGAGCTTTGTGTAGCTACGGAGGAAGCCGAGTACCAACATCCGAAGATCATCGTCATCATCTATGTACTCCGCAAAGAAGGTGGCAGAGAGAAGGTACGCCGGGAGGGGCTTGACGTAGATTGCACCTTCGTACCAAAGGAGGTGGAGAAATGACTTTTCGCTTACGACAATCGTACGTTGTAATGCACCTTGCCGATGTAGAGGTCGAATGTTGTCTGGGCGCCCAGCCCACCAGAGATGCCGGTGAAGAGCATTAAGTGTATCCACGTTCAGGTTTTTGCGGAGATAAGACCTGACAAAATTTACGTCTGATTCGGTATCATTCGATTGATTTTCGGGAACATCTTTGGGTAGCTCCCTATAAGGTAGGATAGGGAATCCCGGTATGGAGGCGGAGAGGTTCGCAGCTTTCACTGCCGCTGGGGGGAGGGAGCTTTCATATGCGGAGGTCGACTGGGATACTGGTTGTAATCGCTCCGAGGAGACGCCACGTTCGCCTGCTGATGAGGTCTGAGATTCGGTGGCAGAGGACTCCTGAGGGGTAGCTTTCTTCTTCTCGGGATAAATATTCGGAAAAGGAGGTTTGGATGGTTTGGGTACCTGACTAGCACATTAACGCAAGACACTGACTGCCTACATTAAAGTATTACTCTTTTTCGGACGGCGCCCTTATTTTGTCCACCCATTCTCACGACGTCGTAATCCCTGATTGGTTGAAATGTCGATAAATATGTCCTAACGATGAAATCCGCAGCTGAACCGGGGTTGTTTTAGGTGTCATGTGGTTCTCCGACTGTTCATAAATGACGTATTATAACAGAATAAAACAAACCTTTCACTTTCAAGCTGGAAGCTAGCCATACATATAATAAAAACCAACTGCAGAAAAGAATGATAGACCACTGTGCGTTTGCGCTCCGATCTACGCTAGTGTGCATCGGATCACAATCCTGCGCGAACAATGTTGCATATTCGACTGTTAGCCGAGTTTTAATTGGGGCTAACATACCACTGGCGTTGCCTAGCTAGCCGCCCCTCCCCACTCACGAGCATAAACCCTGCACAGAGCCGCATAACTGCCGTGTCACGCCAGAAATGCCGCAAATGCACTGCCCTGCGCGCAGCTACAGCAGCACTAGCAAAAACTTGTTCATCGTAGTTGGGGCAGGGATCAACTGGCTTCAGCCCCAGATCATCCATCCATCCCCGCTGCATCGCCCCATCCACCTAGATTAAAAGAACACTGCGACGAACGACGAACGAATAAGCAGCCGCCGTATTTGAAAGAAACATGGTGTGTATCAACTCTGTCGAAATTCTGCAGGGCTGTAAGTTGAACAGCTAGCTTCAGAGTGCTTCCTTGAGAGTGGTGTATGATCCGGTGGTGGCTCAATTGGAGTAAGTATGCTCCGCAACCGTAAAATAGGACTTAGCTAAGAAGGGAATCGATCGATACGGCAGTATAATATTCGTCCACGGGTTGAACCCCATAAACCGGAACAACCATGGACATATAACATGGACCCACGATAACGGAATTTTTTGGCCTCGAGATCTCCTGCCTAGACATGTTCCGGAGGCGAGGGTTTTACTTTTTGAATACAACTCAAATGTTGCCTTCAAGTGCAGCAGTGCTGGTATCGAGGTATATGCGCTTTTATCGCGCCAATAATATAATTACCTGACATGTCAATCGTTGCTAATACAATTTAGGACCATGCGGAAACATTGTTATCTAGATACAAAACTTACCAAGTAACTACAAACAGGCATCTGGTGTCAGAACTGACAAATGGCAGGTACTGTCTATAGCGCCATTGCCTTTGATATTCGTTTCCCATAGCTTAGGCGGGCTCATTGTCAAATACGTGAGCATTCTCTGCGAGTTTGTGCCAGGCGACTGCTTACAGGACGTATCAAAGGCTTTAATCAAAGCACAACTCAACCATCCACAATACGGAACCATCAAGGATGCGGCTAGAGGGCTCATGTTTTTTGGCACTCCTCATCGCGGAGGTAATGGTGTTTCTTTAGGAAAGGTACGGATCCAGCCTGTGTTCAGGGTTATGGTGTATCTGACGGTCATTAGATTGCCGCCAGAATTGTTCGATGTCTGTCCAACTCATCAAGGAATAACATTCTATTGGCCCTAGAAAAATCGTCAGCAATGACAAACCAAACGAACGACTTATTCCGCTCGCAGCTAGAAGACTATCAAATTGTATCGTTCTTCGAAACGGAGAAACGGAAGTTGCCTGGAATGCCGTTTGGAATGGTGAGTAACTGAAATTCTTAAACAATTAATATGAATGATAGATTAACATTAAATTTAAATAGATAGTGGTCAGTCGGAAATCTTCAATCATGGATATTGCCAGCCGCCGCGAGAAAATTTTGCCAGTTCAAGGAGATCATTCCGCTATGTGCAAATTTGCATCCGATGGCGATGACTTCCGAGATGTCGTTGATTGTATGAAGGAACTGGCAGCTTTTGCTCTTAAGAAAGCTTCACACGGCGGAAAATCCTTCCAGGATACAAATGTTTTTGCTCAGGCCGCTGAATCACACTCGCACGCTTTGGCGAGTAGTGTACTAGGTAATGAAACCTAGCTTTTGTGTTCCTACGTTATCTGTGTTAATCACTGCTAACCAATGCCAAAATAGAGTGCATCAATACTCTGGGTGCTACTGATCAGAGATTTCTTGTTTGGAAAATTACCTGTGACACAGAAAAACATTGTGGATGGATATTTGGAAGTAAGGAATACCAATCCTGGAAGGCTAGCAACGAGACTACTTTACTGTCTATACTCGGAGGTCCCGGCCATGGTAAAACTAGTACAATTGCGAAGATATTAAAATCCTATGGTCTTTCACTGCCGAACGATAGCCCAATTGTACCATCTCAGGATGATCGCACCGTTTTGTGGTTCTTCTTTAGCGGCGCGGTGGATGGAACCGCTACGATATTTCTGCGCACAATTATAAGTCAACTAGTTCAACAGCATTCTTGTCTTGGAGAGTATCTCACAAATTCCCACGCTCGCAATCCCTGCTCGTCATGGAGTTGGGAGTCCTTATGGACGGTTTTCGTCGACATGCTAGGGAAAGTCCCAAGTGGTGTGACGGTATTATTAATCATTGATGCTCTAGACGAATGTGAAGCATCAATGCATAAGTCTCTACATCAGAACATCCTGAGACTCGTTGAAACATTCTATTCACCGCAAATCAGAGGTCCGATTTTGAAAGTTCTCACCACGAGCCGAACAAGTGCGAGCGAGTATATTAATATAACCTTTTGCAATTATCATACTCTGAGTATGACGACCGAATGTACTGCAGAAGATATGGAAGCATATATTCATTCCCGAGTGCACCAGCTCTCATTACGAAAGGATCTGCCTAATCGTATGGTGACGGAAATTCAGCGATTTCTCAAAGCGCATGCCAAGGGAATGTTTCTCTGGGTGTCACTTATCCTCCAAGAACTAGAACGAAGAGACCAACCTCTAACTAATGAGGCTTTGGATGCCAAACTCAACACGCTACCGCGGTCACTCTCTAACATGTACACTGCTGCACTGGAGCGATTGATCGAAACAAATCGCAAAGACGTCTGGGTTATATTACGATGGGTGGTATTTGCAAAGAGACCGCTAAAGATTCCGGAACTGCTGTTCGCCATCTGCACCGAACTGTCCCTCCCTGAGTGGTACGACTTCACTGGAGATGTCAAGGCTCTCTTTGGAGGACTGCTTGTTATTGACACAGAAGGCACTGTTGAGGTGGTCCACCACACTTTCAGACAGTTTGTATTGGCGGACTTTGGGCGCGCAACCCACGCACGGAACATACCTGGTTTGGAGCTTGACGAGTCAAAAGCCAATTCTTTGCTAGCCGAATCATGTTTAGAAGTTATTCTAACATTGTTCGAAGATGGATATTGGTGCAAGGCCCCGGAGAAAGTCTTACCTGAAAGTGATGTTTTCTTTCAGATTCCCATGCAAGAATACGCATTCCATGCTTTGGGGTACCACTTGATGATGACATCACAGCCTTCACTGAAACTCGTAACTTTAGTGAAGGAGTTTTTCAGGAACCCATCTCTGGTGGAATACTTTTTTCTGTGGTTGTTTATTGTTGAAAAACAGCTGCCGAGCTTTCCCGCATATGCCACAAAACTACATCTAGCGGCATATTTCAACATCGGATGGCTCATAGACGATGCACTTACGACAGGTATCGACCCTAACGCAATGGCAGACATGAACGATACACCTTTAATTTGGGCATCAGAGATGGGATGCGTCGAAGCAATACAAAAATTGCTCGACGCAGGTGCCGATCCCAATAAACGAGAATATGACGGCTGGACTGCGTTACATTGGGCTGCAGCAAACGGTCACTTTACGGTTGCTAAACTACTGTTACAACATGGTGCACGGAAGGATTTTGCAGATGATGGAGGTCTTTTCCCTCACCACGTAGCATCCCGTTGTGGCCAGATGGCACTTGCTGCCGAAATTCACCCAAATTCCAACGATAAAGGCAAAGGATTGAATACTAACAAATCCCAATTTAATATACACCAACCATACGAGGGTACGGAGACTGGCCATGGCTCTGGAGGGTGGAAACTGGCGGGACTGCGAAGGTAAAACCTTCCCGTAAAATGGCTTAGGTTGAGAGACGAGTGCTGATATTGGTATCTTCCAGTTGTGATAGCCTCCTAGGAAAGACTCCGTTTGAGCGCATATAATCAACGATCTGTTCGCTGTCGTATACACATTGGCGCTGTTGAAAGCAAAAGAGGAAGAATGAAGAAGCTCAATTGTCTGTCGATCCAAAGAGAAGGAAAACTATGAACTTATATATGAAAGAGAGAAGGAAAACTCAATGCCGACTGCCAAAGCCGGAGCCCAATGCCGAGTACCAGTGCCGAACCCTCCTCCTGACCATGGGGGCAGGCGAGGCCGATGGGGGCAAGCGAGGCTGGTGGGGGCAGGCGAGGCCGATGGGGGCAAGCGAGGCTGGTGGGGGCAGGCGAGGCTGGTGGGGGCAGGCGAGGCTGGTGGGGGCAGGCGAGGCCAATGGGGGCCGTAAGCCGCCGGGCCAAATCCCTAGTCAACACGACATGTGCAGATTTCTGAGCTGTTTTCCATGGAGAAATGCGACCAAGCGGTGATGGACTTCCTGGCAGCTACTGATGTCGGGAAGTTCCCGCCCAAGCGAGCGGAGAAGCGCGGGCAGGAATAGGCTCGGGGGTGGTCTCTCTTTCATTTGTCTCTTTTGTTCTTATCAATCCTTGCTTGCTTGCTTTCTTTTGTCCGCGGGGACGATGGCTAGCAGGTGGGAGCTCCGCCATCTAGCCGGCTCGCCCGGAGACGGAGGTGTTTCTAGACTCTGTCATACTCTAATTAGAGTGAATACAGTATGAATAAAACAAAAAAAAACAAACAAGACTGGAAGAGAGATTATGGAGAATGAAAGAGGGCGACGGTGGTTTCTAGCGGTGGCTAAATGAGGTGTGCGGAGTAGATGATGTGGGAGGAGGGTGGAGATCACGCATCCGAATAGTCCGCCCTTCCGGGAAACAATCTGCCTGAGACTGGATTATAATTTTCGGTGCAGAGAATTCTTGACCGTTTGGGACCAAGGCAAATTTCTCTTGGACTATACCTGCAGGGCCCCGTAGTCTCTATGATATCCAGAAACATATTATGCAAAAAGGTAGAAATCATCTTTTATAGTATAATTCATTTTCAAGTTCACCACCTATATTGCGGCCAATTTTAAGCCCCTCCCTGCTAGTTTTAAAGCTGACAGTTACCAAAGTCATGCCCCACCACTGGAGATATGGCTATCTTCGTATCCTACAACAGGCACCACATCGGATACCAACTCCCGGGAGGAGTCAGTCACCAATAGCCATCTGTACGGGGTCCTAGGTGAGCAGAATACCGTCCCAGAAGGCCTAGTCAACCGAAAATGATGCCCGAGATGGGACGACAGCTTCGGGCCCCGATAGACTATCGTCTGCCCCTTACCGTTCGGATCCTTGGTAGGGTAGATGATGTAGTCAGCATAAACTACATATAATCAGGGTGGTATATACGACGGCGGAGAGTAGAGGAGGCAATAATTTGGTGAAATGCAGCTGGGGGCTGGAAACTCGAAATGTAGTGGCCCTCGATTTAATGCAAACTTTCCCTCCTCAGCTTGCCACTCCATAATAAGCAAAACCACTCGGCGAGTATGATAGGCGCGGGCGGTTGCAAGTGTCTTTAGCGTCCGCACTGACCTGACATAAGTTTAGTAAACCTAGAATATTACTGGTAAGTTATGGGTCGCGAGCAAGAATTCCCGGTAAAGATAACAGCTAATGCGTGCACAATCGAGGAGTGGCTAGGCGAGGGGACATCGGGAGACTTGCCGTGGAATGATATAGACGACGGATAACGGAAGCATGAACAAGACTAGTCGCATGAACAAGATGTGTGAGAACACGATGACGCTGATAAGATCAGACATCGATTGTACGGAGGTGTGGAATAGGGCAGAGGCACAGGCGAAGGACAAGAACACGTGTCAACGAGAGTGGAGAAATGCATGAAGGCAGTGGAACAGAGCAGGTATCCCAATAGTCCGTCCCGCGCATCCAAGGCCATGCCCGAGAACAGACTAAAGTTTTCGGGGCTCAAGAGTTTAGGAGTGGACGGAACAGGGCACCCCTTGACAAGACTACAGGACTGCGGCCCCTACAGTGATTTAATTGACTCCCACAGAAATTGATATTTAACTTAATGAAGTTTAAAATTCCCCGATTCCGTACAAGTTCATCTCGGCTCATGTTTATGTTCCGGGAGGTGGTATCCCGGAATTCTCATTCTCGAGTCGGATATAGTATGTCTGAACTACAGTCATTTGTACCAGGCCCTAGTCCTGGAGTATTCCGGACAAGTCCTTCCATACTCATACCCCAGACGGGACAACGATGTCAAACCCCGAAAAACTATAGTCCGGACGGTTAGGAACACCCTGTGCATCGACGTGTGCGGAGGCGTGGAAGAGGACAGAGGCGCTGGAGAGGGACAAGAACAGGTGTCAACGAGAGTGGTAGTGTACAAGAGCAGCGGAAGAGAGCGATACTGTTTTTGACGTTGTAACCCAGTGGAGTTTGGCAAGTCGGTGATGGAGTGGATGGGGGATGCGCAGCGAAAAGGCCTCAGGGATACCACATGGTTCTCTAAGGTAGAGTATGTACGACAATTCCGACACGTGTTACTCGCTTGCCCATTCCAGGAAACTCTTTACGTTTGCTTACCGTTTTCCGATGCTGTTTTCGGTAATTGGACTGCCAAGTCCCACAAAACGATCCTACCCAGGCAACATCTGGAAACGGTAAGCGAACGCAAACAGTTACTCAGGACGGTCGGCGTGTGTACTCGGTTATGGAAGGTGAAATAAGAATGGTTTAATCCATACTCCTATAGAAATTTGTGTCAATCGATGCTAACCGATTTCGTCTGCCATACCTGTGTACCTCCCGGAACACGTTTTGGAATCGCACTCTGATATGGAAGGCGAATCGGTAATGAGGCTGAACCACATTAGCCGATGTTATCTTTATCCGAGTACGGAACTGTACCCTGCCCTGCAATGCCCCCGCCCAAAACACCGCCCAATGATTGCACCAGGGGTGTTCTAGTCAGTTCGTGGAGGATGTTGCTCGGTAGAGTGACCGGTCAACCCATGGAGTAACTGGGCTCGTGGACTGACTAATCAGTTCGGTGAGTGCACACTGCTTGGGCTGACCAGTTATTTCACGAAGTGCTATATTAACAATACCTGTTGTATATATATTTAGGTCATCAACGTCACCTAGCCTTAACCTTGGTACGGTTCCTAATCCTTTGTAAGTCTTGGCCTTCGTACGATACCTATTTCTGGGTGAGCCTCGGGCTTCGTACGGTGCCTAATTCTCCGTGGTTCTCGGGCATGAGTAGTGCTTCGTTCTTGGTATGATTTCGTTTCTGATGATAACTAATAACTATCTTATTCTCTCTTTGTACGATTACGATAGACGGTTCAATCATCTTTTGTCTCTCCTTTGATAGGTCTCAACAGTAAATGCTTCAAGTCTGCGATCGACTGCACAATTCAATGCCATGAACGTCATGGCGGTGCGGATTGCACAAATACTGGTGGCCATGCGCTCCAACTAGAACATTCTATTTTACACAAAAAGCCAGAAGGACAGCTCCATAGCAATCGCAACATAATGCAAAGCGCGGTTGGGAAAATACCCAGCGTTCTCAACCGTCCCGTCCGACGGCCGCGGACGATAGTGCCGTCGTAAATGAAGCCGGGACGGACGGGATAGCACTACTACAGTTCGTCCCGTCCGAGCAGATTAATGACGGCTGGACGGTCGGTATCTGGCGGGGACGGTGTTTTCACCGTCCCCCGGCAGTCATCTACCATCCCCGGCCGCCATCGGGCGGTTACAGCTTATATGTAGAAGAAGCCAAATTAGTGCAAAGATGCTGATCAGTGACCGACGAAACCGCTTGGGAGATTACATCATAGAGGCCTCGGTTGATCTTTGGGGCAACGGAATCAGACATGGTACGGATGGAACAGATGGTGAAGGATCTTGCTTCACAGTCAGGATAATTGTAATGGGTTTTATATATTTATAATGAACACTGCAAAATATCTATGGATGTCGATAGATCTCCGCCGGGGACGGCACAATTCCGTCACCGGCCGTCTCCTGCGTCTGTCCCCGTCCCGCTCTCAAATAACGGCACGGTTTCCGTCCTACCCTCGGACGGACGGCTCGTCCCCGTCCCGTCTCATCCTGAGAGAACCCGGACGGACGGGACGGTTGAGGACACTAACAATACCAGAGGAGATTGAGCCAATAACCGGAACAACAATGTATATTAGGATGAATCTCTCTCAGAAGAGACTGAGCAGAATGAGGAAAGCGAGAGAGAAGACAGTGAGGGAAACGATGACAGCGAGAAAAACCCCAGGACGGAAAATTATAGTCCGGGACAGTGCAATGTCTTGCCCGGACGGGACAGACTTAGCGACCCCTAGTCCGGACGATCCCAGTCTGAGGTAAAGCTCATTGACTTCCCTGGCCGCAGGTTTGCAGGAATGAAGCCGCTGGCTTTCAGCCCTGTTGGCCATCACTAGCCCATGCCGAGGACGCCTAGCCTCGGTTGCGATACTCGGCATCCTTGAGTACGGTGTTTTCTTTCTTTATAAGCCTGCCTATTTCTCTCACATTACATTGCAGACAATTCACCTTTCTCTTTCTTCTTTAGGTATTGTTCTCAACACGGTGCAGCGTATTTAATAATGAAACAGGAACTTACATTTACAGTCAGTTGGCGATCAGCTATCCCATAATGAAGTAAGGGGAGGTGTAGAATACTTAAAAAGGATCTATATGTAACGCCGCACGTATCATGAAGGAACAAGCAATTGATATTTGTCCGGGGGCTTTGTCACCATATGTCATGAATTTTCCTATCCAGTGATTAAAGTACAGCACGATCGCCCGAATCCTACAGATATATCAAACAAAACCACTTCTCAGAGCCACAGTTCTAATACCCCTTACAATCTAACCTGCAGACAACATTGCTCTACTGACAATGAACCGAGCCAATCTTTTCACCAGTCTGGGGTGGACCACTTCAGACCCAAACCGTCCTAACGGCGAAAAAAACGAATTATGAACACAGCAAACCTTTTCCAGGCGGACCAGTCCGGACTGGAACAGTCTGAGTCCAGTTCACTCTCCGAACTGGCATCGTCCGGGCTGGTGGAACAATTGTACCCAACACAGCCATCAAGGTAACCCAATTTTACACCTAGCTTCTTCCGATCATTCTGAGCCTTCTGTAAATCTGCCTGCAGTCGTTCAAACTCTTCAGTAATCAGTCGCTGTCTGATCTCGTTATTCTCTGCAGCAGCTCTGTCGAATTCCGAATTGGCCGCTTCGAGATTTTCCCGGTGTTCCGCCTCCATAGCAATTATCACGGCCATTAACGCTCTTCCAGCAGCCGTTTCCCCAAGTAGTAGGTTATCAATTGCAAGCTCTTGCTGAAATGCAGGTGTTGCCGGAGGGGTTTTCAAGAGCCGCTCTAAGATCTTGTAGCCAGATTCTTGCTTTCCATCATATCGCGCCATCGTTGCTTTACGACTCAAAATCTCCTTCCAGAAGTTTTCTGCCAGCTGGCACTCCCGCTTTTCTCCTTCCTCGGGACTGCTGACTTCATTCCACATGGTCGTGACAAGGATAACATTTTTCAGAAAGGCTTCACCGCAGATGTTTTGAAATATCTGGAAGCTCTTCTTCGCAGAGCCGTCGAATCGCCTATCTGTAATTCGGTGACAATAGATGATTCCGACCAATTGTCTATCGCGATGATACCTAGTTATGCGTGATTAGATTACATCTGCAACCATGGACTGAGATAATTTGCTATCTTACGATGTCTTCATCCACTCTCCAACTACACCTAATACCTCCGTATCTGACCTCGTAGTGTCGTTGAACCCTGGGGTATCGACCAGCCGTACCTTACGCCCTTCGACCTCGAATTGTGTACACAGTTGAACTTCTGCTGTGCATGAACCCAAACAATCACTAGTCTGCAACGAATCACCGCTGACAGTGTTGATAAACTTTCCATGACTATCAGTGACATAGTTCCCCGAGGGTTTGGGCGCATGTATTTACATACGGTTGATTTCCCACTGCCAGTCACACCCATAACCCTAAACAATTTGGGCGTTAGCCACAATAAAAAGTGACATAGCCAGACGGACGTACATGATTATTGACTCGTGCGGGATACCGTGGTCATTTGTGGGCGACATTATCTTTGTAGAATGGGTTCCGATATCTTTAACTGTGGTGACAGGATATGTGCCTTCGGCTGTCGTCGTTTTGTCTGAACAAAAGGAAGGTTTAGTGCAAGCCAGAGTGGTAGCGGACATTTTGAAGGACGGTAAGTTGATGTTGGGACGGATAGTAGGATGTTTTGGTGAATGGTTGGTTGGTTATTAAGACGGACAGTTATTTGAAAGCACGATAGGTTGTTCAAGGGTAAGTCGCTACGAGGAGGAGAAGGATGGGACGCGAGCATGTCGCAGAAAATATCACAATATGTACAGGTTATGAAAAGATAAATCAGAAACCGAGGGGCAAAGCAGGGTCTCTAACGTTCAGCTAAACCACTGTAGAGGAAAAGTGTACCTAATTACAGACCAGATTGCCTCTCCTCCAGCAACCAGTACTAATAGACCATTCTTGATTGCCACACTGAGGTTTTCCCATTCCATCTTCAGTAACATCCATACCGTGGAAAGCAAGATCGGCACTTTTCTTCATTCCGGAAGACATGTTAGCGCGCTGTTGAAGCAGGATGTCAGATTGACTTGACAACAAAATGTGGGTCATTGTTGACGCAACCTTGCATGAACCCCTGCACGAAGGGCCAGCTTGTTCAAGCATATACAACCCTGCATGTCCCAAAGCCAGAGCCCAGACGGACAATGCAACACCGTGTTGACAGCTAACCGGTGCATCGCATAACGAGCCAATTTTTAGGAACATTTTGATTGGCAAAAGCCGGTTCAAATTTTAGACGAATTGCAAACAAACGGTTGTGCCACGGGAAATTTTAACTTATTCGCTCTGTGCCTGGCTGCAGTAGATCGGCGCGGAACAACTGGACAATCGGGACATATCCTTGCAATCAGCGACAACACATGTGCAAGGCTCACAAAGTATACGAGCGATAGCAGGATGGTGGAAATGATTAGAGAAAAGAGCGAAGTAGGGGTTAGAGACCTTAGCTTGACTAGAGGTCTTCGGTAATGCTTCAAGTACTACTTTTGGCCAATACTTTTGAGTGTCGGCGCATTTCCCTATGCTGAGCGTTGAAAACTTCTATTGCCATGTTTTACCATGATGCAGGTGCGGCATCATGTCATCCACTCTGCAAACTGCACTTGTTAATTGCTAGGTACAGAGTCTCACCCACCATTAATGCAATGAAATTGTACAGTGAACAGTCTGAAGGGTGATCAACTATCAAAAGGATAGCGCCATTTAAGTGTAACATTTCCTGATATCGTGTTGCAGAACTATTGGGTCATATAATATAGATGTATAGACTATGAAGATCCGAAGAATAGTTTGGAAGCACCAGCACACTCTTTGGAGTGTTTGGAAAACTTGATTCTGCAACCGTAGAAGAGGGGCTCTAGAGCTAGCTAATGGGATAGAAGCGATTACTTTGTTAGGGTTTCGCTCCAATTTAAGCTAATCGTTGATACCGTGCAAAAATAACGACATTACATGCGTCGCCTTTCACAAGTAAAATGTAGCTGTTTTATTCAGGGAACACTTACTGTTTTTTAAAGGTAATCGATTCATTCGAAACCCCCACCCCTTGTTGATGCTCCGCCTTTGGCAGTTGAACAGACAGGAACTGTTTGTTCAGATTGACCGGAGGTCTTCCGTTGACACGAATCGCCAGATCTCACTAAATACAGTTTTTAGATCGCAGATTACTTCACGGAGAAATTAGAGCTCGATATACAATTCGTGCGGCAAGTTTAGGAAGTATGCGTTACGATCTTCTCTCCCGGGAGACGGCACATATATTACCTTTAGACGAACTATATGTTGCATATCGACTAGCTGCCACATCGCAATTCACTGACATAGCAAGTTCTCCATTAACCCAATATTATGGCATTGCGATTGGATACTGTCAGTCTACACTGGTAGAGAAGAGGTTGTGATAGACGAAGAAACCATACTCGTGTGATTATTCTGCACATTTTGATAGTATATTAATGATTGCCCTGATAGGAGTCGTGCTCAGCTCGTTTCAGCGCCCACCAGAGGTCCGATCATGTGAACTTTATATATGTGCAGTAGAATACTCTTACAAGTAGACTGGTATACTGCATGTTGGGTATGCGAGCAAGGTATCTCCTATGTAGGTGTTTGAGGACAACGAACCCGCAGTTCGGTGTCTTGAACAATTTTGAGATTGGGTTGAATATCATTGAGCCTTTTATTACTTGTGTGGGATGCAAATATAGAAGCGCATCGGGAAAACGAGAATCAACTGGCCACTAGTAATAACTTCTCTTCGATAAGCTCGACCACCAATTACTAGACAATCATTTCATCATGCCCCTTCAGTTTACAATTCCCCGGTTATGAGTCAACATAGATCCCAAAAACTATTATCGCTAGAAGGTCTAGAGCTACCTTTGTATTATAAGTATACCCATTCCGACCTTCTCACGTCGTAGACAGATCACATTCTCCTTCGCCATTCAACGTTATCACAATAAAACATCGCCAGCAACTTAATACCCACACAGATTGAAATATGCACACTATGTCGATTTCCGAGTCCATCTGTTCATCAATTGAAGAATCTTCATCCAAACTCGCCACTCCCGAAGAGAACGCGGATGAGGTTTTGATTGGGTAAGCCTGCCCAATTACATATTTCATCTGTCCCGGTTGTAATATTTGGAGCAGGGTAATGGGCGTCACTGGAAGTGGAAAATCAACTGTGAGTTGCGCCTATGCCAATGCTCCACTTATCTGAAGCTATGTCATAACCGATACCAATCATTAGTTCATCCAAACCGTGAGCGACGATCAGACAGTTGTGGTCAGTGATGGATTACGTTCATGCACTACCGAAGTCAAAACGAGCAAGCCATTCATACTGGATGGTCGCACCGTACGTCTAGTGGACACGCCTGGATTTAATGATGGCGAGAAGTCGGATGTTGAGGTGTTGGAGTTGATCGGGGAGTGGATGAAGACATCGTGAGCAATAAACAACATGTCAGCAGGTCCCCTTTTTGACAAGTGTTTTCGATAGATACAATTCCCACACCAAGTTGACCGGTATCCTGTATTTGCATCGGATCACTGATGTCAGAATGGAACGGACGTCGATTAGGTGTTTGGACCTATTCCGCAGTATCTGCGGAGATGAGTTCTTGAAAAATACCATTCTAGTTTCAACCATGTGGGATAGTGCAGCTGGATCGACGTCAAAGTATGTGAGAAACGAACAGGAGTTGAAGAACAATTTCTGGAAGCATTTTCTTGCAGGGGGCGCCACACTGCAACGGAGCTACAAAACAAAAGCGAACTGTGAGGCGATTATCCGCCACCTCCTCAACAAACTGCCAGGCACTCCGCAAATTCAACACGAACTCAGTATTGAAGGGAAGAATCTAGGCGATACCAAAGCTGGGGAGCAATTGAGAGCTGAAAGCATTGAACTGTTGGAAAAGTTCAAAAAAGAGCTTGAAGCAGTCAAGGCGGAACACAAAAAGGCTCTGGATGCAAACAACAAAATGATGGAGGAGGTGTTGAGCGCAACATATGAGGAATACGATCAAAAGATAAAAATTATTCAGGATGATGTTGCAAAACTGAAAGCGATTCAGGAGTAAGATAACCCCCGATTTACCGTGTTATTCATGTTAATTGGTTAAATAGTGGGGAAGGGATACTTGTCAAGTTTGCACGCAAAATGGAAAGTTTTATGAAATGGAACAAATAACCCTAACCCAGCCTAAACAGACTAGTAATGGTTAGCGTGGGCGCCCATACCCTCACCAGAGTTAGGATTCTAGATTTCTAGATTTAGCAGAGGACTTATAGGCTGGATTTGGGCAAAAATCTCTATAAAGGAACAATGACTGTTCTTGCGGCTTTGTTCGCTTCGACAAGGTGCGATGTTTGAAAATTGAAATGATTAGAACGAGTTAAGTGATTGCAATGAGTTCGCTATGTGTAGCACTACGTACCAGACGCAGCCGTTGTCAATCCCCACGTATCCTGACTATCCAGGTACTCCTAAACAAAATTTTATACTTTACCGTAGCATTTTGGAGAGTACGTAAGTACCAGGATCGCTACCCGACTGAGCCGAAAGAAATCACATTTTCATTAGAATTCCCGTGAGCGCTGGACCAATCAGAACAAACTGTCAATGAGGATTCCTTGCGCTGCAGCTGCACAACATTGAAACACAGATAATTTTGAATGTGACAGGTAGCCATAGAAATGTGCTGGCGAACCTGTAAAGATGCCAGCTTTGAGGCAACAAATCAGAATCAGTCGGCAGATAATGCTTAGAACCGGTTTGGAGGCAAAGTGTATTGGTCTCACAATAAAAATGTTGTAGCCAACCGCTCTGGGCCCCATACATGTGCGCAGTTTGATAGGCCTATGCTCAAAAAAAAACCGGCCATGCAAATGCCCAAATTGATTATTTTTCGGCCAACAAATAACATGTCCAGCAGGGCTCATCCACGCGACAATCACAGCCAATCTTGCCTCTTATGCAGTAAAGCTCTGTCGCTACTTTGTTGTCGAGAAGTTATTTGTGAGTTACATATCAGTCCAAATGCGGGGCCGATGACACCCCCCGCAATCGCAACCCAATTTCTAATGCCACGCACAGCTGCTTCTAAAAGTAAGTGGAAATCCCTGCTCAAGATAAGCTTCAGCGCGAGCTAATGAAAAATGGGTAAACATAGAGTACTTTAGGGCCAATACACGAGCGGACATCACAACGCCTGACATGGAATGGTATAGACGATGTGTAGATGTGCGGAGATATGGTCAGGGGCGGAGACATAGACGTATAGAAAAAGGTTGGGTGCGAAAGACGTTGACATGTGCGGCGTGCATTATCGAGGGCAGTGTAAGGAAGAGAGCGAGGCGTTGGAGAATGGGGAGCGAAAAGGTCTCAGGGGTTACCGTACTGTGCTCTACTACGACGGTGCGTACAGAATCCTTGTCCACTGTGAAAAATTCGTTACATTCATTCCCAGCTACCTGTTAGCGTGTCACTTAGGACGAAAGCTACCCGCTCCCAAGATGGACTAGAAATATCCGCGTTCCGAAAACGGGATTCACAAGGGAAGGTGAAGGATCACCCTAAAAGGAGCTCAGGAAATGCAAATATTTGTTTCTATTGATTTTGCACTGTAGCACACTTGTCTGGGGAGAATAAGGGGCTTGTTTGGGTGGCGTTCGGAACCGAGAAGCTGGTTGTTATACTCCGACCGCCGGAATCCTGATTGGAAAACGAATTAGAGTGGGAGGACCATCGTTAGAAAGCGGCTGTGATGCGAAGAGAGAGTCTAGGCACGAGGCCAAACAAGTACCACCAAACAATTCCATCTTGGCCCAAGGCGAAGTGGGAGGCCGACAAGTGCAGCAAGCACTTCAGTTACAGACTCAAGGGCAAGGCGGGGACCAAGAGACCTATCCCGATGACAAGCGTGAAATCGCTGGGTGCTAGGTTCTACCGACTAAAGTCCGGGCATGCACCCACTGGAGTCTACCTAAAACGATTCGGACACCGAGATGACGACAAATGCTGGTGGTGTGAAGGGACAGTGTCCCAGACGCGGGAGCACCTCTTCCGCCACTGCAGCCGGTGGAGAGACCAGCAGAAAGTGCACTGGAAAGCGGTGGGAAAGGTGACAGGCTGGAAAGCAGGCAGATGCCGACATGTGCAGGTTTCTGAGCTGTTTTCCATGGGAGAATGCGACCAAGCGGTGGTGGACTTCCTGGCGGCTACTGAAGTCGGGAAGTTCCCGCCCAAATGAATGGCGGTATGGAGCGGGCGCAGAGGCTGACTCAGGTGCGGGGGGAGGCGGCAACGGGTTTATATCTTTCTATCTTTTATCTTTTATCTTTCATTTGTCAGCGGGGACGAAGGGTAGCGGGGGGGGAGCTCCGCCATCTAGCCGGCTCGCCCGGAGGCGGAGGGGGTTATTCAGGTCCTGTGATACTCTAGTAAGAGTGAATACAGTATGATTAAACAACAAACAACAACAACATTCCATCTCGGCAACCGAATGGAAATGGTAAGTGAACGCAAAGAGTTTCCCGGGATGGATCGGCGTGTGTACCCGGCTACGAATGGCGAAATTGGATCTGATTTAGCTTTGATCCATACAAGTTCTACTGGAGCAAGGATTAAACCGTTCCGATGTCACCTTCCCTACCCGAGGACCTCCGGAAACACGTTTTAAGATCTCACTCTGGAAGGTGAATCGGGAATGAGGCTGAATCACATTCACCGATGTCATCTGTTCGGAACGGTACCTCTGCAATGCCTGCACCATCGACATTTCACCCCACCTTTTACACTGCATCCCATAACGCTTCCATGTACTCTATTATTAGCCCTTCATACTCTACTGCATCACATTATCAACGACAAATTATATCCTACTGCTCTGTCGACACCTATTCTCATCTCTCTCACTCCTCCGAGCTTATCGCACATCGTACCCCTGATCTCTATACTCACATTCACATGTTGTCAATAACATCCCATGCCAGGTTTTCTGATGCTTCCCCGCAAAGTGTGTGCACATAAGACTCCTCGATTGTGCCCGCCTCTATTTACGCCATTTTCCATGCCGAGTATTCTCACCGCCTATAACTGACTGCTTACTGATGTTAGATCCCGGCGGTCACTAAAGCTACTAGCACCCGCTCTGACCTGACATAACCACTGGAGATAAGCAAAAGGATGGTAGAGGGGGAGGAGTTGCGTCAAATATACGGCCACCAGTCAATTGTTCATCATCTCAAGCCCTCCAACATCCGGCGCCGTCGCTCCGTCTTTGTGCATTCCTCCCATCTCTCCACTCGGCCCGTTGTCGGTTCCTCCGCTGTGGTATACTGTGCCCTCGGCTACATGCAACTTAACTCCTCTAAACCGTAGTCTATCCCTCGTCTCTCCTCCGCTCGTGTCTCTTCCGTCGTCGTATCGCTTCTGCCTTCGTGATTCCTCCGCGCCGTTGTCTACGCCCGTTTGCTACGTGTCTTGGTCTATCCCTCCGCCATCGTCTACGTGAATTTGTCTACACCGTCTATCCCTCTACCATCGTCAACCCTTCCGGCTTTATCTATCCTCCAACTTCTGTCTCCTCCGCACCATCTACCCCTCTGCCTACAGCAGATCTTAATCTACTCTAACCTCCTCTACTACTCGCCGTCGTCTGTGCCCTCCGGCATTATTAACTCTACCAGCGTGATGTCCCCCCACAAGTGACATTACCCACTGACGTCATCGTCTCTCCTCCATGGTTATCTCCCATCCGCACCGTCGTCGACACCTACCGAAGTCGTGGTAGTCTAGTCAGCACCCACGGTAGTAGTACGGTCGGAATTAGTATACCGGTAGGGTCGAGAATAGGTTTTATGTACTTTGTACCGTATAAGATTTCCGCATTTTTGCTCCGAAAGTTTAAACATATTAGAATATACAGTTGCTTCTGAAGAGTATACTCGGACATTTTGGTGATGGGATAATATTTTGCTTTAAAATAGTTATTAGCAATGTTATGGTGAGATTTGTGGAGTAAATAATTGAAGCTCGCCCATGGGAGCCACCATAATCACCTCCCTTATGATACTCCAACAGCGTAAAGTCTAATTTCGAGTGAATTGCAGTGCTCAAATACGTGAAGGAGGTCGCAATCCACCTCTCGGGATTCCCGCCGAAGGATTTTAAACACACGGACAGCTAAATCCCTTCTAATCTGTTTAACCACCCATTGTCGGGGTTAGGGTTTAGGTGTCCCCATACTTCATAATTTATCGAGCACCTTCAAATTAGCTGGGGTGTAGTTGTGGGCGTCGGTGGTCCCGCGATCAACTGTGTCGCGGGCTAACTGCCACTTGTTGACTAGAAGGTTGGCACAATGGCTTACTTAGCCTTCGGTGCTGGTGGACTCGGGCATGAGGCCGGAGGCTTGCAGCCCCCAATGGCTGATGGCTTTCGGCCGCCGCCAGCTCTCGTGGGCCTCCGCCAGCCCCCATGGCGAGGAGGAGGCCTAGCCTTGGTACTGGTACTTGGCCTCAGGCTCTGGATATGGTAGTCAGCACTGTGTTTTACTTCTCTCATTCTTTGGTATTTAAGCCTACCGTTTTCCTTCCTTTGTATCGACAGGCAATTCAGTTTCTTTGTTCTTTCTCTATTACTCTCAACACTACTGCAAGTAGAGTTTCTCTGCCAGGGTTCGCCTATCACTGATATAACGGAATTAGACACACTCCCTTCCGCTTGGCGGTACACAAGCTTAGTTCTAGCTACTTCGCGAGACAAGTAGGATGATTAAATCCCGGCAGGCAACCCCAGTATCCCTTTGCCGGTAGCGGGCCCACGAAAGGGCCCGCTTTCGTGTGCGCTACGCCTTGTCGCTTACCACAACACAGCCACCCACTTAACCCCCCCCTAGAGTATTATAAATTAAAAGACAACTAGTAGAAGCTTCTATTTGTAAATTCTTGTAGCGGTGTGACATATTCTGGGGTGCTGAGTTGCATATAAATAGCACTACTTTGGAGATTGTGAGAGTACCATCCTCCAGCCCAGTGGCTACCACCTTCCCACTTCCCATCTACCACACCACAACAACCATGAGCAGAGAAGCCCTCAGATCTCGGAATCGTAATGTCAACTACCTACCCCCACCACTTATACTCTCATCTCCACCATCCTCACCAAAAAATGCGAAAAAACAAAGTGCCAAGCGCCGCATCATGGACGATCACTCTGGCCCAAAGCGCACCTCCTCAAGACTACCATCACCACCTACAGTGGTACAGCACCAACCTGTCATTATACCTGATGTGTCTCCACCTACGACTGAAGCTCCATCAGCAATGCTCAACCTTGATGATACTTATAGCTCCTCAGAGGAAGCATATGTTGAGCCAGCCGGGCCGATCACAGCTAATGACTCGACCGAGTGGCGTAAGAAAATGCTATGAATGTAAAGCGGACTAAGTCTATTTTACTATGTAAGGAGAAGCTCTGTCTTTATATACATGAGAGCCTGGAACTCCAAGGAAGTCCATGAAAGCTCATAGACTGAGTCTATGACTGTGAGTCTGTAGCCTGTGAGTCAATTCGGCGATCATAGTATCGGCGGTTTCCGTTCAGATCATACAGTAACAGAAAACACTCAAACAACCAAGTCAAAATTTGTCAAATCTTTGTTGAAAGCAAAAGAGAAAGGATGAAGAAGCTCAATTGTCTATCGATACAAGAGAAGGAAAACACTAGACTTATATACAGAGAAAAGACCATACTCGGCGAAGCCGAGTATCACAACCGAGTCCGAAGCCGACTACCAGTGCCGGAGC
>Ga0307512_10001355_pt1 | contig 34767 bp, 36 predicted proteins | sample 14_EM_MG_FD_200267 | JGI IMG/M metagenome (GOLD analysis project Ga0307512, IMG submission 200267) | Populus trichocarpa ectomycorrhiza microbial communities from riparian zone in the Pacific Northwest, United States - 14_EM | ecosystem: Host-associated > Plants > Roots > Unclassified | place... | reverse complement strand
AGCCAAAGGCAAAAAAATAACAATAATATTGCTTCTGAGAGGCCGAGGATATGAGGCGGGGGTAGGAGGAAGTGAGAAAGGCAGCGCGTTGGAAGGGGGCCCGTCGAATGGTGGGTAGCTGCCAGTAGTTGGGGTTGGATGAGTGAGAGAGAGTGAGCAGCCAGCAGCAAGCTCTCCCACAGCAACCGCACGGATCTCTTCAGCGATCGTGGTTGTCTCCGGACAGCTGCACCGAACGCTACTACACGACCAATCAGGCCTAGGGGAAGCCCCAGACTGTAGTGAAGGTGAGGGATGCGGAGAGCCATCTAGAGAAAATGTGGTTGGTATACCAATACAAGCCGCAGTTATGATGATGATGGAGGGGTGGAGGGGAGGGAGGGTGCTCTCGTTTCTCGTTAGAAGGAGGAGGGCTACAACATTCCCGCGCTATTTCTGGGGCCGAGAAGAAGGGAGGAAGCAATTACCGCCCCGTCTTTTTCCTTGTGCAGGAGACAGGAGCTGCCACACCCTTCCTCCTCCCTGTCCTACTTGTTCATGTTGTGGCTATGATGCTGATGCTGATGCTGCACCACCACCAGTCTGCAGCTGCTGATGATGGTTGATGTGTGTGGTTTGGGTTATGGACGCAGTTGAGTGAGGGGTGGTGGTAATGGTGGTGGGCTCTTCCTCAACGAACGATATGTGTCCTTTACTGCGCCCTCGTTCTCCTCATAGCATCCATCCACCTTCTCCCAAAACGTCGAATCGTGGCACTTCACCGCAATCTATTATCGTTTCGTTCAGCACTCTGGCTGGTCCTTACTGTTGAGGGGGCAAACCTCCATCCTCACTGCCACAAGAATTTTACACCACAAGCTTTCCATCCCTTCATCCCATCCATCCCCATCCATCATTGCTCCTTGACAACGCAACATACCCGCCTCGCATACAAATTCTGGTGACTGGCCTACAGGCTAAGCAGTTTGGAGGCCTCGGAGAATGGCTGTCCCCACCATCCGTTGCTGTCTCTTGTGACCGATGTGCAGCAGCTTGTTAGGTTCGTTCGGCTGTTAGAGTACAAGGCTATCAAAACAAACGACTGCGCCTGACCCGAACAAGATTGGTTCCACCAATATCCCAAAACCGGCAACGATAAATTGATGCTAATTTGCCAGGTTTGTCTTTGATATAGACTGGAGTAATGTCACTCGAACCAACGTTTGGCTTCATCAAGTCGCTTTTTTTCTACCCTTGTACCAACTTCTTCTGTACACTGCCATCCGAACCTGGTGGAAAAAAGTTGACCAGGTTTCACTATGGTGCATTCATCTAACGGTGGATATTCGGCCCATTCTCAACTTATCTACTTATCTCTGATGTTTTCATGCTTACGCGGCGTGAGCTGGCTGTGCTTACTTGCTCTGCAGTGGCTCCCGCATCACTGACAGCTTCTCCTGGCCACTGCTTGGTGGTTCGCTCTGCCCGACCGACAACAGCCAACCAGCCAGAGGAGGATCAGCACTTCCGGGCCGTTTTCGTTGATTGTTCGCTGCGTTGTGTTGCATCTTGTGACATCCAAGAAATTTCGAAAAGTCCGATTACTGGACACCAGCCAGCAGCAGGTTTCTAGAGCTCATCAATTCCGCCAAGACCGATACGCTGCTAGACTAGTGAGTGGGCGGATGGCAAAGGATTTGGGAACGTCTAACTCAAACCGTCGACGGCATTACCAGGAGGACGGTATTTGGCTTACCCGAAAACCCATGTTGGTAGTGCTGCGAGCGAATGAAACCTCTCCTCGGTCAGCATCGACCTACCTGGGATATAGCTTCGTTTCGAAACAGGGGATATAGGAAATTGGATTGTTGCATCCAGAGCCAAAACGATCTTTCGGGATGGCTTCTTCAAAGACCGATCGAATTAACTTCGAATTATATTCTGTTTTGCTAGGAACCGCACCTTTCGTGCCTTATCCTTACAGCTTCAACTCCGAGCTGAGGAATAGTCGCAGTTTGCGAGGCACTTACCTTATGCAGTAGATACTTATGCAGCAGCCCACCGGATGCCTTTAGCTTTTTCTCGTGCACCTTCATCACGCACCATCAATCTCCATCGCAACGGCCTTCGATCTTTGGTACTTTTACCCGGAGCCGGCGCTCTATAAAGTACATGTCAAGAAGCTTGAAGACAAAATACGCACTAGCAATAATTTATTCGTTGTTCAACATCATCTGCTTCATGGACAACACCCTGCGGGATTGGCTAATGCGCATAGAAGCAGTTTTACGAGGAGATAGCCGACATCACGCCGCAGACAGGTCCTCCTCGCACACTCGATTCGGATCAATTGGACAACAAATCTCGAAAAGACCCCCCACCTGTTTACGATGTCAAAAACCCCACGTCTCCCGACATCCCCACCTTCCCTCTCGAACCAGAAACACTACCTCCCCGACGGGAAGATAGGGATCTAACATGAGGTACATACTTGATATCCGAGATCTGGAAATGCATTTCGAGTTCCCGATACGCACCAACCCAATCACAGTATGATGCATGCCATATGGTACCCATAATTGATTTGATTGAAACAGCACATCAGGTTCCACATCATGCAAATATAAAATCCTGACTCCTATTTCAACTTATCAGACAGAACGGCAAAAAAAAAAAATTTCATCCTGCACGTTTCTCGGAGATAGGTCTACATTCCACCATATTGAAGATCTCAACCTCTCTGCAATTGATAAGATCAATCCCTCAACAAAACAAGCGGTGAACCAACGTGCATGGCGAGCACAGACCGCGCCTGTTTTAAAGGGCTTACTTCTGATTTGCTGGCTTCTGCTGATGCGATGTGATATCTTGGAAGGAGGACCAAGCGGGTCGTCGCGCATGGCGGCGGCGGCTGGGGGGGTTGGGTTTGGTTGGGTTGGGGTTCTGAAAAATCTTTCATCGAGGCGGCTCCGGTATTTTGGTTTCTAGCGCACAGCACCTGCTTCATCCTTACTAGACAGGGGGTCCCTATATTTGCCGGTGGCTTGCTTCAGTCCGAGGAAGGGCAGTTTTTTGAGTGAGAAAGAGACAAAAGGCCCACCTCGGTGATACCCGAGGTGCAGAAAGGCGCTGAAACATTCTTCAAGAAGGAGCAATATTTTTTTTACTCGAGTGATAGCAAGTGCAAGTGAGTTGCAACCGGGCAAAACAGCGGTGAGATGGGTAGATCAGAAGAGGTTAAGCATGAGCGAATTGTTGCTTTTTTTCCCTTTCCCAGTGACCCAGTGTACGCTTTTCCTTCCATCTGTCCTTTCTTCCATCGTTCCCTCTGTTCCTCGAGCCGAAAACCTCGCTTGTGAAGTTTTTGGGAAATTTTGAGCTGAATGTTTGGGTTTTGGGTAGCCATTTAAGACCGTTTCTTTCCCTGCACTTTGACACCACCCACCAATTACCGAAATAGCAAATATTTTTTAATTCATACGCTTTTTTTTGCTGTGCTTGATCAACGATGAGCGAGATGAGGGACGTGACGCGGGACGGCGGGATGTGATGTGATGTGGATGGGATGAGATGGCTAGTTGATCGATGGGATCGAAAAGAGCGGGGCACACCATCCTTTCCCATCCCCGCATTTTCGCGTGCATCTGGTTTGGCCAAGCTTCCTGTTGCCGGCGGCGAGTACCAGAGGTTAAGTACCCAGTAATCGCAAAACACGCGACAATCGACATTGCTACGTATCAATGTGATCTGATCCACTTTCGACCTGGGTTTTGGAGTGCTTAACATGCACCCCGCAATTTTTGCTTGGAGTGGGATGGGATCGAAGACGAGAAGGCGATGCTCGCGATATCACTCGACAGAATTGCACAGGGCTGCGAACCATTGTTGCTAAGTGCTGACGTGTGAGAATATCTCCCACGTTTTCATACCGATACCTCCGCACCCCCCCTCTCCCCTACCCCCTACCCCCCCGCCCCATCCGCCCCACATTTCGTTGTGTCAGTTACATTTGTGATATTTTTCCTGGCCTGTAATCTCCTGGCTGTGCGACAGAGCGGAGAGAAAGGCGACAACGTGGAACGATATGTGGAGTAACGTTTCGTCCACAGCGTTGGGAACAGGCGGTGAGAGGCTCCTACTCGAAAATGGATGCAGGAGGGAAGTTAAAGTGTCATGCGAGTAGGTGTAGGACAGGAATTGAGTATTCTCCACACCCAATTCTTAGTGCCACGTTTGTCTCCCCAACCCGGGGTTCGAGGTTCGAGCGAACTCTCAAATAATGTACCTGGACCTGGTATCTGCTTATTGCCACAAATCGGGATGATCCACGGTGTATATGCGGTGATCACGGTATAAAGTTATGCAGTGTTCTTGGGCATAGTTTAGAACCTTCCGCACGTCCGGTTGTGCGCGCGCGTAGCGGGGCGGACGAAGCTCAGCCAAAGTGTTGGTGGGAGGGTCAACAACCGGAAAAATTACCATGCTATCTTGTCCCACTGAATAGGTGTCCCACTTGCCCGCCTTGGCCCTCTATCTGCATAAATCCTGGTCCGTGGTCCCGCAGGCTATCTAGGGTGATCAGTGACCGTTGCCCGGTCCGGCCAATCGGGAGTACTGGGGTGCGAGTGATATATGGTGCTTTTGTATTGGGTACCAGACGATAGACCGTTGTTAGTGTTGGACGTAGCAAATAAAAAAGGTGCCGTCGTGTGCTGGGATTCTGGGTAGGTGGGTGGAAGTGAGCAAAGATGGGATGGGATGGGATGGATGAATGTTTCGACTACGTCAGGTGTTGATGTTTCCTAGGACTTTGCTCTGCGGATCTGCCGGCTGCGTCGGAGATTTGCTTTCGCCTCGATTGCCGGGCGATCTGCGCGCTAGACTCGTCGGCAACGGGCTTCGTTGAAATGGACGTGCTAGCTTCGCTGAAGTTTGCGGCTAGGCTGAGTCTAGGCACGTGCTATCGGGGCGAACAGCGAGTGGGAGAGTTCTGGTGTCGTCACTGCTGTGTCTTCTCATGAAATAGCGAGAATCTGTCAAAGTTGTGTCTTCTTTGCTCCAATTCTAATTCTTAGCCAAACAAACTTACAATTTCAAGACAATCCAACCCCAATCCTCGAACGTTGAAGAATCTGGACCCGACGTCCACTGCCTCGCATCTTACCATGCAGATGCTCGTCATCGCCTGTAGGGCCACAAGTCGACCGACGAAAAAGATAACACGGTTGTCATCTTGAAAGTATTCCTTGGGTTCATCCTGGGACTAGGCTCGGGCAATATTCTGGAGGGTATCAAGCTATGGACCCTAGCCTCGAGTTGGGGCCTGGTGATGATGGTGCCCTTGCCAGCGATCTGGAGGCTTATCATATTATACTTTTTCACTTTTAGAGATTTCAGTGAAACTCACGTAAGCACTTTCGCGTTTGCTTATGAAGGTTCGATATCGGGCGTGTTTGGGGGGCTATCTTTAGGTGCTTTCCCATGTTGAAGGCTTACAACTCGGATAACATTAATGGCACACGCAGCGGCACGACGCAAAGTTCTATCCACCACGGGTTTGGAAAATTCAATATATGGTTTGAGCCATCACCTGTAAGCCCTCCACCCTACCCATTCAGTACTACCGGGTTCTGGTGATCTTGCAGGGTAAGGTGAATGAGTACTGCATCGAAAACTTACCGGAGGTTGCTAGATACGTGTTCATTGATTACCTCCCAAAGAATAGGATTATCAAGCCCGTTAGTCACTTTCTAAACCATCTATCCTCGGGATTTCCGGAGTTCCCAGACCCCTCATATCTTGGCCGCACATGCTGCAGTTGGCAAAATCTTGCATGTTACTGGTATAGCCGGATATATCGAGGAGACACTCGGTGATACTAAGGATCTTCGCCATGCCCGATGATAAGACTTTGGACTTGGCCCCACTTTATTCAAGGATGAGTCGGATGAAGAATGTGATGCTTATTGAGCGCCTCGGCTTTAGTGATATCAGTTGGTCGCAGAGTTAGGCTCTTATCTTTCCATCCGTTCTAGGAAACTTAGAGTTGTGGATTTCGGAGTGACACCATGGGCGTTTTGAATCCCGGTAGCAGCACATCAAAGGAGGATCTTTGGGTCTCGACGTTGTATATAGATGATCATGTATTTGTCAGGGAGTAGAGAGGAAGAGGGATCCCATATATATTGAATACATACCTTAAAGATTAAATTAGTAATTAATGGCTCCACCGTCGCTTCTGGATCTAAAAACATATCACGTAGAGGAATAAATAATCCCTTTTCTGGTAAAACTTACTCTGAAGAAGTTTTAGTTCTATGCTAGACGCATATCAATTAAGACTTCTAATTGGCTAGAACACGGTCTAGTCAAATATTGACTGTTACGCTGAGAAGAGTATAGTTACTAGACCTATTTGTGCAACACTACGACTACGAAACTGAAAGCTATCAACACTCTGTAGAGTTCAAGAAAAACTATAGTTTCTTACATTCTAAGGCCATTTTCAACTGTCAGGAAACTGGTATTTCCTCTACCGCCAGGTTGGGGTCGAGAATGCGATGGAATTGTAGCCCTGACCCCCTTTACCAGCTTTCTATGAACTCTCTACTCGGTTTATAGAAGGTTCATAAAACCTGTGACGTTTTGTCTCTCTTTCTTGTTCTCTTGGTGGTACTATCCTCCGTCTGCCTCTTCCGACCATTCTGGCGGACTTTACGTTAACACAGCCATCCCTCGTCCATGGGGTATCCTATCAACGGCTATCATGTTCCATATACCAGTGCAAGACCCTGGTCCCATCATTGGCGGTCACTGGCATTGATAAAAGCAACTATCATCCCTACATCGTCGTGGAGTCATTGCCTTTCCGAGTTCTAGCTTTGGAGGCAAAGCAGAGGAAGTAGTTTATTAAGCTACCACGGGTGAGTTTGGGGCGGAGCTCGAGGTTTCGGAATCAGGGTTGATATGGGGAGAAGTTTGATATGCCCGTGCCTGCATTTAGTCCGCTTTGCTTTTCTCGATAATGCGGATGTGCTTTTGGTGTTATATGTCGCTCAAGAAGACGGCGATGATGGATGATTTTCGCAACTAATGATCCTGCCAATAGGATACAGGCTGAGCATATGGATTGTGGGCGTTTTGGGCGTTTTTATGATTGGGGAGTGTTTCATACAGGGCTTGTTAGCGTTATGTAATTCTTCAGGCGGTCACGGTGGAGTGGGATGTAATTGATGGATGTTCGCCGATTCTAGCACGAAAGAATGGGTGCATATGAACAGGAAGTTTTTTTGCAGAAGTGCCAAAACCGGATCAAAAAACAATGGATATGAAATAAAGTGCGGCTCAAAGGGGCATATTTCCCAATGGCACTAGTATCATCAGCAACTCATGTGTAGAAGCCACACTATGTCCTTAGTTAACATCTTCTGGGCAACGGTGCAGCCTATGAACCATAAAACGGAACAATCTGATCTCTACCATCAGTTAGGGCTTCCTCCTCATCAATCACCCAAAATTGGTTCTGGAACCCGAGGGTGGATGACTGGCTCATATGGTTGGTTGCGGTCTCAAACACCACATGAGAGACCGGGAGAACTAGATGATCACCAGGCCTCATCTAGAATAATCCCTTCGTTGTGTTTGTGGAGCCTGACCAACCGAAGAGCTTTTCCATCCTTTGTGTTCTGCGAATTCGTTACGAGTCAATCTGTACCGGTAGCAGTTCCGTTAAGGTGGTTTGACACCTTCAGAATGTCAACGAGTCTCGAATCGATTGTCGTGAGGACCTGGTATATAGTAAAAACACGAAACTTTGCGAAGTATCTTCCTCATGATGGGAATAACGATACGTATCTCCGGAGTTCCAGACGCTTGATAAACCTCTTCAGTCCCGCCGAGTTTCGTCTCGGTTTTTTTTTTCCAGTGCATAAGGGGGGGTTTTCCATGAGTGACAAGAGCGAGGGGCTGAAAACGATAGAAGGAATGAAAAGAAGGGAATCACCAATCGCGTGAAAGATGTTGCCAAGGATCGACGCTAGTGACTTCGCGTATCTGAGTTCCAGATAAAGTTGGGTAGCGCAATTTATATCCGGTTCCACGGCTCCTAAGAGGGCTCATATGGCAGTGCTGCGAGCTCGAGGTTGTAAATTATATGCTATCCTAAGGAAGTACTTTCGATTTGCCTCTGCTATCGATCCGGTCTACATACTACCCGTCCAACACGGCTCTTACACGCCTTTCAGCTCCCGGTACTTATCAGTGCGACTTATCACCGTCATCATCGTCGTCATCATGACCGTCACCGCCATCACTACCACACGGAACAAGGCGTCACACCCGCGCGTAGGACTGTGCAACATTGGAAATCTTTCAGAATCATCATAGTCTCAATCTAAGTCAGAGAAGTTACACCCCCTTGCCGCTATCAAGGTCTCCAGACCATGTTAAAAACCTCAACACTATAGAATCAGGATTTGGAAACACCACCACACTTTCCTCCAATTTCCCCTGTAGGTAGTTGTAAGGAAAATGTGTGAGAAATATTTATTTATACGGGCAATGATAGGGCAAATACATGGGATATACTTATTTATATGGGGAATTGTGGGACAAATACACCAGATATTGCGTGGCAATTGTACCCAAGCATTCCCTTCGGCTACTTTGCTATAGGGTAAATTGCGGGCCACGATTCCTGTGGCCCGTAGAGTAGGAGGATATCTGGCCCAAGTTGCTGGTGATATTACAAGAGAGAGGAGTCAGTGAGTGGGTGAAGAAGTGAGGGAAAGGGCAGATGATGAGTTACCGGTGTTGGTGTAGATTGCACTCCATTTAGAAGCAGTAACTTATTTCTTTGATTTCGCCGCGGCTTATATATGGAGTTTTATAATTACGGTAGTCGCATTAATTTTGGAGGACCTCAAATTCGAGTTTCAAAGGCTAGAAAACGGTCCGATTGGGCATATGCATATCGGGGTGCACAAATTTTTTTGGATGTGCAATAGATCGAATATCCAGCATAAAACAGCTATACATATGCTTGCCCTACTCGTTTATATGCTGAATCATTTCTAGACAATCAGCACACAAGACAATGACGCGCACGGATACGAGTGATCCGCCGCACATACAGAGTACGTGGAATATATCGCGAGATGTTGTGTAATTAAGCTTACTACAGCTGTACGGCTTAGGTGTTATATATTTGTTTTAGTGATACTTACTGCAGAGTAAAACGGTGCTGCTTATTGCCAGCGCCCAGTGTCATCGTAGATCATCATGTCAGTCGGTTCATGCAGAATCATTATTGGGATGGGGTGGCAAATGATCTCAGCGGATCCTAGGCGTCAACTGGTCGAGAATGAAGTATTTCGTATCACGTCGATGTTCAATTACCCGAGTACGAACGTAGATAGATGAGGTCGACGCCCGGCCAGCTACCAACAAAAGTCAGCAATTTCAGACGGCAATGATGCACCAAAATCCAAATTGCTGTTAACTGCTGCTGGTGTGGATTGACCGTCCATGTATGGCCTTGGCAGGAATCAGCTCGTCTTGCTTGCTTGCTTCTTTGATAGAGGAAAAAGGGTAGTTATCTTGACAGATGATGGGACGACATATGCACATTCTTCCGCGGGATCAGGTCCCCAAACCCCGGTCAGAGATAGACAAACCGTTATCGGGAATAAAACGGCGACCCGGAAAATTAGAGTAGACCCCCACCACTCTCACCCCACTTGTTCATCTAGATATCCGCGTCGCATCGCGGTAAAAATTATGCGTGCTGGCGGTTCCGTCTAGAAATAGGAGAACACCTGCTTAAAAGCCCCCGTTCCAGGCAGGCCCGAAACCATGCAAGTTCAATTTGCCCATATGGATCAATATCTACCCCCAGTAACGACATTAAGCCTAATTGATCTTGGTTTGCTTCAAATAAAGCGCAGCATGCTGCTGGTGCGGGTGTAAATAATCTGGTGTGTTCTGTTGAGAACCTTCGAGAAATATAGTGGCAACAATGCGGACTAGTACACATCTAATTGGTGATGGATGTAGGTCGCCAGTCGCCTCTTTTCTTGGATAGACTGAAAATTCATCAGAATAAAGATTCAGTGAGCGAATGGCAATAGCTCGTGGAACGGATGCTGCGAATGCAGTACTATCTCATACCATTTCCCATTCCGAAAGCCTGAAACTGAAGCAGACCCGAGGTTTACATCGAGACTTGATGGTGGAATTGAAAGTTTTGAGATGTGTTGCAGTCTTCCGGCAGAATTCGCAGGGTCTTTGTAACCTCACTTGCTGAGCGGCCGGTGTTTATTCCCGCGGAAAAATGCAAGTATAACGATGGAATATATAGAAGATACGAAAAAGCAAATAATCATTACCACGTTTTAGATGGTGAAACTTCCAGTATACTTAGACAATACGCCCTACAGATATATCCGGAGTCCCTAATCCTACACGTGGAGTACGTGTAAAGTCAGTTCTGCGACATCCAAAAATGAGTTTGTTCCGAGTTCGCCATTTTGATGTTTTCTCCTTGGGTGGTCAACACACTGTAAGAACATTATGACGGTCATGTTAGTGCTGGTCTTCCCAACTCCTGGCGGAACAAAGCACCACAGAACGTCTGCACTCGTCAGCAGCGAGCACGGTCCTCCTTATATTATCCTAGCACGGGTGAGCACGGTGAATAATGGCGAGTATGAGTGGTATGTAGCCTGGCTGTGAGGGATTTTGAGTGGTGGTCCTAAGTTGAGTGAGTATTGAGTTCAGAAATAAAAAACTATGGAACAATGACACCGAATGGGTGATAACTTTTGCATGGCAGCTTTTGCGCGGCTCGCTCCTTGTGAGATACATGTGCTCGTAGTCTATGGCTTGGGCCAAGGCGGAGTCGGTACATGATCGGAAGGCTGTTGCACTCTGAGGTGAGGTGCTTTTCTCTGCCTGTTGGTCGTTGGCCAGAGAAGAAACCTTGTGCGTGTGAGGGGTTACACTTTCGGTACTCGACCTATCAGCTACTGCACTTTGCACTCACGGTGTTGTGATGAGATATCTGCGTGCGTATCTGCAGGAGAAAGGCCATGTACCTAGTTGCTTCTGCTAGTACCTAGCGCGAGTGCGAGCGATATACTTACTTAAGTAGATATCGCAGAGAAAACGAGAGCAGAGGAAAGCTGTCGATTGAGTTTTCGGTAAATAAGAAGAGGGATGTAGAAAATCAATTAAGATGCACGCAATGGCAATCGCGCTGCCTGAGTGTCATAAACCGCTCGGGGTTGCCTAAACCTAAGCATCTACCAATTGTGAACTACACGCATCACGAACAAACGAAACCAGACTCCACCTGTTTTTGCAACTCTTTTCATCATCGAGAAGTCGACATCGACATCAGCGTTGACATCGACATCTCTCTTTGTTCCGTTGCTTTTGCTGGGCGTTTTATTTTATTCCCGGCTATTTTCGCAGAGGGAGAGCGAAGACGAGGCCTCAGACCAATTATGTAGTACCTGCCCCTTTACCCCTCTGCCCTTCCTCCACTTCTGGGTCATTTGCATTTGCCTACACCATCATCAGCTTACTCTACGTCCAACAGCCTCTAATTTCCAACTGGATTTCTCTCTTTTTGCCCACCCCGTCACCATCACCATCCTATCCCATCCAACCATCCAACCATTCACCCGTCCTTCCATTTTCGCGATCGATTTCGCCAGCGCGTACCTAGCTGTGCTTCGAGACTGCGAACCCCGCCTAACTCTCATTGGTGCCATCCCTATCGGTCTCTCCCTGGATACAACGACACCAACAAGCCTCGGTCTCCACAACCTTCGCTTTTACATCGCTGTTTGTTTCCCAGCGTCATTGGTTAAATCAACTTCTTCGCCAAACCGTCCGCGCCTGCCAGGGCCAGACAGTCTGTGTTTGTCCCTCTGACACGAAGAGTGGAACTTACGAACAAGACTTTTTTTGTTCGCTGTAACTGTTATGATCGCAACTGCAACAGCTAGTCATTCACACAATCGCTTGTTTACTGCGGGATCATCGTCGTCCTCTGCCGCGCACATCGAACGATCTGCTGGCGGAAGATTGGCGAGCGGCTACGAAACGGGATACAACTACAGCAACGACAACGACGAAGACGACGACGATCGGGATACGGATAACAGTTCAAACGAATTGTACTCCACGGACTCAGCAGCACAGCGCCAAATGATTATGACTAAGGCCGAACGCGAGCGATCGAGAATGTTTGTGCGCGCTTTATACGAATACTCGACCGACGACCCCACGAGCTTAAGCTTCCGTGCTGGTGATGTGATTCAGGTATTAAAACAGCTAGACAGCGGCTGGTGGGACGGGATAGTGAATGGGCAACGGGGGTGGTTTCCTAGCAATTATTGCATTTTAGTTCCACCAGGGGAACAAAATGGGGGCCTACTTTCTGATGACAGCGAAGATGGGGATGAGGATGATTCGTACGACGAATATGACGATGGAAGCGCATCAAGCGACTCGGAGCGTGAATTGGCATCGCCAGGGTTACCTATGGAAGGAACAAATATAGGGAAGAATGATGTTGCCGGATTGTGGGTGCCACAAGCGACTCCGCATGGGAGGCTGTTCTATTTCAACCTGGAGACTGCAGAAACAAGGCAAGAGCTTCCACTGGAGGCTCCGACTTCGACGACAGAAACTGGTCCGAGGGATAGAAGCAAGAGTATTCCGGATCAGACGAGACCACCGCCGGAAATATTGGCTAGGGGCTATGAGCGCGAAGAGCCGCCGTATCGGCCAAAAAGTGAGGACGATGATTCGGCATCAGATAAAGACGGGGAGTTGATCGTTTTGAACGGAGCGAATACCGCAGTGGTTAGTGCTTTCGACCAGATAATTTTACCCTTGCGATAGCTGTTAACATCAAGATCAGGGTGACAAGCGCAAGTCATTAGGCTCCGTATCGGAGGCGGCTCCGCTGGTGGGAGGCGTTCCTGTGTCGGCTGATTCCACAGTACAAGCGCCAGGATTGTTACATTCGACAAACTCAATCTCTGCCGGCGCAAAGCGGAGGATGGATATGTACCTAAGCACACCGAAACTGCGCGCCATAGCATACGAATACTACAAGGACGCCGGTCCACCTATGCCCGAAACCTGGGACGAACTTATTGAGAAGACAGGTATTGCGGTGGAGCGATTTAGACGAGTGATAACTAGCTATCAACATGACAAATATTCACAACGAGCCGAGCAGATAGCTGATTGGCTATGCCTCGTTATCGCAAGTGGGTCAGGAACTACAGATACACACTTCGTGCAGCCGTCCGTGATTGCTAGAAAGAAGGAACTGATGCCTCACTTCCGACATTTTATGGCAGCGTTTTCAAAACTTATACTATCATCATCCGTAGCATCCACGGATTGCGGCCCCCCCGATACCGAGACTAAGTGTTTGACGGAAGCGGATGAGGTTTTGGTTGGTCTGTATGGTTATGCCGATGTCGCGAAGGCGATCACTGGGGAGAAGCTTCCACGGATCAGACCGGGGTTTATCAAGGGAAGCAAATTGTCGGAGGGATGGAAACTACCAACAAAGGGCATTGCTTCACCCGATACGCCAGGAAGTCCGAAATCCCCTCAAACACAGCTCTCACCTATTGAGCAATCACCAGTCGGGAACAAACCTGGACATCTTGATTCTGCTCTTGTGGAGGCGATGGAGAAACTGGATGGGGTCATCAGACCTGTAATATTGAAACTGGAGAGCGCTTTGTCGTACGATCAGCAGTTGGTTACGAGCAGTCATCAACAAGTCATTGGAACAAACGTGGTGCAAGCAACACACAAAGTCTTTGATGTGATGCGAAGATATTTTGCCCTTCTGAATGGCGTCAACATGCTTCCACAAGCAGCATCAAGTCCCACGTTGGTAGATTTCGAAATTCAGAAACAGCGTCTGCGAGACTCTTTCGGAGAGCTAGCTGTTGCAAGCATGGATGTCACGGCGTCATTAGCAGACGAATGGACCAACAGGCGAGGGGAAACACTGGAAGAGAGACTCAATTCCGTCCGGCAGTGTATCAGAGATGTGGAAAGTGGCATTCGGTCCCTTAACTTTACCACGCAATTGTTAGTGGGAGAGCTCGAGAGAGAATCAGCCAAGACTGTTGATGATCTGCGATGGAATCAACCAACAGATCTGTCACCAGGTGGACGAGCGTCGGGACATCAACGAACAGGCTCACGACAACTGAAGCTTCCTAGAGGTTCGGTTGGGAGTGCGTCGCAAAATGCTCCCTCATCCAAGGTTACAAGACTGCTTGGAGAACAGCTGCAGCGGCCGGAACCACAACCGCCACGAGAGGCTATGAAGTATCTCCAGTGTGATTACGACAATGAGATCGTATACGGTGCAAAGGGACAGGTTAAAGGTGGAACGCTTGTAGCTTTGGTGGAGCGCTTGACCCGTCATGACATGTTGGATTCAGGCTTTAACACAACATTTTTACTCACTTATCCTTCCTTTACCAATTCTTCGGAGCTGTTTACTCAATTGGCAAAACGGTTTACGATGCAGCCTCCGGCGGGAATCCAAGGTGAAGACTACGATTACTGGGTAGAAAAGAAGCAGAGATTGGTCCGGATGAGAGTCCTTAGCATTCTGAAGATTTGGTTGGAGTCCAACTGGATGGAGAACAACGACAACGAGTCCAAGCAAGTGCTGAAGTCGATGCACAACTTTGCGAAGGAAGTGATGCTACTAGTGCTGCCTGGTACAAGTCAAATTCTGTTACTTATCGAGACACGACTACGAGGCCAGGAGCCGGAGAATAAGCGTCTGGTTCTTACCATGTCACAACAACCACCACCACCAATACTTCCTCGGAACATGAGGAGACTCAAGTTCCTTGATATTGATCAGCTCGAATTTGCACGACAGTTGACGATAATAGAAGCCAGGTCGTACAGCAAACTGAGGGTTGTCGAATGTTTGAGCAAGGGGTGGAGTAAACCGCCGTCGGCTGGTGCCAAGGACCCTGCGGAGAACATTAGGGCCATTATCATGCAGTCCAACCAGCTCACCAATTGGGTAGCTGAAATGATTCTGACACAGCAAGAAGCAAGAAAACGGGTTGTTGTTATCAAACATTTCATTGGTGTAGCTGAGGTATTTCAATATTTTTCTTTCTTTTCTTTCTTTTCCAATTGAAAAGGGATTTCGTTACTCATACAGTGCAAACAGAAATGTCGCACACTAAACAACTTCTCTACGCTCACAGCTATCTTAGCCGCTTTACAAACCGCCTCCATCCATCGTCTAAGAAGGACATGGGAGCACGTCCCGGCAAAGTCAACGATCACTCTCGAAGGACTTAATAAACTCATGGGAGCTACAATGAATTTTGCGGAGTACCGTGAGATGCTACACATTGTCAATCCACCATGCGTGCCATTCTTAGGTATAACATCTAGAGTCCAGTTAGTTATATGAATTCACGTGCTAACACCTTCAAGGCGTGTACTTGAAGGATCTCACCTTCGTTGCAGACGGGAATGACGACTTCATCCGGGGTACAGAGCTCATAAATTTCGGCAAGCGTGTGAAGGCTGCAAACATCATCTCGGATATTCAGCAATACCAGGCCGTACCTTATCCTTTGACATCTGTGTCCGAGCTGCAGGATTACATTATATCGAGCATGCAGAGCGCCCGAGATGTTAACGAGATGTATTCCGTATCACTATCATTGGAACCTAGGGAGAGGGAAGACGAAAAGATTGCAAGGTAGAACACCTTTCACTACCGCCCACTCACCCACCACTCACCATCATCACCACACCCATTGACCCTTATCCTATTACACATGCTTTGTCGCCGCTATATTCACGTTGAGAATATCTCTGACAACCGTTGTTGCTGCAGATTGCTTACGGAATCGGGCTTTTTGTGACATTTGGGCCGCGTTTGGAGGTCTCGGGGTAATTGTTTGGGACAGGAACGGGGGACGATGGTTCTTGTACTTTTATTTAGGTGTTGTGCATACGGCGTCCACCACTATCATCGGCATCATTGGCATCATCATCGTTCATCGTATCATCATTGCGGCTGGTTTCGGTTTTGTTTTTGTTTCGGGCCTTTCGTTTTTTTGTTTGGGGCGTGTCATTCTATACCAGTTGCAACGACATTTATGATAGGGCTGATTCTTGTTCTCCTGCTGTGCTGCATATGTTCCCTCTCTTCATTCTATCTGGTGCAGGTTGTGTGGCTTCGTTTGTTGAAAATTTGCTTTTTGTGATGTGCGCTCTGTCGCCGTTTTTATTGAAGGAAGGAGCGAAGAGGGTGTGTTTGAGTTTTTTCTTGTGCTCCGCCCCGTTATAAAATATACCTGCTTTCTGTTTTAGTGTTTTTGCGTCACTACTACCTGATCATGAAACTGCTTGGGGATGTTGATTGGGTCTAGTCATGAAGAACTTACAGCCTTTGGAGCCTATCATAGAGATGGATAAGGCTGGGATTTATCCAGTGTTCCTGGATATATAAGCACAAAAGTTTATTGAGAACAAGCGCCCATGGGTGGGCCGTGGACAGGCTTTGGTTTTTCGGAGTGGGGAAGTGCTAAGAGGTAATTCTCCAGCTTGCAGTTGTATCACGGGTGGTTTGGGTAGATAGAATTCCCACTCATACCGAAGATGGCATTCTAACAGCCGAGCAGTTCATAGAAACACCTGCTGTATTGCGGATACATCCTGAAGAAGTAGGTATGCTCGCTATATGCACAGCATAGCGCATCAGAGCGATCGTCGCACTTTGCTTTTTGCCGGACGGGAGGGAACACGTGCACGTGTTACATCTACCCGTCAATGGCGCTGTTGGGCAGCAAGCTCAGCCCAACCCTAACCCTCGGGGTTTGGCTTCTCAACATGTCACTTCTCTACCTCCTAAGCTCAGCTCCCACCCTTCACAGCAATGTAACCATCCTGAAGATATTTTCCTTTCTACCTCCTAACAACACAACAGGTTCATTTTTCTGTCAAAGCAAACCAGGTGCGTTCAACAATCTCTAGCTATCTCTTATTCATCCTCTACACTGCATACCTATAATTATTTATTCATCGTGATCACTTCCCTTATCAACAAGTATACCTGCCTTTTTGGTTCTTGCCAACGCAATACAACTTTGACTCACTAGTCGACTAGTTTCATCTATCAGGTATGTTAAACTGAGGATTGAACTTCCATTTCATGTTGAACTCATTCTTCTGCTGCTTTCGGGATTCATTGTTATCGGCAAGCTAACCAAGTCATCCTAGGCAACTAGGTAATCATGTCAATCTAAGCCATCATTTATAAAATAATCGATGTTCACGGTCTTGCGAGCAACCTTGCAGAGGGATAATGTAGGAACAAGGGAGCGATGCAAAACTCTGAGGCATTCTGCATGAAAAACGATATGATTCCATCCATGGTCTATGGAAATTTAGATGGGCATAGGCTACTCAACCGCATCCTTGCTTTAGAGCATAAGCAAAAACGCCAGTAATCAGATATTAGCTCAATCAGATTTTCCTACTTAAGCATGTCGATTATGAGACAGCAGAGGTTCGCCTGGGATTGCTAAACAGCTTCGGACGAAATGTTTTGGGAATACCTGTAAACCCACAAGCCGTCCAAAGAGCAAACAAGATCCGTCACGAAGGGAAGATCAGGTTAAATTCTATAATCCTTCGTCAATACCAGTGTTAGGCACAAACGTCCCGGGTCCAAATCTACCGGCTAAATTTGATGGGATGTCCCGTGGTCCCGAGACTTTCACAGCAAAAATTCAGTCCCGGGACGTCTCGTGCCTAACACTAGTCAATACAAACACTCCTACTTGACGAGAATCTCTTTCAAGAATACTACGGAATTCCGTATAATGAAACGCTTGATTTGGAATGCAAGTACACTAGTTCTGACCTTCCGAGATCTAAAGCTAACTTATAGCTTTTCCGGGCTATCTGGATATGCTATCCCGTTTGGCAATTTCCGAGGGAAGTTAGCGATGCCAGGGTTCATTGATATGCGGCAAAGAGCCATTAACCTTGACCGAATCCCAACGACAAAGCATGGCTCGTCCACGCAGAGCTACCACTCAGGTCACCCCTAGCAAATCTCCTGTATCAACTCGCACGAAATCCCACCATGCCGCAAAGACCCCCGAGACACAATCTGCAGCTCCACCGGCGAAGAAACGCAATACTGTCCCGTGGCACCCTCGACACCCATCACCTCAGGCACCAATAAAGAAAATCCCCTCGACGGATCAGATCTCGAGCTGGACGATAATCCTGGCTTAGATGACGCGGCAGGAGACAATGTAGACGACGGTGTTATCGACGAAGAGATGAGAAATCTCGAGCTCCAGCTCAAGAGGGTCACAGAGAGTGTGCGAGATAAGAGGGGCGCCAATAAGGAACTCGAGAAGCAACCGGAGAAGGAACCCGAGAAGCAATCCGAGACGGGAGATCGTCAGTAGGGGAAGCCCTTCTTCAATACCAGTATGAAAAACCCTAAACAGGTTGGTCGACATTGTGAATACTAATAACTACTAAATGGACTATCTGGAAGGACACCTACTCATCGTCTTAATACTAAACAGTAGCAAAGTGGCAAAATTTGTGAGAGTGATAGTTCTTTGAAAAAAGCTGCACGAATTGATTGTACATCCGCTTTTTTTAATATGGTTTCGCGCATTTCGTGTACCATAAGGTGCATCTGGTTTGCCGCCCAATTACATTTCTGCCTCCCAATTGCATTTGCAACGTAATCACGATATTAATTGCATTTAAAAGCCACCGTTGCAAAAAAAAAAGAATTACATGCCACTGGCATAATTCCACTTGTATCGGCCTCAAACTCAAATTCACACCTAGATACTTACCTAGGTAAGTAACCATTCGGACTTTCAGGATCTAAAGCTAACTGTCATATGTTATCCAGACTAGTAACTTTCCAGGTAAAGTATCCTCTGTGAGGCCCCACGGGTTGTAATAGTATCTACTAATAATACACCCTAGGCTTAAGGTTCGGGTCAGAAGATGAGTAGAGTTGTACTTTACAAGACCATAATCTACCACTGTTTTTTTCGTGGCGGATACCTAGAGATACGTATTCGTTTTTATAAGGCGAAGCTGATGTATTGTTGAAGTATGCTTTAATACCGTTGATGCACATTGTGTTTTTTGCTGTCAAAAGGCTGTTTCGTTAGGTACTAGCACTCGTTTCACCTCTGACGGGGGTTTGGAGATATGTTCTATTTATTTGTATTATGTTGTGATTGTCTTGCGGCTCATGACGTTATCAGTTATGGATGGGATTTCAACATCATCGTTTCGCTGAGTTCGAGATTGTACCAATCAGAAATGTCCCCAACGCACCCTAGTTTTTTTTTGATATGATAGAACTGCTTGGAGGGATATTCCGAGAAAGATGGGCCAAGGGATTCCTAGAAAAAGATGAGGTACGTTTGATAACAGCACACGAGTTCATTTCTTATTCTAGTTACTTAACGCTTGCTTGTCCCGATTTAGGTATTGTGTGTCCGATATCTATTTAAGATCAGGGATACATCGATCACGACGGGATACGCCGACACGATCGTAGGGAGTTAGTTGGTCAGAATATTCTCGTTGTAGTACTCTGGACGCCTTCGCGTATGCATGATGAGAACGGAGGCCCGGCCTGGGATCGTTGTGTACGTAATAGAACGGTGAAATCATGATAAAACCATGATGTAAGGAAACATTTGCAGGATCTTGCTAACTTGGCTATATACTTATTTGAATGTCTATCAGTAATTCAAAAGGATGTGGGGATCCACAGCTTCACCGCCTTTCTAGGAACTACCTACCTGCCGGCACCGTACTCATGACACCATTGGAGGAAAAGAGTTATAACATTGCCTGGTCGCTGTCGAAGTAACGAATACCAGGGAGAAGGAAAGACAGACGGACATGATCGAAGTGGTATCGTCCAATCACTGTTCGGGGAGCATGAATGGACTACGTATACTGGGACATGATGACCTGCCTGTACGCGCTTCAAAAAATGACAGGTAAATTTCGAGATTACAATATAACTCTCCAGGTTCGGGCGTCGATGTGACCCTAGCACGTCTTATTTGGACCAAGACTGCAGGGGGGGTCATGATTTACAGGTCACCCTGAGCGGGCGGATCACAAGTCATCACTCCCATTTGCCAATTCGCCTCGGCGCTAACGAGATGGCTGGGATTCGGATTTAACGATACTCCCAAAGAACGTACTCTAAACATGGATCCTGAATCCCCATCCCCTTTTCTAGCTTCTCATTCACTTACTTTACTCGGGTATCGATGGATATAAAAAATTCGGTATGCCTCAATCCCTGTTCTCAAAAAAATTTGTATAGATTGACCCCAGGAAACCACCACCACAGAGAAATCACGCAGATTGGGATGAGACCATGGACGAACCATACAATTAGAGTGAAACATTTTGCCATCCCAATTCCTCGAGGCGAAACTAAACGGCGATAAAGAGGTGGTTTGGGTACGTAAAAGTACTCCAACTAAGGTATCCTGCGGGATGGAGTTGAAGGCTGCTTTCTATACGGGGAATGCCGGTTTCGAGGGATCTCGAGTGGTGAGTGCCCGGTCATGACCGAAATGCGGGTGTGGCGGCAGGGAAGAGGATCGGTTTTAGATGGGCATGGGCCATTAGCTGGGCCCGTCCAGCTGGATATTTGGGTTATCAATGGCATGTTCGTAGCAACCGCCCAGGTTGGTATGGGCTGTCAATTGCATAAAGTGCAATCATGGTGCATGATGGTGATAGTGGATTCTAGCCTATACCGTTGCGTGGAAAGATAGCGTTATGGGATCTTGAGCGTTGGAAGAAACATGAAACAGACCAACAGGTTGTGCCGGGGTTAGATACTCAGGAGAATCAATTAGGGTCGAAAGCGCCTAATACCCTATCCACTACCTCGGGGTACTCCTGGGAGTGAACCCGGGCAGAAATGGCCAGGTGATGATATTCCAATACTGTAGAGTGTCGTCAAATTGTAGGGGATACCTAAATAGCCCAATCTCTGCGGGTCATGTCAAGCACTCTTCTTCTGGAAACGGATACTTACGACTTATAATTTCAAGCCTTTGTGTGTCTCGATAGAAGAGAGGGATATTCTAGGATAGCTTTCCTGATTAGTGCCCGCGTACCGACAAAGTAGCTTCGGGCGACATCCGAGACTCATCCGAGAAGAGACATTGCGATACATGGGTAGCTGTTGAGCACGTGCATGTACTTTGCTTTCTTTTTCAGTTGCCATGCAGACCTCACGACCTGAAGTTGACGCAAACCGCATGAATTCCATCCAAATGGTGTGTAGTGCCCCAAAGCAGTTGGAGAAGCAAGCTATCTTGAACGAAAACGATGGGGGGGATCGGGCAAATCCGAGAGCTATACTCGCGGCTCTACCAGCCCCAAGCGGCGTCTAATTCTTCTCTTCAACCCTTCGGACAACTGCGAGAGAGTAGATTGATATTCACTCGTGGGTGGTTTGTTTGAAACCGCAAAGCTCATGTAGTTTATATCTGCCGATCTGTATCACCATATGTGCGGCCATTCCCTGGTATCACACATTCCGTGGTAAACAGATCAGGAATTCTCTTCTCCGGATCCGTCAGTCAATACTATAAAATCGGACTACTTTCCCCAGAAATTTCGGGGCCAATTCAATTTCAACCATCGTCTATCGTCTACCTGGGACTCCCTTATTTCATCCTCGCACGCGCAAGTCCACCGTACATAATACCAAGAATACTAAGACCTCTTGATATCGGTCAGCCGCATTGAAGTTATCATCGGCAGCCACCGCCTCCACTGCGTCAGCGTTGTGTTGGTAGTACACAGTCTTGCACTCGCAGGATAAATAACGAAGTTTGTTCTGTTCACCCCCCCCGGGCCCTTCGCACATCAAACACAGACAATGGCAATTTCAGAGCTACAGAATAGCATCAAGCCGAGATCGATACAGAAGATCTCGTTGCACAACTTCTCCGAACGAAGGGACGAGATTGCAATGCAGATCATCGATGCAGCTGAGAATAACGGGTTCTTTGCATTGATTAATCAGGAATCTCCCTCGCCCGAAGAGATTGAAGAGGTCTTTACAATCTCGTGAGTTTCTATGTCTTTTTTCTTTCTTTCCTTTAGTGAGGGTGATGGGAACTGAGAGACATGGCAGGCAGAAGTTCTTCTCCCTTTCAAACGAGATAAAGGCGCAAACACCATTACGGAAAAGTGAGAATACGGGCTGGGAGTCTCGTTCCCAGATCCGACCTTCCACCGGTGTTGCCGACCAAAAAGGTATTCGCCTACCATTCTCTTGGTATTGGCATCGTCTGACATGCATTGAAACCTAGAATCAATCCAGCTCCAGTACCACCGCCGACACGACTCATCATGGCCCAGCGACGAAGCCCTCTCTCCGGAATTGAAAGGAAAGCTCAGTGCTTTTATGGAGAAGGCGCACAAGCTTTCACAAGAGATCCTATCTATTTTTGCTGAGGCATTAGGATTCCCCACAGATCACTTTGCCAAGGCCCACCAAATCACTGCAGATGACGCTCAAACCACACTCCGATTGCTGCATTACCATGATATCCAAGGGGTCGAGTTCCCGCCGCAGTATTGGCGTGCCGGTGCACACACGGATTTTGATTGCCTAACAATGTTATTTCAACGTACAGGCGAGGACGGACTAGAGGTCTGCCCGGGGAGGGAAGCACACACGGGTTTTGCGAAAGGCGATATGTGGACTCCCGTGGAGCCGATTACTGGAGAAATTGTGTGCAATATTGGAGATATGTTGATGTCGTGGAGTGATGATCGGTTTAAGAGTTTGTTTCACCGTGTGCGATGTCCAAAGATTGGAGAGAATCAGAAGGAGAGATATAGTATTGCGTATGGCTTCCCCCTCCTCACCCTCCCTGCATATGCGAGCCTTGTGGCTGATTGTGTGCGAAAGATATTTCAACCAGGCGAACAAGAATGTGGTGGTGCAAGGACCACAGAAGAAGTACCCTCCATTGACAGCGCATGAATATATCATGAGCGCCTTGGAGAGAAATTTCGCTCAGCTGAAGACTTAATTACGTAGCTCAAAAGGGAGGCGGATAGGGAGGCTTTGACGTTTGACGGGAGTTTTGGTCGTGGTTGTTTTTGTTTTGCGATAATGGTATCGTCTTCTTTTGGATGTATTTTTTGACCTTCTACCGCTGTTTAATCAGTACCTGCTTGCTTCATCGCACTCGTATCTGTTACCATTGTCGTCATGCGAGATAATCTGTGCTAAGATTACTATCCGAAGGACCCTGACTGCGATGTGCCGCGAACCTTGGGAGCTACCGGGTGCAACAAAGCGACATCCAGGTGCCCACTAACAAAACCCCGTCCGCCGCATACCGTCTTCACCAGCTACATAAATCTCTGAAGAAATCCCAGCGAAAGTTTCGCCTCTCCCTCTCCTCCCCGTCGCAACATATTCACATCAACAATGTCAGAAAACCCCGCCGCAACAAAACATGGCTTCTCTCCCAGCAACATCCCAATCCCACCCTGCACCCCACCCTGCACCCCACCCTGCGGCCTCCACCCGCAATCCCAACCCCTCTCCGACCACCTCCTCCTCTACATCCTCCCCTACCTCCCCGTCACAACCCTCCTCCAGCTCCGCGCCGTAAACCGTCACTGGCACTCTCTAATCAGCACCCGCCGGCCCTTATGCTCTGCATGCTTCACGCTCCCACCCACCACCCCACCAATCGGGGGTACCCTCGAGCTACACCCCGTCTTTAAGAAACTAGACTACTGGGGCTACGACCTACATCTTCCCTGCACACCGCTCGACGGCCGCGCACAGATCCGCGGGCGGAGCGTGATGGGGGAGGTAGTGGGCGAGGGTATGGCGTGCAGACCCGCCGTGAAGGAGGTGGGGGTGTGGTTGTGTGGTGGGGTTCACACGGTGAGGAGGGAAGGTGGGGTGAGGGTCAAGGATTTAGTGGAGGGGTTTGATGCGGTTGTGCAGGAGCGGCGGTATGCCACAGAGGGTCAGAGGAGGTTTGTGTGGGATTATAAGACCTACCCGTGAGTTCCCTTCCCCCCTACACACCTTCCGGGTAATGACTGATGGAGGTAGGTTTGCAGGTTTCCGCACGATACCGCAGTTGTCGAGTGTTGACGAGTCGAGGCTGGTGGTCACGCCGGTGTTTTTTGATACTGCTGCTATTGTAGCGGAGTTGAGGGAGGGGGTGTGGACGAAGGGGTGTGCGGGTGTGGCGTTTTGTTTTGAGTTGCCGGGGTAGATGGGTTTCGTGATGGTGGGATGGCGTTTTGTTTGGAGCGGGTGTGTTGCGGTATATTTGGGGCGTTGTTTTGGGTGTTTTACTAGATTCTATGTGAAATGAATAGGGAGCCTGCATAGGGGCAATCAGTGATTAGAGGGATCATGCTGTTTCTTCCTCTTCATCCACGTACACCTGCTATCGGTCTCTGAAAACCTTGGTGTTCTCGTTCTCGCAATCGTTTACTTTGCTCTGTCATACTATCCTCCGGGTCTTTTAACCTTTTTCCCTCGTCTTTCCGCCTTCGCGCCTATCCCCGTAGCTCACGACCACCTCGTGTTCTAAACCTAACCCTGCTCGTACCTACGGCGTACTCTACATATTGTCTATGGACCTTCTCATTCTTCTGGTATCCAATCAGGCCTGTGTGTTCTTTTAATGGTATAGGCTGGAGAAAGGAAGAGTAGTACGTAGTAACTGACCACAATAGAAAAGTTCAAGGACGCCGATCCTCTTACCAACCCCCGAATTTGCCATATGCAGATTTTCTTTTCATTTTTCTACCTTGTAGCAATATGGACAACTTTAACTGCAACATGGACATCGATGTTGGCCTTTGCCGTTTTCAATCCCTTTCTATCTCCGCATCCCTTCAAACCGGGGGATCAAGACTCGTAGCATAGCGGTAGTACCCACAAACCTCAGGCTCCTGAATGAAGCAACCCAGGATAACCCGAGCAGCGACCGGTCCCGCCGTGAGCAAATCTCGGAGCATATCGGGACCCATAGCAGCGGCAGAACAGACTAGCCTCAGCACAAACCCCACCCACATGCGTACCGCGCCAATCTCCAGCGTCCCCGAGTGTTGCCGGAACTCGCACGTTTTCTTCCCCCCCACGTTCACCAGCGCGAATCGGTGCGGTGTGTCCGTAGAAATGAGGCGCTGGATTTCGGCGAGAGAGGAGGTAGCAAAGATCGTGCCGAATACCTGCGCGTCGGACAGGAAGGCTAGGTGGGGCTGGAACCGGAGCGTTTTGTTGTACGCCCGCACGCAGCGACGGGACTCGGGGTGGAACCGGTCCAGTGCTGGTTCGGCGAGTATTACTACTGCTACCACTTTCTTTATAGCCGGCAGAGGGAAGTGGGTGCCGGAGGAAAGTCCGACGTGCACGTGCATCCCGACTGTGTTGTTGACGGTGCTACGGAAGTTTCCACTGGTCATGAGATGTAGTACCTTCTCCAGCTCGCGGTCCCACGGGTTGGAAGAGTTTAGAGAAGGGATTGGAGTTGCAATCTCCAGATCTGAATGGACAATTTGGTTCAGGGACAAGGGGTATTGGTGAGGTTTATGGAGCATACGGTAGACCTCTTGTGGATGGTAATCAATGCTCAGGTCGTATCTTACGCCCTATTTGCTGTAGTCGGGAGTCTTAGTGACGTTGGGCTCGTATGGCTGCTCTACTTGCTGGGCTGGGAATCTGTGGCTTGATAATATTTCTACTACTTTAGGCTGTATTATCTCTTGTGTGAGGATGCTTTCTTCTTGAGGTTTTAAATAACAAGTAATCATTTCGACCTCGACTCCGAAGGTGAGCGTGTCCAGAGTGATCTGCAGCGTGTTATCAATCGACGCTGAAGGTTCCATGGTGTAATCGTAGGTAGCCGCTTTTATACAAACATATTGCTTCCTCTGGATTACTGTCTCATATAGTCCGCAACAGAGCGGGAAAGTATTTCATCTCGATCTTTTTTCATCTTATGGTTGTACTTATTGTACTAGGAAGATACCAAAAGTCGGGCGCACCCCATAAAGTGTGGAAATTCTACACCTCCACCATAACAATTGAGAGAGATTCTGAAAGAGAAGTGAGTGATAATAGGCTACTAGAGATGCATCTATGAAGTTTTCTTAGAAAAATATTTGTTGTGTAGCAAATGATGAGGATCTTGGCATTTCTCGTTGTATGGGAGAAAAAAGTCGGGCGCTCTTTTGCCCTGTGTCACCGCGTCCGACTTACCCAAGTACCCAAGTACATAGTCAATTCGAGATGAATGGGAATGGCCCCGCCAAAATGATACCAGACCGCCTTTTGATCGCCGAGGCTCTGATCTAGGCTCTTGTAAAATCAAAGTACCGGTACTCCACCGCAGGGAGGTAGCTACAACTTCATGTTTTGTCAATACTAGCCTTTGACAATAATCTTAGAATTACACATACACCCTCGCCAGCTGAGATCCTTTCCTTGGGCTCCAATCTCAGCATCCCGGGCTCATAATATACGGTGATAGAGATGGAACGGTGATGATAACCATAAGTACAGCGAGTAAATTGTAACTGACATAGAAACGAGATAAGAAAACTAACTAGCAGCATGAGTGATCAGTGCTGACTTCCAACAACTAGAAACGAGATAGGACGAAATCTCAATAGAGCCCGAACGTTTCGTCTCGTGGTATGTTTGGTCTTCTCGGTCCAGGACGTTTCGTACCAGGGATTATATATACACACTACTTAGTCCTTATGTCTTCCCCTCTTAGTCGCCAGTGCCCAGTCCTCCTCATTGAGGCAGTGTTAAATTGAAGAGAGTGATTTGAAAACGAACGATGCCCCAGTTAACATCCGGAATCATTATATCGATGCACTTTGGGTCTTTGCCATCTTTCTTCCAAATCCCAGGGATTGATAGATAGGCATTACCATCGAGTATTTTGTTCAGACCTCGATAGAGTTCAAAATAAAAACTGGCGTTTTTTAGGTAGCTGAACTCTTCTTGGCGCCAGGACCTGAAGAATCTGTATGAGATGGTCGATGCTGTAGAAGATAGGCTCCTTTTTGGCTTCGGGTTCCGCGTCAACACTACCGGGTAGTGCTCATGCGGAAGAGCTGGTCGGTGGAGGCTTTCACAGTAGCGACGACGGGCGAGGAAACCGAGGAAGTGGCGAGATGATACAGGCCTGAACTTAGCAATTGCGGCCACGCAAAGCCCGTCTGGAATGGCAGTGATTAATTATCCAGCTTGGTGAGGTACATGAAGTAATACCTGCGTCAACTCTTAGTACATAGCTATAACCGATACCAAAGGTTGTTTTTACCAATGATGACTCCAGATTAGTGTTCGCCACGAGACAAGACGAGACGAAGCCCGGGACATCTCGTCTCTTCGGCATACAGATCTCGTCGACCCACGAACTGAGGAATTGAGTCGGTTGTAGTCTGAATGTACCATTGAAGTTTACTCCGGGAAAGATCGAAAGCCTTCGAAACTGGACTAGACGCTGCTGCCTGGAGTACTCTCGTTCCCTCCCACCGTTCTCCGCCCCTTCTTCCGCGGTTGGAGATGTAGGGGAGTTATTGATATCCGTTGTCGAATGGCGGGGCGTTGGCGCCGTAGATAGCGTAAAGCTCGCTTGAGGGAAGTCGGTGTGACCCAAGATGTAGAGGAGCTTAGTGCAACACTAGTCTCAATGGTGACATCTCTAAGATCTGGGCCAGGGGATCTTTAGCAGAGAAATCGAATCGTAAATACAAAGAAATTCACAGTACATACTCTACTGTTTCCCTCTTCAAGATGAGCTTTAATCACGATTCACAATGGATGGAATAGAGGTTGCACGTTGTTAGTGGTTCATCTAAATTCTTGGCATTACTGTCAATAAACTTCTGCCGCATCCCCACAACACACCTCAAATGTCGACCTCAATTGCCCTTCGGTTACCGCGAGCACGGTATATCTCTCGACTGTCCATCTTCCGAAACCGTCTCTCCACCACCTCTACGACTTCCCACCATGCCTCAAACACAAAGGCCCCCGCAAGAACCCGATTCGCACCTTCGCCAACCGGCTTCCTCCATCTCGGATCGCTACGGACTGCATTGTTCAACTACCTTCTCGCGAAGAATACCGGGGGCCAATTCTTACTGCGGATAGAAGATACCGACAAGGTGGGGCTGTTACGGACTCAGCGAGGAAGTAGGGTGGCAGCTGATCAAATGAATGAAAGAAAAGGACCGTCGAAGGTGCGGAAGAAAGTCTAATGGAAACATTACGATGGGCAGGGTTGCAGTGGGATGAAGGTGTGGGACCACAAATTCAATCCCTCATATCCTCTGACATTCCCTACAGGCCCCGATATCGGCGGTCCCTACGGCCCATACCGGCAATCTGAGCGTTCCGAACTCCACCGAAAACACGCGCAGCAGCTAATCGACAACGGCCACGCCTACCGCTGCTTCTGTACGACAGAACGCCTGGAAGCCCTCTCCATCGCACGGAAGCGCTCCGGACTCCCAACCGATTACGATCGTACCTGTACCTCGATCCCCACTGACGAATCTGCGTCGCGCGCCGCGGCGGGGGAGGCCCATGTTGTCCGCTTAAAGACCCCGGATCAATATCCTGGCTTCCACGACACTGTATACGGAAACATCGTCTTCACGGAAAACAAGCGGGCGCACTCTCTCGGCGCTTTCGAAGACCCAATCATCTTGAAGTCTGACGGCTTGCCGACATATCACCTCGCCAATGTTGTGGACGACCACCACATGAACATCACCCACGTGTTGCGAGCAACGGAATGGATGCCTTCAACGCCGAAACATGTACACCTGTACAACTGCTTCGGATGGACTCCGCCGGAATTCGTGCATGTGGGTTTACTGCAGAATAGCGAGAGGGGGAAACTTAGCAAGAGGAACGGAGACGCGTTTGTGTCGGAGTATAGGGAGAAGGGGTACCTTCCGGAGAGTCTGAATAACTTTGTTGCCTTGCTGGGATGGAGTCACGAACAACAAAGCGATGTGATGAGCCTCCAAGATATGGTGGAACGGTTTGAAACCAGTCGCTTGACCCAGGGTAACACGATAGTCAACTTCGAGAAACTAGACTTCTTACAGAGGCAGCACGTAATGAATGTTACAACCGTGGAGGAAATCCTTGAGCGTGTCCAAAAAGTGGTAACTGATATGTTCGGAGAGAAGTGTGTTCCCTCCCGACCGCCGCTTGACGAGAAAATGATGTGTACTGACATATTCTTCGCAGACTTGAAAACGGTGACAAAATCACGAAAGAATATGTCCGCGCCATTCTCGATGCTAATCTCTCAAGCTTTGTCCTGCCAGAATCTTTTGTGAAGACGCGGGCCTACTTCTTCCGCGCGCCTGTGGAATTCAAGCCTAAAGTTGTTAAGCAAATTAACCGCTACCTTTCGGAGAACAACATGACATATTTCGAATTGATGGAATTCTTTATTGCTGGCCTAGAAAAACGCAGCAACGAAGATTGGACGTACGAGAATCTCCACAAGTACGTCGAACTGAAGGAGATGGAGAACCGAACGAAATGGAATAACAAAATGCGCCTGGTGAGATTGGCAATAGCTGGCGGCGAACACGGCCCGTCAGTGGCACAGACGATGGTAATATTAGGCAAGGAAAGGACCATGAAAAGGCTGGCGCAGGTTGAGGGTATTCTACTGGGAACGGTTAGAAAAGTCAAGATTGTCTCTGAGCCTACAAAAGAAACACCAAGATCTGTGGTGGAAGCAATTAAAGCTGCATGATGTATATGTTGAAAAGGTGGGTCGGGGGGTATTGTTGCGGGTTACTACTGTCCACACTTCGGTCTTCGGCCGTATATACGAGGTGCTGCGTTAAATAGTGCATATGTACGATAAAGGAGTTGTATATATAGAGTAGTCGCTGAGAGCAAGCGAAATTGTACTTTATAGCTAAATATGTCTCTAACAAAGCGTGGTCCCCCGCTTTTGATTAACCCCAATTCCCTGAAATTTAAAGATAATTGACCGCATGAAGCGGGGGAGAGTGAGTTGCGATGACCGCATATACCGTGCAGTTATCCAAACTCCAAATTCAGTTGCAGCAGCTAGTAGATACGCTACGACTCGGGGTCCGCAGAAAGAGGCGGATGGAATACCCTTGATTTGTGATACCCTGAGCTACCTGACGACAGAGTGCAGTAGTTCGGGCGAATGAGATTGAAGCTTTTTTGTCCCGCAGCCTGTTCCCTCGGTAAGGTAAGCAAGGAAGGGGAGTGCATTTCACGCTTTATGTGCTTCAGAATCGCGGTGTTGTTATAGGATAGGCGGAGAGCATTCACTGAGGGTAGGGCAGAGACTGAACAGAATTCTGCGGGAGGATGTCATTTTGCAGTGAAAATCGTTAGATATGATAAGGTGCACTGGTGTTTGTTGTGGAGCGCTCATCGTGTCTCACTCGCGAGGTTTTTCAGCCCCAGCAGGGGCGAAATTTGAAAGGCTGGGAATGTTCGCAATTTTGATGGCGCAGCAATTGTTCTAAAGTTGTTGCTATCGAGTTCCGAGGTTGTTCCTTTTTTCGTCCTGCGAAGTCATGTATGGTACCCGAGAATATACCTGCCTTATCAACCGAAGTTGAAATAGAGATAGAGCAGAGTAGAGCGCCCGCATCAAGGTGGAAGGATCTAGAGTACCTGTAGATGTTTTTTGTCTGTGGTGTGCGCTGTCAACGTGTATATTGAGATGCAGAGAAATTTTTCTTTGACATGGTGGGGAATGTTTTTTCTTTTTTCTTCACTTTCATGTGATGGTATGATTTGCATGCCGGAACCGTTTTTGCAATTTGCTCGACGACTCGAAAGTCTCGAGTTTTTGCTGCGGGCTACCAGCTGCGGGCTTCGTTTGAACTGCATTGTACACTTTCCTGCCTTCCTGCCTGCTCAAGTGCCCCCTGCCCTATCTGAGACGTACCGACGAGAAAAATAGCCGTCTGACAGGCAGGAACTGTCATACTAAACCGCAAATGGCGACCCCGGGCGTTCGGAATCCCCTGCCCTTCTCGCGAGGCTACTGAAGCACTTCAACTGTTGCCCGCGTCTAATTGCCGGTAATGTTTACCGCCAGAATTATGGGCCGATTTCGATAGTGCATTTTGGAGAGTGACATCATTTCCTGAACGAGCCGATACTGTAGCGTAACTATCCCCAACCTCTGAATATTGATACAAAGCAGAGCCGAGGTGAACCCCGGACTACAAGCTTAGTGGGGACATGTTACTTTTTCTTTCCCGCAAGGCACTGCGCTAACATTAGTCGTAGGGGAGTCATCATGTAGCGGCCATGGAGGTAGTACCGGTCATTTCAGTTGAAGGTGGTTCCACGCGGAAGACCACATAGGGAACTTCAAACTGGGAAGCTTGTATCATCAGCTTCACATCCTCGATCAATCCGGAGGTACTCTTACCGCAGCTGTTAATTTCGGACGGGAATGATGTGGGGAAGAGCTTTTCAGGTTCGTTCTGCCAGGGGAAATGTTTTTTAATTTCCATCTCATCTTAACTGGTCGATCGATGACTCTACGATGAGTGATACGATTCACAACCACTCTAATTAAAAAAGTTTAGACTTACCATTGAGGCTTTCTGAATAGTCAGATGCGGTCAGGTTCCAAAGCCCTTGGAATAGACTGGTCTGGTCAAGTGTTCGTGAGGCTTGACTCTAAGTCGACATTTGTAGGTCTGGCTATTGGTGTAGATGTCTAAAATTCGTGGACGTCTAAGAGCGTCTGCCTTGAGTGTCTACCAGTGAATGTAAGTAAGGCTTGCACATGTCTATTGCGAAAATGTCGTTAGTTTAGAAGAATGGATGGCTATAGATGCTGTGTCGTGTAATGAGTCGTCGTTGTTTGTCCTAGTCGCATGACGCAAAAGTATGTTTTCGATGCACTGGCAAACGTACTGGTTAAATCTTGGCGACCGCAAGATCGATGTATATACTTGAGTCTCGAGTAGGTATTTCGGGCCTTACGGCGACGGCCAAAGAAGGGAGCCTTCCGGTTACCCATATCGAGTACTCTCCTTGGGTTCATGAAATCGAGCAGGTACCCGATTTCTCAACTTCTGGGGAATCGGGCCTTTTGCTTGATGGGCCATTCCTAATTGATGCTCCTGCAGATTTCATGCCTGAATCGGATTGGCAAAAAAAAGAACGCAGAAGCTCCCCCCCCTCTGCCTAGCCGCGCATACTTAACTGCTGGGATTAAATGTGAAGCCTGGGTGTATGATACCCGCTATGCCGCAAGCCCAGGAGAAAATTCTGAAGTGTGTGCGTGTGTGATGTGAGGGAGGGTTAATATATTTAAGGGAAGACTCATCCCCTTGGATACAAATACGAAACTTTTCGACATTCCTTCCTTTGAACGGCGACTGATAGGTACGCTCGCTGCGTAGCCCATTTATACCATCTATTCCTTCTTCTCTGTGCTGCCTTTCCTTCACGCAAGAAGGTTTGGGGCCGACTTTTTTAGTTTCGTTTGTTTGCGACCGCCAAACTTGCAATCAACCATCATGGGGAACTGTTTCAGCAAGGGAAAGGGAGGGCCAGGGAAGAAGAGTGCAAAGTCGACGATTTCAGAGGCGAATTCATCGGATGCGGACGAGAGAGCTGTTCGTAGGAAGGAAGAGGATAACTCGAAAAATGGAGATGTTGTGGAACGGCCGATTTCGATGTTGCCAAATGCATATGCAAATGCAAAAGCTTCAACCTCGCCCGACTTCGATTCTTCAAAGCGCATGTTGACTCCGTCGCAACCGGCGACAACCAATATTCGATCAAGCACCCCACAGTCTCAGCAGTCGCGACAGAATGGCACAGCTACCCCTGTTCCTGCGCCAGCGACGACGACTACGACGACAACGACGACGACGACACTGATGAAAACACTGGTACCATCTCATTCGTCAACACTAATTCGGCCGTTGTCGCCCACCCCACAGCCACGATCGCTATCGCCTGCACAGCCAAAGCCACCCTCTGGAGATGTGGCCGCAGCAGAACAGCGCGCAGTATCTTCTCCACCCAAATCGGCTGACCCGGTTGCAGAGCGTAAAGAGGCGGCGCCGGCGAATGGGAACGCGGTATCAAAATCTCGATCATCGGAACCCAAGACGATAGGATTGGCAGAGCGACGAGCCGGTGCAACGTCACTTGCTCCGGTGTCAACTACAGAAAATCTGACGCTGGAGCGCAAAGTAACACCCACAGATAGAACTGTGGCTGCCACACCTCCGCCTCGAGCACCCACACCACCACCTTGTGCGCCGACTCCTCCTCCCATGCCACCAACACCGCCACCAATGAGAGGCAGTATGGCAACTATATCCGAAGAGTATGTGCACTATCCTACACCTAAAACGTTATGTATAGATGATGCTAACCGGGCACTCAGTGCGCCCCTCCCTTCTCCTGCCTCTCTCACCTTTGGCCGCCGATCTACTGCTTCCGGACCTCCACGACACGGCACATTTGGGTACACGTTTAGTCCATCATCTCCTCCACCTCTCGGCGGAAGCAGTCGTCCTAGCAGTCCAGAGGATCTAGTACCATTCGGCTACACCTCGTCCTCAGCGCCCATCAGCAGAGCAGCCTCACCACCACAGGGTCGTGGAACGCCTCCTAGTAGCCCCGGCGAGGCTACTTTTGGCTACACACCATCTTCGGCACCAATCAGCCGAGCCTCTTCTCCACCGCTAGGAAGAACTTCCCCCAGGTCACCAGGCGATGTGACTTTTGGATACACCTCAAACTCCGCGCCGATCAGTAGGGCGGCTTCACCTGCGCTAGGAAGAGCTACTCCCCCAGGTGATATAATTTTTGGGTATACACCGTCTTCACCGCCGATTGGGAGGTCGTCACCACAATCAAGATCCCCGACAAGAACGACGTTTGGATATACAGCAGCTTCGGCGCCGATTACAGGGGAAAGTAATGATTGATGAGAAAGAGGGAAAGATGGATATTATGATGATTATGGATGATGGATTCTACCCACTGGGGAACAAGATACGGATTGTTATACCTGGACGAGTTATGGAAGGGTTAATCCGGTCGTTCAGGAGAAAGATCTCTACTCCGATAAAAACAACGAACGAGTCGACCCGAGCCGACCACCGAGGTGGACGTGTGGTATATATAATAATGGGAGATGGACGGGTTATCACGAGCGATATATCATGACGCGCACACGGCAAGGAGCGGAGTTTGACTTGCGAATAAAAAACTCTTGTTTTTTTCTTCTAATCTGCATGCATGGTATTTTGGGGAGTTGGGATATCTGGGGTTTTTTCATGCCTATCTCATCTCAGCATTTGTTGGCTTTGTTGATTGGGGATTTCGGCTGGCGTTTCGATCGATGCATGCATGGGGTTTCGAATTTCTACGGTGTTTGGGTGTTGGCATATGCTTCTTATTTTTTTTATATTTTTTTAATATTAGACATGTACTTTCGATTGATTATTATATGTACCTTATACTACCTACCCCCCTTCTTATCCCTCATTGTCATCCTCTATTTCCCTCCTCACTCATCATTAACCTTGTATGTAAGTTTTTGTATATGTTCATTGGTAGCACTGGGAAACTTGTTTGAAACC
>Ga0307512_10001354_pt1 | contig 34787 bp, 47 predicted proteins | sample 14_EM_MG_FD_200267 | JGI IMG/M metagenome (GOLD analysis project Ga0307512, IMG submission 200267) | Populus trichocarpa ectomycorrhiza microbial communities from riparian zone in the Pacific Northwest, United States - 14_EM | ecosystem: Host-associated > Plants > Roots > Unclassified | place... | reverse complement strand
TAGTCACTGTTCCGAAAGGAACGCGCGCGCGCGATCTTTTAGTCGTTATCGCAAAGAAGAAACTTAGTGTTGGCCTCAAAGGCAAGGACCCCATCATGGTGGGGGACCTCTGCCAAGAGATCAAAATCGAAGAGAGTACCTGGACACTGGGTTAGCGCACACGCCCGTAGAGCCTTGTACCCGCTCCAATTCAGATTTCAGAGGATCAATCATCCGTAGAGCTTCATCTCGAGAAAGTGAACAAGATGCAATGGTGGGAGAACGTTCTTACTCATCACCCCAAAATCGATACGAGGAAGATCCAACCGGAGAACAGCAAACTCAGCGATCTCGATGGCGAGACAAGGTCTGTTGATACGACCCGACCCTTGTGTGCGTGAATATTGACGGTCATTCTCAGAGGGATGGTTGAGAAGATGATGGTTCGTCCTTGATGTTTTCACCGCTGCATGCTTTAACCTACCTTCACGAAGTTCGACAACCAGCAGAAGGTCTGACATCTGTTGTAAATCCTCTGACATTATTGATGCGCCCTCTCTCATAGCAACTCGGAAAGCCCACGTCTGATGAGATCAAAAAGCAGGAGGTAGGGCGCTCTTGTCATTTTGCGCGCTAATCGTCGCTTGATGATCACCACTTTCATTCCTCAGGCTTTGAGGAAGTTCCAACTTGCTCATCCAGAGCTAGACTTCTCGAATGCGAAGATTTCCTGAGAAGATTGAAGGAATAACCGAAGATCATGCGACTTGGGTCTTACTCAATGTCGTTGTAATGCAAAGAGAGATTATCTCGCTATGTCACCTGTATCCCTGTTACAATACACAGCAACGTTGCCAAACAATCAAAGAATCCGGGTTGGGAAGACCGTCAGCGATGTCATAACTTCTTCCGCTTGGGGCCACTACCATCCAAGGTGACCGCATTCTTCCGCTTGACGCTCTCGACCAAACTCGCCAAGCTTTGCGTGGTTCCGCCCTTCGAAATCCGCATGGTTGTGGGAGCCTCGCCGTTGACGTTCTTCCGTTTCGACCTTTCTTCGAGCAACGCGGACATCGATTTCGTCTTCTTAAAGCTAAAACATCATATTAGAACCGGTCATTTCGAACTAACTGCAGCAACTTACTGAGGGTTACTAGGATCGATAGCGAATGCATGGTCTTCGTGCAACGCCCTAAAACGGTCGTCTTTGACGTCGATGGCGAAGTCGTCTTGTAACTCGTTTTCATCATCACCGCTCGTCTCTTTCCTCCGTCCATGGCGCTTCTTCCCTTTCCTCTTCTCCACCTTTATGATTGCTGCCATATCGAAATGTTTTGGTTCTGAACCTGGCTGGTCCGGGGCAACGAGCAAGGAAAGCTCTTCCTTCGTGGAAGGCTTCCGGCTTTTGTTTCTTTGTTCCCCTCTTTTGTTTTTTCTTCCACCACGCAGCGACTCCCCGTCGCTGTCGCCCTCTCCTCCACTCTGCTCAAAGAAATCGTCTGCGGGTGCTTCACCTCTACCTGCGTCCTTCAATTCTTGCTTCCTTTTCTTACGCTTCTCCCGCATCTTGCGTTGGTACCTCCCAATCGTTGTTTCATCTTCATCCTGTCCACCGCTAAGCGCGGGGCGGAAGGTAACCTCCATATCCACATCATCACCGTCACCTTCCTCATTCATTTCTCCGGTCTTGCTACCAGCCCACCCTTCCGGCAAGTCGTTTCCTCCGCCGCCGAGCAGAAGTACGCGGAGCTTGTCTCGACTGACTGTTTTCTTTGTTGAGTTTGTTTCATCGTCAGATGAAGGGTCAGTCGATGAAGCAACATAAGCACGAAAGTCATTCTCTTCGATCTCCTTGAGAGAGAGAGCTCGGCGTGTCACGCGCTCGCGTTCTGGATCATCTTGATCCCAGGTCAACTTCACTTTCGAATGTCGAAGAGCCTGCAAACATGTTAATACGCTGATAAATAATTTGTAGCATGTAACCTCACATCCGTCGCGAAGTCGATGGGTTGATAATCTATCCTTTCGTCCGCAGAGGTGGCCCGGTCTCTGTTCCGTAAATATCATCTCAGTAAGTCGACAGTCAAAGAAGGAACGGGTCGACACGACCTGAACTCCTCTTCAAACGTCATGTCATCCGGAACAAAGCTCAAATTCAGGACGTTTGCCGATCGCTCAAGTTCTGCGCCTTGCAGTTCAGAGTAGAGGTGTGAAGCGAGTTGAACGGTGTCACATTCCACGATAGCATAGTAGTATCTGTTCACACATTTGTCTATTCGTTGGGTGCGCCCATAAATGATAATAGACACACCTCATGCGCTGTAATTGATATTTTCTCAGCGCATCCTCGTCATACTCGTCCGCATCCCCAGTTTCGTAGATTGTCCTCTCATTCACATCCTCCGCATCAACCACGGATGGCTTCTTCTTTAATGACTCAAGCGGAGGTCCATTCTCTTCTTGCCCCATACGCTCCAAGCCGAATGTACTCGGATATATACATACGCTGAGCACTTTACTCCGCACAGCCGGGGCAGAGACAACGTTTGACCTAGATGACGACGATCCGGCGGGGGCGATGGCAGAAGTGAAGATTTTATACAAATGCATGGCACGGACATAGTCCCAATCTAGGTCGACAACAGCGATGCGACGCGTCCTAAGTGAGCTTTCTTGGTCATCCTCAGAGGCGGTCTTCTGGTGCAGAGCGTCCGTGTCTGCAAACTCGTCTTCGTGCAAGTCCACCTCGGCATCCTCATCCTGCGTCGCAGGAACAGGCCTGTCGGCATCAGGACCCAAGGTGACAACGCCGTCATCATTGCCGTCGTCGCTGGACTGAGCGTGATCTGAAGCGTCCCTGTCGTCATCCTCGTCGGAAGACTCAAGAAGGACCTCGCCACGGGCATAGTCGGGACCAGTAGGCAATTCGGGCTGATTCTCGGCGTCAAGGCGGTAGAATCGACGCAGATTCTCATTTTCTTGGGAGTCTGACAGCCGGCGCCCGTACTTGTCCACGCGTCCTACAGTGTCACATAGACAGCCAAATTAGTGAATAAGTGAAGAAGCGGACGTGCACACCACTCTTTGCTTTTGTCTTGGGTTTTGAGAATACAGAACTGAATCTGCTATCGACCACGACCTTGTTTTTATGTTTTTTGAGGCTGCGAAAGCGAGGATCAGACCTGAGACGAGCGAACCGGGGGTCCGGCATAACGGGTACAAGGTGAAACTGGGTGATTTGATTTAGAGGACGGCGACGTGATTATATCATCGTGTGCACATTCGTTGCGATGGGAAACGGTCAAGGGTTTAAAAATCTGTTCGAGGGTTGTTGCCATCTCCATTCCTTTCTCCCCCTCGCCTTCCACACGCCCCCTTCTCGTGAGTTTTGTAGTTTGCAGTTTACCCATGATACTAATCTTCCTTTTCTTTAAGATCCTTTTTCGCTTTCGTTTCGCGCAGGCCGCAGGTCGACCTTTCAGCCTTTCTCTCTCTACTAATTTTCAATCGCAACCTTCATTCAAACGACTCGATCAATATGTTCGTCCCTCGTTTTGCCGCCGTCGTTTTCGTCGCTCTTTTGGGAATTGTGAATGTTGCAGGACTGCCATTATGGCCAGAGGTTCGTCCGTTGTCTTTGTATTTATTTGGCTGTGTGGAACCAACTGATGGCTTTGTCAGCGTGCCTTATCTCACCGGAATCTGGCGCCATTCGAACCTATCCAGGCCTATGTGAAGCGCCAGGGCAATGTGAACACTATCCCAGAGGAGGACCCTACCAAAGCTCCAAATGGCGTAATCGTGCCCTATAGCAAGCGCCAGGGAAATGTGAACACTATCCCTGCGGAGGACCCCACCAAAGCTCCGAATGGCGTAATTGTGCCCTATAGCAAGCGTCAGGGCAATGTGAACACCATCCCTGAGGAGGACCCTACCAAAGCTCCGAATGGCGTAATCGTGCCCTATAGCAAGCGCCAGGGCAATGTGAACACCATCCCTGAGGAGGATCCTACCAAAGCTCCGAATGGCGTAATCGTGCCCTATAGCAAGCGTGAAGAAGCACGGCAGGGTACACTTGAGCTTTAACAGTGTGCGCAGTGAGGCAAGTCGGGTTGCCTTAGTTAGAGAGTCCTGGGCTTCTGTTACTTGTTTTTCATTCCTTTTATTTTTTTCCCCCGTTTCGCTGCGTGCGTCGATACGGGTACAATGTCCTCCGTAGCCTTGTACGAAGCAATGGATTGAGAAGGGTGGAAGGATGAGATAAATACCTCAAATCGTCCGTAGTGTGAGTTGTGTGGGACTCTCAACATATGTGCGAGTGAAATCGAAAAGGAAATCACCATCAGTCAGACGTATGATGAGCATCAGGCATTCATTATATTCATCAACAGAGTGGACTTGTTGGACAATCCTACACGTCTTTCATCCAGACCCACATACTTCCTCTAGTCCCCACTGCTACAATCATCTCCCCGTTCAACCCCATGTCAACGGCGTTTATGTGTTCATCGACAGCAAATTTTCGATCAAGATTGATGCGCCAACCCAGTCCACGCACCCACTTGTTACCTTGAAGACACTTTTTATTTATTTTCTCCTCAGCGCGAAGCCTTGATTGTGCCATGACGCCACTAGGAAACTCTTTCGAATCATCGGGGAACTCGGACGTCTCGACAACAGGCATGAGTGACGTGTTGAGAAGGTGGATAGTCTTCTGATGGGTGACAAGGACGATGTGATCGTGGTACATATCTCCAAACACGTGAAGATGCGGTGTTTGGGGATAATATGGGAGTGGGACAGATGCAATCACAATGAAAGATGCTAGATGAGAGTCCAATCCATCAAAACGGAGGAACCTAGATAGCGCCAACACTTACAACTCTCTTGGTAGTCCTGCTCGCACGTGGGTTTCAATGACTGATCACTGCACGATGTAACTCACCGATACACATCCCCTCTGAATACTCCGATACTTTGTCTCTGCAGGCGGGAAAAATCTATCGAGCCCTAGCCATCGGAAGATGACGATCCTTCCAGGGCATCCGGTCCACTCCTTCGGCTTGTCATCCTCTTCGTCTTCCTTGGAGGATTTACGTTGTTTGTTTGGCAACACAATGTCACGGTGGCTCGCGAAAGCGGTCGAAGTGCAATGGGTGAGGAGCGTATCTTCGGATAACCTGAATACATAATGGGAAATATAACCCATCGGTCTGAAAGACCTACGCACCAAACCACGGATGCGGCTGCAGATCGATGGAGAAGCGTCGTGCTGTATAGCGGCTTATCTTCGCGACGAAGTTGGCCTTGATAGTCGTGCACACGCCAGACCTTGACAACGCGATCCATCTACGCATGACAATGGTGTATTCACCTCTCAGCTAGAGATGTCCAACGACGGACAAATGAAACATCTTACCCCGCCCGTTGCGATAAGGGGGAATGTTGGATGGAATGCAGCGCACGTCACTGCGGCAAGGTGGCCTCCGCTTCGACCCCCCACGAGGACAGTCGTGCAACAACCCTTGCCCCACTCCTCTTGCTCTGAGGATCGCATACCATGAGCTGCGCCGGCTCTGCTTGTATCAGTTCCCGGTACCCAGAAAGGGTTCTGAATCTCCTGGGGGCCATCGGGGTGGTGCGTATCAAGATCATATATTCTCGCCGTCTGGTCTGAGGAGGTGGTGCAAATGTAGGAAGGAAAGCGTGGGTGAACAGCGATTGAGGAAATTGGCTATTCTGAGTCACTAAAAGATGGTTACGAGGAGGAACCAAAGGCATACTCCGCCATGGCCACGGTGGAAGCCGACTCCCTGGTTATGTTCGACACTATAGACACAAACCATGCTTGACAATCCGATCACGATTAAAGGTTCAAACGGTGTGAGCCGACTCAGAGCCCAAGCCACCGCAGTGATGGGGCGACCTCCCTGCCCACGGCTGTTCAGTTGTGCGTTCGAGCACCGGAAAAGAGCAGCGGAGACTCACAGTATCAATGCGAATTTGTTTCTTTTGTTTGTCGCTTGGCCGAAGCCGTACCAGGTACAGCTCCTCCGTGTTGCCAACGACAATCGACCCTGCGTAAGAATCTATGAATTTAGGCCACTCATTCTCAGCGTCACTTTTTTCGTCATGAAACCCCGCAAGAGAATGCAAGGAAACCAGGGTCCAAGGAAAGAGCGCCACGAAGCGGTACTCCACACGATGGAGGTTCTAATGGTCAAACAAGAACGTTCGCAAAAACGTTGGCGTCAGATGGTGTACGCTTGGCGAACCTTGAAGCATGTTGTCAACCGGAAAGGAAGCTCTTTCTGGGTGTCCCTGTACCAAGGTAGACTTTCATTGTCTTCCATGGCATAAAGTGCCAGCGATGATTCAAATCAAATCAGGGGCTTAGCGTAAGTCGGTTGGTCGAGGAAAGACGGTTATGTTGTCCGGCAACACGTGTCCAAAAATGACAATCCCGGCCGGATGTCGGGGGGCTTTCCCGACACCTCATTGTCCCCGATTCTGATTCACTACACTACTACTTGCATTCTCGGCTTTGTTCGCCATGTCGACCACAGGCCCACCAACGGATCCGGGAAATTTCGAACCGAGGCCGACGCTTCAATACGCCGCGACTGTTGGAATGCAAGCAGCGCTGGTCGGCGCCTTCGTCAGTAGCGTGCAGAATGCACTCGGGTCCCACTCCAAAGGCGCGTCCGGATTCCTTTCGAGGACGGGCGGGACCATCGGTTTCTTCGGTGCGCTCCACTACTGATATGTTTTGAGGGCCCGTAATAGTGACTTTTTTCTTTCTTTGCGCCGTTGGCAGCTGCAATGGGTGCAACGTTCGCCGCCACCGAGTCTATCGTCGCAAACCAACGGGAAAAGCAGGATGCACTGAATGGCGTAGCTGGTGGCTGTGCAGCTGGGTTCTTAGCCGGTCTCAGAGGTGCACAACCACCACATCCTCTGGTACTTTTTGTGCTAATCTTCTCTGCAGCTCGTTCCCTACCGATAGCAGTTGCTTCCTGCGCGGTTATCGGGGCCGCGGTGGGGACATTTGACACTGCCGGTCAATCATTACGAGGAGACCAGGAGGCACTGTCGTATGAGGAGAAACGAAGGCGTTTCTTCAAACAGAACCCGTCATCGCCACCACTATCATCTCTTCAATAATTATCCTGTCGTTGTTCTTTTCAATAGCGTCATTTGATACTCAAAACCTCGGGACACAATGTCATTTGCAAGGGTCGATACGCGGGTAGGGTTCCCTTACAAATCGCAGTACAAATCGCTCGTGTTCTCATGTAATGTACTGGCGTCAGCCTTGGCAAGCATCACGGGAACGTTAATCCGTAGATATTACACTCCGTACGCGCGCAAATAGAGAGAATGCTCAGAATAATAGTCCACTTCATGGGTCCACAGCCGACTCAATAGTCTGTTGAGTTGTATACCTTCGTTCAACTTCTTGTTCTACGGCTCTGGCATGCTGGTCCAGAAAGTCGGGCCAACTCGGAGCAGTGATGCATGGGCTCTGTAACTGAATTATTAGGTGCTTCATAACACGGGACCCTAAGAAATATGACCTTTGCCGTTAGACGACGGAAGATCTCAGCTCCGTCCTGTCCTCCAATGTCAGCGTCGGCAGATGTCAGGAACTCCACGATAGCGTCGAAATCTCTTGCGTATGCGTCGTCACGTCCATGCGTGTCCTCGTTTTCGCCTTCAAGCGATGGTTCCTGCTCCTCATCGCGCACGGGCTCGCCTTCGTTAAGAATCAGGGATGCTCCGACTTGAAGCTCTTCAAGCTCTTCTGTATTTCGAACCTCATCCATATCTACATCACTGATCTCGTTCTGTGCGCGATGATTGCCCCACTGCTGCTGTGGGTCTGGACGTGCCCCATAAACTAGGGCCAGACTAAGCGCCTTGGTTCTGACAGCCTCATACATGTCCTTCTGTCTCGATATCGTAGACAACCATGAGGACTCCGGGTGATGTGGCATCTTCAACCAGCGGTATGAATATAAGGCACTTTTAAAAGGTTTACGTAGGACAGACCTTCTTGTGTAGGGCCCTGATCACCATAGACTTGTTTGCCATTGGGTCCTTAGATATGACACGTCGAACCAGAGCCCACGCGTATGTCATTTCTGCGGGAGTGAATCTGTATCCGTTCTTCGACTGCACAGGGGCTGGAGGTTCTGGAGATATGGAGCGTTCATGCGTGGGCATGGATGTGGAAGCATCTACGATAGTGTCAGAGGTTTGTGCCTCGGACGTCGCATGTTCGCTCTCTGGTGAATGTTTTTTACGAACGGAGGTGGGCCGTCGGCCACCCGGATGTAGCTTCCTAGGCGAGCCAGCATCTCCCAGTAAGAAATCATTCGGATCCAAGAGATGACCTTGCTTGATGCTTTCGGAGATGAACGAAGCCTGCACTATCGTCCGCCCAGAATCCACCGCCTCTTGTCGTAAATCGGTGTAGGTAACGGATCGAGGATTCAGGATGACGAAGGCCGCTTTGGGGATATCCGCCGTAATTTTCCCACCGTTTTTCTGTGGGGTGTTTGCGTCGTACAGAAGGTAAGAGTAATGGTATAGGGACTTACCTTTATCAGATGCACGATTTCGTGCCGCCCCCGAGTATCGATCTGGACAAATACCAGAAGGGGGCGACCATTCTTCGTGGAAAAAACACCCTTTTCTGAGTGGAGAGGCTCGGGAGAAGCTGCCGACTGGCTCTGTCGCGTATCTGGAGCAACTCTCTTAGCCGGAAAAGGTGAATCGAGGGACTTTCGTCTCCTTTTTGCGGGCAGAGACGGTTCGGGTGACACCGCACCACGAGGGGCGTGCGTACTTGCTGAGCTCTTGTTCCGGTCCCTGAGTGGTGAATCCGAAACAGAAGACCCTGAGTGTTCATCCACGGAGTGAAGGACAGGCTCGTGTCCATTGGACGGCGGATGCTGTTGAGTGACTGACGATGACATAGGCAAGGTAGCAAGAAAATTCTGAATGAGCGCAGTATCCATCCCCTGGCCCTGCGCAACTGCAATGACAGTTTCAACGAGTTGCGTCAATGTCTGAGAGGCGGCATTCTGAACTTGAGAAGCGGTATTCTGGATCTGAAATGCGCAATTCAGGGCATGCAACAAGTCCACTCCAGCAGGGTTGGAATGTTGTGGTCCAACATAATTCGGGGTTAAAGGAAGATTCTGTAAGACGGAGGGTCCAGAGGTCTGTGGGAGTAAAGGTGTCAACGTTGGCGTGTTGGAAATTTTGGGGAACGGGGATGGAGGCACAGAGTCTTTCTGAGATGACGTTAAATGAGAGTGTGTATGGTGACGGATTGTGGGAGTAGAGTGACGACGCTTAGGAGTGTGTTGGGTGCTGGTTCCAGCGGCAGGTTGTGGAGATGAGGGCGCGATTGCGGATGAAGTTACATTGGAAGACGGTATGTATGCTGGAGGAGAGTTTGATGTACCATGGATAGAAGAGGCCGGAAAACGGTGAGTAAGGCTAGGCTTGTTAGGCTTGACGCCTTGCGACGACGGTTTCAGACGCGTCGAATGCCGTGAAGCTTTACTCCTGAAGGAAGGAAACAAGGAATTGCCATTTCACCGGAGGTGGGTTGAATAATTTTAAGGGAATCCGAATCGGTCAGAGAAAAACGCAATAGGACCAGGAGACGTACGGTGTGCCACTTTGCTCGTCTTCTTCTAGATCCTCGTCGCCCACCCCGTTGCAATACATACATTCACTCGCGTGTTCGACACGAAACCCTCCCCAGTCGTCCGACTCGAGGAGGGCACGGCGGGTTTGAAGACAAGCCTGAATCCACTCATAGTCTAGAACCGTCTTGTGTGAATCTGCTCTCCAATCATGCACCAACTTGAGACCGGATTCCGTCTCCGGGTTGACGAGGAGGATGGCAGCGACCGAAAGATTGTGGCATATATCGGCTCCTGATGCCTAAAAGATGTTATATCATAAGGATCAGCCAAACAAACACGTTCATAACTGTTAGGGTGTCTATACCCACACGAAGCAGACGAGTGAGCCTAGGCCTAGCAAGGATTTCAGGATTTACGTCAAGATAGACGGAAAGAGGAGATCCGGAAGCATCCACAAAGACGTGTGGTGATCGTTCGCTCGCTTGTGTGAGGGAAAGAGAATGGAGTGGATCAGCCATCGTCGGAAGGCATGCACAAAGCCCGTGTGCGTGCAACGCTGCTTCGACCGTCCACACGCGGTTCGCCGGGCCGGGAATGTTGATTATTGTCCGCTTCCGCGATCGACTGTCTAATTGTCCAATTGTCTACTGCCATGCCCATGGCAACAACTATTATCTAGCCCTGACGCAGCCACACAATGGGCGTAATCATGTCATCTTTTGCGACGCGCTCCCGAAGCCTCTTGCCTGACAACCCAGCTGGCTATCAGTCCCATATATCCGAAAAATGACCGAGTCTCGTCGTTCTCACAGCCCCCTACTTTCCTTCGTCTCGTCCACCACTTCAGACACAGATGCCGCTGGCGACATCCACATCCACGTTACCGCAGGTGTTTGTGACATCTCTGGCACATTGTGGTGAAGACAGTTCAGATGTCTCATCTCGTCTCGATCACTTGTATGAGCCACACGGCCGATACTCCAGGTTCTTCGGCCAGAGACTACGATGCCTTGGAAAAGGCGTCATGCTACGAGGTGAATATTTGTTTAAAACCTGGCTTTGACTTCTTTAATTCTTTCTGCAGCCGGAAGGGCCACGACATGTTATCTCAGAAATGCTACTCTCGGAGCTCACGCCATTGCCGTAGTGACGAAAATGTGGATATCCTCATTCCTTTCGGTTGGCCATTGCCGTTGACTTTCTTTATTAATAGATGGAACATATGGGATGGGTTCCACAAAGAAGTATGGCCTCCATCACAATGCCCACCTCATAACTGATGATCTTGCTCTTGTCACAGCTATATCTGTATGGCCATCCCCGCCATTTGCGACCACTTCAGGGACTTTGTGTCCCTAGTATCATAGGGATTTTCAGCACATCCGAAGGTCTTGCGAACATGGCAATGGAGCCGCCGCATCCACATGCATGGCGGGCGGCAGACAGGTCACTCTCAGTGGGCGAAAAGTATGCAATTGTCGATGCATATGCCCAGATTCACGCCCGCGGGGTACTCCACGGTGATGTTGCATTAAGACATATGCTCATCGGTATGTTCAGACTACTGCGATCAGCGCTTTCTCATCAGGGTCCGAAGCAGGCAGGGACGGAAAAGCAACAATCATCAACTTCAGGCAGGCTTCTTGCCTTCAACCCGCTATGCAGATTGGCCTCAGCAGCTGCAGTACTGATGAATTCCAACTCGAGATACGCCAAGTCAAGTTTCTTCTTGATTACCAAGGCGCGCGTGAGTTTGAATACCGTCTCGCAAGAGAGTGGCGTTCTGTGTCCAGGATGAACACCCGTGAGGGTGTCAGTTCCTTCTCCCCCGTATGTCATGTTCCTTGTGACTTCATGGTGATGGTTGATGCTGACCTGCACATCAGTTTCCTATACCCGAGACCACTCTTCAACAATGGGACGCAAGTACACTCGAAGATCTTCCCCCACCTTCACTTCCTTTCTACGTTCCCAATGCCCTAGACATTTCGATCCAGCACGTGTCCTGGATTCCAGGCGATATGCCACTACGACAGGATGACTCGTCCTATCCCGATTCCGAGGAGGACCAGCTTCATTCCAGAACGAATCCCGAGATTTCCCCCACACATGTTCGCTTCAGTCAGGTAGATGACTATGACGACGATAACCAGCCGTCACCTTCTGCACCACCTTCTTATTCTCGTCTCAAGGGAAAGCAGCCGGAATACGACAGCCATTCTGACGTCATGAGTCACGGTCCTCCCTACGATCACCAACGATTCGAGCCGGAAACAAGCCCAACGAAAATAGACCAATTGCTTTACGGTACACGCCACCACATTTTTGACTCGGGACAACAGGAACATCATGTCGCTGGGACTAGCCGAACACCATGGAAGTACACTGAGCCTACTACCGCCGCGGCCAATGACGAGCCTGATATTTCGGTTGCGCCACAATCAACAGTCATTTCCTCAGATGACTTTTTCATGTCGCGGTCCCTTGACCACTCTTCCCTGGACGGCGATGATTCTTCAGATCAACTACTATCATCATTACCACTCAAAGTACTCAACCATTACATCGAGCATTCCCCACCTTTGTTGTGGGCACCTCTGTCGCTCACGGTATCACACATACCATCACCGTCCCATGATTCGCACAACACGCGCCTTCAATGTCCGGATGAAGGACCTGCAGCCCACCACGAATTTACCCCCCAACTTGACTACACCTCGGATTCGTCTTCCGACACTAGCGTCTCAACCACCAGCACACCTTACGAGTGGACCGACTTAGAACCCTCCTCCCCCGTAGGAGCCCTGGTAGCGCCACAGGATGACCTCCACGCATTTCCCACTGTCGACAACTCTGATGTTTCCTTGCTGTTTGATCTCTCGTCAGATACAAACATCGAGTTCGTTGGAGAATATCTGTTAGAAAGCATGCAACCGTCTTTCAAAGCCAGGGGAGCAGTCACCGCTCATCACAAGCGCAAGCGGCTCTTCCTCATGGAGGAGGAGGATGTGTATGGAGAAAGAGCGCGCAAACAACGATGCGTTGAGCGGTAGGCATGAATGACAGCATTTACACAGGGAAGAAAGGAATTGGGTTTACTTTACGCGCACGTTTATATTTAATATGTGGCTCCCTGGCAGAGACAGGGAATCACAGTCATATAGTGGCATAGGCATCGCATAATGTCGTGGCATGTTGATCAATAGGAAAACACTGCACACTGCAATATTCGATGATGCAAATGTACAACAATGGCAAGCAATCATCGGTAACTGAGAAGAGATGAGCTCGTTATGATACGAATTGTGGAGACATTGGTCGGACTCACCTCTTTTGTCTGCGAGCACGCGCACCAGCACCACCGAATTTCTTCGGTTCCATCCGCCGAGGGTCTGCGATCAGTAGCGTCCTATCATACGCCACAAGCTTTTTCTTCAACTCGATCGCGCTGAATGCGTCAACATATTTCGCGTAGTATGCTACCACAGCCTTGGAAATCGCTTGGCGGATCGCATATATTTGAGAGGTATGTCCACCGCCCTTGACGCGCACACGAATGTCGATATTGGCGAAGGTATCTTCGCCGGCGACGAGGACGGGCTCATAGACTTTAAATCGTAAAATCTCCGGCTGAACGAGGTTGATGGGAGACCCATTGATACGAAGCAAGCCTTTGCCCTCACGCGCATGTGCGACGGCAGTCGCGGTCTGAAATGGGACAAAAGGTTTAAACAGCCATGTGTGCAGAAACATACCAGCACGACGCACCTTCTTTTTCCCGAAAGTTTGTACGGCCTTGGTGGAAGACGCCATTTTGTAGAGAGTCAACTGGGTCTGACTATACGACAGAGTGTGTCAGTTGACACAATCTCAGTGGAGAGGAGGGGGGTGTCATCCAAAATGTTTCAATGACATCCACTGCCTGCATGATAACATGCAGATAAAAAAAACCACGCGAATGTACCCAGACAACTACGGTACGGGGATCGGACAATAGTCTGGATGAGATTCACGTACCTCGGGGTCGTCGATGGTGTGTTTCGTTGACGTTGACGAAGTCAGATGTAGGGTCGTGCGGCCGTGATTATGTAACCTACTTCCTCTTTCGAGCTCGGAGTCCCGCAAGGAATCCGCTAACCCTCTGTGCTGTACCCTTACTGCCGTTGTTCTCTTGAACATGCTTTCAGCGGCACTCGGCGTTGTCAGGCTGGTAAGCAATAGGATAGCTTATAGGATAGCGCCATTTATGGTCTTACTTTTTTTTATTTAGATACGAACGCGGGTCCATCGGGCGTATGCGACAGCAGTCGTAGAAAATGGCGGCCATGGCCATGATGTGGGTAGCGGAGTTCCGCCCTTCCTGGGACCTGTGGAATCATCGAATACTGGTCAAGGTAACGTTTTCTAATAAACCATGGATACACCTTGAAAATGACGCCTTCTCAGCTTCGCCCCTTCGACAACCGGTTTACATCCCCCTCTCGTCCCTTCTTCGCAAGAATGCTGCAAAGTCATCCGACCACGTAGCGGAGCTTGATCCTACAGTATTTGCGCACACTATTCGACGCGACATTCTTCATCTATGCGTCGTTCACCATCTCGACTCACTCCGTCAAGGCTCTGCGAATACTAAGTCACGCGGAGAGGTTCGTGGCTCGGGACGGAAGGTTCGCCCCCAGAAAGGCTCTGGAAAAGCTCGTCTTGGTGATGGCCAGAGCCCCATGCTACGTGGAGGTGGAGTTGCCTTCGGTCCCAAACCCAGAGACTTTGCTACAAAGCTGCCACGCAAAGTAATTCAAATGGGAATGCGCGTCGCACTCAGTGCCAGGGTCAAGGAGCACAACTTGAGGATCGTGGAGAGCCTTGACTGGCCCGGCGCGAAAACTCAGGACATGGCCCGGAGGTTGGACGAGTTGGGGTGGGACCACAAGACGCTGTTCGTCACAGGGAAGGATGTCGTTCCGTCAGGATTGAAACGATCGACCGAAAATTTACACAAAATAAACGCGACGACGGCACAACAAGTGGGGGTTTACGACTTGGTGAAATGGCCGCGAGTGGTTCTGGATATAGAGGCCGTGCAATGGTTTGAGCATCACCTCAGTAAAATGAAGCCAGATCTTAGAAATAGCGCACATACGGTATGATCAATATAAACACAATATAGTATTCCGCCATACGAACAATATTAATGCGCCCACGCCCAACAAAATGGTTCCGTGGCCAGTGTAATGTCACGTGCAGTTACCCGTTTACGATACGTAACGCGTCCACGTGATCAAGGCGCGTTGCATTTGATGATCATCGCGCTGTTTCCAGCGAGTCATGACGTGTTCGCTTCTCAATGTCACATCCTTCCCAAGATTCTCAAGCACCACAAGAAGACGAGGCATACCAAGTCTCAGGCCCTTTACTTGTTGATAAGCTTCAGGAGGCTGGCATACATCAACAAGACATTAAGAAACTCACAGATGCTGGCTTCCACACAGTTGAGGCTGTTGCATACACGCCCAAGAAAAACCTGATAAGTATCAAAGGCATATCGGAACAAAAAGCCGAGAAGATACTTGCTGAAGGTGTGTGCTGACTATTCATACGGTCCTGTGATGCTCACGGGCCCGTAGCCCAGAAGATCGTGCCCTTGGGATTTCAAAGTGCGACTGAAGTTCATGCACGGAGATCTGAGCTCGTCCATATCACGACAGGCTCCAAGAATCTCGATACCCTTCTGGGAGGTACGTACACAATCTGGCTTTCAGAGTGTCCTGTATGAGACCCCGGAATATAGGCGGCATGGAGACTGGCTCTATCACTGAGCTCTTTGGAGAATTCAGAACGGGCAAATCTCAGCTATGTCACACCCTTGCTGTGACTTGCCAGTTACCAGTCGATATGGGCGGAGGGGAAGGAAAGTGTCTATACATTGACACAGAAGGTACCTTCCGCCCTGTCCGCCTCCTTGCCGTTGCGGAACGTTATGGCCTGAATGGGGAAGAAGTCCTCGATAATGTTGCGTATGCGAGAGCATACAATGCCGACCATCAGCACCAACTCCTCACAGCCGCGAGTGCTCTGATGTCAGAGTCCAGGTTTGTGTGGTCTACTTTCGAAAGTCACAAACTCACGGTGGGAGCCAAGATTTTGCCTACTAATCGTGGACTCGGCAACAGCGCTATATCGCAGTGACTACATAGGCCGTGGAGAGCTTGCAGCTCGACAGGCGCACCTCTCTAAATTCCTCCGGACATTACAACGATTAGCTGATGAGGTCTGTCTGGCATATATATGCGTTATTGGAATTCTCTCACACGGCCATCCCAGTTTGGCATCGCAGTGGTTTTCTCTAACCAGGTCATGTCGAGCCCGGATGCCACCGCGGGACCGTATGCAGGCAACGAAAAGAAACCGATAGGCGGAAATATTTTAGCACATGCTTCTACCACGCGGTAAGTGTTACCCGTCCCTCCGAGTCAGGAAATAATGTTGATTCAATGTCATGTGAAGCCTGCAACTCAAGAAAGGCCGCGCGAATAACCGAATCTGCCGGATTTATGACTCTCCTTGTCTACCAGAATCAGAAACGACATTTGCCATTCTTCCGAGTGGAATTGGAGACCCGGAAGAGGAGGTGTAGTGACTGGTGTATGACTATAGTTACTGTAACACGACTTCATTACACTGCAGGATAGCGTTGAACGTAAACGGATTCACATATGTACTTTTACCAACGCGGGCACTGATCCTAGTCGCTCTAGCCGCATCTATAAAACCTGTAGCTGCCAAAAACCATGCGTGCGAGGTGAGGATATGCCGATCCCACGAGGAGCGTCTCCAATGCAATGGAATGAGGGGGAGGACCACCAGAGACTATTTTCGCATTAATAGGAATACTGGGTCTCCGAGCACAATGTTCGTCATGTGACGGAAGGACCCCGTCAGAGACATGAGCAACCCGCCAAACGATGCGTATGCGGTCCTGAAGGGCATGCGGCACATTGTAAGTAAAAGTCGTGAAGTCAAATCGGGGCAGATGATCAAAAACGCGAGAGGGACGCACACGACCTCCCCAGTTCCGGGATCGAAACGATACACCCTCCCGTACATGACATAGTCGTATTCATCCTCGAATCCTCGCTTGCCCTTACCGTCGGGCCTCCAGACGTCACGATCCCTATCTTCCTCGACGGCTCCGTCTTGCGTGCCTCCGGAATCGCGTGCCAGTGAGCTCGCCAAAGCCAGAACTACGTTTTGGCCGACCGCCAACGGAAATATCTCATGGTTATAGTCTAGCGTCAGTTCCATCCCATAGTTTCGGGATTCGGCGTGAAGCCGGGAAACTGTGCGATCCTGATTGGTAGGGATGCGTAAATGCTGGTGCGTTTCAACATACCTCTGTCGAATTTTTTCCCCTCTGGGTCAATTTTCAGGATGCTAAAAATGTCGTCGAAAACAATGCTGGATTTTGATGAAGCCATAGATGAAGCAGAGTAAACTTGAGGATGAAACAAAGGGATGGCGGATTGTACTCTCACACCAGGCATACTACATTATGTAATCACAGTGGCAATAATCTAAAGTCGATCTAACGTGAATTTCCTTTCCACCTCCTTTACATCCTCTACATTGGAAAGGCCTGGAAGTACAATTTCTAACGTCCCCCGACGGTCAATGGCGCGCCTAATTTGACTGTCAATCAATTCATGCAGTTTAGGGACGTCTGCCAATTTTGCGCGACTCCCTAAGAGGGATGTCGACTTCAAGTCCAGCGTGAAATTCGGAAGCATGGTAAAGGTGACTGCTGGAGCAGGAGAGGAGTGAGAAGGGGGGGTGATGACCACCTGCAAAGGTTGAGAAGGAAAAACAAGCAGGATGCAAGGGAGACTTACGCGACAAGCGAACACAGATAACGAGATGGTGACTGAGACCGGCAAGCGGGCGAAACCGACCATCGGATAGTTAAACAGGTACGCGGTCGACAATGAGATGGAGATGTCATCCTTATACGCCACGTCGAACTCGCACTGTGCTCAGGGTCAGGCTTCACACCTCGGGACAAGATCGACAAGAGCGTACGCGTTCGAGTGAGCCCGAGCTTGAGATGGGTATGGAACATGCATTGGATAGCTGAGGAGCAGAAGTACCGAGGTTCACGGAGTGAACTTGTATCCGGTCCTTGTGACGACGTTCATTCACGTCCGACGTCTCATGCATACGACCATAGGAAAGTACTGACCAGTACCCCGGATGGCCTCATGAGATTGACAAAATCCTCAACACGCCGACGCAGAACCTCGTCGCCTTGAACGCCCTGGAAGTCGTCCCTCAGCTTGGAGCGATAAACGTCCGCAGCCTGATATAGCAAATGCACAGTTGGCATACAGAGGCTCTCTGAAGCGGGCCGATAGCGTCTGCATACCTGGTGAAGAAGAGCATTCAACCACTCCGTCGACTCTGACTCGGTATGTATATGATTCTCGTGTATGCGTGTAGAAGGACGAGTAGGTTGCGACACGGGAGGGTCGCGCTCTGCAACTTTGGATGGGGGTTCGGTGTCCAAGAATAGGTATTTGAGAATAACAGCGACAAGTGCAAGGATGGAAAACTGGCCCAATATAAAGCCTTGAGTGAAGGTAGGCTGCAGAGAGAATATATAGCTTGACCCCATGGGATGTCACCCTCAAGGGGAGGTTGCGTGCCTGCTTAACGTAACGGAGCGAACAGCAATAAAACCCACGGAGAGCGACCGGAGCTGCCGGGCCGTGAGATCTCTGCGATGAGCTCTACTACTACTCCCAATGCTTCTGGTTCTGCCGAATCGTCCATCCATCGCAAAAGAACTAAATGGGACCACGAGGGAGATACGGAACTCGTAGTCTCCCCTCAGCCTCCTCCAAAACGCCGCCAAATAATGATACGTTTCGCCGACGTTTCACCTTTCAACACACCGCTCAAGAGGCCACCACCACCCCAGAGCGTCTTCGTCCCACCAAGGACCCACCATCCTCCCCTCACGTCTTCCCGCTCCGTATACTCTTATGAAAAGCTCAACTCGATAGAGGAGGGCTCTTACGGCATCGTCTTTCGCGCTAGAGATAAACAAACGGGCGACGTCGTCGCCCTGAAGAAGCTGAAGCTCGATGAAGAGAAGTATGGGTTCCCCATCACCGCCCTTCGCGAAATAAACTCCCTCATGGTATGCCGACATGAAAACGTCGTTGGGATTCGTGAGGTTGTCGTAGGAGAAACGCTCACCCAGTACGCTCCGTAAGACTCGAAACATCCCGACCGGGTTTGACTTCAGCCGCCTCGACCACAGAGTGTTCATCGTGATGGACTTCATCGAGCACGACCTGAAAACGCTCCTTTCCACTATGCCCTCCCCATTCTTGCAATCCGAAATCAAAACGCTCATGCTCCAGCTCTTGTCCGCCGTTGCCCATTGCCACTCCAACTGGATCTTGCATCGCGACTTGAAGACGAGCAACCTCCTCATGAACAATCGCGGTACGATCAAGGTCGCAGACTTTGGTCTCGCAAGACGATACGGAGATCCAGTCGGCATCGGGGGTATGACACAGCTCGTTGTCACCCTTTGGTATCGGTGCGTGCTTGCGGGATATTTCTTTCTCTCTTCTCATCGAACACAACTCTTGAAATAGGGCACCTGAAATCCTGTTAGGGGAAAAAACTTACTCAACGGCCGTTGATATGTGGTCCGTTGGGTGCATCTTTGCGGAGCTTTTGTTGAAGGAGCCGCTGTTCCAGGCCAAAGCCGAGATCGAGCTCATTTCGATGATATTCAAGCTCCTGGGCCCGCCAACGAATGATTCTTGGCCCGAATTCTCCAGTCTTCCACTGGCGAAATCGATCACCCTGCCATCGCCCCAACCACATCAATTCCGCCAGAAGTTCCCATTTTTGACGATAGCGGGGATCGATCTGCTTTCATCCTTGCTGACATACGACCCTGAACGGAGAATATCTGCGGAGGAGGCATTGCAACACCCATACTTCTCGTACGTCTCTGCTATGTGACCCGTGTATTCCATCAATTTACGGCTTGTAGCGAAGCTCCGGCACCCAAACACCCGGATATGTTCAGTTCATTCCCATCTGCGGCTGCAGGAGAACGGTGGGGAATCTTAACATCTCCATCTCCCACCTCTTTGCTCAGGCGTCTTGTTTTTCAGACGACGAAACCCTTTCAGTTCACCTCCGGCCCCTGCCCGTAAGTTGCTCACGGATGTAGAATAGTATGGTCTTAGGGTCTGGTGGGGTTCTACCATTTCCTTTGTACGCCAACAAAATCCAACAGCAATTTTATATGGTTACACGTGCACACAAAAATGTATAAATAGATAAGTCGGCAGAAGGGACACGTCCAAGATGGGACATGGTACACATGAGTGAGATCCTACGCGGGGCTGTCATCTTCAGGTAGAGCCAACAAGGTGTCCCGCATCTTCTTGAAGCGAGCTCTCGTTCGGTCCATGGCGCCGCAGCGGTCATAATACTCTTGGACTTCTTCAACGGTAAAGCGGAACTCGCGCGCGATATCCAAGATGCTTTGATCCACGACGTGAAGAATTGGGCCGTCCGGTTGAATTCCGGCGGGAAGTGGGCGGCCATTAGTTTCCTCACTAGGGATATTTTGGAACAGTCAGTGATGTTGTGGATAACATAAAATTGTAGCGGCACGAACATAACTCTTGCCCTTTTCCCATTTTCAGTCGGCTCTTCGTCGCCAACCTTACGCTTTGCCCACAAGGGAGGCGGATCATTGCCGACCTTGACGTCCCACTCTGCCTCCTCGTCTTCCATCCTCTCTCCAGTGGGGCTCTTCCGCACAGCTACTACATTATTTTGGGTGACACCAATGCCTACGGGACCGTCTGTAGGTGGTTGAATTTGACTCACGTGGGGTGGGAGATTGTGTAGGTGTGGGTGGCCTTGTGGATACAGGTCAACTGGCACAGGAGGGACTGTCATTCCTGGGTGAGGATGCCCATCTTGTGCGGCCAAGGACATGTGCATCGCCATAGCCAATTGGTGCGAAGGTCCGGCTTGCAGAAAATCGTCGTCGCTGGCCGGAACTGCGCCGGGACCGTCATCCTTGCGCTTCCTGCTCCTCTTGGGTTTCTCCTCGGGCTTACGCACATAGCCATACTGGCCTTTCTCGCCTAACGTAGGCTTCTTTTGTTCAACGATAGCCTGAATCATTGCGTCCAAACGCTGCGAGTTCTTTTTATAGCGCTCGCGCCAGGACTGCCATGTGTGACGGGTGACCCACGCGTACTCCGGGTCACTTGCCTAGATTCGTCTCAGATTGACGGAAAATGAGAAAACCTAGCAAGGTGACGTACCATGTCACAAAGTTGCTGGTAGAGTCTGTTGCCAGTCCGACCGCCCGTCTCCTTGTAAGGGATCTTGGCAGCGATCCAATTGCAGAGGTGCTCCTCGTCTTCTTCCGTGAATTGTGTCCTCCTGAGAATGACGTCAATACACGTCTTCGCACCAGGGAAACGGGATATCTAGCGTACTCTTCTCCTGGTCGCCGACCACCCGGATTCTTATATACAAGTGGTGTGTAGACCACTGTGCCCTTTTCGACACACTTCTTGACCCATAGATAGGATTCGACGTATTTTCCTGGAACGCCCTGATAGCTCTTCACTAGATGTTGAAATATCTCGGTGTTCGGGTCCGCAAGAATGACACGTGCTGTCTGAGCAGATGCGCTCGGGTCTCCCCCAGAGTGCTGGGATTTGTTAATGGAGGGGATATTACATACATGACGAAACAATAACCGACCATGATCCTGGCGCCGAGTGCAGCCCGGGCGTTTATATTGGCGATGCTCGAATCGATGTGGAATTTGATGGCCTCTCCATTCTCCACGAAAATCTGCTTCAATAGCATTCCCGCGATCTTGCATGCCTCCACGTAGGTGTACGGAACGAAGTGCCTCTCTGGCCTATCCTGGCTCTCCCAACAAAGCTTGAGGCGGTCTGCTTCGTTACTGCTTGGTTGGATTAGGATAAAACCCTGTCGTGGAACCTTGGCCTCAACGCGTCCACCGAGAGCCTGAGAAATGATCGATTGAGCATGGGGGAGCTAGGGAAAGTAGTATCTTTGATTCCCACTGTGATGGTCTCGCACAGCTCCGCCTGCAGCTCAGTGGGTAGGTCCTTTTGTATGAAAAACTTGATGGCGATGCCATTGCTGTCTTGGAATATGGGCTAACTGGAATTAAACGCGAATAGTACGGGAAGAAACGAGCACTGTACCATCTAGGCTCGGGAGGGGTAAATAGTGGCAAGACTTGTAATGGGGTTGGGGGTTGTGTCGGAGCTAGAATAAGGTTAGGTGCAGCCACACGCGACTTGAGACCATTGGGCGGCATCGGCATCTCATGACAAAGGAATATCTATTAAGCAAGGTAGAGATATACTACTCTAGGACTTTTCCTGGATTCATGATGCCGTGGGGATCAAAAACCTGTTTTATCCTTCTCATCGTATTGATGGCAACACCAGATTTCGAATAATGCATCGCGTGCGTCTTCATGGCTCCAATCCCATGTTCAGCGGAGATCGACCCCTTGTAAGAGGCTAGCGAATGATTATAAGCTTGTGGGCATGGGACCCTGTTGCGGGTTCGAGTGACTCACCAACAAGCTCATAAATGAAGGGTTCCAGAGCCGATTCAATCTCTGGAGTATACGCCGCTGCCGCGATATTGACGTGCAAGTTACCTGCCAGCGGATAGAGACGGTCAACGTGAAAATAATGTCGAGATAAATATGAGCTCACCGTCACCGACATGACCGTACCCAACCACGTGCCGAACCGCACCTTCGCATAACAGACCTTTTCTTCGCAGTTGCTCCTTTGTCGTGTCCACAACTTCCTTGAAGGAGCCGATGGGAACTGATATGTCATACTTGTATACCTTTCCCTCTTTGGAGACGGCCTCTGGAACACCCTCACGCAACCTCCATAGCGATGCAAATTGGCTAGGAGTTTGGGAGAGTGCGCCTGTCGTGATCAAGGGTTGTTCGGACTCGAGGAGTGTCTCGAGAAGGCTGTTGAGTTTCTTCGAAGGCAAAACATCGATCAGAGGCTCTGCGTCTGCACTTGGAATACGAACCTCTTCATCATGCTCCTTTTTACCTCCGCTGGTCTCGAGCAGCACAAAGCACTCAGCCCCTTCAATTTCATCGTTACTCAAGCCTTTACCCTGGCCATGCTTCACGGACAAGTCGTAGGCTGCCCGGTCGATGTATTCAAAGGCAGAGAGAATCTCCGAGAGATCTCGTCGGGCCAATTTGAAAAGGGGAAGTACGTTCTCGAATGTCGGGAGGGCCAAAATCACATTATTGATGGCTCGCGGTGCGGGAGGTGTGAGAATCGACACGCCAGTGACCACGCCCAGCGTGCCCTCGGCACCAATGAAGAGTTGTTTGAGATCATACCCTGACGAGCAATGAGTGATCGACGTCACTTTTGGAGACCTGTAACTTCACCAGTGTTATCCTTTCTGAGTGTGGAGAGGTTATCCAAGACAGTCCCGTCCGGCAGCACAACTTCGAGGCCAAGCACGCTTCCATGCAAGGACCCATAACGTAGGAGCCGGAGTCCACCCGCGTTGGTGGATACGTTCCCACCAATCTGACAGCTGGGGTCGCATAAGAATTCGCAGACACGTCGAAAGAAGGCGTCCGCGCGTACCTTCCTTTGGCCCCCAAGTCGAGGGGCATGATGTGATCATGAGGAGCGATATGTTCCGAGAGGGCCTCCAGAATGCATCCAGCGTCGGCCACAAGCGCTCCTAGGATCACGGGAAGCAGATATGTCCGCAAAATTGAGCCAAGGGCCGAACTGCTGCGCGATGCTCGCGGAACGCACCTGACACAGGGTCAAACGACCGCACTTTGGACATGTTACTCAGGCTCAGTATGAGCTCGTCCTTGAGGGGTACGCTCCCGCCGACGAGGCCGGTATTTCCGCCTTGCGGAACGACGCCGATCCTGCGTTCGTGACAATGCCGCATTATTTTGCTGACCTGCTCCGTCGTCTGCGGTCGCAAAACGGTCGTCGATCCCCCACGGTACTTCCCCATCCAATCCGCGTTATATTGCTCGATCTCCGATGAGGGCATCGAGATCGGGGAGAGCGTAGAGAGGATGCCATTCGGGGGCAAAAATTGTGCGAAGTGGGCAATGTCGTCCGGGGTCACCGAGTTGAGAGTTTGTCCGACGGAGGAGTGTTGCCACCTTTTAGCACAGCGGAACAACAGACGGCTTGCTGCCACTCTGGAGCTTGAGTAGAGCATGGTGTCCGCACAACGTCAGTTGTTCGGTTCACTGGCTTGATCTGAGCGTGTGCGGTGTCAACTCCCCCCACGCGTCACGAGTTCAGTACTGTATTTAACCCGTTACGCGCACTCCACCTTAGATGGGCCCTAGCTACTTGAATTAACCATTTTTTGGCTGGGCGATCAATTCATGATGAAAAGTAGTGATTTACACTAGTACGACTGGGAGTGGGAGGTTCTAAACACTTGGAAGCTTCGACGCTTCCCTCCCTTACATTTGCTTCGTCCAATACAACCTGCCAAGGGAAATAGCAACGATGATCAAATTTTGAATGCAGTACAAAGGGGAGGAGCGCATGCCACATGCTATGGACGAAAGACAGCAAACTCGTCAGAAGATTCAAAAAAAAATATGTCCCCCATGACCATCGAATGGTGATACCGTCCAGACATACGAGAACATCTAACAGTACAAGTAAAGGGGACTTGGCGTCCTTCTTGGCTACACATTGACCTCCAATGACCGTTGCTATATGGCGATCCAAGAGGCTTCGATAGAGCCGACAAGCTTCACAGAATCACAGACTTATGTGGCCGGTCCCAACTCATGCGTGTTAAAAAAACCATTGATCAGAAACCTACACCCAGTCATTCATTTTTTTTTTCGGCGAGAACAGAGGCAGGACACTCACAGCAATCACAATCAAAGGGACATAATGGTGTTCCTGGCAGGATGTAAATAATTCTGTCAAATGAGGGATTCGACTGACCTCCTGCCTCTGCATTAATACCAAGTTCATCCTCTTTAAATATTTTGAACCCTTCGTCGGTTGTGCGGCCTGGGAGTGGCTGTTGAGCTGGGAGAAACTCGTTGTAGGGGATGATTCGCTTACGAGGGCCTGTACCACGCGAATCCCTGAACTTTTCCTGGTCGAGTTTTGTCTCGACTACTTTTTGCTTTTTCCTGGGCGGGACCGGGCGATCATGTGAGATGGTCTTGGGGGTAGATGCGTATGATTGTTGCGCTGAAGGGTCGAGGAAAGTCTCGGGTGCCGGGCGCTTCGGTTCGGCGAGCTGTGTCGGCGTACTCTTTTTCTTTCCCTTCTTCTTCTTCTTCTGTTTGAGACCCGAACTTGAGTTTTGCTGATCGTCTTTGGGGGATACCGTTATGGCATTGCGAGTGAATATATCGTCGATTTCAGAGGCGGACGGGGTGGTCAGTTTTTTGATGGTGGGACTCATATGGGAAACCGGAGTTCGCGTGATTGCCGCTTATGTGGTCGTTTGTGACCTCCAGACATGTCTAACTCACCATCGCCAAACTGGTTCGATAGCGAGCAGCAATTCCAGCGGCTAATGGACCCCGGCACACCTCAGCGACAGTTCATGCCCATGCTGTACGTTTCATTTTTGCGTCCTGGTTCGTCCGTTTAACCGCCACGCTAGCCAACAACAACAACAACTACAACAACAGAATGCTCGTCCCCACGCCACCAACCCATCGTTCCCCCCCGGTTTCAATCCGGTCCCTGCGTCTCCAAATCCTGGGTCTGGCGCAACAGACATCCCGCCTGCGTTCTTCAACGGTGGGAACATGAACCCGAACGCGGCAAAACAGATGGCAGCCCTCAACGCTGCTGGTCTCGCGAGAAGAGCGCAAGCGACACGACCTTCCCCTCTCCCTGGCGGTCCAACTTCGGCTTCTTTCCTCGGAGGAGGGGGTTTGCCGTCCGTCAATCAACGACAATCACCGTCCCCCGCACCGGGTCATGATCCCCTTTCTGCGTTGTCATCGCAGGGCCGCATGTCGTTCCAGGCACAACAGTCCATGAACCCGCAATTGGTCCAAAATCAACCGACGAATTTCGGACAGTCATCATCAGACCCATTCATGCAAACAACGGGAGTCCAGCCTGCTCGCCAGCGCCCACCGCAGCAACATCTCCAGCACAAGAAACAGTTCCTAAATGCGCTTGCCAACATTCATCGCAAGGATCCTCTCCCTCCGGCCCTCACGGGTGTTCCATACCCCCCAGGCTTTGATCCCATGCAATCCAGATGGAGGTCGCTGGAGTCGTCACAAGCGGAAGTGGGCACTGTCATGGTGGCGGGGAAGCCCGTTGACCTATACCAACTATGGGTGGCTGTGAGCACTGTCGGTGGTTGGGCTAAAGTGAGCACCGTTCTGTTCGCTTAAGAGTTTCCGAGCTAAAAAAAAGATCCCTCAAGTTGTCACAAGAGCGTCGTCTTTGGCCCTCTATCGTCAACTCATTTGAGCTTCCCGAGACGTACGTTGTGAACGGAGTCCCCACACCTATAGTGCAGATATTGGGACAGTACTACAAGGCGATACTTCTACCCTTTGACGAGTGGAATCGTAAAAACGCACAGCAACGCTCCATGCTCAGTATGCAGGGACAAGCTGGACAGTCTCTACCTGTTGGACAGCATGGCATGCCTGGTCAAATGCCTGGTGGAGACCTAGCTGCACAAGGGGTCATACCCCCGACGGTCCCCCCCCTAGATGGGAGTTCGGCTCTTCCCCCACATCACCCTTTTTCCTCGTCTTCGCAGACACACCGGCAGCAACAACCTTCGGTCGGTTTAACGGTGCTCCCGAGTGGGAGGTCGCTTCAATCACCCGATTTACTGTCGGGAATGGGTTCAAACATCTCGCAGCCGTTTCTCTCGCAGACCTCCCCGTCGGATGGGTCACAGTTGAACATTCATGGACAAGCTCAGGATGGAGCAGCAGCAGCAGCGTTTGACGCCGACGCGGAAGGTCGTAAAAGAAAGGGGACAGCAGAAGGGGACATCAAACGGGTGCGTCAAAGGACGGGTACGTGTATCAATCATTAATTATCCCATAACGGTAACGACTGAAATGGGTTCCAAAGTCGATTCTCCGGACACGACCGTGGTTAGTCACTTTCCAAGTTTGATCAAAGTTGACATGCGATGTGCTAACGAATGGTTCTTAGTCCAACGCCGATCGCACTTCTGCACCTCCGACCGGAGAACCTTCGGGAGATGGTCACACACCAGTCACTCAACAACCGGATCCGTCACAGCGTCGAAAGATCGAATACGTTCCCCTCCATCGCGACCTCGACACTTTCGGCGGCCGAGACCTACGTGCGATCGCTGATGGTCACCATCGTTTGACCGCACGACACGCCTTACGGGAAATCAACGAATGGGGAAACGTCGACATCGATGCACTCACCATGAGCCTGCGCTCTCGTCTCCCTACAGAGATGGGTTATGGCATCACCACGTTCACACTCCTCTCGATCATGCGCGGTCAGGGAACCAGCGGTTTCCCTATCGCGAACTGTCCCGAGCTCATGGACGAAGTTTTGGACTTGTTGCTAGAAGTCGCCTTCAAAGACGGCGAGCAAGACGACGCATTCACAGAGACGGTAATCGTCACGCACAAACAAGTAGTCGACACCATTCTTGACGATGGAAGCAAGCCGTTCGCAAGTCTAGTCGAGGTACAAGGCATGAAGGACTACGACACGCTCGGGCCGAAACAACGCCCGGGTGATGTCGTCCTCGCCATCGTGAATATTATGCGTAACCTTTCCGTGATCCCGGATAACCACGATTATCTTGCCAATCATGAACGCCTATTAGCCACTATGCTACGAGTTTGTGCCGCCAAGAAGAAACAAGATGACACAATTCATGCAGTCTCCAGTGCCCTCACACTTCGGGATCTTGTCGCTATTCGGCGGGACGTCCTCTATCTTCTGATCAACCTATCCGGCTCCGTGCGGCTTGCTCCTTCGATGGTCCTTGCCAGCACACCATCTCCAGCCGCCTTGCAGGTGGCCAGACGTGCATTCATGCTCATGGCGTCCTTCCTTGTCGATCCATCTGAGGCCATCAATCCTTCTGAACTGTTCATCTCGACGAGCAATAATCCCAATGCTAGACCCCCCGCTTTGGTCGATGCCGCGCTTGAGGTTCTCGGTCGTTTCGGTCAGCCAGATACCAACCGGCAGGTCATAGCAAAAGCCGTACCACAAGCATGGCTGCAGCGGCTATTCGAGGCGCTCATGCATCGCCTTCCGGTTGTCGACGCTGACTTCCAAATTGCGAAGCGAGAGCCTTGGCTTAGCTATATCGAGAAGGTCCTTATGGGGCTTTACGCCATCGCATTCCTAGCACCACCATCCATGAAGGAACAGCTCAAACGCGACCATCAGCTTGGCTTCGTCAAGCTCATGCTTCGTTTAGTAAAAAAGTTTACCATCAATGTCCCACAGGACATGCGGCTATTTTTTGGAGTCTGCGCCAAGCGGGCCGTGGAAACTCTGAAAGTGGTGGATGACGGCGAGGACGCATTCGACATGTCGCAAAATACGGGAAATGTCACCCTCTCATTCGGTGTGGGATATGGCGAAGTGGGTGAAGATCATGTAGAGAGGGGAACAGGTTCATTGAGTGGGTTCCAGGAGGATGTCGTCTGGGGTATCATGTTGCAGAAGGATGTGGACGATTCGATGTTCAAGGAGTTGGAGAGTTTGGCACGCGTCGGATGAGTTGTTCGGTGACGTGTGTGGTGTATGCTAGCTTGTAATGCTATACCCGACCGAAAGAGAGGAGGTGTGCCAACGCACGTTGTGTGCGCGTTGAGATGATGAGTCACGGTATGGCAGGGTAGCGCAGTAGTGCTGTGTCGCTATCCCGGTCACCTATTTAACCATCACTTCACCCGCCTGTATGCGCTCACTCGGCCCCCCAAATGTCTTCAGACCTTTCCACCGCCCCTCCCCCCATATATGCTCATGCCCAAGAAGGCTCCAATTCGCCCGAGAGCATACTTCAATTTGAGCCACAGATCCTCATCATCCCTGCTACCGATTCTCTGAGATTCCAGCAGGGGTTCTTAGGCGCGGATGGCGAACGCGCCGCCATCGAAGGAGAACTTCAGATCAAGGGAACAGATTCAGCCCACTGGAGAAAGGTGTCCGTCTTCATCGAGCCCTAGCGTCCGTGTTTCACCTGCTGACCCTAGCCTTTTTCTATCCTCCAGGACGATGGACCTCCGCACCGTCGAGTCCGCGTACGAGCAAGTCATCGAACTCTCACAGACGACCATTGTCCTCTATCAGTCTGACCCCGAGGACGACAAAGAAACCGTCCTCCCGTCGACCTTCCCTTTCGCGCTTCCGCTCACGGCGGACACGCCGCAGTGCATCCATACGCCGCAGTCGTCACTGAGGCACATCCTGACCGCCACACTCCATCCTCCGGACGGCAGCGCCACGCCGCCGTTCTCCAAGACGCTCACCGTCCACACGAGGCGGTTCATCTCGCACACGTCCCGCCTGCCCGTCTCTCCCGTCACGCGCACCCTGGACAATCCCACCCGGGTGGAAGTCGAAATCCCGAGATCGGCGTTCACATGCGTCGAACCGGTCCCCATTTACGTCACGGTGCCGCCCCCGCGTCGCGAGCTGGTCGTGGACGAGGGCCTCCGATTGCGGAACATCAAGGCCGAGCTCATCCGCGTCGTCCGCGTCGCGGACGGGACGGAAGCCACCGACGAGGTCGACGTAGACATTCCGTCTGACATCGGGGACGAATCCGATGACGAAGACGGTCATTGTCACGACGAGAACGCTCCGCTGGGTATCTCCTTTCCGTCTCACGAGAAACGTGCCAGCGCCGCCTCGTCGTCTACCTCGCCCTACTACTCCAATCATCCTCCCCCCAGTCGCGGTGCGTCGTACCGAACCGTGATCTCGCGCTCGGGTGCACAGTGTCGCTTCCATGCCACCCTGCCTGTGCGTCTCCGATTCATCCTGCATCAGTCATCGCCATCGTCGTCACCATCAGATTCTACGCATCCCCTTCCGGCCGGTGATTTTGGTTCCACGGGAAGCGATGCCGAGTGCGCATCGATCACTCAAACCACCCTCCTTCATTCCGTTTCCTTCCGCATCCGGGTGCACGCCACGTTCAGAAACACGTCCCAACACATCGAACGCGTTTCCACCATAACTATTCCAATCACCTTCCTCCCATCTCCAGCGCCCCTCCCCGAAGTAGAGGAGTCTGTAGACACCGCTTACCTCAAAAAACACGACCGTCCTCCCGCGTGGACCAATCGACGCGACGACGCTGATGCCGCTCCTCACTACGAATATGAGGAAGGTCAGGCTGGGCCAAGCTTTCTGGCCTCAGGTGCCCCTCCACCGTTCGAAGAGCGTGATGCCCCACCACCTCCATTCTCCCCGACATCCTTTCCTTCATCATCTTCAAGACTACCCACGTTTCTCGAATCCGAGCAAGAGATCCTTATGCCACCTTCTGAAGATGACGCCGCAGCCCCGCCACCATTGATGCCGCTCCTCGAACAAGTCATCGCAGGGGAGGGCGTTCTCTTTGGGTTCCTGGCATCATCACAGTTTAGTGGCCATACCGAAATGGATCGCAATGAAGCATCCACACCACCACCTTCGGTGGAGATGGCGACGTTGGACCCGAACGTAACTGGGCTCGTGGGCCTCAACGTTGACGTCCCAGAACACACGATCCAGCTTACGTTGCAACAAGAGGAGCAAATTACGACAGGCGAAGCGCCACCACCGCCACCACCCCCAATGGACGACCCCTCGGATCCACCACCGTCCATACATTCCGAGTATCGTTCGCGTGAGGGTGTCGCGCATCAAGCCACGCCGATGTCGCCCGCTGTGGACCTGCCAGCACCGCAAATGGCACCAGGGATACCTGTGTCGACCCGGTCGCACGTAAGCGCACCGCCACCGTATCTTGTTCCGGATGGGGTAGAGCATGAGCCAGTTGCGAGACCACCCCCTTACGTTGATGTGATGCCCCCTCACGAGAGTTGAACACTGCTGGTTGTTGATGATGATCTTGGATTACGTTAAGTAACGAGAGAGACAAGATGGAATGCAGCATATGTATAAATCGGGAGAATAACAACAGGATGTAGGAGAGAAAGGAAAAGGCATCGAGTCCCGTCACGCGTGATGTAAGATGTGAACTTCAACAATTGCATGCATCCCTTCCCTTTGCTTGGTTCTCGTCAAGATTCACGGCTTCTTGATCGCCGGGACGATTCCTGGAACTACCTGGCCGGCCAGCAGCGCCACGCGACGATGCGAGGATAGACTCGATAGGAATATTCTTTGCTGCTCCCCCAAATGAAGTTAAAATTGAGAAGATCAAATCAACCTAGAAAACAGCTGACGTACCAATCTCCGTGAACACTTCTACTACGCCTTCACCCGTCTTTGCAGACGTCTCGAAGAACAAGAGACCGGCCTCCTGCGCATAGGCCTGCGCCTCTTCGCGGGGGACCTGGCGCAGGTTCCCCGTCTCGGCGTCAGATGTGGCGGCCTCGCCGGGGGTGGCGGTCGCGTCGTCCGCTTCGTCTTCCGACGACTCGGCGGTGGCGCTGCTTCCTGAGCCACCGGACGGTGATGGCTGCACGAGGTCGATCTTGTTGCCGGCGAGCGCGATGACGATGTTCGGATTCGCCTGCCGCTGGAGTTCTTTCACCCATGTCTTTGCCTTTTCGAGGCTGGCGGCCTTGGTGACGTCGTACACGACTACGGCCGCTTGGGCGTTGCGGTAGTACATCGGCTGCGGGAATCGGATTTTTTATTTTATGGGTCGAGTCATCAGTTCAGTTCGGGAGGAGGTGACAGGTAGAGTGAATGCTCACGGCCAGCGAGTGAAAACGTTCTTGGCCTGCGGTGTCCCAAATCTCGTAACGGAGCACGCGATCTTCGAGGCGGCACTTCTGGGTGAGGAATGCGGCGCCGATTGTGGGCTCTTTGTTGGCTTGGAATTCATTGGAGACCTATATTTGTCTCGGTTGATGAGGGGGAGGGGGAGATGCGATGTTTGGAGACGAAACATACAAAGCGAAGAACGACAGAGGATTTGCCCACGGCAGCTTCGCCTGGGTAATGGGGCCAGTCAGCAGACGTGAGGGGGGGGGAGGGTGGATCCGGGTGGCAAGTGTGCTGCGGTGCCGGGGGATTAGGAAAAGCGACTTACCGAGCAGGACGAGCTTGACCTGGACAGACTTGTCTGCGGGTCCAGATGCAGCGTCGGCCATTGATAGGTTTGTTTGAAAGTGGGACGGCTGGAGACGGGGGAGGGCGGATGATGGTAAGCAAGGTCAAGTAAGTCGTCGTTGTCGGAGCGGTGCCAGAGTGTGCCAGACCTTGTCGCTGGCTGGGCTTGTTCACGGCCCGGTTCTATTACGGCCAGCGCCTTCTTTCTTAGACTAACTAATTGAATTATGCACTTTGGTATGTTCCCCCCTCGGTTTCTGCGTAGAGTATTAATCCACTCATGGGATAAAAGGTTCTGCGTTTGCTGAATTTAGACCTACTCCTGCTAGCATTCCTCCGCCGAATGCACACTATACCCTCAACACTCCACCTGGCCTTGCCGTCAATTTTCACCCTCTTGTACCGTCGACATTTAAATCATCCATATCTGGCTACTCTAATGCTTTGTGTCTAGAACCCTCTCGAGTTTCTCTTGCGCGCAGCGCAAATATACCCTGACAAACTTGCACTTGCCCATCCGGATGTGCAGTTCCCTGTCTTCTACACGTACTCTGTCTGGTATGACTTTTGGCATGTCTACCCTTTCCGTTCTGAAACGCGTTCTGTCAGGGCACAGCGGGTACAGAACTTTGCATATGGTCTCCTTCAGGCCGGCATCTGTCCCGGTGACAGAATTGCGGTCCTCTCGCCCAACTCGTACGTCCACCCGAGCTTTTACTATGACAACTACTACCGTTATTCACCGACTCGTAGACCAATGATCGCCGGTGAGGATGTCCTTTCATGTACCGTCGTGGCGCCTGCGTGGCTCACGTAAATGAAAACCGTAGAGGCACTACAAGGGGTCGTCGGAGCGCGTGCGATTATAACGACGATCAACACGCGCCTGACCAAGCACGAGATCGATTACATCCTCGCACACTCTGGTGGGAAGCTAATTTTTGTAGACCACGAATACAGACACCTCGTCGGCGATGCCAAAGCACGTGTTATCGTCTGCAATGACACAGGCCGCGTCGGCGATCCATACGAGGATTTCTTGACTGCCGGACGCGCTCACAGCCAGGAGAAAGGTTGGGCCGGCCTCGAGATGGATTCGGACGAGAATGCGCCTCTGTCTCTGAACTACACGTATGCCACCAAATCATTTATCCCATATCGGTTTTGACCTCCCCCCCCCTCCCCCCAAAGATCGGGCACAACTGGACGTGTGAGCTGTCCTCGAGTGTTTCTGAAGCGGCGCTTCTCATTTCTTTCGTATATAGCCAAAGGGCGTCCTTACGAACTTGAGAGGTAACCCTTCGTTCTACTTGTACCATTTGATAAACTTGACATCTGCAATATTCCAGGCACATATCTGGCGTCAATCGCCAATGCCTTTGAGGCACAGTGAGTATCGTAATACGTTCTACACAACGCAACTTATTCCATGTGTTAGGATGGGAAAAGAATCCACATACCTATGGTAAGGCCACATGCGTTCTGTTGCTAGGCCTCGGGTCTCAGGCCTCGTAGGACCCTCCCTATGTTCCATGCTGCAGGTTGGACCTTTCCCTGGTCAATCACTTTCTCGTTTGCCACACAGGTGCATTCCTCGTCGATTCTTTATGACACCTGCTGATCTCATCTGTGGTCAGATCACCCTGCGGTCCATTGATTACTCTGTAGTCTGGAGGCATTTCTTGGGCTCCCGTGTCACGCACTACTGTGGGGCTCCAACAGTGCAAGTACGTCACCTCCTGCAAAGACCATGTAGGAGACGCCTAATCCGTTGATGTTTGAAGATTGGTATCACGAACCATCCCAGCGCAAAGCAGCTTCCACATCCCATCAAGACTATTGTCGCAGGCTCCGCACCTACCGCTCATTTACTCGCCCAGTTAGAGTCCAAAGGTTTCCAGCCCGTCCACGTCTACGGCCTGACGTACGTCGACGTTCTCCCCCAGTCTTTATCACTGAGCCATAACCCACGAAAACCACAGCGAGACGTATGGGCCTTTCACTCGCAACTACCTGCAGCCTGCGTGGGCAGCGCTCCCCGCCTCCGAGCGGGCCAAACTCGTCGCTCGCCAGGGACACGCCTTCGCGACCTCTTTCCCGCTCCGCGTCGTCCGTCCCACGACGAAGCCTGGCGAAGAGCTCGTCGACGTCCCCCGCGACGGCAAAACGGTCGGCGAGGTCGTCATGCGCGGGAACATCGTCATGAACGGTTACTTTCAAGATCCCGACGCGACGGCTCGCGCGTTCGACGGCGGATACTTCCACTCTGGCGATTTGGCCGTGTGGCACCCGGACGGGTCGGTTCAGATTCAGGACAGGATGAAGGACCTCATCATCTCTGGTGGAGAGGTATGTATATGTATTGGTTCACGCGCCTTGTTCTCAACTTCATTATCTTATTTTGCGGCGGCGACGGCGGCTCGCTGATCGGTTCCCGACTAGAATGCGTCGTCTCTTGCAATAGAACAAGGTAAGGGGAATTAAGCCGCTCTCACTCTTTCATCGCATCATGTTTCACGCGCGATCCTCCTCAGAACTGGCGAGTCATCCCGACGTCCTCGAAGTGTCTGTCGTCGGACGCGAGCACCCCAAGTGGGGTGAGCGCCCGATGGCCTATGTGATTCTACATGCAGTGTCCGCCCGGCGTTGGGCCGGGAAGCACGCCGAGTTCTCGTCCGCAATCAGGGCCTATGCTCGCGGCCGTCTGCCTGGCTTCGCCACGCCCGAATGGGTAGTCGTTGTCGAAGAGCTGCCGGTGCGA
>Ga0307512_10001353_pt1 | contig 34789 bp, 39 predicted proteins | sample 14_EM_MG_FD_200267 | JGI IMG/M metagenome (GOLD analysis project Ga0307512, IMG submission 200267) | Populus trichocarpa ectomycorrhiza microbial communities from riparian zone in the Pacific Northwest, United States - 14_EM | ecosystem: Host-associated > Plants > Roots > Unclassified | place... | reverse complement strand
CGTATAGCGTCGACGGTCCTCGACCTCAACGTGCTCAATGTCGCCGATGTGTTTGACGGCGTCGCGGCGGGGGCGCAGCGGGAACTGGAGAAGCAGGCGACGCTCATTTCCAGCGTCGACGCCGACTTGGAAATGGCCTCGCGCGTCCAGATTCACCGCGAGTTTATGTCATCTGCGGTTCAGCGGGCGATAGACGCTGGGAGCCGACCACGGACCCTGGGGGATTACGTCTCTGCTGAGAAGATGCGTCATGTGGCAGACACTTGTCGAAGAACGCATGGTACTCATTTTTTTTGCTCCTTTTTTCTTCAAACGTGCGCGTATTGACATGTCAGGACAGCCGACCTGCGAGAACGATTCCACGATATCGAGGCGAGCATGAAGAGGCTTTCGGACGGCGCGGCGGAAGTGAGATTGAGCCTTTCGGATACTAGGTATGTCAGAGCTGCCGTTATACGTTCGACTTCCTTCGTTAAACAACTATTAGGCTTTTGGACGAAGCCGAAGCGTTAGACCAGCTCTCTCGTGAATTGCACACCAAGGTTTCGGAAGTCGTATCTGCCTTCGATAGTAAATAGACACTTGGCTTGTCTTATATCGTTTACTCATTGTCGCCTAGGTCCCGTTATTAACGTTGAGGCGCTTCTGCCAGGTGGGGTGACTCCCAACTCTCTTAAACGCTGTTGAACACCCCCGCAGAGCTCCGCCAATTGGATACATCAATCCGGAACACCGTTTCGTCTATCACGACGTTGAAGGTAACTTTGAGTAATTTACATATCGTTATTCCCCTCACGTTATCCTAGAATACATTCACAGAACACTGTCTGGGTGGCCTTCGACAAATCAGCGCTCTGAACAATGACTTGGTTTCACTTCCCGCTGATCTTACCGCACTGCAATCTAGTTTCAGGACCAAGAATGCTTTCCCTCATATTCAGCGACTCCACAACTTGGTATACGCTTATGGCGCCACGCTCATCGAAATTGTTCGTCGGAAGGAATTCGGTCTGTGTCAATGGTACTTTGCTTCTAACACAGTCTCATTGTATTCATATAGCCAAATTTTTCTACAAACGATGTCAAGCCATTTTGGAGGTGATGGCGAAGCTTTCGTATGTGTCCCCTACGTTGTCGCGTATGTATCGCTTACATCCTGCCAAGGGCTGCCGAGCGCAAGCGTCGTCAGGTATACCGTGGTGAGGTTCACGGTCAGCTCCCTTTCGATCCCAAAGGTGTGGATGACGCGGTTCCCTCGATCGACTTTTCTGCTTCTGGAGGCAAGGATGCCGATAGTCCATATACCTTAGAGCGGGCTGATGTTAGCGGTGCGTTCTTGACGATTATCCTAGCAGAAGTCCAGATCAAGTGACGCGTCTCCCTGACAAACAGGCCTATTGCGCATTTTGGAAGACTTGGAGCGGTATGCTCAGACACTCAAGGATAACGGTGTGGCTCTGGCCAATATTCGAGAAACGCGCGCGAATCTCCAGAGATTGGTTGATAAGATGGACGCCCTTGAGGCGGGGTTCGATAGAATTGCAGAGCGATCACGTACGTCACATATGCTATGCAATTCACAATCAGGAATTCACTTTCATATGCAGTGCTCTCGACCTCGCGGTTGGCCTTATCACGGAGGCGTCGTGCGTGGGTTCTCGGAGTTTGGAGGGCCTGATTAACTGACATCATTCCTCTCGCGCAGTATCCGACGCCGATGACCAAGCTTTTCAGGAACTTGCCGAGAATCTGCGCGACCTTGAAGAGAAAAGAGCCGATAGCGAGGCATTGTTCGACGAGGAGCGTCGCACGTTGAAAGCAGAAATCGCCCAACTTAAAGAGCAGCTCCGGAATTCTGGTACTGAACACGAACAAGTGGAACGGATCGAGCGAGAGTTACAACAAGTTCGTGGGCAAATAGAGAGCGAGGTCACAGCACGCCGTATCATGGAAGACCGACATAAGGATCTTCTGTCAAGTGTCGAGCGACAACAACAGGAGCTGAGCAACGCTCTCGCAGAGGCAACAAACCAGACTAAAGCTGCAGAGGTCCTTCGGCAGCAATTGGCTCAAGCTCGTGAGGAAGCGGAGGAGATCCGAGCGTTGGAGGCTCGAAACGCCGCAAAAATCGCGAAGCTCCTTGAAGACCAGGACGAAACTCTTCGAAGTCTCGGACAGGCGCGTGCTCGAGGGGAAAATCTCGAGGCTCAGGTTGACACGATGTGCAAAGAACGGGCCGACATGAAACAAGCGCTGGAGGAAGCTAGCGACGAGAAGGACAGGCTTTTACGTGCACAGGCAAGCGAACACGACAGGCAGCTGCGTGACTACGTCGCCGAGGCAGATGGTGATCGCGCCGTGTTGGAGCATCAGTTTTTCGAGCTGCGAGCTGAGTTGGAGGACTTGGAGCGTCAGCTCAAGGAAGCTACAGCCCAGGTCGAAATGAAGGAGGCCGGTGACGTTAGCCTCCGGGAAGAGCTCCAGCGTGTTGAACGCGAGCTGAAGGACGCGCGGCATGTAGAGAACGTGCTTCGGGAGGACATCCGGGCTGGTCGCACCTCGCAGTCGGATTTCGAGCACAAGGTGGAAGGGGCCGAACGCCTCATCGCACAGCTCTTGGAAACCTCCATCGCGTACCGCACGGCTCATTTCAAAGCGTTGACGTACGCCCAGGCGGCCATCTCTCATCCGTCCATATCCAAGTCCGTCGGCCAACTCGTGGACTCCCACACCTTCCTCGCGAACACGAAGCACGGCCCCATCGTCGCGCTCGACGAACCGTCCCCGGTTGACCCCTCCGACCCCGCCGGAGCCGTCGAGATCTTGCGCTCCTTCGACCACGACCAGTTTCTGGAGACGATATTGAAAACGGGCTCTACCATTCGCAAGTGGCAGAAGCAATGCAAGGAGTACCGCGAACGTGCAAAGGGGAAGATCTCTTTTCGGAATTTCGCTAAGGGCGATCTCGCGCTTTTCCTGCCGACACGCAACTCGATGTCGAAACCCTGGGCCGCGTTCAACGGTGCGTAAAACACCTCTTCGTCTCCTCCCCCCCAGGACGGAATATTTATCGGTCGCCGTCTGAACGAATCCAATTTTGTACTGACTTTGGGTTGCTAGTCTCGTTCCCTCACTATTTCCTCCAAGCAACTGGACACCTTGCCGAACAGCTGAAGTCGCGAGAATGGATAGTCGCTAGAATCACATCAATAACTGAGCGGGTGGTCGATCCGAAGGTCTGTTAGTCTAAATGATAATTCAGAAGACCGAGTTTACACCTTCTTCTACAGGACCCTAGCAGTAATCCATATGGCCTCGGCAATGGTGTAAAGTATTACATGTTGGAAGTCGAGGACTGGACTCAGCCAGGAACATCAAAACGCCGGCAAACGTCCAAAAAGGCCCTGATTTTGTCCGAAACGAGAGAGGATCCTCCCGTTCCTTTGTCCGCACCACCTGAGGACGAAGTGGAAGAGTCTTTCCATCCAACCCGCGCCCCAAATTCTAGGCACTTCCCAACGGCGGCGCGATCAGGAACTAACTCGACGGCGCCGGCGGCAGGACCGTCTTCTCTATCGCGACTCTTAGCTCAAGCCCCGGCCACCTCTGAGCCAGCAGCACCGCCTGATCCAGCTCCATTCCCGCCAGCCTTAGCGCCCTCTCCTCCCCTTCGCACACCATCACCACCACTTCCACCAACATCGTCATCTCCCGCGCAGTCTTCATTCGTGACTGCGGTACAAGGACGACCTCATGCCCCTCATCCGTCATCGCCACTACGCCCAGGTTCTCGCGCATCCTCCCGCTATTCGGCACCACGACTCCCAGCTTTCGGCGGCGCGGGCGGGAGCGCAAACAAGGCGGTCCCAACCACAGCCATCACTGCGCCATCGACACTCGACGAGCCAGGAGCTCCCACGAGCGCTGGCGCACTCGGACCCATTCTGGCGACGACGGCGACGGCGGCACCTCCACCCTCGGACGCTGCGGGTGAAGGGATGGCAAGTTTACTGGCGCGGCGGCGGACGACGTCGTTCCACGTTACGCCCTCGAGCTCGTCGCTCGTCGCTCCCGCACCGCGACAGACGGCGGGACCTGCCGCAGCGCTTGCATCCCTGGCCAACTGGGGCTCGTCGTTCTCACGCCGCCGCAGGACCGATGCCGCCTCCGCCTCCGAGTCATCCGTACCCTCACCGGCGGCCGCAGCCAAACAACAAGATTCCGCGGCTGGGAAGACGGACGCTCAGCGGATATTACAGCAATTCTAGGATTGGCTGGAGGGTCGGTGCCGGCACGCTTTTTCACACGACCTTGGTTTGTTGCTACTCGCCGCGTGCGAGAGGGTAACACGAGGCCGTCACGATATAGCACTGGTAATCGCCATTGTGATTTTACGGGGTGCAAGTATTCCGATTTTATTTCTAGCTGGAGTGCTTGAGGGCCTCTGCTTAGGAATTGTACATGGGGGGTATCATATTGGGGGCACTTTAGCACGCTGTGTCTACCGTTCGTTGGTCCTCACGACAATATACGACCATGACTTCCTTTCCCATTGTTGTAGGTTTGGTAAGGGCCCCCCTCGGGAATCAGTTCGATGCGAGCGACGGACGGATTCAATGTGACACGAAATATAAATGTATAACTGAGTTGGCTATAATACAAAGGGCAAGCTTGCCGCGGTGACGTCCTTGATCAGGTCTTTCTGCGAACAGTCAGAAAAGCACGTAAATGAAGGGTGACACACATTCATCCTCGGCTTTGTCGCGCGGCGGTGGCATCGCAGGAACTACGATGGTGACAACGAAGTGACGGAGAAACAGTACCCGAGAGGGGAAAGGCCCGAGTGCATGTCAACCATTAGGTCCTCTCTCGTATGGTTGGGTTCTATGAATATATGACATTTCGGAGGAACGAGGAAAGGGACAGGGTTCGGCCTTCAAAGTGACGGAAGCACGATGGCATAATTAATATTGTTGGCGCCGCCAGAGCCGAGCTCCGAGGGGTATGTGACCGAACAATCGAGAACAGAAATGTACGAGGCTGTTCAGCTCCCTGATATTGCAGGCGTGGACGGTGACCGCTTGACGCCAGAAGTCTCGAAAAGCCCTCGTTGGGGCAATGCCGGGGATAAAGTATCACATTGTTGACAACAACATGCAGGGCAATCAGGTTCTACGGTACGTATTGGCCCCGCTCCTTCGTTCTCTCCATGGCTAATAGATTAACGGTCAGCATGGTGGAAGCAGGCTGGGGGGCTTGACACGCACGGTTGTAATGCAGTAACTTTTCGATGAGATCAACGTGTGTGAGAACCATACGCCTGCAGCAGTACCTTTTAAGCTGCAATTCATCGAGAGCATCGCTAAAAGGAGCAGTTGAGACAGGGAAAAAAAGAAAAGCGACGGATGTCGCAGGGTTGGGGACGGACCCTTCGCTCATGTCTTTTGCGAGTAGATCAAGGTATGCGTTCCATTTGTCACCGATGACTTTGCCGCATGAGAAACAGCGAACCGGAATAATCTAGGGGAATAGTGATGAGTTAGGTTGCTTGTCCATCTTTTGTGATTTGATAGCTGACCATGGTGAGTGCTGAAAGCTGAAAAGCGCTGAAAGCTCAAGTTGTCACGTAATTATGTAATAGGAATCAGGAACTTGCCCTCGCTCCTAACTCACCGTTGATGAGTTGCATCGGTTTGCTGTCAACCACCTCCACTCCTGTACTAGATTTGAACTTGCCAAATCATATAATCCATGCCGGTGGAGGCCCCGGCTATCAAGAAACCTATGTAACTGGAACCAAGGCTGGTCTCATGCATTGCCCATAATTTCGCCAACTCGAAGGACAGACGACAGTCAACCGATCAACAAACGAGGCACATCCGCACCGTTTCACACCCAATCTACACCAAAACCAGAGTTTAGCAAGTCGGTTGTAGGGGTGTTCCATTTTCAGGACTGCCTCGGGTGACCGGGATTTGGATTCTCATTACATCAAACAGCACCCTACAGGACCGGACATGCTTTCGGTGCGACTTTGTGCGCACGGTCTGTGCGAGCCCTGCGCATGTAACTACGCAGCCGCGGCCACGACCCAGAACTGGTGATTGGGTGGCCCGACATTGCCCCCCCAAACGGAGGCTGGTAACGGAACCAAGTGGGCGTGGGCGGAGGGTTGATCATAGAATGGAATGGACTGATCGGAGTTTAGCGCAAACATGAGGACTCAGACTCACCATCCGCGGGCTATGCATGCAAACTCGTTTCAACAGGAAGGCTATATTCTATTCGACTGAACGATTGAAAACGAAGCGGTAAAATGTGACAGGTCTAGACCTCTCGCCCACATGCTCACAGCACAGAATTTTCGTCGCAGATTTCAGACCGAAGCAGTTAAGGCGAATTTGTATGCCTTTGCATGCATTTTTTCCCACTACAACCCAGAGCAGTTCGATTCGAGGCTCGGAATGAGGCCTACCATGTTCAAAGGGCTCATACTCGGGCTGTTCTGTTAATAGTTCAGTGGGCTGGTGCCACGTACCACGTGGCTGCCGGGCCCTCGTCTCTGAAGTGGGCCATCGCGGTCCCACACCTTCACGCCATCATTCTCGTCGATTTGAAACTACTAGATGCATCATCAAACACAAGACGTCAGCCACACACCTCACTGCCGATGTCAAACGCAAGACCGCTACAAGAATTAATAATCCAACTCTACACGGCCCGATCTTTCTGTGCCAATGCTGTCAAGTGGGACATGGAATTGACACTAGGGAGATCCCAGAAGCCGGGAAGCTCCTAACCCTTCTTTTTTTTTGAAAGCACTTTATTCCCGCATTGAGGAGTAAGTACTGGGTAGTGTTGCTGGAGAGTCGAGTTGACTCGGAGTCACCCGAGTTGTAACTCTAGTCGAATGAGTTGCACCGCCTGTGTTGCCGAGAGCTAACGCGGAATAATTCCGACATACCCTTTCCACGTGACAGGAGTTACAATAACCCTGGGAATCCTGGGATCACACCGCATTCCCTACACCACCCTTCAAGTTCACGAATGCTATGACAGTCCAGCCCTATATTCCGATAAACAGTATGCGATCCATACACGCATTTTTCGTCCCTTCCGTTTCAGTAATTTTTTTAAGCGCAACACGCGGTTCTTCCGCGGACAACCCGTCCGACATATTCACGTCCTCAAGGTAAACGTCTCCGAATCGTGGTTCTATGCTGGGTTCGCAACACATAATTGGACCCCTGTCCCACCCATTCCACCCACCTCCCAACTGCGTCTTCAACTCCACCGGTTTCCATGCGTAGATCCGACGCGGACAGTGCCCGTACCGCCGTTTCCAAACATTGGCAGGGCTTCATACCACCATGGATCCGATACTGCCTGGTTGCGGCTGCGATCATGATTTCTGTTAGCATCGGGGTCGGATGGCATCTGGGCGTGTCAGGTCTTAAAGGTTCATCCCCGCGTCCCTCCGTGCAGCGAAGTGTGCTGTTCACTCTCGACCTCGTTGCCCTCGACCCTCTGCAAAACATCGTCACACTGGATTGGTGGATCGTTGGAGACGACTGCGTCGCCAGAAATGCCTCCAGCACTCAGCCGGCCCTACCATGCCCTGTGGTCAATATTTATGTCAACCCGTACGTATTTTTAACATGGTATTTCCGTGACGAATGCCCAATGGCCAGAATAATACAGCTCGCAATTTTTAAGCTCTGGCGGATCAGCACGTCAGCCCCCATCTGACAGTAATCCCGGGTCCCAACCAACCTTCCAACATAACGCTACGGCGTTTGCGCTTGGTGGCCCTGCCGCGCAGCCAGCGTTTAGAACGCAGTTGGACGTCCGGCCCCACTCTTCTCGTGCGCGAGTGGATCTTGTTGACTACCCATTTGACCAGTAGGTTACGATGTAGTATTAATAGGATAATCCCGAGCTGACATTTCTCGTTCTTGCAAGACATGATGCTACCGCTTTGATATTTGCCCAGACAAACGACACGGGTGAGGCTGTAGGAGCTTGGGTCTTCAATCTTACCGGTAATGCATTGTGAGTAAACATTATTTACAGTGCTAGCTACGTTCTCCGGGGAACTCATTTCGCCCTAGTGGGTTCGCTGCAACATGGGGTGATACCGAGGTAGATGCCAACACCGTGACGTCTGTGAACATCCTCTTCAAGCGTGCCTTATCCGTCAGGCTTTATGTTATCGCAATCATCACCGGGATGTGTACGACTTTTCCTTATGGGCCTCTCGCCGCGTCTTTCCTGATACCTGGACGTCTCTAGGGCTAGTTAGCCTCGCACTGATGATGCTCACCATAAAAGCTGCGATCTTTCGCCGCAAAATCGAGACAGCCGTCTTGATCCTTCCTGTCCCTACCATGATTGCCTTTGCCCAGTTACGTGCATCCATGCCAAACGCGCCACCAGGATTTGGTAAGCCACCACATCCCCCAAATCAGGGGCGATAACCCCGACGCTAATGAAAACTTCCTACTGCCAAGGTTCCAATATAGGTCAGCCAGCCATTCTAAGGCCAAGAAGATACCATTTTGGCTGATCCCTTACGATGAACAGATGTCATTGGCTCATTACCGACCTACGTGTGCCTGGTCTTCACGGTATATCGCAGCTACTCCTTTCGCCATTTTGCAGACTAATTTCCATCTTCAGACGGTCGGCTCCCTGGCATATTCCCTCGCAGGGTCTCCAACGGTACCCAAGCTTACGGTACCCGAACTATCAGGAGACTGCGCTTAGCTCCTGTCTTCATCCACACTGTTGTCGATGTTGGCCCCGACCTTGCTGTTACTGGACATACAGGAGATCATGTTCAGGATGGTATCAGTTATATTATATGTGGTAATATTCATAGTCTCTGTTGTATCACTGCCTCTCGTAGATGTGGGGGCTGGGCCGATTATTCGAAAGTACTGTAATTACAAATAGAAAGGTATCCCATAGACCACGGGAGCTGCACCAGTAATATACTTCAGCTTACAGACCTCTCTGGCTTCTGCGAGGGCCTTGACGATGGAGATACCGTCCGTTTCTGAGCCGGTGTGCCTCTCACGATGTGCTTCTGGTGTGAGACGCATTTTGTCGAAGACGGCTTGTGTAAGTTTGTCGATGTCACGATCTGTCACATCCCAGAGGTTCGCGATCAAAGTTGGGCTGCGGCCGCGCAATGAATAATGGAAGGCGAATAGGAGAGCGAAGCGGACCCACCATCCCGCAAGCATGTAGTTGTAGGGGGTCCCAATGCGGTCAAATTCGCCCATATCCCGTAGCAAGCCAGAAGAACAGCCCCAGAGCATAGTGGCCGCACACCGAGGCAAATGCCGAATCTTGTGCGATCGAATGTACTGTTCACCACCTCCGTGACCAAAATAACTAAACGAAGGGCATTGTCAGAGAGCATCGCGCAGTCCGGACGAACGTTGGAACGTACATGACCAATTCATTCTTAGAAAGGGCATTCGAGAACTCTTGCTCGCTCGGCGTACGACCGATGATGCCATCCCATCCGACTGCTTGCATGCTTCTCAGCCAGGGGGAGAAACGACGCTCGGTACCCTCAAGATCGCCGCTCGGGTTCAAGATATAGTATGTACTTGACGAGTCGAGTCGAGTATGTCCGTCATATTGCTCCAGGTCGTAGGTCCCTGATTTGCGACGGCGCTTAGCAAACTCGAGTCGGTCGATGAGGAAGTCGACATTTGGAATCCTGCTGATGCTCCTCCCGCGTAGGATGGGGAGGGATTCCCAAGGTAGCTCTTGTAAACACCTGTTCAGCACCAGGAACACGTGCTCGTCTTCTTCCTGGGAATGAATTTGGCTGCGCACCCTTGCAGCGTGTTCCTCGAGTGCTGTGCGTAAGTCAACCACGACGTGATCAACATCGACCTCTGCAATGGCGACTTGCACGCCGTGAAACTGATACAGATCGAGTATGAAGTAGACGAGGTCTTCCAGCTCCTCGTCCCGACATTTGGGCGATAGTCGAGAAAAACACTCAAGCAATGGAAGGCTGACATTCATATGGATACTTTGCTTCTTTCCCTGGGCTCCGATGGTCTGTTCGAATATCCTGCCCATACGGTTTCGGAAAGCTGACATGGCCTCCTGAGGGATTGAGACTTGTTCGCTGAGGATGGTCTACACCAAATCGTCAGTGTGGATAGGCAAAACAACCAAATTAAGATAAACCTTGAAGGCCCCAAACCAGCAGAACTCTATGCTTTCCAACAGCTCTTTCAGTCTCTTGTCCAACGCTGCGCGATCTGCCCACCAAGCAGCGCGGGCACGTTGGTCTTGCCCTTTGACATTGATCGCACTTTTGGTACCCTCGTCGCTCAGACGTACAATCTCCCGTAGCTCCGCAATGGCGTCCTGGAAGGTAAGATGTTCGTCCTCCTCGGTTCCTCTGCGTCCCTTCAGTGGCAACGAGAAGACGAGAGGCTGCTGGTTAGCACGCTGTCGGCAGACAAACATCGTGTTCTGATCTTCGGTCAGATAGATATGGACGACTGTCCAATTCGCTGGCAAGGCGTCCACCTTCGAGCGAGAGAGGCTAGCTAGGTCGAGTGGCAGCTGTTGGTATTTCGAACGAATAAATTCCCAGTATTCGGAAACCAGTATGTTTTCAGACTGCTCTTCATCGTCATCATCCGAGTTGAATGGCGACAATTTCGCTTCATTCATCCTACGAGTCGAGTTCTCTAGCCGTGCATCGCTGGCAGTAAGAAGGGGCCAACGGAGGTCATCCCGGTTTCTCGAAGGAAGTTTGTGTGAAATGACCTCAAGCACCTCGCGCCTCAGAGTAACATTGGCGCACGTGTCTGGATTCAGAGTGAGTCAGGCCAACGAAGCACAGTCAAAGAGGTATGATTGACCTAGCAAGTTCGCAACGAGGAGGGAGCTGTCATTTGCCCCCAAAGATGATTGAAATGATTGAATAAGTGCCAATGAACTCGCCGCCTCGCGGAATCGGGGCACACTTCCACAATGTGCGGAAGAGGTCAGGTCCGAGTGAAAGAGCTTTCCTGCATCTGTCAGGGTACGCGTGATTACTTGCGCCGATGTTGCGGTCAGTAGATGTTTTTCCCGAGACACTCCCATCGGGAGTGATAAAACTAAGGAGATGCATTAGCCTGCATGTATGAATCTCGAATCGTATGAGAGGAAACCTACCCGACTCTCTGATACTGCTGAGGAACATGTCTTCTTGGAAGTGCTCATACACGTCATGAAGTGTTAATCTCGCCAGCAAGGATCGCTCTTCCGCCTATGAGACGTATGAATATCCTAGATCATGACATTCTTCAAGGAGGTCCTTACCTGTATATCGGCCAACGGAGCCAACTGAGACATCTTCTGCAGTAGACTCTCATATTCATCGCCAATATCATTACGTAACAACCAGACTAACGCGAACATCAGAACGACACTCCCACTGCTACTTGGGCGGGGAAGGCTCACTATGTTGCCGCAAGACTGCGGAGAAAAGAGCGGGAGCCGGTGGCTCCAAGATCTCCTTCGAGCTTGAGCGGAGAGGACTCGAAGGAGAGACAATTGACCGTCTGGAAAGGCGTAAGTCCAGCTTTGCGGCTTTGATAAGGAAAGGAATTAAATACCGTCTATGTGCTCCAAGCCCCGAGAACATCTTATCTAACTCTTCCAACATCTTCAGGGCGTCCGTGTACTGCTGCTGGGCGTCCTGATTCTGTAACAACAGCTCGCTGTACTCGCCATGTAGCTTTCGCAGCCCGGCAGCATCGGGTCCTGTCATATCATTTAGGGCGTTAGTCGCCACACGTAGTGTGGTCAGGGCGGTATCAAGTTGTCTGAGCTGGAGTTGAATTTCGACTTTCATCACGAGGGCCCGGCAGAGCAGGGCTGGAGCGTTTATCGAATCGGCAAGCAGCTCAGCTTCTCTTATGAAATACTCTGCCTCTCGAACCGATCCTCTGCGGAGATAGACACTTGCAAGAGACAGTGTTGTCTCGAGCATTCCCTCCGCGATTTGCCATTCTAGGCCATTTGTGAACGCGCGAGAATGATGCAAGATCGCGTTAGAACTAGCGGAAGTGTGGTTTTCGTCTTTCGTCGGTGAGGCCTTTCCACTGTCCGATGACACATCGAAGGGATTTGATAAGGCGGTGGTACTGCTTGCAGGGCCTTCGCGTGAGCTGACGTGAGAAAGCGCACTAACAGCACGATGCCATAATCGGATCGCCTGCAAGAGTCCTGTAAGTGATTCAGTAGGATCGCCCTAAGCTGTGTCAACAAGTCATATGGTGAAAATCAAGAGGGGATACTCACTTGGGCGAGTTTGATCTCCGCAAAGACGTTCGCAGCCAGCGCAGCTCTTCGGAGGCGGTTCACGTGAGAATGCACGCGATCAAGAGTTGAGGACTCCCCCTCATTAATAGGCAAGGTTTCTGATAGTTGTAGGGCTTCGGTATACAGTGCGGTGCTAAATTCGAGGTTAGGGTATGGCAATAGTTGAAACAAAGGAATTACCTTTGATCAATATCGCCAATCTTGGTTAACGACTCTGCGTGACGCAGAAGGAGAATGACCCTGGTGTCATTCGACACCGTCTGGATCTGTGCAGAATTCAAGCTGCGCTTGTAAACAGCACCAGCATTCCTTAGTTTTCCCAGTTTCACATATTCATGTGCCATTTGGATGGAAAGCCGGACAAAGTCTTAATCGTGTGTCATCAAGGGTCTGGCTGGGTTTTGGCGACAACACTTACCATCATGTTGACCAAATGAAGGGTGTTCGCAGACCTGTCTTGCAGTTTGCAATAGTTCGAGCTTGAGAATAACGTGTCCAATAAATCCCACGAGATGGATGGTCATGTCTAAACGAGGCAAGTAAGTCAGCAGGAACGAATCCCAAGGGAAGTCTGCATACTCATTAGAGACACGATCCGGCGAGATGTTTTCCGCATGAGTGTGACATCTTTCTCGGCTCTGAGCACGGCTTGCGATTCTACCTCTTGACACGGGTCGGCCCCTGCGGCAGCGACAAATTAGAAATGACAAGGGGAACTCAAGTAACATACTTACTCCGCGGGCGCTTGGGCGTAGTGGGGACAACCTTGGAAGCCTTGGGTGCCTTGGGTTTACGCGTAGCCGCAGTAACGGCACGGACAGAGGCTGTCTTCCCCTTCGCCTTACGAGCAGTCCTGACCTGTTTAGGAGACTCCTTTGACCCGGCGCTTTCCACGGGAGTCCCTTGGGTCCACCCCTTGAGAACGCGGCAGGCCTCCTGAGCGTGTCGAACGATGAGCGTGTATTGTTGGGGATGGACTTGACGATGTGTATGCAGGGCGAGCCACATATGCATTTCAGCTCTATGTAAGGCAAGGATGTGCGTTAGCGCAGAATCTCGTCCAAAATTCTATCATCGAGCCAGTAAGAAAGGGACCTCAATGACGATAAAGAACGGATGTACCTCAAGACTCAAGAGCGATTCGATCTCTTCTGCAGACTTTGCTAGCTGGACATCTCCATTGGTCGTACCAGTATAGTAGGCAAGCTCCAAGGTCCTTAGCATGACACCTGCGCGTCGAATGGGTCGATTTTCCGGATCGTAGGTTAAAACACAATCAGAGAGGATCCCAGAGACCACGCTCTGTACATCGGGTTTCCAGAGACTTCCGGCCAGGCTATCTACTTGTCGTTCAAGAATTGCACCGACAATACAGCGACGATCCTCCTCAAGATTCTCGGCATCGCCAATCGATATGGAGCGTATCAGCTGCTTGAGAGAAACCTGTGCTGGCGGACGTAGCAGCTCACACGTAGCCATGTAGGTGACTCTGTCAACGATGACTGCTGCTTGTTTGAGCGATAGGGCCACTTCGAAAGCACCTGCAGGTCCAATTGTGCGGACCAACTCTACGAAGGTGTGCGGAAAGACATACGAGCTGAGACACTCAACGAAAGCTTCGTAGGCACCCTGTGGAAGATGAAAGGCTCAGAGACCGTAACTCAAGGCAAAGTCAAGCTCTGACCTACCTGTCTGTCACCGATTTTGGAGTAGCAGACGCCCAGCAATTCCCATCTACGCGACAGCTGGTCGCGCAGTTGTCCCCAGCCTTCAGCCTCTTTGCTGGTCGCTACTTTTTGCTGCTCGTGGGTATTGTCGAGGATCTTCGCGTCACAATTCTTACGAAGGCGCAGCGCGACAGCCCCCACGCGACATCCACGGCGGAGAAACCGGATGGCAGACCCGTATTTTCCGGCTTGGTAAAGTGTGCCTCCGAGGCTGTGGAAAGCACTGGATAAGCACCGAACAAAGTTCGCGAATCCCTCCTCAGTCACGGATGGGGGAGGGGTTATCGAGTGGGGACACTCGTTATTGTCAGCGAGTTGAAAACCGAGCAGACTGGCGGCTCGGGAAAGGTGATCATATGCCGCGTCAGTTAAAATGGGATTGTTTGGAGCAAGCGTTGTCCGCGCCAGAACAAAAAACAAATCAAGCAATGAGGCGTAATCTTCTGACGTGGATCCCTGGTCGTCGCGTTAGGAGGAATAAGATACGAGCAGCGAGATCACGAAGTGTACCCACCACAGACAACAAGGCTTCCATGGTAGTGGCAATGTCCATTGATAATGTCCTCACGGCTTTGATAATGATATCACTCGGTGCGGCGATGTCACCAGAGGCATCAATGACTTTGACAGCCGCACGTTTCAGTCGATCTAAAGCGCGTCTCATTTTACTTTCAGCCAGTTTATAATCGTCGTCAGTTTCTAAAGGGGGACGCAGGACCCTTCCTTCCTTGACGTGTTCGTTAGTCTCCTGTATACTATTAAGCGTGCTGTCTTCCGTGCCTAGTAAGTGATCATCAGACGACAAGTCATTCGTGGATCGTGTAAACTCGCGTACCATCACATTGACCGAGACCAGTAAGAAGAGTCATGGCGCGGGAAAATGATGCGCATAATTTCGTGACGTGAGAAATTTTCGTGGGTTCGTATTTCTCTTTGTTTTCTCGCGGAGGAGACCCAGGAACGTGCCCTCGCTTCTCGCTCTTCCCATCACCATCCAGGTTCAGCTTCGACAGGGCATTCAGCAATTTCTCCTCGTCACCACCAGCAGAGGACGTTGAGGGCGAAGATTGGACCAGTTCGATTACTCTGCTTAACCCAGCCACATCGCCAGCCTAGAAAGACTGAGTGACGCCCTGAATAGTATTGATGGCAGCTTACCGACTTAGAATAACTTATCCACGCATCACAAAATGAGATGAACGACTTCCCGTGAAGAAATTCATCTCTATTTTCCCGTTCTTCGACCATCGCAAGCAGTCCTGAGAACGCAGAAGTGACAACACGACATAGTCTGCGTTCCTCCACTTTGTCATTGGAGCTAGCAGACCTCGCAAAAGATGAAGCTGACTTGACAACTTGATCCCAGAACGTCTTGGACCCGATTGTCGAACCACTTGTGCGCAACAAGCACATGAGGGCATAGTTCCTAATACGAAACACGGCTTCAGAAGCTCCTGACGCTTGGCTTGATGTAGAGGTAAGGGCGGTGTATGCTCGCGTAAGAAGAACATCATATTGCTTTGCAGGAAGTTGTGTGCACAGGGGAGTCCATCTTAAGAGAGTAGGAGAATCGTGCAGGGTCTGGGAAAATAAAATTAGGGTCTCGAGCTGAGGTTGTTTGAGAGATGTCGATGTCAAATAATGGGACAGTGCGATGAGAGCGTGAGACAGATACGTTGAAATCAGCAAGAGTAGAGTAGAGTCAAGGGGATTCGATGATGGTGATGGCGGAGGCAACGAGATTATCGAAACGACCTGTCGATGCGACAGAGACGTCTGGGAATTGCGGCGGGATGTAGGTGGTACAAAATCAGGCGTCACTAACGCAACAAGCCTGCTATGCATATCGGAAAGCACGTCCATGGCATGAGAATACTTCAAGGATAAGCCCAGGGACCCAAATGAAAACGAATAAGCGGCTCACCATGTCTAGGCTGAGTAGCTTCCCTGCCACGCTAATCGCCGCCCTTTCAACATCAACATCCCCTGGTGATAATACGCGCAGATCTCCCAATATCGTTCTGGCAGAGGCTGCCAAGTCAAATGCCTCGTGCGTAGTAGCTGTGGACTTCTTCGCGGAAGGCTCCGCTCGAGGAGCTTTCCAGCCAGATTTCATGACCGAAGTAAGTCCCTGTGAAGCGGCATTGACTGCACGCATCGCAGCGACTCGCTTATCCTGGGTGGATTTTGGAGCTCCGGAATGCTCTGTCGCAGCGCCATTACGAGCACCTTTCGCTTTCGAAATAGTAAGCGTCGATGCGAGCCTGTTGGTAATATCACCCGCAGAAACTGGGGCAGCCTTCCTGCCTGCTTCTGTCCGTTTTTCCGGTGCGACAACAGGGCGCCTTGTTTTTGCTCTTGTAGCCATACTGTATCGGAATGATTGGAGAAGCCCAAGTGGCACTTCCACGGAAAATGCAAAGGTGACTGTCCGTCCACAAGTCAGAGACACAGCACGCTCAAACACGGCGCGTCGAGCACGTGATCGTACCTCAAGCGATACCATAATGGGAATACAGTACTGTGCTTCCTCTACTCATGTTCATGTCCAGGTTCTTCCTCCTCCCCAAGTGTCATCTCGTCAAAGTTTTCCAACAGCTCCTCGAGCCTAACCTCCGGGAAGTCCGCCTCTTCCTCTTCCCCCCCATCCGCCTCTGGCACTGGCTCAGGAACGGGTGCCACCGCTTCATCCACGTCCATCGCATGCTGCGTTTTCTTCCGCATCTTCCCATCACTTGTTCGGGACCCGCTCTTTCCCGGTTTCATATCATCCGCCTTGTAGAGGTTGACCGTAGAGCGCATCTCCTGGTCCTCCTCGAGATCGCGCAAGAATAGCTCGTAGTCCTCCTCTACCTTTTTCTGATCGCGACCGCCCGTACGACCCACGGCGCCGCGTCCGCTCCCAGTTTCGCCTTCTTCGCCTTCCTCTTTCGCAATACTCCGAAGTCGCCAATTTCTCGACTTGTTCTTCTTGCGTCGGTTTGGGTATGCCTTCCTTACGAGGATGACATCTGGGATGCGGTCCTGTGGTAGGCTGGCGAAGTCGTCCGAATTGAAATTGGTATTGCTTAGGTGGTAACCCATAACCGTATCGCCGGGTTGAAGGATCCCACCGAGGTGTGTCCTGGTATGGAATATCTGGTTCGTCGATGCAGCTGTCTCATAGTCCATCATGCGATCGTCTTCATACGTCCCGGTGGAGCGAAACGCGCCAGACAGTGCTACCTGTGCATCTGCCAGTACCCACTTCCCACGCGTCTTACCTGAGGGTTCGACATCGAGGACGACAAACTCCATAAGATCGGAAACATTCGCAAGAGATTCGAACGGAGCACGCCAGTATGTGGAAACAATGAGCTCGCACGTCTGCAAGGTCGAGGGGTGAAGGAGGTGGAGAGAGTTGCCGACTCGGGTACAGAGAGTCAACGGGTCAATATTTCCCAGCTGCCGCGCGAGTTTGGGTGGTAAGCAGACCAGATCATCTTTACATATGGGAACGATCTCGACGGAGTACGTGAACCTGAAATTGGCCGTGTTCGAATGCGTGTCCGCAGAAAGCAGGCGCTCAGACGCCTTCGATCTGAATCTCGATGAGCATACGACATAAGATCGAAGGGTGGCGATGCTCACCGAATAGGTACGACCCCGGATAAAAATTCTACCATTTTGATCGCATGACTCCGTTGGCTATAGAAGAAGTCTAGACCGTCCTTCACCTCCTTGAGAGAAATAGTATCCTTTTGCGCCCCATGCTTCAAGATGAGCTGCTCAAGGTACAAGAACGTGCGTTTGTGTGGAACTTTCTGCCGAAGTTGGACAAGGGCTTTCCAGGTGTTCTTCGCAGCCAGCCTAGCACAGTCGGGACATTGTCCGTGCTGGACCAAGTATTCGATCTCAAACACTTGCTCTAGAATTGTGGAAGTCAATACCTACTATTGGAATAAGTGCTCCGACACAGCCTAGCCAATCGAGGGTGACAAACCTCCTTTTGGATCGTCAACGATATCCTCAATCGTTTTGAGTGCGGCTCAGTCCAAATGAAGTGCGCGTCCGTTAGCCGCACTCGATTTAAGCCCTTGAGTTTCTTGAGGCAGAGGGCAAGGAGCTCTTGAGACTCCGGCCGCGCGATCATCCATTGTGTGGGCGGTGCAAGGAAGCGCTCGCAATTCCGGCAATACGCCACGGACGCTATGGGATACACCAATTGTCAGAAACCCCACCACCAAGAAGGACCTGATGAGCACACCTTGCTTTGGGATCCCCTCGGTGATGTCAACACTTGAATATCGCGTATCGCGATTAAGGAAGAAGTGGCGAAGGGTGTGACTGACTTACGTATTCCTAAGACAGTTGATGCACAGGTTTGCTGAGTTGGGAACAATCGGATCTCCTGGGATGGGTATGAGATGGTTGCACAGCTTTGTTGGCAAGGAACTGTTATCGACGCACCGCAATCAGCGCAAAGTACCCTATGTACCGCAGGAGCTGGCACAAATTCCATGGTATCACCTAGTAGGCGTTCTAATGTATGGGTGTGACTCGGGATACAAGAAACGAGACGATGAGGGATGTGCCACCAAGAGTCGACAAACAAAAAGGTTTGTCATTCTCACAAGATCACAAGCATATCAGCCGTGAGAGGATCTTACTATATTGAAACGCATGGAACCACGTGGTACGGTACCGATAATTGGGGGGAGTCATGGTACGGGGTAGAGCGTGTACAGACAGAGACAAACAAAGATAAGATGGGGCAACTGATGACTAAGGTGCGATTGGGCAGATGATTGCCATCCAGATCCGGCAAGTCTAGTCTATACCACTGCAGAATGACTCAAGTCTTAAGGCGCAGTGGGATATCTAGGTTAGTACATTGTACATATAACGTCGTAGGTCAAATTTCGTGACATCCTCGAAGTGTACAACAAGAAGTCATAGGGTCGCGCGTGGTTAAAAGCCCTGGCAACTCGGCTTGGGTGATAAACCGGGGGGATAAACGAGGATTAAGCGTAGCTGCTTTTTGCTTTTAGAATTCCCAGAAATGACGAATGTGCATCGGGACTCACCACTGATGACCGTGCCTAAGCCAACGTAGGAGGGGCAGTGCATGGGCTGGACACCGCGACGGGGGGAGGAGCCACAGAGAGGTCACAGTCATCGCCATCCCGAATCAGGCGGAGGCTAACGGGCGGAAGTGACTGAGAGCGCCTCACATTAGGCGCTGTCATGGGCCGCTCCTCCTCTGTCGGGGGCGAGAACAGTGATAGGCGGCGACGCTTGGTCGCCGGCTCCTTAACCCCAGTCCCTTAGAGGTGACCCCTTATACCATGAATAGAAGCCTCACCTCAGACATATGTCCGTCTTCATCGCACTGCGAATGTCCCTCCTGCCATTCAACAGTGGTGCTGCGGACCACATCGTCGCGCCAAATCTCGATTGAAAGAGTGGGATGCCCAGGGGAGAACGCAACCGAGCGAGGAGCTTGGATATCCCCATGGTCGGAGCACATGGTGAAGTCGAAGCTTCCTTGGGCCGTTCCGTCAGAAAACGAATCCATATCTTTGATCAGTGGCGCTGGCGGAGGCTGAATGGACTCTGATTGTGGTATGGGGTTGTCGAAAAGGACCGGGGCAGAGGACGGTAGCTCACTAGCGGGCGTCACCTCAGTGCTCCAGGGACCGAAGTCAGATATGACTCACTCAGAAAACATGGTAAACACCGGGATACTTGGAGTTGGAAGAGATATATCGATGGTGCTGGGTGTTTCATTGAAGAGGCCCAGAGCACCAGGCCCGCTTGGGTAGAGTCAGCGATCTGCCGCGCAAGGGAGTACGAGGAGAGGGAAGGTACCTGGAAAGCAGATGCGCCTCAGGGAAGGGAACAACGAGCGGGAACTCTTCGAGCGGCTCAAGGAAGCGAGCGTGGGGTGGGGGAAAACAAGGCATGGCGAATGGGGGGTAGGGTGATGAACAGAGAAAGTCAGAGAAAGAGGGCTCGACGCAAACGAAGGGGTTAGGGACTAGAAGGAAATCGTGATGGAGAAGAGAACTAAATGTATTAAAGGATAAAAACAGAGGAAAGGGCCGCACTCGCCTGAGGCGAGTGGGGGGGTGTTAAGAGTAAAGCGGGTGTGGGGGGTCAGCTTTGAGATTCATTTTGGCCTATTTACTCATTTAAGGACCCTGAGGTGGGCGCTAACCGTCATAGATCTGGATCCCGGGACCGTAACGCGGTCACACGTTGTTCTTCCAGACTTTTATACGTGGAACTTGTAGCAATGTACCGCATAATGCATGAGAGAGGCGTACTTTGGTCACAAAGGCAACCATCCCATATATTTCCTCCGAATAGGGATGCTTCGCGAATGTTCTTGATGTTTCTTGATGTTTCTTTCAGGGCGCATAGCGGATGGGGCCCCGTCCCGCCTCGGGGGACCGAGCTTGTCCGTCAAGCGCCCTGATGGGCCGATTCGAGGGACCCTGTGAGAATGTGAGAACAAAACCATAATATTCACCATGATAATGGCTCACTCATTTCCCCATACTTGCCAGGATTCGGGCTTAATATTCGTTATCTATGCTGACCAAAATAGCCTCCAGAATACCAGTGTTATGAACAAGGAGCTGGGGCACTTTGAGTGCGTACTCATGACCAAAAGGTGAGTTACCCAAACGAGTGACGATTTGCCACATTTTGTTTGTGTATATTATGGCTCGTGACACAATGTCACATAATGTGACAACGCCACATATGAGTTCAGTTCCCGCTCGACCCTCCTCCCTGGACAACTGTCAACTCATGTTTGAGCGCGCTGGCTGAGGGCTGCGGCATTGTTATCAGGATGCGCAGCCAAACATTTCGTGCCCGATGCAAATTACATGAATGGCGGGTGTCCCTGTCACGGTCACTATTCCTCCACTCCACTTCCCAGGTCCCAGGATCCTGGCGTTTCTCGCTCTCTCCATTTGGGAACTCTCGTCGTTCAACTCAACCATCTCTGAAGGCCCCACACGGCGAACGCGGCGCCCAGTTGATAAATTGCTTATGTTCACGGGCTTTGCCAGCATCAGCTGATGGTTAGCCTTATCTTGTGCTCGGCTTTTTCCAGAATACAATGCCTGCTGCAGCATACGAACCTGTGGAGCATTGAGTGGTCTCCACCCACGCAGTCACCCGAGCAATTACTGACCCCCTTATCGTAACCAGCATCTTTCCGAATGATGTTATCTTCAGGGTTCACCCGGTCCCCTAGTTCCCCCGGCTCAGTAGCGTCGTTGTGCATCAGCTCCAAGGAGAGCCCAAAGGCTAGGACAGAAAGTCCGTCACACTCTGTTCTAGAAAATCGTAACACAAAACCGCAATACCAATTGATCGGTCCCATCCAGTAATCGTGCGAGTAAGTGAGTCATTTCAGGTGACACATAAATCCAGTGGTCATAATGCTGCTCTTCGTAGGCACGCGTTCTCAGGCTGCTCAATTTCGTGGATTATGTGTAAGGGTGCCATTTTTATCAAGTCGAGACAAAGTCGATTGCACACGGTTAGTAGGAATTTCACTGGGCGCGTGGACAAGACCTTTGCTACCGTATTGCTTGTAAACGCTTGCCAAAGCGGTGCTCTAATCGAGTCCAAATATGGGGCTAAAAGGCGGGTGTGACTTCAGTCTTGGGACTCGGCCGACATTAACCATACTCGGGACCCTATAAGCTGTGTCCATTCGATAATTGCTGTGGTAGAGTTGGCCTTGCAATCACGATCCCCCCCCCCTCCGGCGCAAGGGCTCCGACCCTATTTAATACGACCAACTGCGGATGAAACAATGCCTAAGCTGACGATTTCGTATTTTTCGCAGACGACAGTCACCCCCCTTCCCCAATGGTCTTCTTCCCCCCAACCGAGGCTCCAAGCTTCTGTTCAATAGTCCCGCCCCACTTCATCACTGGCCACCTCCATTCTCTTTGCTCAGCATTGGAATTCGAGCGTAAAGTGCCCATAACTCATGTATGACATATGCATTTGGCTTACCCCAACTGTGACTGGCTGGAAGAGCTGATACAAGTACAAGTGATGAGCGTCCCTCCCGGGATACAGCAATACCCATCGAAGCAGGCCGGGATAGTGTGAATAGTATAAAAACGAGTCCTCTGGAATAGTCACGCACAATAGTGGATTTTACTAGTCTGTTCGTTACAGCACAAATCGATCTGGAAGGGGATACTTGCCCATAATTAGCAATTCTTTTGAATGTCGTTTGAGATGGCCGGCCCCGCAAGGCCTCTGTGGGGACAAGGAAAAGGATATATGCATGCGGAGTTTTACGAGTACCGTACTTGGAGTGGCCGCCTGCTGGTGGCTCTGCTCCACGAATCAGCAAATTATGTATGCCGTCAATCTGGGAGCCACTTGCAATGTGTTCGAGCTGGAGTGTCAGTTCATTTCCAGGTTATGGGAAAGCCTCAAATCACGTTTGCACAGAGTTTCAGAAAGTTTGCGTTGTCGGTGGAATGGCGAACTGGTTCGAACCCCAATTTGCAGCCACATGCGACTAGCGCAAGGCGTGCTAAACGGAAGCGCACGGAGAAGGGGAAGCTTGTCCCTTGGCACATGAGTGCGATTTAGCTCATCGATTGCTGGAGTGCGTGACTGCCCCTGGAACCAGCGCTGTGGTGTGTTGGTGTATTTGTTTCACCCTCCAGTCGTACTGCCGTAACGTGCGCCACCAACACGATCGTATCTGCCAGTGGTGAGCTGACGCTCGGCGGATCAGCACGAACACAACAAAGCGTGGGGGTCATATGACATATCGGGAGTGGAGCTCCCATGCACGCCCAACATGGCCCAGCAAGACCCAACAACACACGTTCGGGTGATGACACAGAATTGATGTAAGTTGAGGACCCGGAGATGTGGAGCAGACCTTTCCGGAAAGTCTCGAAGACACGTTTCATAACAGATCCATCATTTCAGTTGTTCGAGCGTTGAATTTAGCTCACGCCGCGTCTGTGGCTTTGTGACATCATCAGAAAACAACGGGCGCTAAAAGTCCCGGAAGGCGATGGACGCAATAAGTGGGATGGCACAAGGAAATCACCCCTGTCAAATTGGCGCCTGCCTCGTCTGGACAATAACTGAAGGCTCGATAGTGGTGGGGGCCGTGGGGCCGGACGACGAGGAGGAGGTATCTAATGTATCGTGCCTCTGGTTGATGGTGCTTGGGTTAAAGACGGGGGATGATGCGTGACGATCAAATAACACGCTGGAGGAGAGAAGAAAGGTTCAAAAAATTATTTTCCTTGCCCACACTACCGTACATACTTCGTAAAAACGGTGTGTCACCTGTAGTAGGATAACTGATGTGTGCCTGAGCACTCATGAGTGACGGAGCGCCGAATGCAATGCTCGGGTATTGTGGAGCAAAGCCCGCCGTAAGTGGAGCGCCAGCCAGTGGCAGGGCCTCAGATAAAGAGGCGATCACAGGGTCAGGAGAGCGGTATTCCATGACAAAGAGGAATAGTTGGAACAAAGATATGGATAGGTGGCGTATTTGGAAGACCTGGTGAAACAGACTCGGGGAAACTACAGGAAAAAGGATTCCGAAGCCGTGATAAGAAAGGCCGTGACTGGTACCTCTGGTACGTCTGCACGCGGATGAGTAAGAGTGAAAAGATGATACGAAAACGTGCGCCCCGGAGAACAACATTGTAAGGTTCAGAAAAGTGGGGTGGTCACGGCTGGCTGGTGATAGTACAGTACCCTCTATTACTGGTGTCGGTTTTAGGTGTGGGAATTATTTGCCTGCATTTGTCCCGTGGCGGTGCCATCAGACCGAAAGTCGCGACGTGTCCTCTGCATCAAGCTTTCCTCACCAAATCTTAACCCGTCCCCTTTTCGTCACAAAATGAATTTTGAAGACGTGGAGGAGCGCGATGGTTTGTATTATACTTTCTTCCCTGGGCGGACTGATCTCATACTTTCCATAAGGCGTTCGGCTGTCGTGGAACGTTTGGCCTTCTTCTCGCATCGAGGCTAATCGGACGGTGGTTCCAATTGCAGCGCTTTACATCCCGTTGAAGCAGAGGGACGATCTTCCTCCTGTGCTTTATGAACCCGTCACTTGCAAGTCAACTCCTTGTCGGGCAGTCTTAAATCCCTACTGGTGCGCATCATCCTTATATATGCGCTGCCTTGTTCACTTTATCGCATGTGTAGCCAAATCGACATTCGGGGAAAGTTATGGATTTGTCCATTCTGCCTCACACGCAACGCATTCCCTCCCCACTACAAAGACCTTTCTAGTACAAATCTTCCTGCCGAGCTGTTGCCCAAGTACACTACTATCGAGTATACGCTGAGCCGCCCAGCTCAAGTACCCCCAATATTTCTCTTTGTCGTAGACACCTGCCTCGATGCCGATGACCTCAAGGCCCTCCGGGATGCGATTGTCGTCAGCTTGAGTCTCCTCCCTCCATTTGCCCTAGTCGGTCTTGTTACTTTTGGAACCATGGTGTGGACCGATGTTTTCGCTTTTTCACCACCTTCTAACATTTTATAGGCTCAAGTTCACGAAATTGGTTATGCAGAATGCAGCAAATCTTACGTTTTTCGTGGCGGAAAAGAGTACACTCCAAAACAGATCCAGGATATGCTCGGCTTGAGTGCACAGAACCGAGCAGCCCCCCGACCCGGCCAGCCCATGCCCCCTCAGGCCTTCGGCGCTGCTCGATTCCTCCTTCCTGTCTCCCAATGCGAGTTCCAGCTCACGGGTATCCTCGAGTCGTTGACACGCGACCCGTGGCCAGTCGCGAGTGACAAACGTCCCCTTCGCTGCACTGGTGTTGCATTGAGTGTCGCTGTGGGACTGCTAGAAGTACGCCTGATGTGTCCCTCTATGATTACATCAACTGATACACGCATGCCAGACAACTTTCCCCAGTACTGGGGCACGTATCATGCTCTTTGCTGGTGGTGCAGCAACTGAAGGACCGGGTATGGTAGTCAGTCACGAACTTAAAGAGCCAATTCGGTCACACCACGACATCGACCGTGACAGTGTGAAGCATTTCAAACGAGCAACCAAGGTTCGTTCTGATCGAGGCCCCCCTTTTTTGTCATAGCGCTCATGGCTGTAGTTCTACGAGGGCTTGGCGAAGCGCGCGTCAAATAACGGCCATGCTGTTGATCTCTTCGCTGGCTGTCTAGACCAAGTTGGCCTTCTAGAAATGAAATCGCTACCCAACTCTACCAACGGCGTCATTGTACTCTCAGACTCGTTTACGACGTCCATCTTCAAGCAGAGTTTCCTTCGCGTTTTCAACAAAGATGACCAAGGCAATCTAGCGATGGGATTTAACGCTACCTTTGATGTTCAGGTATGGACAGCAATAATCAAAGTTGACGCGTATGAACGCTCATCCCGCGGTGCAGACCACGAAGGAGTTGAAAGTTTCTGGCCTCATTGGCCACGCGATATCGACGGGCAAGAAATCTGCGTGTGTCGGCGAGACTGAAATTGGCATTGGACAGACATCGGCTTGGAAGCTTAATACCATCAATCCGCGCACTTCCGAGGCCGTCTACTTCGAAGTCGTTACACCCGCAGGGCAACCCTTACAGCAAGGCTCTCGAGGCCTTATCCAATTTGTCACTCATTACCAGCATTCGAGCGGCCAAATGCGACTACGTGTAACTACTATCGCGCGCAATTTCGCTGAGGCTGGGTCCCCAAGCATCGCAGCGTCGTTCGATCAGGAAGCCGCGGCGGTGCTCATGGCGCGCATTGCTGTCTTCAAGGCAGAAATAGATGACTCCCCCGATGTGTTGCGCTGGCTCGACCGTATGCTTATTCGGTTGTGCCAGAAATTTGCTGACTATAGGAAGGAGGACCCGGCGAGTTTCAGACTTAACGACAACTTCAGTATCTACCCCCAGTTCATGTTCCACCTGCGTCGCAGTCAATTCCTCCAGGTCTTCAACAACAGCCCGGACGAGACGGCTTTCTATAGACACATTCTTAACGAGGAGGATGTCAACAATTCTCTCATCATGATCCAACCCACACTTATGTCCTACGGACTCGACACACCCCCCCAACCAGTGTTGCTCGATAGCGTCTCCATTAAGCCAGACGTCGTCTTGCTCCTTGATACATTCTTCCACATACTTATCTTCCACGGTGAAACGGTCGCACAATGGCGCAAGGCAGGTTATCAGGACCAGGAGGGTTATGAAAACTTGAAAGAGCTTCTTGAAATTCCCATCAACGATGCTCAAGTACGTAATCACTGTAGACTGGTGCATGGTTGACGAACTTCTCCTTCCTAGGATTTATTGACGGACCGCTTCCCTATTCCTCGATATATCGTTTGCGATCAGGGTGGCAGTCAAGCACGTTTCCTTCTCTCAAAGTTGAATCCATCGACGACGCACATGTCAGCCGGGATGTATGGCGCGGGTCAAGCCGGCAGTGCCGGACAGCCCATCTTTACGGATGACGTCAGCTTGCAAGTCTTCATGGAGCATCTTAAGCGTTTGGTGAGTTTGCACGAGCACCGTTTCCGTCTCACTTTGCCAACTCGTTTCCATTTAGGCTGTTGGTGCTCAGACGAACTAGTTGGTAGATGTTCGTTTTATCCAGGCACTTCACTTCGTCAGTCTTCGATGTTTGTGTGTTACAGGCCTCGAGTGTTTTCTACTTTATATACGCACTTATAGGCGACCACAGTCGTAATAGTCTCTTGTCGGGATTGTAGGACGTCTGATTGCATGAATGAATTCCATGACCAAAAATATGTATGTCGCGTGTTCGTGGGCTGACTTCACGATAGGCCGTGATATACTGCTCGCTACTCGAGCCCATGACCGACTAATCCCACTGTGCTTTTCATTACGTCCCTCTGTTTCGAGACTTCTCTTCACTCCGGAGATACCATCCCCTCGCGGACTAGGAGAATGCAGCGCATCAACGATGCCGACCACATAGCCACTTATTCGGACTCTACGTACCCTGTCGGACCTGACATATCTGGCGAGATCACCTACGTTCACGTCCCCCCGCTGGGGCCCCTCAGCAGTACGTGTGATCTCTTTGTCGGCTTGCCACTCCACCTAATGTCTGCGCTCCCCGACCAGTCATCGTCATAGCGCTATCCTGCATGGCAGTCGCCGCATTCATCTGGTGCTACCTCTATCCTCTGATCCGGAAGTGGCACAGCCGCGCTACCGGCAAGACCGCCGAAGACCGCGTCAAACAACCAGTCTGGGCATCCGCGCGATCGCTGTTCAGCCTGCGCTCGCAGCGGACGATGACGACGACGACGACGACGACCACGCCGCCGACCACGCCACAGCCGCTCATGCGCTACGGAGGACAGCCGGACATGCGCATCGCAAAGCCGCCACCGGCCGTGAGTCTCAAGCGCGGGTCGTCGTTCTTGCCCTCGCTTTCGTCCTCGTCTTCGTCCTCGCCCTCGCCCCCGTCTTTGTCCCCACCCTTGGAGACACCGCTGATGTACGCGCTGCCGTCTGGCGGTATTCCGCAGATCATCGTCGGTCCTGTGGACGACGTGGGGATATTAGGACAGACCGTGGGGAGCCGCACCACGCCCAAGAAGGGCGGTGATTATTATGACGGCCACGGGGCAGACGACAACGAGTGAGGGCTCGGGTGTAGGCGTTTTTATCTTGCGACGATGTAAACGTCGTCTGACATGATTCTATTTTGTGCGCTTGAGCACGGTGCTCCAGATACTATAATCCTTTTTTTTTTGGTCGTTCTTTATTACGAGATTCGCTTGGGGAGTTACGGGGTTCGAGACAATTAGTGTTTCATGTACATCACCCTAAATCACCATGCGACCTGGAAGGTGTGCGTTCTCGAAGGTCTAGATCTCCTTACCAGACGCCTTCGTGCCGGGAGGATGGCAGCAATGTCGTGGGCGACTGCTCTTCCAAGGCCTACTGTAGAAGCAAGGTCAGACGACAGCCAGTTAGCGTGACTATAGAACTTGACAGTTGGTCGCAACTTGAAGGAGTTGAACATCCATGACGGTAAATACCACTCGATGTCAAGCGGAACCTGCATTGTTGATGGGCCGCCGATAATATACACGGAATCGACTTCGGCATGTTATATTGCGAGTACCCGGCACGATCATTCGAGAATATAACGATGGCACAGTCAAAGGTAGTAGTGTGTCGAACCGGTGGATTATGTCTTAACGCCTTTCCAGGTCGCTATCCCGCCATCTCTCGGCATGGGTCGCGACCAATTACTGGCAGGCATGCTGAGTATTCCTGCGTAAGATCTAGTCACAATGCAAGGATGCAGAAGCAAAATTTACCACAGCGGGCCCCGCAATTGCAAGTGGTCAAGAAGCGGTCAGTGGTGCGTATACATGGTTTATCGTGGGCAAGTTATCTAGTAGACCAGGAGCCATTTAAAATGTCAACGTATGGCCTAGAGAGGTATGTCACATGCGATAAGTTAGAAGTAAGCCCATTGGTCTGTTACATGGTACAGCGAGAAGACCGTTCGTGCGCTTGGCAATGGGCAAAAACGTTTTTGGTGACACGTGACACAGACGTGACGTCACAAAAGGCAGCAGGCGAGTGGAGACGGGATTCCCGGGATTCCCTTATTCTTTGTGTCCGGTTGCCAACGTGGTGCTCTTGGCTCCATTCACATTCATGGACCGCCCCCTTTTATCCTGCGCTCCAGCCCACCGCGCTTCTTCGCCCCTTTCTTCTTCATCTCTCATTACAACGTCTACCGTCCCGAATGTACGTCTTATTCACCTCTCCCACACACAAGCTCTCATTTCCGTACCAGGTCAAACATCAATGGAGCAACTACGGCCTCCACCAAGACCTTCCTGACGGCCTTGGTTTTAAACGCTGCTATAGCTACTGGTGAAATCGTCGCATTTACACTCGTGCGGCGCTATTTTCGCCTCATTTACGAGCCCAGGAGTTTATCCGTTTTCGAATCGTGCGCCTGTCCATTCAGTTTACAATGCCTTGTGCTTAATTTCTTCCAGGAAGAGACAGCAGTCACTGTCACCTCGCATCTTGGGATGGGTGGTTTCCGTCCTCAGAACGGATTATCGCAAGATTAAGAACATCAACGGATTGGACTGCTACTTTTACGTCCGTTTTCTACGCATGATGATCCGCGTCATGCTACCAATTTGGATTATATCCTGGGCCGTCCTTCTCCCTCTCACTTCCGTCAATACGGGCGTTCCTGGCCATTCCGGTCTCGACATGTTCATTTTTGGCAACATTGCGGCTACCCAGCAGGTCCGTTATGCAGGACAACTCCTGCTCACCTGGATATTCACGAGTAAGATACCTAGACTCCCCCCCTTTTTTTGCGGTGATTCCTGATGTCCTCCGACCGTAGTATGGATTTGGTGGAATATCAAACACGAGATGGCTCATTACGTTTCCGTTCGTCAGCATTATCTTGTCAGCCCCGCCCATTCCTCCACTGCTCAGGCCTGTACTGTTCTGGTCACTGGCATTCCGCCCAAGTATCTCTCTGAATCTGCCCTTACCCGCCTCTTCGGTCACTTGCCAGGCGGTGTCCGCAAAGTATGGGTAAATCGTGATCTTGGGGAGATGCCCGATCTGTACAAACGTCGGCTGAAGGCGTGCAAGTTACTCGAATCAGCGGAGATATCTCTTCTCAATAAAGCGATCAAGCAAAACGATCAGAAACAGAAGAAGATCGAAAAGGGTGGTAACAATGACAATATTCTCGTGCCTTCAGGAGATCCGGAAGCTCCTAGCATGGCTCTCATCGAGGAACTAGTCCCAAGAAAAGAACGACCGTCACATCGCTTACCACTTTTCACTTGGTTGCCATTCTCCCTCCCTTTTGTGGGAAAGAAGGTCGACACAGTTGAATGGGCACGAGAACAAGTGCACGAACTGAACACGGAATTGGAGCAGAGGCGCGAGATCCTTGCACACGACATCACCCGTACGACTGCTGCGGAGGCGCAAGTGACTAATCGTGTACATCGCATTGGCACGCGCAAACTGAATGTTGCGATTCCAGCTGTTCCAGTCACGCTACCGCTCGTTAAAGGCCGTCCGGCGCTCAATTTTTCAGATCAGACTTATCCACCCGCAAATGGGGCCTTCATCTTGTTCAATAAGCAGATCGCGGCACACATGGCGGCACAAACGCTTACTCATCATGAACCGTATCGCATGTCAGGGTCGTTGAAATATGTTGAGGTTGCACCGGACGACGTAATCTGGGACAATCTAGTTATGAACCCTTACGAGCGCCGTGTACGTTCGGCACTTTCTTGGGCTGCAAGTATTGGATTGGTTATTTTGTGGGCAATTCCTGGTCCGTCGCTTCTAAATCTAACATGGCCATGTCTAATTGATTACCCCAGCGGCATTTATCGGAGCCATTTCGAATATCAACTCCTTGTGCACGACATACAGTTGGCTTGCTTGGCTCTGCAAAGCCCCGCCCGTGGTTATTAGCTTCATCCAGGGTTTCCTCCCATCCGTATTGCTCGCGTTGCTCCTACTGCTCGTACCGATATTCTTGCGGATCTTAGCACGTCTGGAAGGTATTCCTCAGAAGACAGGCGTGGAGCTCAGTTTGATGAATCGGTTCTTCATGTTCCAAGTCATCGTATGTGGTCATGGTACCAATTATCGGACGATATATTAAAGAAAACAACAGAACGGCTTTTTGGTTGTCACCCTCTCATCTGGACTTATCGCGTCTCTACCCGGGCTCGTTAACGACCCGACATCAGTCCCAACACTGCTCGCCCAGAATTTACCTAAAGCTTCCACGTTCTTTTTGACGTGAGTGTGCTCTATGGACCAACTTGATTGACATCTAACCTGATAGGACAGTTTTGTGGTACTGCAAGGTCTCACCGGAACGGCCAGCGGCTTCCTCCAAGTTGGTCCTCTACTAATGTATAATGTCAAGAACACGCTCCTTGGTTCGACCCCACGTTCCGTGTACGCGATCAAGTACTCTCCCCGCACGTCGAACTGGGGTACCCTTTTCCCCGCGACGACTCAACTAGTTGTAATCACGCTCGCCTATTCCATCATATCCCCTATCATCAATGGCCTCGCATTTGGTGCCTTTGTATTATTCTACCTTCTTTACAAGTACCTATTCACCTGGGTCAACGACCAACCTCATTCCAGCGATACTGGTGGACTCTTCTTCCCAAAGGCGATCCAGCATCTGTTCGTAGGGCTTTATGTCCAGCAGCTTTGTTTATGCGCCCTGTTCTTCCTTGCGCAAGATACCAACAATAAGCCCAGTGCGATTCCTCAGGGTGCGCTTATGATCGTATTGATCGTGTTCACGGCAAGTGTCGCTTAGCGTTTCTCCGTTGACAATGTTTCTCACCTCCAAGCTAGGCATTCTTTCAAAATACAATTCTCAACTCTTACGGCCCCCTCATCAAATATCTACCGCTTTCCCTAGCTGATAGGTCTTACAGCGGTGGTGCGAGGGCCGACGAGGAGGTTTCTACGGCTGTCGACACGCAGGAATCCGTCCCTTCGCACACTGGCGACACTGTGGCCAGGGATTATGCGAATCCAAAAGCATCCGGTTCCCATCATCGGCGCTCTGGCGAGGAAGAGCCTCCGCATTCTAACGGTGTCGACCCTAGTCCACCCGAGCGCGGACCTTCCCCTCCCCCCTCTTTCACTGACGAATCACGGTCAACGTCCCCCTCGCCGTCCGCCAAACCGGTGGAAGATGAAGGACCGACCGATTTCAGCCACCCGGCTGCAGTGGAGGAGCAACGCATGATCTGGTTGCCCAAGGACAGTCTCGGGTTGGTGCGTGAAATCCAGCGGGACCTCGAATCACGTGGGGTTCTGCATTCCACGGAGGGTGCGGAGATCGATAACAGGGGTCACGTGAATGTGACTATGGCACCACCGGAAGATGTGCAGCGTAACCGTTCACAACCCGAACCTCTGCCCTCCCCAAACGATCTAGAGGAGGATGACATGCGAATAATGTCAGGTCGGGCAAAAGGCTCTGGAGGTAGCAAAGTATAATTTCTACCAATTTACGAGCTCGTACACCCGGCCTCAAGCGCGCGTGCCTGGGAACGACTTAAACGTCGATGTCGAAAGTTGCTTTATCTACATGTCGTATAATATGTATTTTATCAAAATGTTATGAGGTGTACTCAGCTGTATCTACTCAATATACGATGGTAGTGACTGCCAAGTAGGGGCCGAGCTCCTTAGAAGGTTCTACGTGTGTAACTGAATTTCACATGGTCACATGGTTTCCAGGTGGGATATGCAATGATGTCAATACCCTTAGTTAATCAGTTCACGCCCAGGGTTGTATTTCTTTCCTCCACTACCCACTATCCACCAACCCCCTTCCCCCCCCCAAAAAAAAAACATACATTCACATCATTATCATCTCCGCCTTACAACACGTTTTATTTCACATCTACACCACCCAAGTTGACCCAACATTCGAAATTATTGCGAAACTACCAACCAAATCACAGGACCCCTATTCGTTACAAGATGCCAAACACCCACGACGTTGATTCTAGTGCTCTATCGAGCAGCAGCCAGGAACCCAGCCAGCCACCAGACAATGTGACTCGATGCGAGAGGGCTTTGCCCCGTCACGAGTTTGCTAGTGATACAGAGCAGGTCCAGGCGCAAGAAGAGATATCCCTCTACGCCTACGCGTTTAGCTCTGATGAGCGCGGAATGAGATCTGACATCCCGGAAGGGGGGCAATGCTCTATCGCTTTCGACGGCGAGGATGTCGATACGAAAGAAATCGACGATGAAAAGTCGATGTATTATGAGTGCTTCGCCGTCAGCTCAGCCACATCCCACATAACCAATCAGCGCGACGCCTTCCTGTCGTATCAATCAACGCACGATACGCTGATCGAGGGCGTAGGCAGCGGTATTGCACGCGCTGAAGGGAGAGGCACCATCGAGCTCGAGTCCCGATGTGGAGGCAAGAAATATGTCTTAACATTGCTGGACGTCCTCTACATCCCCAACAATAAATATAACATATTCTCACTCGGCAGGTGGCCCGACGCAGGAGGACAAATTATTTTTAAAGATGGGACAGTATCGCTCATCACAAAGAGCGGAAAGTGCGCCGCGCAAGGCAAAAAGACGGAAAATAAACTGTATAAGATGCGCTTTACCATTCGAAGGCCCACTGCCGCTCCGACACACAGTTGGGAAACTTGGCATAAACGATACGGCCATATAGGTTATGCCGACCTACAAAAACTACTCGACAATCGTCTTGTCGAAGGCTTCGCGGTTGATATCCCGACGACCAAGCCGGCATGTATTGCTTGTGCCGAAGGAAAACAATCTGAAAACACCTTCCGTGTTGTCCCAAACCACAAAACGACGGTCGGAGAACTCACTCACATGGACCTTTGGGGGAAATACGAGGTCACCTCCGTCAATGGTTACCAATACTATATCTTATTCATCGACAAATTGACTCGATATATAACCGTCGAGTTCCTGAAATCAACGAATCAAGTGACGGAAAAGGTTAAAAAATATGTGTTGTACCTCAAGACCCATGACAGGAAACCACGTGCGATACGGGTCGACAGTGGAAAGGACATCATCACTGGCGAATTGCGCGCCTGGTGTGCTGGTCACGGAATTGGCATACAGATGGTCGCACCGCGTTCACCTTTACAGAACCGTAACGGCGTACTGGTGGAGCAAATGAATCACACGCTCATCGGGCTCGCACGCACAATGATCACCGCAAAGGGCTTGCCCGGATTCCTATGGGAGCCGGCCATTGCGCACGCCGCGTACTTGACGAATCGGTCTTACGCTCGAACCAATAAAGATCCCACTCCCTATGAAAAGTGGAACAATGCGAGGCCAAACGTCTCGCACTTTCGAGAATTCGGGGCGCCTCTGTGGATTGTACCCCAAGGACAACAAAAAGTCCGGCAAGAGCCACTGCCACTGGTAAAAGGACACGGACTGGCCTTTGTGGGCTATGATGAGACCGAGGGGTCAAAATCAGTCAAATACTACGACGCTGAAACAAAGAAGGTGCTCACGACTGGAAATTTCCGCTTAATGACCTTTCCAGAGAAGGACTCCCAAGTCGAGGGGCACGAGGGGGCGCGGCGACGGCGAGCGACCTGTGGCGAAGCACGTGATGATGCGCGTGCTGACACGAGCAACGCGCACGGCAGTCGATCGCTCGACAACGGTGCACCAAATAGATTGAAGAGAAGGCTGGAAGACCTGGACGTTGGCGAAAGTACAGGACTCGCCGTGACCCGGGTCAAAGTGCCAAAATATTAACAACAACGCTGCCTCGTCTGAAGCAGCAGAGGACAAACATGCAGCAACACATCATACACATGTTCAGTTCGATCAGAAGGGGTGTGTTGTGGTTAGGCTGGATTGGGTATGCACATCTAAGAGTGATAGGGGCGCGGAATAATATAGGAACTTTGCTCTTCCAGATTGCTCTTCCACGTACCATGTACGCTCCCGCGTGTCAGAAGCAGAAGAACATTGGCACATTCTTCCCCTATAGTTTACTGGACACCTTTGGGGTGCTATTCGCAACCAACCTGTCGCGGTTCTGCTGAGCGAGTCAGAGGGCCCGACGAACCTTCAAGTTGGAACAATTAGTCTACACGGACTTCGTTCAACCA
>Ga0307512_10001352_pt1 | contig 34821 bp, 35 predicted proteins | sample 14_EM_MG_FD_200267 | JGI IMG/M metagenome (GOLD analysis project Ga0307512, IMG submission 200267) | Populus trichocarpa ectomycorrhiza microbial communities from riparian zone in the Pacific Northwest, United States - 14_EM | ecosystem: Host-associated > Plants > Roots > Unclassified | place... | reverse complement strand
GATTACTGACCCAGGCCGGTCACAGATATGGTGGACAAAGATCTGACCGGACTGCAGATATCTGGCGGCCGATGGTCATAAATCATGATATAAATAAACAAACTACCTCGTCAAGCAAACAACAAAAGGAAGCCATTCACTGGCACAATCATTCAGCAATCAGTATCCATAATCCAATTTTCCACCTTTAACACATCAGCATTATAATCTCAAGCTCCATAACCTCCCAACTGTATCTTCCGCCTTCAGCACACTTATCAGTCCCTGCTTTTCAAATTCAAACCGCCACCATCAATTTGTTTCGTTTTCCAATACCTGCAGCAGCCCAGTAACCTCCCGTATTTCGTCAGTCTGTATCAGACCTATCTTCTCCCACGACTTCAAGCATTCAACTGCCCCAATGACATTATCTCCTAGTCGATTGCGTCGATCTGTAATTGATATTTTGGAACTGCTGAAAACTCGCTCAATCTCAGCTGACATGGCTGGAATCGAGTGAATTCTGAGATCCATACGAGCAAGCTGTGCCCATCGAGGTGACTCCAATCTCTCCCGCCAGAATTGAATTAAATCAGGTACATCATCCTCCGAGTCGTGCTGAGTCATACAGAACATTTAGAACACATGTCAAATCGACGAAGCACCTGGCAGCAGGTTTATACAGACTAGGCGAAAGCCGCCAGATATCTGCCAGTTTATGCAGATTATATGCAGAGTAATGTAGGCCAGTCAAAAGCCGCCAGATATCTGCAGGTATATGCAGGTATATGCAGGTATATGCAGAGAAATGTAGGCCAGTCAAAAGCCGTCAGATATCTGCAGTCCGGTCAGGCTCCCTACAGGTTGATCTTTATCTGCCCAGGCTTTGGGAGGCCTCTGGGATCAAGGACTTTATCTGGCCGGACTGCAAATCTGAAGTCCGGTCGGCGGCCGGCCGGGCCGCTTCGGAACACTGTGTAGGCATCTCAGTAGACAGCTTCTCAGTAAATGTATTTTACCAGATCGCTTGCAGTAGGACTGGTAGTAGCCTTCTTTGAGAGCCACTCGTTCAGCGGTTATGCACGCCCTGTAGTCCACTTCAGTTCGAACGGGAGTCTCAGGAACCGGTCTGACGACTGACTTTCTTGTCCCTAGCGCTGAGCCGAAGCGCGAAATAATCTGAGAGTTCAACAGAAATGATGAAAACCATTAAAATTTCAACTGGAAAAAAGTAGAATGACTGGAAATGTTTGTAAAGTGAGCTACACACCGATTCACATCGCATTGATAGTTCATGATACATTTTTACTCCCACATTCGCGGTGGTGATAACAGTTTGCCGATGAAGCTAGTGATCACCAGGGAATTGTCATTGCATCACCGAAATTTTCATTGTATGACGTACTGGATTCACTTTTTCAATTGTCTAGTTTATTATTCAGGAATATTCTAAGTGGTTTCTTGCTTTGGGCTATATCAAGCGGATCATTTGATTAAGGTGGAAGCTGATTTTGGGCTTCAACTTTTAGTTTGTGGATAGGTACTTTAGCCGATATACAGGTTTCTGGATCCGCTCGGAGAGGCTCCCATTTTCAACTGCAAGGCTACCTAAGTCGTTCAATCGGTCAGTTTTTTGGTAGGGCTTTCGATAATTATCCCTGCACATGTTGCATGGACATTTGTCATGCTAGTCGACTACTTCGGTGAGACTCCCGGTAGTCGTCCCGTCAAGTTCGTTTTCTAGTACACTAGCTATTTAATCCTCTCTTTCGATACGTAAATGAAGTCCTCCGGCCAATGATATTCGTCGTTAGTGAATGTTACTAAGACTTATTCAATATGATTCCATACAATAGGCCAACCCTGACGATAGTTATACCATCTGACATCACATCAACTCTCGGCTGACGCAGGGATCACCGGCAGTTCGCTTCCCTTACGCCTAGCACTACTTCGGCAGGTAGGGCAGCAGATCGGGGTCACTTGCTACCCTTCACAGTCTGATTAATTCTGTTAGTCAATATGAAGGGAACATTGTGTGCATACTCTAACTTTGTCCCGTGTCTATGGATAGCGCCAAGCATCATTTTTCTCGTCGGTTACCGAAGGGTGCATCCATGGCAGCTAAGGTTAGTCACCCAATCAAATTTCACGGCTGGGCTCGGGGAGAATTCTATCATCCAACCATGCAAATTGCACGAATATTTGTTCGATAAGGACGCTTGTTTGACGTGTAATGATTTACAAAATGAGCTCTATTAGCCATACACGTCCGATCTGGATTTTGCCGTGCCGTTCATACGCGTCGGACGTTTTTGTGATTTTTGAGCGGTAGAGACAATCGCGTCCGCATACCGTGACTTCGGCGGACCGCGAGAAATCCCGGCTTCGCACTTGCATAAGACGGTTTTTGGACGGTAGTCCCGACCTGGTTTCACCCTGTGGTTCACATTAATCTCTTCCGCCACTACATGAAGTGTAAGAACGCACTAAGAATGCCTCCCAAAGTATGAACAAATTATCATATCCAACTCAAACATCATAGCCCTGCCATTGTCACTATTCACTAATTGAACCAACAAATATATCCACCACTTTGGAGGAAACCTCAAATGTATGCAGGCTGGCCGCCACTAGCGCGGGCTGTTAAAATGGAGGATAGGCCGCTTTGGAACACTGTCTCTTTGTTTGTAATCTTTGCCGGCCTGTAAGTACAACTCTTTGTAGCCGGATGGTCACAGTATCAGCCTAAGCCTCAAATCTACACTTTCTGCTTCGCTATCTTCAAGCTCATGCAAAACGTCTCGTATGTAATGGTCTCTACTGCAAAAGTCAAAACGAAGAGGTTCTACCCAGAGTTGAATCGGGATTGCTGAAATCAGAATCCAAGTGCTAACCATTACACTATAAAGCCTGTGGCAAACATTGTAGTTAACATTAAATAAAGTACCAATAACTCCGTGAGACTGGTAACGAGTACAGGTTGGACGGATGCACCCTGGCGATGCCTAACCAACTAATAAACTCACATTTTAGGACCGCGGCGTGTAGCCTCATTGTGTAGTTGAAACCAGTCGAGGGATCCGAGACAGTTTTTTAAAGCACAAACTTTGGTGGCTACAAACTGTTATGAGAGGTTGTAGCAATACTCTTGGTCGCAACAATAGTATTGCATACTGACGTGCACGGGATGCTGCACATTTTTCTCGCCCGATTGTCTCAGAAATATTCCCGGGATTCCGGGGGATCGATATCGGCAGGATTGGAGATGCCATGGGTGGTGCTACTCCACTTCCCAGCGCTGATACCCAATACAGTTCCGTAACGCATGTGGTGCAAGGATGACCGAACTACTCTTGGGTTAGGGTCCTTCTGGCGGGTTACCTGTCATCCAGTAGGCGAACCCCCGTATTAGTAGCATTAAGTACTATAACTTCGAACTGTCAATATGAATAGTAGAATTCGGGTTGAGTGCCCCGGCATGATCGACGCCGTTCGCATGGGGGAATTTCAGGTGCTGGAGGTGGAACTTCGTTAGAAGAGGCGGAACCCCGCTAGGCATGCAGTGGAACTTTTACCATACAAAACAGTGGAACCTCGCATGACGCAACGGCTAAGTTCGCATGCCAGCCCCTTCCTGGTGTGGGAATGAATACCCGCCCCAGGTAGGGGCTGCACGACTTAGTCGTCGGTGTTACTCTGAGGTTCGGAGAGGCAATGAGCTCCCGAACTCAACACCGAAAATCTAAACAGAAGTTTTGGTAACAGCCTATGTAGATAATAACTGCTCTGGTAGTCTGCCTGCACTTGACCGAAACTGTTTGTGTGTGGTGGGTGGAAGTGCCCTCAGTGCTGGCCGATGCTTCACTCAGAGGTAGGCCGAACTCGGGTCTATCCTGCATGACATCGGGGGATATGCTGGAGTACCTCCACCACACAAACAATTTTGGTCAAGTGCAGGCAGACTACCAGAGCAGTTATTATCTACATAGGCTGCGACCGAAAGCTTCTTTTTAGATTGTCGGTGTTGATTTCGGGTGTTGAACCCTCGGAGTTGCACCGTAAAACTGATCACCTATGCGGGGTTGTAAATCGTCCAGCCCCTTGGATCGGGCGGGGGCTGGTACACGAGCTTACGCAGCGGCATGGATTTGTGAAATTCCCCGTACATACTTACCGAGATGACAAGTGGCACACAACCTCGCCTAACTAAAGAGACCTCTAATGACACTAACGCCACGTGCGTATGCCTTCTGCGCTTAAGCTCGCCACCCAACACACGTTCACAATACATGCCGCGTTGAATATTACCTGCACTCTTCCGCTTCGCCACCATAAACCTTAACCTGAAAATATTAATTGCATCGTATCACAGTTCACTACCTATGACAACAAAGGTTCCGCAATAGTGTAACCACTGTTAACTCAATTCTTGACCTTTCACTAACATCCCCATGATGTGGGGATGGATCTGAGTGCGGTCATCACGTGGGTTGGTTTAGGGTTGAGCACGGCGGAGCCGCATGCACTCTAGTTCTTGTGTATGTGTCAGTTAGACTTAGAGACAGTGAGTTTAGGTCAATAGAGAGATTCAGCACAGCGGACACGGTACAACAATGATAGGGTTGACTTTGTGGTCTATATATCTACTACATCCCACTGGCAATGAATGATTAGCACACCTATCCCGAATGTTACCAGCCGGTCCATCAGCCTGCCGTCTTCCAAGGACAAATGTTACGAACCTACAACAAAAGGAATAGTATGCTAGCTCGATTGCACAACTTTCTGAACCTGGATGGCCGTATAATCTGTCGACTAATATTTGATAAGAGAGCTGAAAATACTACTATGTTGGCACGGGATTTGGCCCGATGGCTTGTGTGGCGTTCGGCCTAAGGCTGCGGGCATGAGGCCGGTGGCTTGCGGCCCCCATGCCGAGGAGTAGGTCTAGCCCCGGCTGTGATGCTCGGCATCGGTCTCCGGATGTGATACTTGGCTTCGCCGAGTATGCCCGCTTCTTTCCCATATATATTTGCCTGTCTTTCTCTCTCTTTGCTCTTTAGACAATCACTTTTGTACGATAGTCAATTCAATATCTCTATTCGTACTCGGTTGATCTCAACTTAATTAAGCACATATATCTGCCAGTCACTTCACGGAGCGCAGATCTGACGGGTTCTTTCACGGAAGGTGGGACTCCGCGAACTGACCGGTCCCTCCACGGACTGACATTCTCCGTGAACCGACTAGAACATGTCTATCTTATCCTCTCTTTGTACAATAGACAGTTCAATCATCATCATCTTACTCTCCCTCTGATTGTCTCATCATGAAGGGGATTACAAATTTCAATTTGGCTTTGACCCCCCATCGCTGTCACTTCTGCCCGAACCACCATGGCTGCTGCATAAATACTCTCTGCCTAACCATCCACCCATCGCCTAAACACATGAAGCAAACAACAAAATCATCAATGATCACGTTGAAACTAATTGATATTTATCGCCTTCTTATTGCTGCTTATGGGTTAGATTTAGTATATGTTCTAGTCCAGTCACGGAGGATGTCCCTCCGCGGAGAGACCGGTCGATTCACGGAGTGTACCCCTGCACCCCACCTCCGTGACTGGACTGGTTCATTCGCGGAGCATACATACAAAGTGCTAATTACACTCAATGTTGTGATGCAACTACAATGACACTGTGCTCTATATCCTGACTTGAAACCAGCTCTTCTTCCTCGCTGCCCTCTTCCTCTACAACGTCCTCATCCTCATCCTCCTCCTCGTCCACATCCTTGTACTAATCGAGACCCTCTCTTTCCTCAATATCCAGCTCTGTCAAATCACTTTCGTCGTTTTCCTCTACGCTCTTGTTGACATCATCAACAGAAGTGGAGTATGTCTGCACTGTTGCGTCTCCCTGTGTATTTGCTCGAAGTCGCTTTTGATTGTGACTGGGTCCAGGTGGTGTTGTCTTCCGTTTAAGATTGAAAGTACCAGATGGCGCTGCAGAAACACCATTGTTTGTGCATTGAACTCCATCATTTCGCTGGGCTGAAGGTACATAGTTGCGCTGAGCTGAATGCAATTAGTTGCGTTGATTAAATTCAGCTGGATATGGCCAGCTGAGTCAGGCTTCCCAACGGTCCGGGGCGACTGGCGTCTTTCGGGGCCCCGAATGACGGTCCCGTCCGGGGCATGCATTTCGGAGGCCTGGTCCGTCCCGGTACGGAATCTGAATACCTAGGGCCCGATATAGATGACTGTAGTTTTAGGATACGGTTTTAGGATACGGTTTTAGGATACGGTTTCAGGATACGGTTTTAGGATACGAAGCTAGGGTCTATACGAACTCCAAATCCTGGATGCGTTTGAATGCTGCGGCTGGGTGCCTGAAGATGCAAGGGTTCACATGCAGACGGAAGCAGAGGAGCTACAGTTGTGAATGGAGGAGGCTTGGTAGTGAGCAGAGGGTCTTGTTTGTTTGTATGTTATCATGTTTGTATTATAGAATCGCCGTGCGCAGTGCGCAAGAGCTAGACTGCAGGGCCCTACAGTCTTTTCGTCCGTGGCTCTGCTGCCCTAGTCCTAAACAGTCCTTAGTTTGCTTGCCCCGAAAATTGTCGTCTGGTCCGGGGCTTACTTTTGCCCGGACGTGACGGACTATTGGGAAGCCTGAGCTGAGTACGCATACATCCGTGGGCATATATGCGTGCAGAGCATTCACCGAGTGTACACGGAGGTGGGGTGCAGGGGTACTTTCCGCGAAAGAACCAGTCCAGTCACGGAGGATGGGACTCCGTGAATGGACCGGTCTCTCCGCGGAGGGACATCCTCCGTGACTGGACTAGAACATGTATGCACTAGGTAGTGAAGATCATATGTGTTTCAGACTGAACTGCAAAGATATCAGCTTCACGAATTCTTTTCTAATGGATTTTCTGGTGGACCATCTCCCTGCAACATCTGAGCCTGGTCATATCCATCCACTCTAGCCTTGTGCTGTGATGTCAACCATCCCGTCGAATGGCCGAGGACCACCAGAGGCGGCGAAAACACTATCCCCGGCCGATATCGTCGGTCCTAGACCGGTATCCAGTCCTCGTCCGACATCAACTTGAGCATTTAGGTGTTCTATATAGCTGGATATGAGTGAACCATGGTAATGGATAGAGTTTGCAGTACATAGTGTGGGTAATTTTGAGGGTTGTATGATTCAATTCGGTTTACTAATTCTGAATTTCATATTAAAGGATATCTGCCTGGGGACTGTCGGGGACTGTCGGGGACTGCCAAGACGACCGGAGGACAACAACGTGGCGTCTCCATCCTGCCTCAAAAGACAGTCCCGTTTCCGTCCTGCCCTCGGACGGACGGCGCCTTGCGGTCTCCATCCTCAGTGATCCCCGACGGACGGGAAGATTGATTTCACTGGACTTGGATGCCCCCATGACACCAGCCACTCATGTCCCCGTTGCCACATCACTAATTTAGTCGTCCTTATATGGATCATTGCAATGACAGTGAGGCAGAAAAGTGAGAGAGTGGTAGAATGGTGGGGCGGTAGAACGGTGGGGCGGTAGAACAGTAGGGCGACAGAGAAATAGAATGTTGGGAGAGGATACTGTTACTAATTTGTATGATGATTGATTGTCTATCTATCGTGGGTATTTGTGGCAGTATATGTACAAGAGTTCTATGTATGCATCTGTCCGCATCTGTACGCATATATGCGTCATCAGCTGGTACGCACATATGCGCTCCCAGCTGGTCATCACCAGCTGAATCCCATCAGCGCATCTACGCACCTTGAGCTCAGCTGAAGCCGTACCCCCATATCCGCAAGCCCTACGGATGTTCTAAGTATATCTTCCGTACGGTACGCGACCCGTGCCGACTCGCAACCTGGAGCCGGCCCAACCACAACCCGAAGACGGTTTGCAACCTGGACTCCCATCTGTGACCTCATCTCCTACAAGCCGCAGTATAAGCATTCATCAATAACAAAGCCGGGTCTCATGCAACTGCAAGAGTATGTGACACGGCGCTGCAGATGCATTAAAAATGAACTGAGATGTTCTGTCTACTGCCACAAATCAGATTGCAGACTCAGATAGCTATGGCAGCAACATTGGAAATAAAAATTATTCACAGCTGAACCTTCCAGGTTGGTATCCACTGCCAGAGTAATACTGGGTTTACGCAGTAGTATCTCTCGTCTGACTAGAAGTATAACTTGTCTACAGACCTCTTCTGAACAGAAAGATCAGTGAGAATAGATTAGATTAGAAGTACCACTATAACTGAATACAGAATACAAGATAGATGTATGCTGGAACTTGGAGGGTGGCCAATTGTAAAATTTGAAGTCTGTAATATAGGTAGATGGGGGGAAGTACTAATAGTAAGGTCGGCCCGATAGGAAACGGTTTGCAAACGTTTGCCAGTTCGCGAATGAGACTGTAAATTTAGGGTCTCCGATGGTACGGAACATAAACATGCAACATATACCACAGTTATCGAGAACAGCAGTAGGGGTTTGAACAAAAATCTTCATACCACTTCAGCGGCTTCAGCCCGCCGACCCTTCCGTTCAGTTAAGTGTATGGCAAAAGCTCAGGCATTCAGCTTCCAGTTGACTGCAGTTCACTGCTCAGCTGGCTGAAGCAGAAAGTTGACAGGTAATGACTACTCAGCCGACTGGTAGGAAAAGTGGACTTATTCTCAAAGCAGTCGACTTATTCGCGAAGTGGTTTACTTCACAATTCAGTCGGAACATACATAAAAGTCCTGAGGGGCGTTCGCCGTGGCGAGTTGCGAGTAGCGACTAGCGAGTGGCGGGTGGCGGATGGAGGGTGGCGGGTGGTGGGTGGGCAATCGTGTATGAGTCTACTCATATGAGTCACCCGGTGACTCAGTATATCGGCACAAACCTGTTAAACAACACGATGGCCTCTCGACTATATCCAAGTCAACAGTTGAACAATAGGAATTCACTATTCTACCTCTCTAATCGTGACTATTTTCCCTCTTCTTACTTTATTTTAAACTCGCTTTCATTATACCGCCATTTAATACGGTGAGCCTCCCGTTAGGGACAGCAGTGTCTGGGCTAGAGTTTATACCCGATTTGACGCAGAGGAGGCCCACGAAGAGCACCCAGAGATATCAGACAGGCAAACTGTATGATTCCGGAGTTGAGACATACGAAGCTGGGGGGTGTTTCTAGCCGCATCTCCACTAGTTAACCAAGAATCCGGATTCTAAATGGAGTCTCAAGAGGTAAACTCATCCGTTTGGTAATGATAATACAGGGCTTTCTAGCATATCCAGCCAGCCACAATTTGACCTAGTAATGTCTTGTTCAAGGATGTGATAAGATAACATGATGGGCAACGAGGTTACCCTATATACATTCTCCACTGTATTAGCAGCAGAAAAAATTAAACTTCATCGTCTCATCCCACTGTTCTAAATGTTGCATCATCAATCGTAATCCGTAGGTCAGCTGCTCTCTGAATTTCATGTAGGCAGTCTGAAGAATATCACTTCAAGTTGGTTCGATGATCTGCCTTGCTAGGCTTGCACTTCCTTTTGGATCGCGTGATGTCTTAACTGCAATTAAATGTGGTTTATTTCCCACAACACCACATCCTCCTAGACGTTTGTCACTCCCTTTGCTGGTAGTAATCTTGCTCCGCCTCACTTCCCCGCAGATATCCTAAACACATACTTCCCCTAGCTATCTGAAGGCTGTATGCGATAGTTCTCGTACAGCAAACATTACAAACATCCGATAAGACTCCTCTGTGTAGTTGGTCGAATTGCTGACCAATCATAGTCCACTATTAAGAGTGGCAGTGCAGTGACAACTCTTGCGAACACCTGCAACGCAATTTCACATGGGTACCGCCTTAGGCTAAAATACAGTTTTAACATGTGCTTTTATCAAAACATGGAAAGAGCCTTGCGTAATCTGCAGGGTATTTGGCCGCAGCCATGTTTCTGCGTCACCATGCAGATGAAATGCGATAGGAAGTGGACGAATGAACACAGGACATCCACCCCTAACCCTAAACCCATCTAGTGAAAATAAAAGTAGTTGCCTATCTGCACCGCCTTGCCAAGTGCCTGGGGTTTTTTCGGGTTTTCCTTGGGTCCCCTATTACGTCACACAACAGTCCCTAATTATGAGTTGTCCAGTAGCATCATTGCCAGTCGTGCATGAAGAGAGATGTTGCAGTGTTAGTTATCCGGTTGTGGTTCTGATTGCCCCATCTAGATACTCTACTTGAGTACTAAAGTGGAACAAAAAATTTTCACAACTGAGGTCCAGCTGTCGTGTTAGATCCACGGTGAGTCATAAACTGAAGGCGCCTTATTGAATATCGGATCTTTACGCCTCTTCAAGTCCGAAACAATTCTGCATGTGCCATGCAAGAATATTGCAGCATAGCCCCTGAGTTTTTCTTCAGACCCCAACTGGCAAACCGAACTTCACCCTCAGCTTTCTCCGGCAGAAGAAAAAGGTAGGATATATAGGATAACCTACGCCGCACATAATCTCCGCAAAATCTTCGCAATGCACAACAAACAACCTCATATATCTTCCCCTCGAGCCAAAATGTTGGATATTTATGGCAATATAATCACATAAAACGAAACATTTAGTAAAATAGTCAGTTACCTACGGGGACTGTGAGTTACCTACGGGGACCTTAAATATCAAGGAATTTTTGACTAACTGTTACGCCAAAGGAGGTACGCACAATAATCTCGAATTTTTACAACCCGTCTCGGTGGCTTCAAACGATAATTGCGTCCCCAATACTATTCATTCAAATTCATTCGAGCTTCCAGAGAACTGGTTCGATAGAACATATCCCGAAAATATCCATTCGTATCAAAACTCAGCGTCATACATCCCTGCAGACATCTAGGATCACACACAGACCTCCGGACCCAGTTTCGGAGGACGCGAAAGCTTTGATTCAACAGCCTGGCCGTTCCAACTTTGCCAGACCGATATGGCTTTAGCAGTTTCTAATGATCAACTAAATGTATGATATGGTTATGCTTGAGGTGTATATGGTGTAGCGGCTAACATGTGCTACGGGCAGTCTCTGGGTCTCGCCGTGATCGGCGGGTCGGGCCTGCCATCTTCTACCACTGAAAATACAAACCCCTCGACAAAAGTAATTGCGGGCACCTCCGACCCCACCATGGTTCCCCCCCTAGCGCTATTGCATTGCACTTATCCATCCTGCACTGCGAAAGAGGAGGATAGAGTGTTCACCGGGAAGGGCGCAACAAGTGCTCATAAGTATGTTTCCTTCAACCCGCGAGATCCCGTTCTTATCCGCGCTGAGTCCTCCCAAATGTATATTCGCATAGTAATCATCTCACTAACCACTACTAGACGCCATATGGATAGCCACAACAAACCATACATTTGTCCTGACGTGAAGTGCCCACGCCACACCAACGGTTTTTCGCGCCGCGATAATCTTGCCAACCATATCAAGATTCATCGGAACAAGAAAAAGCAGCGCTCAGTCCCGATTTCGGAGGTTGCCAATCCTCTGGGTGTGCTTGGCGGAAGTACAGATGCTAGTCGACACAAAGGTCTGAGGGGGATGTCCGGACATGAGCGGAAAAAGTTGATGAATACGTTGCTGGTTTTGATTGAGCTTGGATTTGACGATGAACATGAGGACGAGAATGATTCTGTAGACGATATTGACATCGAGCAAATGGAGGAGGATGAAGATTGAGTGCTCAGGAGTTGGGCGGGTTAGTGTACGCTTTGTTTCTGACTTTCGATTCTGCTGTTGACTGCGTCGTGCTTCTAGATATACCGAGGGACAATCGGATTGGTTGACTAGAGTGAATTCTTGTAAGCTTGGTACTAGGTCGATAAAGCGGTGTATATCGAGAAAAATACGTGGAGTAGACTGGTTATCTTGTGTTTTTCCGTTTGTTATAGGCTGTGTTCCCTTGGTTTGACTGTATTTTTGTGCATATCGATGGTTTAAAGCGTACGATGAGGGTGTGTAGGCACTTTAGTTCTTAGACCATGGCGCTTGTACTCTTGCCCACTATTGTTCCCCTAGCAAAATGCAGATAATAATTCAGTCTTGTCTGTCCCACAGCTCGCACTCCTGAAATGTCATCACCCATCTCTATAACCAACATACCCCATTCTCGGTATATACTAAAACCTTTAATGCTCAATAGGAGACGTTGCTAGAAAATATTCGGTGAGTATTGGAGGTGGAATTGAATCAAGAAACTATTCAACAAAGTAGGCGTAACACAGCCTCCATGCACGCATTTTTAACCCACCTACAGCGATTCTACCTGGATATTCAGTCTTGTGTGCATCCGTCTTCCTCAATATTTGCCCGAGAGCATATAGCTGTAGCCCCTAATCCTCAGTCCTCGGTCAGCTGGTTCCCAGTTCAATAAAACTTTGGACTAGACTGGTTCTTCTCAGCCATGTTAACATGGTGAGAGACTTTGCCAGATATCACGTGATTGCTTATTCTATCTACGAGTTTCTCCTTTTCTCTCACTTGACCTTTGACTTGTACATACACACGAGACAATCGACGAGGTTCCACACCCATCGCTACGCAAACATGTCAACAAGACTGGTGATAACATCGACACATTGGTACGCCAACCAAGGGCTCATACTTGTTCGCCCATCACTGGTTCTTAGCTATTTCTGGGCGTTAGTAGAAGTATTCCTTATGTTTCTGACACTGTTAAGCTACCAAGCGGGGATATTCACAACCCAAAAACACCTCACGTTCATAACTAGCGGTAATCGAAGCCAATCCGCTAGTGCACAAGGAATGGGATGGATAGTGGTGCTCATTCTACTAGCTAGAACCGATGGTCCCTGTAGATACGAAATGGACGTATACTTGATAAATAAGCAGCTCAATTCTTAGCGCATTTGTCCTGGTGACCTGCGTCATTGGTTCTCACTCACCTGTGATTGCGCGAATTTTGATACATATCCAGTGGCAAGTGACTCAGAGTGGCGAGTGACTCAGAGTGGCGAGTGACTCAGGAGTGGCGAAGCATCAAAATTTTCTCTCATAATTCTCAGTATATAAATCGAGTCTTTCTCCTTCTCTCCTTCTCTTCACTGTATCATAGAATATACACACGGTTCTCCCCGAAATATTATAGCAACAAATTTCGAGTCGATCCCCTCCGAACTGTCGACCTTGCTATACACAAGGTTTTCAATAGTCCGTCTCGGGCAAACAGCTATGCTCCCCATCTGGAACTAAAACTTGCCGAGTAAGGGATTCTCGGACTAGTAGATGATGTTACAGGTATACTTGTGCCGGAGATATATTACAGATCTGATACACGGTGACTGCTGCAGGGGCTGACGTCTCGTCCATATATCTCGAGTCTTTCTCCTTCTCTCTTCTCTGTACCATAGAACACACGCATACGGTTCTCCCCAACTTCCATATCGTAACAGATGACCGACAGATATATGTCGAGTGATGGACCTATGAAGCGAGTGACGGCTTGGTGTTTGGCGACAACCCACCCGTCGCGCGACAACTCATCAAGTGGTCTTGGGGTTCTGTGGTAACATAGGGATATTGCTAGCGGTCTAAATGTATTGTCTTCTTGATGAATGGAGTTGTTTTGGAGGAAAAACTCTCGCCGCACAACTGCAACCTCCGTTAGGGTCGAGTAGATGGCCGGTTCGGGCCTTGGGTGTATTCGTTCATGTTCCACACTGGACGAAGTTGCTAGGCCTGAGACGACTAGTGGGCAGACGGACTATTGAGAACTCTGGCTATGCAACTAACTATAATACAGTTTATTTCCGCTACAATCACGTTAGTTTATCCAATTACAGTGATGTTCCCGCATGTGGGCTTAAGGGAAACCAACTAGGTGGATGCGGCAATATCTCCTGCTCAGACTTAGGAAGGGAATTTATTTATACTCTTAGAACATAGGCCTCAGGAGAGCCAGATCTCTGGCAGATGCGTTTCAGGAGTGCACCACGTAGTGGAGACGTGTCAAAAGAGTTGACAGTTAACATTGTTGGTTATTCATCATCCACAGCAATAATAGAAGGATTCAAACCCGCCTATATCTTTTTATTTTTGGATGTTTTTTCTATTGAGATTTATTGAGTTTGTAGTGCATTTCACTATTTGTTTATTTTTATTACGTTTGTGTATTGCTACCACTGGATTTGATGCGAATAACATCCGCACTGACTTCAACTGTTCCCACCCTCGCCAGCTCCGACCACAAATTATAGTTGTCCACCTTTTTTCGGTGAGCACTACATTCTGCGAGTAATTATTAGTGCGGGTTAGGACGCCGGACATGTCTAGGGTACACAAAGTCGAAATTTGTCAAGTTACTAAATGTCAACTCTGAAACTTCGTACTACTGAGGTCCACGTGCGTGACTAAGAATACGCCAGCAGGATGGTGCATATGATTTCGTTTGCAGTATCGAAGTAGCGTTGTCAAGCCGGCCGCAAGCGGGGTGTTGCACAATGCTTAACTACGATTGTAGTCGAGTGATGGATGCATTTTGCAAGGTTCTGATAAGATAAGATGTGAGATACGCGTTGTACTCGCTGATCATTATCACGCTAAACCCTGTTCTCTGGCACCACACCTTTTGCTTGGGCTGAAGCGGATCGCCTCTCTCGCCAGCCGTTGCGTTGGTTCAGCCCTACGCTAATACCCTTGCACCGGCATTGTTGGTCCGCCAATTATTTTGACGATTCGGCTCTGCACACCCCAGCGTTTTCTGGCCTGCCATCCATCCGGGGTTCACACTAAATGATAAATTCTAGGTTGTATGGATCCTTTCGGGATGACACAACCGGCGACGGTATGCAATAGTGGTGGCATTACCTGCAATTCAATCACACCCTCACTATACCTTCATATTCCAACCGACAGTACTGCAGACCGGACCATACCTTCCACCATAAACAAATCCTCCCGCTAAACACCACTATCATCCTGCTGCACATAAACATTACAAGTAAAATTCTTCCACTTCTCACAGGTATCATGCATCTGTTGCTTCCTCACAATCTTCTCCTCAATGTCGCTCTGCCTCTCCACCGCCTGCAGTGTCAACCCGCTACTCGCGTGCCACGCATTAGCAGTGCAGCAGCCACACGCCCGCTACCGAGCGTTAGCAAGGTCCTGTAGGCGCAGCCAGCGAGGGGGATACGGTTATCAGCCTGAAACGCAATCACCAAGTATCTGCCTGAATCTAACAACTCGACATCGCGTTGCTGGGTGATCAGAGTTAGATCTGGTTTGGGATCTAGCTCATCCCATTCGCCATTGCCCTGCTACAGGATTGCGAAGTCGTAGCCGTGGAGCTGGAGACGGCAATTAGTGCCGGCGGAAAGGGAGGGGGGAAGGACGGACATGAATCGGATGCGCCGTGGGGATTCCTTTACGGCCGGGGTGTTTGAAGGGCCTATTTTATGAACTCACTGCGTGCACACCACTCAAGACGGGTCCGGGGAACACATACCTTGGATAATAAAATACATCCACCCGGCATCATCCCCATTATCCTCAACCGTAACCCATACTCCGGGTCCCACGTAACATTCCCCAAATTTACCATCGCCGGACTCGCCCAATCCAGCCCATCAGCTCCCCGCCGATCTCCCAGCGAATAAACTCACGCGGCCCACACCTCGCCGGCGTGACGTTCGTCCGCGCAACCGTAAATTCCTCCGTATCCACCGGCGCGCCCACCGTCCACGGTACCCAGATTCACTACTTCTGAACTGTGTTAGGCCATGCCAGTGCGCCGCCGTTCCGTTCGCCGCCGTCTCCGAAGAGCAGAGAGAGTGTTCTTAGTCTTAGTAGTTTGTAGCGTAGATTCCTACAGAGAATGGGGGTTAGTAGGTTTGCGCGAGGATAGTTGCGTGAGGGCTGAGGGTTGCGGGGATGCGAAGCCAGAGTACGGCACTGGGGAGACGGAAAGGAAAAGGAGGACGACGTAGCTGATCTCCCCACTTCGCCTCAATCAACGGCCCAGGGTACGTTCCGTTCACGACCTGCCTGATCTGCGGGAAGCCGCCCGGGGCAATGGTCTTCTACGTAACAGTCAACCAATACTCGCGGAGCACACCCCTAGGCCACTTCTGCTCGTAATCCGGGCCAGTCCAGAGAGTTTCATCGCCCCCTGCGAGCCAGCATTGGCGATTGCTGGGAGTGCTGCAGAAGCGTTCTTTTAACTATGGGGGGGTGTGAGGACGGGAGCGTGAGCTGCAGGCAGCGTTGGGACGGAGTAGGTTGAAGGAATACTGAGAGAGGAATTTGTTCGGTGTAGCGGGCGCGGATGCTGCCGAGGTCGACGGTCGTGCAGATTCAGGTTGTTAGGTAGCGGAAGAAACCCATGCTAGTGTTTGGTGTAGGCCAGGGGAGGGGGACGCTGCTTTATGTAACAAAGGTGGAGGGCGGAAGGTACCTGCTTTTGCGAGAACGGATACTTCGCAGTCGATACCCCTACACTAACCACTCTGGATAAGTGGTACTAGTCTCGGAACTGAGCCCTATACCACATTCCGTGACTAGATAAGTTGCATCAGCTAACGTCCAACCCATCAGCCAGCCCTACCCGAACCCAGTCATCTCGCGAACCGTTTCCTTGGCATCACACTCTTTCCCCGCGCTAAAGCGAATCGCTTAAAAGATTCGCCGGCCGTTGCAGCCACACCGAGAATAAGCAAGCACACCCTGCTGATCCCCGCAGCGCAAGGGTTCAGCCGTTGGTTCAGCCCTACCCCGCACAGGGATCAAACATGACACACCAATTATTGACGGCGTGCTGTTGCGACACCCCAGCACATGAGACAGGCTACATTTTCTGCAACATCACAGCACTACTGGGATGGAGCTTTTGTACAACGTCCAACGGAGGCAAAACAGTTTATCCACCTTGACGTTCAACCATTATTTCCTTAACATACCGAGCTTTCTCCTCCGTCCGACCAAGGTTCAATCGCTACTGCAGAGCACTCGAACCCGTTCCCCTAAACACCACTATCATCCTGCTGCACCACCACCTTGGCGCGGAAATCCTTCCACTTCTGACAGGTATCGTACAACTGCTTTTTTCTCACAATCGTCCCCTTGATCTCGCTCTGCCTCTCTACCACTTGCAGTGCTAGCCCGCTTGATGCATGCCACGCTATCCACATTATTAGCAAGTGTACGACAGAAATTAATAAGAGAAAAGAAAATTGTAAAAGGGAAGGAAGGATGGGATGAGTACCAATGTGGCAGTGTAGTAACCACACTCCCGCTGTTGCATAGATTCCGTTAGCGTAAATCTAACACTCAGAGATCACCCCCACAGAAAACTCACGGTTATCAGTCCTAAACGCAATCACCAGGTAACCATTTGAATCGAGCCTACATCACTTCACATCAACTTCTTTGGTCACTTCTTGTAGAAAGAGGGGAGGTACAAAGCCACATCCCGTCTGGCCGGGTTAGAAAGCGTAAGGTTCGGCTTTGGATCCAGCGAGTCCCAATCTTCGGAGCCTTGCGCGAGGATGGCAAAGTCATGGCCGTGTAGCTATCGAGGGTTAGCAGGCGAGAAGTGGGAATGTGGGGAAGGGGGAGGGGATATACGTGGATCGGGTGTGCGGCGGGAATCTGATCACGATGGGGGTTTGTTTTGTCCGAGAAGTTACCTGGTATTGTTAGCTACACACTCAAACATGAGGGCGACAGGAATATATACCCTGAATAACAAAATACACCCACTCCGTCGCGCCCTTATCCGTATTCTCCACCACCACATCATATTCGGGATTCCAAGTTCTATTCTTCAAATTAGTAATAGCCGGATTCGCCCAATCTAGCCACATCGGTTCCCCGCCAATCTCCCACCGATTAAACGGGCCATGCGTCTGATCGTCATCAATGGCCACAGTAAAATTCTCCTCGTCCCACGGATCCCCCACATTCCACGCCACCACTGGCGTCAACAGTGTCGAATTTACATCATAACACTCCGGAAGGTTCGTCGAGTCGAAATACAGACCATCGTATGGCCTGCTGACTGGATCGTTCGTATCGTTCTCGGAGTATCTGATGATGCCATAAGTCGGCCAGATGTTGTCGAACAAATCGCCACAATCCGTGAGCGGGATATAACGAACCCAAAAGTTTCCGTCGGCCGGAGACGTGGGGTATGGGAGCGTGGAGTTTGGAATTGCGGTAACGATAACAGTGTAGCGTTGGCCGATACCGATGGTGATGTTGGGGACCGAGAAGGGGACCACGGGGACAAAGTCGGTTTGTACCACCTCGAGCATGTGGTTGTCGATTGAAAAGCGGAATTGCATGTCGGCAGACGTGTTGACGATGCGGAGAAGGTATTTTTTGCCGGTTTGGAAGAGGGTGGACCAGCGGGAGCCGGGGTTTCCTGTGCACCCTTTCGATGGGTCTTCGTCGGTTGCGTAGCAGGGGTAGATCCCTGTGAGGTTAGAGGGAGATAGGGATAGGGGGAATAGAGCGAGGTGAATATACCTTGCCCATTTATAACTGTCGCATTCGCGCCCCGAGACATTTTTGGCTCAGCTTTGAGTTCGCCGCGCTGGACACCCGTCAGCATGGTTCTTCTAACACCCTGAACACTCACAGAAAACACCACAAATGCATTTAAATGAATCCAATCACTAAGCATAAGGACGCCAGCATCAATATCCCAATTCGCGCTCGTCGGTCCGTGGATGACGAGCGGCCCGTATAACCCATCCGGATACTGCAGGGAATAATGCGAATGGTACCAAGTATGCCCATACTGCTGCACCAAAAACTCATACGTATAACTCTCTCTGGGGGCAATGGGACACTGCGTAATGCCATTAACTCCATCAGATTCACTACTCCTGAACTGTCTTAGGCCATGCCAGTGCATTGTCGTTCCATTCGCTGCCGTATCATCCGAAATCTGGCATAAATAATTCGTAACGTGGATGCGTAGTGTATCCCCCCAATTCGCCTCAATCAGCGGGCCCGGGTACGTTCCATTCACGACCTGTCCGATGCGTGGGAAGCCGTCGGGAGCGATGGTCGTATAGGTTACGTTTAGCCAGTACTGTTTGTCACATCAGCCAAGCCACACCTATACCCAGAACCAGCGGGGTAAGGAAAAGGGGAGGTACTTCACGGAGCACACCCTTGGGCCACTTCTGCTCGTAGTCCGTATAGATCCCAAAATTTTCATCGCCGCCTACGATCCAGCATTGGCGGTTGCAAGGGGTGTTGCAGAAGCGGTCTTTTTGACTATAGGGGAGTGAGAGTGCGGGGGCGTGGGTTGCGTGAAGGGTGGGGATGGAGGGGATGTTGGAGAGGGGAATTTGTTGGGTATAGCGTGTGCAGATGCTGCCAAGGTCGACGGTCGTGCAGACCCAGGTTGTTAGGAAGCGGAAGAAACCCATACTGCTTTTTGGTGATTAGGGGGAAGTGGGAGGACGCTGCTTTATGTGATGAAGGGTGGGAGGGTGGAAGGTGCACGCTCTACAAAAAGCAAGCAATCCCTGCTTCTTCTACGGCAGCTGCAAGGATTATGAGCGTTGGTTCAGCCCTACGCAACCTGCACCGGGGATACAAATTAACCAATAATATACATAGCGTCACTCACCACACAGCCAGTGTTTGCAGCTCGATTACACCGTGCGGTCATGCCACCCCAAAATCTCAACTTTCTCGACGCGCGTCTTGGAGCTTGGTTAGCAGTAGCTTGGTCAGCAGTAGCTCTGCAGAGTACATCTAGTAAATAACAGAATGACACCCATTCACTAATTCAACACTACTGCACACTACTGCCTGCCAATATCCGAGATGCACGACGAGAAAGTTGCAATTTTGGGGTGGTAGGACCACACAACACGTTTGTGCCTGCTATCCATTTAAGATTCCAGGTACGGCTTCTGAAAAGTTTTTTCAATTATACCAAATCCTATCTCGATGAACCGGTACTGCAGACCGGAAACAGAGGGTCATATCAAAGCATCCAAGCATCCAAGCTTCAAAAAGAAAATTTGTATACCTTCTCCCCCTCCTTAAACCCCACTGTCATCCTGCTCTACTAACACCTTGGCGCGGAAATCCTTCCATTTCTGACAGGTATCATGCAACTGCTTTTCTCTCACAATTGTCCGCTTGATCTCGCTCTGCCTCTCTATCACTTGTAGTGCTAACCCACTTGATGCATGCCACGCTGTCCGCACAGTTAGCTGGTGAAAAGTGGTACGGGAAAAGCGGGAATAATAAAGGAAAGGGAGGATGGGATGAGTACCGATGTGGCAGTGTAGTAACCACACTCCCGCTGTTGCACAGATTCCGTTAGTACGAACTGGCCACCCAAATAGGCCCCCAGGAAACTTACGGTTATCAGTCCTAAACGCGATGACAAGGTACCCGTTCTTATTGAGTCTTGCGGGGCGTTAGCGGGGTCTCTCAGGGAGGCGGGGGGGAGTACAAAGCCACATCTCGCCTCGCCGGGTTCGACAGTGAAAGTTTTGGCTTTGGATCAAGCGTGTCCCAGTTCTCGGAGCCTTGCGCGAGGATCGCAAAGTCGTGGCCGTGTAGCTGTCGGCAGTCAGCGGATGTGGGGATGGAGATTGGGGGGAATACATGAATCGGATGAGCGGTGGGAATCCAGCGGCGGCGGGGGTGCGTTATATGCGAGAAGTTACCTATGCATATCAGCCGACACGAGTACGACCGCCAGAGCTGGAGAATAACAAGGCCTCGGGGGCGGGGGAACACAAACCCAGAATGAGAAAATAAACCCACTGCACCGCCACTATCCCCGTATTCTCGACCACAACATCATACTCTTCGTTCCAGGTGCGGTTATCGAGGTTGATCATCGCCGGATTCGCCCAATCTAGCCACATCGGCACGTTCCCAATCTCCCAACGCCGAAACCCGTGCGGGCGGTCATCCGGGTCTGTCAGTGCCACTGTAAAATTCTCCTGGTCCCAGGGATTGCCGATGTCCCACCGCAACACGGGTTTGAGAAGTTGGGCGTCGACGTCTGCGCAGGGTGGACGCTCCAAGTAAAAGGTGTTGTTGAACGGCTTGGATACGGGGTCCGAGATGGAGTAGGCGTTGTAGCGGAGGATGCCGTAGGTCGGCCAGATGCTAGTGGCAAGATCCCCGCAGCCGTCGAGCGGGATGGTGCGGATCCAGAAATTGGAGTCTTCGGGGGCGCGGGGAAATGGGTATGTGGAGTTGGGCAGGGCGTGGACAATGATGGTGTAACGCTGGCCTGGGGTTGTTAGTCGCAGGTTTACCGGCGACCCCGGTATAGGGAGAGGGACGAACCGATGCCAACCGTGATAAATGTCACATTAAACTGCTTGACTGGCACGAAATCCGCCTCCACAACCTGCAGGATGTGATTATCAATCGCGAAGCGGAACTGCATATCTGCCGACGTGTTCACAATGCGTAGGAGATACTTCTTCCCCTTTTGGAAAACGGTTTCGTAGCGGGAGCCGGGGTGGCCAGTGCAGTTGGTGCTGGGGTCTTTGTCGGTCGCGTAGCAGGGATAGATTCCTATTCCGAATCAGATTGAGGAGGAAGAAGGAAGTAGTGGAGCAACCGTGGCCGTTGATCACGGTTGAGTTCGCGGCGGTCTTCATGACCGGTTCGGCACGAAGTTCACCGCGCTGGCAAACACGTCAGTGGACGGCCATCTACGTAATATGGAACACTTACTGAAAACACAACAAATGCATTCAAGTGGATCCAGTCGCTCAGCATCACCACTCCGACATCGATATCCCAGTTTGCGCTCGTCGGTCCGTGGATCACAAGCGGCCCTATCTCCCGTCAATCTTGCGCCATCACCTCCGCTTTCTCCACTCACCGTATAATCCATCCGGATACTGTAACGAATAATGACTACCCATTCCCCTGTTAGCCTTCTCCCACTTCCTCCCCTCCCTCTCAGCCTGTCGCACCCTCGAGGACGGGACCTACCTGTGATACCAAGTATGCCCATACTGCTGCACCAAAAACTCATACGTATAACTCTCTCCGGGGGCAATGGGACACTGCGTGATCCCATTCACCCCATCGGCTTCACTACTCCTCCACTGTCTTAGGCCATGCCAATGTATTGTCGTTCCGTTCGCCGCCGTGTCTGATAGGCAAGGGGAGAACTTTGGGTCCAGGTAGTTGGTCACATGGATTTCTGAGCCTAGTTAGCAATTGAAACTCGAGGACAGGGACAGGGGGGTTATTACTTAGCCGATCCCCCCAATTCGCTTCAATCAGTGGGCCGGGGTACGTTCCATTAATCACCTGTCCGATCGTTTCAACCCCATCGGGGGCAATGGTGGTGTACGTAATGTTCAGCCAATACTGCTCGCATCAGCCACACTCACTTCCATACCCACAGCAGGAAAAGAAAAGGGCAGGCACTTCGCGCAGAAGACCCCTAGGCCAATGCTCCTCGTAATCCGTGTCAATAGTGTAGTAGTCCCACACAAAGGGCCCATTGATCCAGCAGTCGCGGGAGGTGGGGGTGTTGCAGAAGAAATGTTGCTGGAGGGGTGGGAGTGGGAGGGCGGGAGCGTGGGTTGCAGGAAGCTTTGGGATGGCGGGGGTGGATGGGATGTTGGGGACGGGAAGTTGCTGGGTGTAGCGGGTGCAAATATTACCGAGGTCGACAGTGTAGCAGACCCAGGTAGTGAGGGCTTGGAGGAAACCCATGGTGCTTTGGAGGGCAGAAAGGAGGGAGGGAGGAGCAAGAGACTTATAGCGGAAGAGACGGAAGACGCTGCCGCTTTGTGAGAACTGATGAAGCAGGTTTTATGTTATGGTAAACAGCACCCCATTGAGGTAATGGTTTGAATGCGAAAGGTGCACCGCATTGTGAGGATGATGTAATAGGATATATGTTATGATAAATAGCACCTCATTGGAGTAGGGCGGAAGGTGAGCTGCCTTGTGAGAACTGATGTAGCGAGTTCAGCTGGAGCTGAAGAGCTGGGTTGTCGCTAGGGCTGAAGTGCATGAGATATGGTTGGGGACGCCTAGAGTCGGGGTATTGTGGACATTTGGTTTGGCGCCCAAATATTACCTAAAATGGTAATAATTAACCCCAAAAATAAGGTTAACTCAGCCATCAGGTGCCAAGATATTAGTTTTGAACTGCCAAGAAGCCACAATGGGACTTTAGCATTCCCATTTTAGGTAATAAAGTGCTATTATTGGCACTTTATTACCATATAAGGTAATTAATAGGGCAGACATTTGGTCTGGCTGCCACACAAAACCCGACTTTTCAAAATCCAATAGCTCCACCATCAATGCCTGGAAAAATAAAAGCTCTCTATAGAGTTGTAGAGAAGACAGCAATGAAGTGATCTATAGAGAAAAAAATTAAAAAAACTTTTTTGTGGTGGAGTTATTAGAGGTAGAAAATGAAGCTTAAAACACTCCGGATATAGGCGTCCCCAACCATAGGATAAGCAGAGAGTTGTGTGGTAACAGAATACAGCGGCGAATGGGACTTTTAGGCAACGCACTACGGGGATAGAGAGTGGGGGTGACAAGTTAGGCGAGTTATTATTGGTGGGCTCGGGTAGGGCTGGACTGGGATGCGCTAGTCTTAGGATGGAATTAGTCTGATCTAATCTTATCTTATCTCCGCTCTATATCAAAACGATTGAGCTCCACAATTGCAAACGTGAGCCAATTCACTGACTCGAGACAATCAGGCTTTTAATTCGGGCCGACTTCTCTCACTCGGTAGAATATTTTTCCGAGGACTGGACATTGCCGTCGGCCATACTATAGACCTTTCGAATTCAATACCATGCATTACTGACCACCGCACATTCCTGCTTCATATTTCCTAACTTACAAGTTTAAGGTTTCACGACCGGTTGTCAAATTAAAAACCTCGCGGCCGGCTGAACAGCACCACTGTATCTACCGGTTTAGCATTTATCGTTGATTTTTTCTATGATTCCTGTGTTTCTACTCATCAATCTCGTCTGTCTTATCCTGTATTATCGTGGCAATTGGGAGATATCCGCTACTGTCCGGTTCGAGTAAAGACAGTTGATTGTATTCAGCAAGCGTCCCCGCTTGGTCCCATGTATTACCAAGATATTTGCGATCAAAGTATGGTAGGTCATCGAAAGCCATACTGTCTTGAAAAATCTGTCCGTGGTGTTTTACTTCTCATTTCTTCCCGGGACACATCACACACAATATTTCCAAGACTAAATCTTAAATCAAACTAGGTAACTAACATCCTGAACTAGAGGTGCATAAAATGTTAAATGAGATCAACCAGCAGGGAGGTGTTTGATTTCACGTGGTATTGTGAAACACAACAACTGAATAAGCCCCAAGTACCAGCCCACATGTGAGGGACTTCGGGGATGACATGGCACATCTTAAGACTTGTGATGAGCATGACTGAAGATAGTTATAGAGGTTCGGGTTTGGAAGTGATAATGTCTGTGGCTTCGAAATACTTTCCTCTTCGTGGCCGCCAAAGCAGCCAACGCCCATTCGCCCATCTGCTCGCCCGCCAGACAAAGTCGGACTTCAATGGCGAGTGGCAATAGTCTACATACACGGTTCTCCCATATCGCAACAAGGGCTGTTACTGCACTGTCGGGGAGGAGGTCGCCTATACACTGAGCCACCGAGTAGACTCATACACGTAGACTCATACACGATTACTCACTCGCCACTCGCTAATCGTCACTGTAAGTGCCAGTCTATGATCTCCGCGGGATCTCCAGACTCTTCATGTATATAAAGGTATAGACTCTCCCTTAATTTGTTCAAGAGACTTCGACTGCACCATAGAATGCAAGGGCTGTTACTGTAGGGTCTAGAAGGAGGTCGCCGATACACTGGAAGTCGGCGAATTGACTCACAAGCTGTCGACTCGTAGTCGTAGACTCATACACGAGTTTTCACTCGCCACCAGCTCCGCCACTGGTGTTACTATAGTACTTAGGGGAGAACTGTGTGTTGATTCTATGATACAGTGAAGAGAAAGAGAGAAGGAGAAAAGGAGAAAGACTCGATTTATATACAGAGAATTATGAGAGAAAACTTTGATGCTTCGCCACTCTTGAGTCACTCGCCACTCTGAGTCACTTGCCACCACTAGATATGTTACAACTGGTATTTCCAATCTTGAGCTTCCGTAGAGTTTCGTAGAGTTCCAGGCTCTCATATATATAAAGACAGGGCTTCTCCCTTAGATAGCTTAATAGACTTCTTCCGCTTTACATTCGCAACGGTGGCTGTCGAAATAGTGATGCTAGAGAAGCTTGATTGTATTCTATCTAAAAGGGCCACAAGACCAATATATATGAAAGTGCAAGTACGGCTGAATGCCATCAGCCCGTATCAGAGTCAACAGTCATCTCCGCCCATGCGAGACATCACCGTCTCCGGACATACGAGACATCACCGTCTCCGGCCATGCAAGACATCTCCGTCTTCGGCCATACAAGACATCTCCGTCTCCGGCCATACAAGACATCATCATCTCCGGCCGTACAAGACACCGTCTCTGGCCATACAAGGCACATCTCTGGCTGACACCTGTGTATGCAATACTCCCCCTCTTGCTATACACCGTAGAGCAAGAAACAAATGAAAAAGATGAAACAAAGCGATTCCCATAGTAGCCTCCTTAAAACCCTGCGAAAGTGAGCAGGGAAAGAGTACTACTGTAGCCTGAGGATGGCCATCCATAAAGAAACAAACAAAGAAATCCACGTGCCCAAGAGAAAAGTGAAACAACCTTAAACCCAACCCTAAATCAACCTCTATTACCATAACCCCATGGCCTTTGTGAATTTCTAGCGCATTTCCTTCGTCAAGACCTTGGATAGTATATCTGCCACATTCTGGTTCGTATGTGCGTAGGGGTTGTTAACTATCTTGTGGGAATGGAGATCTTGACTATCATGATAGAAAACCTTGATATGCTTGGTGGGCACTGTTATGATTCCAGCAGTGGTATGACTAACTGTGCCCTGACTGTCGCAATTGATTGGGAGCAGTGATGCATCTTTACCGTGTATGTTTGAGTCGAGGTGGAATAGCTATTTCATATCATGGATGTGCTCAGAGCAGCCGATGTGTCCCACTTCGAGAGTTGACACACCAATGAGATGTTGCTTTCGTCACTGTCATGTGACAGCTTCTTCACAGAGTACATAGACCAGACCACCTTGAGATTTGTGGTTGGCACTGTTATTGGCCCAATGCAAGTCTGATTAGCCAGTGAGATGATGATTGCTGTCAATGCTGCTGCTGCTGCTAAATTGTAGTGAGAAGTCAGCAGTGGATTTGAGTTACTAGCAAACACTGTTGGTTGTGATGAGATGGCTGGAAAATGAACAGGAATTGTATCAGCAAAGTGAAGTGACTGTGACTGGGATATCTGGCTGAGTTGCAAGTGCCGCATATATCAGTACGCTGATAACTGGCTGGTAGCCCTATATATCATATAGTTCTTTGTTCCCCCAAACATTGGCCAGATCCAGCGTCACATTGGGAACCATTGGAGTTGATAGAACATAAGCATTGTGGATAATAAATTGCTTGAGAATCATGGGAATTAAGGCCTTCTGGCCAAGTCTGGTGCCAGTGACAGTGCAATTCTCATTATCATGGGTTCGAGTGGTGAGGAATTGCTGTATGGGGCCACGATTGGTGATTTTGGATTTTTCGGAATGTCTGACTGTAACTTCAATTGCAGGTTTCATAGCAGCTTGCAGGTACAATATTGTGAGGTTGTTGCAATAACAGAGTATGCAAATAGTATCACTGCAGAGGTTGAGGTTGGGGTTGGCCAGGGACCATGTGAACGTGTGAGAGAGTAATCAGGTGATAATATCATTGTTGCAAGGTCCTGGTGCTTGAGTGAGGCTGTAAGCTGCTTTCTGTCATGGAACAATGATCACCATTTAATTGTCAGCTTCCAGGGGAGATTAGGGCAGGGTCTCATAGACATCGTTGTCATTAACCTCCAGAGTGAGAAAAGCAGTAATCACATCCAAATGATCATTGTTCCAACCAGGTTGTCTGAAGTGGCTGACGAGGTACCAAGAAGGGGTGAGGCTACTGACAGGGGTACCAGCTGCTCTGAAATGTTTTTATTGATAGCTGTTGATTACTAAGCATGTTTTCAATCAGATAGTGCCATCAGGATTGACTTTCATCTTGTCGACCCATTAGTATCCTATTGGCTTGATTTGCAATTGGCTTGGATTCAAGTGGTTATTCATTGGGAATGGGTTATTGAGTAGGATTGATGTGCATTTTGCTTGCATCACTCGTTTCCAATTGTTTTGTAATCGCTTAGCAATTGTCTTTTGATATCTGAACAAATTTGTGTTGAAGCTAATTGAAGTGAGAGCCTGTGGCATGATGATAGGTGCATTTGTGCAGATCAAATGATGATTTCTTGTTATACAATTTGTTTGTGCTGGTGGTTCGCTTGATTGCTTTGTTATGGCTATGATTATGTAATGGCAAGGATGGGTACTAGAGGTTAGAGTTGCAATGGAGAGTAGGTCATGCAGCCAGGTATGTACAATCTTATCTTGACTACTTGTGAGGATCTAGATCCTCACCAACAATGTTACCTATACATCCAAACCTAACATCACTTGAGGCCACATGTGCAATGGCATCTCTTATCTTACCACCCTGATTCCTATGGAGCCAACAGCAAGCATATGTGCTCTTACTCATATGGTGGTCTTTAACATTTGGGCTGTGGAGATGTCAATTGTGGAGGACAGTATCCATAGATACTGCTGGGGCATCCTCGGTGTCAGGAAGACATGATATTTCACCTGTACATGCAGAGCAACTGTGATGGTTGGCAGTGTCGGGCATATTGAGGTGTATATGATTGTCAGTACAGTGATAATAACCACTTCCATGGGCTTCACCTGTTTTACTAATTGTTGAATTGTCAAGGAGGAGTTCATCTCCACTGGGTTATATATCCTTGCCATATTACATCTCTTCTGGTAACTGAATGATGTCTGTTTGGTCCCCATCAAGGCATGAAGCATGGGCATTACACTGTTCATCCAAGATGATATCGGACTGTGATTACACAGTTTGATGGCAGAGGCCAATACCTTCCAAAGTATAGTCGAATAGTTCACATAACCAACTATCTTGCATGTCATGGATTCTGTGCTGGAATGTCCATCGCGTTGCAGCTTCGGTATAAGTTTACTGGCATAACAGCTGAATTGGCAAAAGTGGTGGAGAGATGCTTTGGACGAGATTTTGTAGCCATCATTATGGTAAGTCAGATAGCCAAATGCATGCAGTGATTCCTTTGGAATTGAATGTGGTGCTTGATACCCTGTGTGAGTGTGGTTTATTGTTCTGTATTTGCTTGGAGTTTGCTGGTGGAGGTAGACTGCAGTATTGACTGCTTTTCCCCAAAACTCAAGTAGAGCCTGGGAGTGATTTATCATGAATCGTGCCTTCTTGTAAATGGTCCAGGTCATGCGTTCAGCAACACCAATACTATGGTCAATGCAGGGAGATCTTGGTTGGCATATTGTGTCACCAGATGGGAGCCCCAGCGAGAAGGTTGTGTTATTGGATTCTCTAGGGCCGAATCGCACCGAAATGTTATTACGTTATATTACTTGGAATTAAGTCCGCCTGGCAACGATTTGTAGGATGAGGCTCATTTCTTTGACTTGTGATCTGAGAGGACCGAAATAGAGTCGTGGTGTCTGTAATCAACGATGCATAGGATATAATTGCAATAGCCAATAGAGATAGGCATGGAGAATGATCAACAATCATGTGGGTGTACAAGTTCAATTTGCTGTGCAGTGCACATGTTCTGGACTCTGATGATCTTCTGCTTGTGTGTAGCCTGGATGCATGCATGGCACATTGTGTCATCTTTGGGATATCCATCAATCTGAGATTGTGCTGCAGCATGATTATTGCGGGCTGGAAAGCGATGCCACAGGCACGATTCTGCGATTGCTAGAGCATTCCAATCAGTCGTTGCACATATCGTAGTTGGATGACATTGAGGTATGCTGCTGGCTGCACTGTGAGCGGTGGTATGGAGTGATCTCGGGGTTGTAGGCTCAGTGGAGTGTGTGATTGATTGTACCATGATATGTGTACTCAATTATCCACTTTCTCGTATCCAGTTAAAGTGGAAGTTGTGGACACATGTGGTTCCCCCAATGTGCATGCAGTTGTGGGTGGGATTATATAGTGATTATTGCTCAGACTCCCTGTGATGGTGATTGATGAAGATGATATGGAGCACATACCACATGCAAATGTAGATGTGTATCCAGCTGTGACTAATTGATTGATGGACAGAAGGGAGATCCAGAACTTAGGTGTGTTGAGAGTGTTGACTAAATACTCCTGTGAAATGTTAACGAGTTCACAGTGACTTACTGGAACTTAGTTTACATCTCAACACTCAATGACTATGTGCTGACACAGTTCCTATAGTGACATCAATCTGGTTTGGTTATTGCTCATATGGTGAGAGTCTTGGGAATTGATGCCCCATACAGCTGGTGTGGAGGTGGCAGTGATTGCATTAGCATTGTTGGTAAGGCAGATCAGGTCACAAACTCCAGCTGTGGCAATAAATACAGTGTGGTTATAGACTATATGTAGTTGATGCTGTGCACATTTGAAGTGGATGAAGTAAGCATTCGAGATACCTGGGTGACTACAGTGGTAGTAGATTTGCTAGTTATTCCAGGAGGTGATTTTGTTATGATTATTTGTATTGCATTCAGCGGGAGATGTCTTTCAGCACACTCGAGTGGTATGAATGTCCATTGGGCAGTATCTGCATTTGTGCTTGGGTCATCATTGTCCTAGTCAGCCACCTTGTTTACCTACTTAGCTGCCATTTCATCTGCTACTATCACCGCACTGATGTCCTCCCCAGGAGTGTTGAGCTGTTCCAGCGAATTCATCTCTAGTGTCATTGGTTAGGATCATTCGATGGGGACATAATCAGGTCTTATCTATACACTGCTAGGCTGTGGCCGGTGGGGATCCAGCATTGAAGAATCTGGATTCTTGTGCGATATAACCTACGTAGGGATGAGAAGAAATGCAACTCCACGGTGCCAAAGGTAGTAAGTTGCATGGACCTGATCAGCTTTCTGCGAAAGGCCACAAGTTTGAAACAATTTTTGGTAGCTATTTAGTCAGGCAATGGTTTATAGGAACCGAACTTCCTCAGGAGTTGGGTGTGGCTGGGTTAGGATTACATATTGCCTTGTTGGTCACTGAGTAGTGTTGGGATTGGGTCTGGGTGACCCATTAGCGGTCCAGGTTTGGACGTGAAAAACGGTTCGGTTCATTTCCAGACCAGTCTAAGAACCCAATCTGCTTCATTTTGACATGGTTGTTACCCGGACTTGACATAAACCCGCCATTGTATGGCTGGGTTGAATCTGGACTGCAGTGTTATTTTACTGTTCCTGCAACTATCCTTCCAATCAAGGATCTGACTTCTGATCGTATTGTGACATGTTGAATACGTAAATTGTGCGGTTGTAGCCGCTCTTGAACCTCCAGCATCCATATTTGCGATCGGACCAATATTCATTCAATCGCTGTGGAATGATGCCAAAATTCAGGCGAAAATTGCGGGTTTTCGATTGCGACTCAATGAATATTGGTTGGATCGCACATCTGAAAGCAGGAGGAGCAGGAGTGGCTAAAATTGCACAATCTACTTATCGATCATGTCACGATACCATCCGAACTCCAAAACTTAATTGGAGGCCAAGTTGTGAGCTTGAAATGCCGGGTTTTTGGGGGTAAAACTGGCCCATTTGCAAAAGTCCGGGTTTTTGTGTGGTACAATCCGCTGCAAAGGTTCGGTTCTGGTTCAAACCTTGACCCCGAACAGTTCTAGCAGGTTGGAACCGTAGCTATCACTATCCCTGTGTGAGTTACCCAATTCAATGGGATCAATGATATCATCTATAAATGGTTAGAGTTCATCATGGCACCAGAGGCATATCTGTCACTACTCGTGTTATGAGTGATAGATTGAAGGGTACTTACGAATAGTATCAGACTGATGGAAGGAATTAGTGTTACGGAAAGGTGGAGACATGGATAGACGCGGAGATAGCGTGAGAATATAGTAATATAGTTGCGGTATAATTTGTTATGGTAAGGTAGTGGTTTGAGGCATTGCGACGTCAGATGTTTTGGCGTGGTTGTATTGTTAATTGTTGTGCTGGTTGTGTGTAAGATCATGGTTGGATATTCAGATGATATATCGGAGCATGAGGAATGATTCGAGGGTGACTGATGAAGTGTATATACCGAGAGGTTGTTTGATGTTGGAGGATTTCCTTTTCTTCTCTCTTTACTTGTTCTCTTGAATAGCAAGCAAGTACAACTTTGAACAGCTCTGATCCTTGTCTTGTCTTGATTCATTCGATACGAACTTCGAAGCGCCATGTCCTGAATCCGATAATATATGCTTGTGACCAATAACACCTATGTCCGACCCCACCCACTATACTAGAACGAGTCTCTTACAAATGAACCTGATATTAAATGTAGTGTCAAAACTGTTCGACTCCCTATTTTGATCTTGCTTGGTATTAGTGTAAAGTCGCAGACAGTTATATCTCGATTAGCTACCTGTGTAGGTAGGACGTAGCGGATTCGCATGTGCTTGCACCCATTGAACGGCAGTAAGTACTGTAACGAACATTACTGAGTGACCTGCTGGGTATACCTCGGACCGAACCATCGATGGATTCATGTTGGCGATGATTGGGTTGATGAGGTTCCAGGACATACCGGATTTGATATCCCTCAGTACCCACACCGATCCCCTTATTCGAATGCTAGAGTACGATAGTAACTGTACCTCCCAAACGAATAGTTTTGATCTTGCCGGAAGTCATTTTTCCCCTGCCAAACCTGAACCATTGAACGCCTTTGAAAGCAAAGAAGGATTGTTTCATACCGAAGTAGATGACCTCATCCTGCCTGCTTACTTTTGGATACAATTAGACGTTCCCTCCCCTTGGAACATTTATTGGATTGAAGCCCCATATGGAGGAGGCTTGGAATTGGACGACGAAATGTTTGGACGCAACTGGATCAAGTATTGGGGAGCCCACGCTTGGTTCGATTGCGACCCAGAATTACCATGTGAGTGTGAAGGACATAACTGTTTAGGAACGCATTCAACGGAAGGATGCCGACCGTCAGCAGCAACAACGGCAAATTCTGCGCCGGTGCCGTTCATTGTTATTCAAAATCTAACACCAACCCCCTTTGAAATTGACGCATATAATTGGCACTGGTAGATGTGCTTGATGCGTTGTGATGTCAGGATCAGAACAGCACAATCGGTTGGCTCTGGTGTCCACGGATGACCAGGCCATCATAGAAGGAATTCTGAACAGGAAGCTACTGGAGATTGACTTTGGGGAGAGACAGACATTGCTAGAAGCAGCACAGCGGATGCTAAGGAGAGTAGCGCAGTATACCGAACCCGCGACCATGGTACAGAGGGTGTGCGATCACCCGGGACAGAACATCAAATTTCAGAACCAGACCACGCACCTGTACTCACAACAGTTCCTGCCTCCGGAGTGTGATCACTCGATGTTCGAACAACAGTTGGAGATACTGAGGTAGGAGCTGGAAGAAGGCAGGAGGACCCCGAGAATGGGGGGAATAGATGAGGACCTACAACAGGAATTGGACAATATGACACGGGCTGCCAGACAATCGGGAGAAGAAGTCCATGCTTCAAGGACCCAGTTAGTGAATGCCCTGTCCTTAGCGGCCTGGGCAGCCGTAACTCCCAACCAGCAACTAGAGGACCGAGGACAGAAATATCCTGACTCCCCGGACTTTTCAGGGTCAGATAGAACTGAGTTGAGAGGCTGGATTGCTCAACTCCGGATGTTCATACGACACACGCCCACCAGCTTTCCCAAGGAACAGTTGAAGATGCTGTGAGCATTCAATGGCCTGAGGGGTATCGCCTTAGGCCAGATTTTGCCACACGTCCGAGAGGACGGAATGATAGGGCTGGAAAACCAACCAGGTTTTATATAACTCGCGGAAGCAGCTTTTGGGGATCCCGACCAAATAGCCATCTCCAACGGACACTGTGGGAGATCAACCAAATGAACCCCAAATTGTCTCCGTACTATGCTGAGTTCCAAGTTGTTGCAACAAATTTGGATTGCAACCCCTCGGCAATGCGAAACACGTTGCGGATGGGACTGTCCGAAGAAACGACAGACTCCTGTACGTATAGGCATATGCCGGAGGAACTTCCTGTGGTTGGGATCGTTTGTCACAGGCTGGATATTCTGATCCGACAACAACAAGCGGACAAGGTCGCACAGAATAAGGGCGGAGGGATAGGTTCAGCCACTTCCCCCACACCTCTGGCCCATCGAAAGATTAACACAGGAGCCCACCCTGGATTGGTCGCTGGATATTCCGGACCAGCACATATGGATCTCAGCCAAGGCAGAAGGAGGATCTCCGCAGAAGAAAGGGCTAAGAGATTTACAGATGGGAGGTGTTTGTCCAAAGGTGGGTTCAACCACAGGGTGGCAGAGTGCGCAGCAAGGGAAAGGGTTTAGACATTTAGGGCGGCTGGAGCAGAAGTCAATGAAATAGGAACTGGGACAGGCTCTGAGGAATTGCAAAAAGCGCAGGTCAATTGAAGATGGATGGCTCTTCAGTTGATGGTATGAGTTTTGTTTCAGATGTTTTGAAAAGTTTTGGAATTTTGTGTTTATCAGTTAGCAAAGTGGAGGTATTGAAGGGATCAATGGAAGGGAAACATATAGTTATAACCTGCACATTGACCATGAATAATCAAGAGATACCCACATATGCCCTGATCGAGTGTGGAGCTACAGGGATTGCATTTATGGATCAAGACTATGCTCGCCATCATCAAATACCACTCCAACAGTTAAAGAAGAAACGACAAGTTGAAGTTATCGACGGAAGACCCTTAGAATCTGGGGATATCACGCATATTACTAAAATATGAATGGAGATCTATAATTAGAAGGAACAGATACCTGAGTTCGTTACGAAGTTGGGACATTATCCAATTGTCCTCAGATTCCGCTGGTTACGATTACTTGATGTTGTTTTACGGTTTGCATCTTATACTGTTACATTTGGATCACAATACTGCACGACACACTGTCATGATGCACCTGTTACGGTACAAGGAGGTATAGAGGAACCTCCTGAGCAAGTTATCCCTCCAGGGTTGATGTTAGGGGTTCTCTCCTGATAGCGGTAATGATACATGTTTGACTGAAGCAAGTACACATGACTACCATACGGAATTGGATACCATTAGTCATGAAGCAAAACACCTTCTTGCGTATCAGCTCGTGTCATCAGTCAGATGGCCTTTAGCGGGGTTACATCTGAACCGCATGTAATGATTTGATAAGAGCAGACTTATCAAGCGGATTCGCAAGATGACGCAATTATGTCGCCATAGCCGGGATGTGAAGAACCATCAGCGGTGCGCATAATTATTAATTACACCTACTAAACCTTTGATAGCGGGACAACACATCATGACGACGGAAGGTCAGGTGTGCAGCACGCGTTATGCAATATGCGAGTACGAGGGATCGTAGCACCTTATCTCCAAGAGATAGGGGTAATGCGCGCACTCCCCGGATGACAGAAGTCTGCATCCTAAGCATGCAGTGCGTG
>Ga0307512_10001351_pt1 | contig 34857 bp, 33 predicted proteins | sample 14_EM_MG_FD_200267 | JGI IMG/M metagenome (GOLD analysis project Ga0307512, IMG submission 200267) | Populus trichocarpa ectomycorrhiza microbial communities from riparian zone in the Pacific Northwest, United States - 14_EM | ecosystem: Host-associated > Plants > Roots > Unclassified | place... | reverse complement strand
CAACTCAGCACAACAGAACTTGTCACACTGCCACAAGAATTCATAAATAGAAGCTTCTACTAGTTATCTTTCAATTCATAATATTCTATGGGGGGGTTTAAGTGGGGGGCTGTGTTGTTATAAGCGACAAGGCACAGCGCAGGCGAAAGTTGGCCCTTTCGTGGGCCCGCTACCAGCGAAGGGATAGCACTTTAGCAATTGATTAACTTATAATTAGTGCTTCGGATGGGTATATTCATTAGCCGTCGAATCGTTACCTGTACTTTGAGAGAGGCTCCCAGGACTCCATAGTACTGTACCAAGTAGAAAGGTTCGTATCTCTTGCGTCACAAAGGAGTGTCCAGTAAGCAGAAACACCCATTGTGTCATGCATCACAGCGACTCTGTTCGTAGTTGCTAGGGTACGTTGAATGGTTGTCACAAAGGCGTCAGCAGTCTGAGGTTGAAGAGTTGTGGCTGATGGCTGTATTATCAAGTATGGATGAGCGCCTGTTCGTAGGTCTTAATATTTGTGTGAATCTTTCACTGCGCAGGAAATCTCTGCCCTATTTTCTGCGCTTTGAAATTAGCGTCCGACAATGGTTCCTCAAGTATCCCAAATCGTACTCACCCAGTTCCGTTCGTTACAATCATATATTTCATGCCACGCTACCTCCAATTGACAATGAAAAATGTCACAGAGGGGCGGATCTAAAGCAAAAAGCGTCACGGCCAGCAGCCCGTCCAAACAATTACGCTTGGTAAAGTATCCTAGAGAGTCATAAATAATAATCACTGGAGTAGATATATCGATGTTTGCTTGCATCATGTTCTAGTCACTTCTCGCAGGATGTTGCTTCGAATAGTGACCAGTCAATTCGCGAAGTAACTGGGCTCCGCAAATTGACCGGTCTCTTCACCGAGTGCACAATATCTGTGAGCTGACCGGCCACTGCACGGAGCGGGGAACTATACTACCATTCGCTGCAAGTGCTTCAAGTCGCCAATAATTTGCACACTTGCTCGCAATGGACATGATAGTGTATCACTATCTTTATTCCAGAGGAATCAATCAGGTCAACGTTTCATAAATATATGGCTCGGGAAAAGCAGTTCAATTAACCAGCCAAATATCACAGAGCGGGTCCCAATCAGTCACACATGTATCAACTATACAGATTGATTTAACAGTGAACAAATTGCGGCAAGCCAAATGCATATACAATTTTTCACTTCACTTCCTCCAGACGAACGAAAAAACTGCCTCAACCAGATTTTGCCACCAGCCTTCCTTCTTCGCCTGATTATTCTGAGTTGATAGGTTTGCACTAGGCGGGGTTACCACTGTCGGAGATTCAACATGATGAACCACATGTATCGTGGAAGACGAAGTCGCGTCATTACCCATCTGGACCGGAGTAGGAGGCAAACCGCTGGCCTTGAGCAAAATCATCCCAGCTTTGGTGTTCAAGAGGCCAGTCTTGGCTCTTAACTCATGCTGAATTTCTGGTGTAATTCTCTCAGAAGTTCGGTAGTAGGCCATCATCTCGACCAGCTCTCTGTGCGCTTTCAAGCGTTGATCTTTTAGGTTTCTGACTTTCTCTGGGTCACTCAGTGGCCTTTTCGACTCGATTACTCCTTGTCGGTGCTCAAACACTCGGGCATGTCCTTCAATCATCTCTCTCCAAGGGTCCTCCATGAGTTCCGTCTGGGTATCTTCGGTTCGCTCGAGTGCGTCCGGGATAAGTATTCCCCACATAGTCGTGACGATGGTTACGTTTTGGAAGAATTCCTTCCCGCAGAGTGCCTGGAAAAAAGCAAGATTCGTTTTGGCTGAGGCGGAGAACCGGGGAGATGTGATGTCGTGAACATAGAGGACACCTGTGAGGTCGCAGTATTGTGACATGGCACGAAACCAATTGAGGATTTCCAGGAACACGTTGACATCGGTACGTCCTTCGTCTGAGTCGTTAAACCCGGGCGTATCCACAAACACATAGCACTGGCCTTCAATATTAGCCGGAAACATACCGAACGAGGTAGTACCTAGTGGAGATTGGTAAGTACTAGAGGAATATTAAGCCACCAGACGGGGAAGATACCGGCACTGATCCCATGCCCTACATAAACATCCATCCCTGTAAGACTTTTGATCACGGAAGACTTGCCAGCGCCAGTTAGCCCTATCAGGGCAATAAACTTAATGGAACACCTGTTTGCTAATCAATAGCAGCTCCGGATAAACAACTAGCATATACGGCACGTACCCCTTCGAAATTTGCCGTATAACCTCTGCCATAGTCAAACTATCACGGACCTTCTCCGAAAAATCCGCCGCCGCATCCCGAAATCTATTCACGATGTCCTCGCCCTGTTTCCAAAAGTTGTCACCGGTACTTAAGTTCGCTAGGACAGATTCGTTCGCAATGGAGTCCGGCGCAGGGATGGAGTCGCGAGGAATTTTTTCCGGTTCGCTGTCTGACTCTGATTCTGGCGGTGTTGCGGACATTGGTTCTTTCGGAAACTTGGCCATGCGGTCTGCTGTTGCAATATAGATAACAGAGTTGGTTTTGGGTTGTTGGGGGAAAGGTGTCTGTATTTATTATTTCCGATAACTGCGCTGTCAAGTGGTTGTTAAAGCGGGCCAGGTTGTGTGTTTGCATTCCTGTTGTGCACGTTGCGTTGTTGCCTGGGCGCTTAAATTCGAGTCATAATAACCGCACAGAATCATTGGTTCCTGAACGGAGTACATTCCACGGCAACATGTACTAGTACAATTTGGAACAAACTTTCTGTATACCCTGTCCACAGGGATGGTCAGTTTCTCGTGCCTATATACCCGCACCAATTTTGAGAAAGCGTTTTCTCGTACTTACCTAGACTTAGGTGGCTGGCGTAGCGCGCCTGTTGAGCCTGAAATCCTCGCAGGCTGGGATGTGCTACACCGCACTTGCGAGGTACGACCACCCGACCACGAAGAGCACGACTACAAAAAGAGGTGTAAATTTTTTTCTTTTTGCTGCTAATCATTGAAGTCACGACGCTCTTTGTGACAAAATCGGACAGGAAAAGGATGAGCGGATATCGTGTGCTGAGCGGAGATCGCTGATGGGTACGGGGCAGAGCCGCAAAGAGCCGCACAAAAAATACAGAAATAGAATCGTACCCCTGCCCAATTTCCTAACATCTTCGTGCTTATCTACGCACCCACCCTGACATATCGTTGTCTAAAAAAATTGTTCAAATTATTGCAGTCATGTTCTCACAAGGAAGAGGTTGTGTGTCGTTAGAGGGAAGTGTTTTTAAGTTTGCGGATGCTAGTGTAAGCTCAAGGGATGGTGGAGGCGGGGGACGAGAGGAGCTGGAAGGGTTAACAGGCGGAAAAGGAGCATTCATTGCCGCTTAAAACCGGCTGTTTTGGTATATCCCGATCAAGTTGTTGAGCTTATCTCAAACTCTGAGTTACTTATCACAGACTGTATGTACTGGCAGTATCGCACGTGTACCAACGCTCTGAGGTACTCCCGGGTGCATCCGGAGGTTAGCGATCCGAATACAGGTGCGCTCAGCGGCACAGAGTATGTAGCCTCCGGAGTGCACGTGGCCTCTCGGGTGTGATTGACACGCAGTAATTGACATGTGGGCCTGGTCGATGCGTAGACCCATACACATACAGCACCGTATATGTACACAAAAACCTTATTCAGAGCTACAGCAAAGAAACTCATCTCCCTGAACTACTGTCAGAATAATGGGGTCATTTTCTCTACCCCCGTGGTAATAGCAGCCACCATCGAACAATTTTGCCACACTGTAGAGAGTAGTAATGCTACAATATGTCAGCTGTTCCTGAACGAGGCTTATAAATACAGTGGTCATCAGGCATCCCAATCGCCTGTCCCGGGGAAGAGCAGACTGCTTGAGACCAAGGTAATATTTATCTCGATAATAGGACTATAGGCCTCTGCAGTTTTTGCGGCGATGGTGGTAACCATATTATCTTACATGTTGCTACCCGAATGGGATTGATGCTATTAGCTTCCACTGCTCTGTTGGGTACAAAACTATGACCAGCTTCACATCCACCACCGGAAATACGGCTGGAAAGAAGCCCCACCACTGGCACCGCCACCGGTACACCCACTCTGGCCCCTAATATTTACCCGTAGGGATGCTAGTTCTCAGCCCCGGACGGACTAGGCCACCGGAATAACGTTTGAGACGGGACGAGGATGTCGAGCATCAAAAGAGTCGGAAAGACTAACTACTCCAGACAATTGCGATCCCTGAGGACTACCACTATTGTATAGGGTAGGGAAGGCCGGGGCTATCTCTGCTAGGTATCATTAACCACAAACGCAATACCTCGAGTTTCGTCTAGTTAGTCGAGTGATAATCCGTTGATCGAGTGATAATTCGGTGATCCGATCATCGGAGAGTCACCGCACCAATAACGTTTATTCTCCTTTAGCTACTGCAATTACCTCTATGCATATGCATGCATACTCACTTGTACTGAACCTAGTTTTGGCGATTACCGGTAGTCTCAACGGTTTGAACTACGGTAATGGAGCCGGAAATGTACTTTTCGTGCCTTTACCCCCTACAAATGAAAAATGAAATGGCACCGGTTGTGTGGTAAAAAAGGCACCTGGAGGTGCTAGAACTCGTTTTCGTGCAATTTTGAAAGTCATTATGCCTTTTATTGCATGTCTTTTCGGCTTGTGACTTCTTGTAAATGCTGTACTCTCACCAAACATGCCTTAAATCCATAGCTTTCGACAGCAGTGCCTTTAAATGGTGCATTGTATACAACCAGAACCTACCGGCATTGCCTTTAATTGTACCGCTTTGTGTGCATACCTGTCTTCGACCACGGGGTAGCCAAAAATGATAGATTTTGGTTATTCTCGATCGGCTGCTCACCTTCCTTCCTTTTACAACATCCATCGCCACCTCCACTGCCTGCACTATCTGTGAATCAACTCACCACTACCCCACCACCGCGCCGCTACAGTACAATTCTCACGCCACCCTAGATTGCACCAACACTGGAGACACGAACGACTGAGTTGGACGCAGCGGGCAGAATCTACATGGCGCGAACTGGCAATGGCGAGAGTGTTAAGATGCTGGTGGGTTTAGGGTAGCAGAGGAGTAGGTGCTCACACTAGCGGCTAGTGTCTTCAGTCACCGCCATGGGGTGATGAGTCTTTACTAATTTTAGTACATGAAGGTCAAAGGCACGAAAAGGCACAGAGGACAGGTACGGATGCGAGGAACGGAGGTGAAAGGAAGAGAAGAAAAGGCATTGCGAAAAAGGTCTAGCTCAAAGGCATGGGGGAAATGGCATAGGGTGACAAGGCACTGAGAAAAGGCACGGAGAAAAGGCACGGAGAAAAGGTACGAAGAAAAGGCTCGGGTGAAATGGCACGGAGAAACAAGGTACCTTTAGAAAAGCATTACCTAGATCCATTCTAGTGCTATTTCTACGGTGCCTTTTACAGCTATACAAAAGAACCCCTAACACAATTCTGGCACTTAAATGCCTTTTATTTTCAATGTAGGAATAGGCACTGTTCTGTGCCTTTTTTGGTACCTTTAAAGAAGCACATTTCCGACTCCCTAGAGCCAGTCCAGTCATGCCACCAACGTCATAGATGGATTATACCAATTCAGTGATTTTATTACAGAGTCCACGGGTAGTATGGTACAGAATCCGACAGATTCTCAAACAGCTGTCAGCACAACTAAATCAGGTCAAGAATCTACGAGCTTAACAGTCATGTGTATGAAGTCATTCAATATCACTCGAGATTGTGTCACTTACATCTGTTGCATGTGTACTTGAATCTTGAGTCTCATCACCGTCTGATGTCTTGTATGAGAATGAGGACATGTATGAAGTTGGTGGCTGTATGGGAATATGCATCAGGACCAGGGTGATGCGTCTCATGTCAGATGGAGCATACGCGTACGCATATGGGAGATTGTACATATACGGGCCTTATGCCCTCCGGATTGATCAATCAATCAAGTCTTTCTAGCATCCAAAGTAACAATATCTGCTACATATCCGGTGGTAAGTAACTCAGAGTGGCGAAGCATCAAAGTTTTCCTGATGATCCTCTATATAAATCGAGGCTTTCTCCTTCTCTCCTTCTCTTCTGTTGAGATCAATCGAGTACGAATGGAGATATTGAATTGACTATCGTACAAAAGTGATTGTCTGAAGAGCAAAGAGAGAGAGAAAGAGAGGCAAATATATATGGGAAAGAAGAGGGCATACTCGGCGAAGCCGAGTATCATATCTGGAGTCCGATGCCAAGCATCACTGCTGGAGCTAGCCCTACTCCTCGGTATGGGGGCTGGTGGCGGCCCATGGGGGCCGCAAGCCACCGGCCTCATGCCTGGAGCATTAGGCCGTCAGGGGCTTCCAGCCCCTGACGCCACACAAGCCATCGGGCCAAATCCCGTGCCAACACTCCCCCTTTGGCCCAAGGCGTTCCAAACAAAGTGAACAAACCAATTAGAAAGGGCGAGAGAGAAGAGAAAACAAACGAAGGCCCTGAATCCTCCAAGTCCCAAATAACCTGTTGACAAAAGAGAAGAGAGAAGAGGAAGCAAGATAGGGTAAGAGCTGAACCCTAACAAAGAAACGCTCCGCAGAGACCAAATCCAAATCCAAGTCCTAGTCCTAAGAACACATACACATCCAATGAAGTCCTGCCCAAATCCCATATCCAAAAAAATCTACCCAAGACACATATCCTTCGCAAACTCTCCAAGTTAGAAATCCGTGTACACATCCTGAAACTCATAAATCGCTGTCGTCATCTAAGTTGCAGGGTCGAAGGTACGCAATGTATGGCTCACAATCGAGCTTCCTATCCTCGCCATGAGGAGTCTAGACTTCAGGGATGCATGGCCAAAATTGACACTGCCGGTCTCTTGAGGTCCACTGTCCCGAATCGCATAACTGTGCGTCGGCCGACATCGCCCATGTATCCGCGGTCCATAACCCGCTCATTAAAGATATTTTGAACAGCAAACCGTATTTCCAAAGATGTTGATATAAGGAGTAGTTGACATCAACAAGTGGTCGACGCGAGGAGAGGTGGTCGACACGAACGAGTAGTCGACTCAAGGGAAGTGGAAGGAGGAGTAGTCGATACAAGGAGGGATCGTAGACACGCTGTGGGGGGTTGCATGGTACTCGAGACTTCGAAGGTGCTCAAGGCTTCCTGGTGTAGTTGACGTGTAGTCGGCAGGAGGAGAGGCGGTTGACGAGGTGTCAGCACGAGGAGTGGTAGTCGACAGACAGCCGACGCAAGATGGTAGGGGCATGAAGACAGCCAAAGGAAGGTAGAGGACACGCAGTCGACTCAAGAAATGTAGGGGACACGGAGTCAACCCAATGAAGAGGGGACACGCAGTCAACCCAATGCTCGTGGACGATGTTGGACACATTTGGAGGCGGCGGAGTTCCGGAAACGATAAAGGTACTACTATTAGGCGTCGATTCAATCCACTGCAACACAAGGCAGAGGAGAAACGATAAACAAAGACTAAGAGATGTTGGCTCGATCCACTGGAACAGGGCAGAAGAGAGGCAGTAACAAATACTAATAGTAGGCGTCGATTCCAACAGAACTCAAAATGGTGGGCTCCAAATGGACAAGGTCGAAATACGAGACTTTGATAGCTGGCGGCGCTTCAGAACTGATACAACAATTAGATGTTGATTCCAAAGAACTGAAAGCGCTGGGCTCATAACCTGTTGAGATCAATCGAGTACGAATAGAGAAATTGAATTGACTATCGTACAAACGTGATTGTCTGAAGAGCAAAGAGAGAGAGAAAGAAAAGGGCATACTCGGCGAAGCCGAGTATCATATCTGGAGTCCGATGCCAAGCATCACTGCTGGAGCTAGCCCTACTCCTCGGTATGGGGGCTGGTGGCGGCCCATGGGGGCCGCAAGCAACCGGCCTCATGCCCGCAGCATTAGGCCGTCGGGGGCTTAAAGCCCCTGACGCCACACAAGCCATGGGGCCAAATCCCGTGTCAACATCTTCACTGTATCATCTAATAGTTATACACTTGGTTTGTCCGCTCGAAGCATTCTCATTGGTTGGGTGAACTTGCCACGTGGCGCGTGTCAGATACAGTGGCGGGTACAGTGGCGGATATCCACATGTTGACTCAGGATTTATCCCTAAGACCTACAAGTTGTTAGAATGCTGTCGAAGCTGCTAGAAAGGATTGGAGAATGCACTGAGTCATTTGTGTAGACCCATTCACAAATTTTCACTCCACCCGCCATTCGCCACTGCGGGTGCCACTCAACCATCTCCAGCACACTTCAAATTTCTTGGGTATATAAAGGCATGGATTCTACCATTAGATGGTTCGGTAGATAATTGCTTTTGTACGATAAATAATTCAATCTCTCTCTTTGTACTCGATCACACTCAACAATACAGCAGACACAGTGGCAGATATACAGTGGAGGATATACAGTAGCAGATATATATACAGTGGCTGATACACAGTGACAGATAAACAGCAGCAGATCCACACCGGTGTATACACAGAGGCAGATACACAGCAGCGGATACCAGTGTCGGATAAATAGCCGTGGATAGCAGCGTCGGATAAACAGCAGCGGGTACACAGCGGCAGATACAGAAGCGGATATACAACAAAACAGACACAGTGGCAGATACACCATGGCAGATATATATACAGTGACAGATATACAGCCAGATATACAGTACCAGGTCACGATACATATTCACAGCGGCGGATATACAAAAGTAGTTCAAGATACATAGCACGATATACACAGCGGCGGATATACGGCGGCAGATACACAGCAGTGGATACACAGTGGTAGATGAACAGCAGCAGATACAGTAGTGGATATAAAACACAGTAGACACAGCGGCAGATACACAGCGGCAGATACACAGCGGCAGATATACAGCAGCACCAAATCAAGATACACAGCAGAAGTTTAGGTGATCTGCCTGATATCGCAACAAGTCCACTATGCTCAACGTTTCGAATCCTGGGGGCGGCAAAGCCGCCACCGATGCTAGTAGAACCTACACACACGGTTCTCCCCTAAGTACTAATGCAACAACATCAGATGGTTGATTTATTGATTGTCTGATATCTATCGAGGCCGCAAGGACCCATATCGGAATTGTCGGTACACGCCAGCACTAATTCTCACTCCGATTGCCACTCTTAGCGGCCACCGGAGACCGACGGGATCAGTGTTCGAAACGGGCCCGGCCGGCCCGCGGGCTTTGTTGCGGGGGCCGGGCCGAGCCGGTAATCTCAATGCCCATAAGGGCCGGGCTTTTTAAATTAAATGCCTGAGGGCCTTGCTAAAGTCTGCGGGCTTTCATGCATAAAGCATAAAAAAGGTATCAGAAGAAGGTATTTTCAGCTATTAAGGAGGTGTGGGAGCCAATATAAGTGGTGAAAGTCTAGCTAGAGAAGCGAAAGGTGTGATAGAGTGGTAGTACCTTATTGGTCGTAGGAATCCATACACAGCATCAAAGCTGCTATAAAAGCGAAGTATTCTCTGCAGTTCTGATTCTTTCGGTATTTCTCTTGCCACTTCCCAACTCTCATGGAGCCTATAGGTGATCTAGCTATGTCTGCTGAGGTTGAAAAGGTGTTTAGTAATTCAAATCTACTTATCTTAGACTTCTATAATCACTTGGGGGTTGATTCTATTTGTGTTATTGAATATATACAGTCTTGGGAGAAAGTGGACGTGGACAATGTCCTATTTTTAGTAGTAATATACAAATTTGGAGTAGGCGTAGGTGGTCACTCGGCCCGCAGGCTGGCTGGGCATCTCCTTAAAAATCCTACGCTAAGGGCGGGCGGCGGGGCGTTGTCAAAAACCCGAGGCCTCAAGATTCCAGGGCCGGCCCTGCGCGATTCGAACACTTGACGGGATTTCTAGACTCTCATTGCATATAAGACATGAGTTCGTTAGATAGACCAGGAGATTTCATTAGCATCATAAACTCTCAACACCGATTGCCACATCGTCGACGTATGAAGGGAGCTTCGGATTCTCACTAGATAAAGACACGGAGCCACCGCTAGATAGCTCAAGAGACATCATCGGTATGATACAATTCAAGACGGTTCCTAAGTAGTTCAAGAAATAGTGAACCGGTTCAGTCAGTACACCCTAATTTTGTACGTGACTAGTTTGTACAGCTAGTCATAGCTTCTCACACGCAGATGTACACGGGAGCCAAGATGAGCTCTCTTACTGACTCAATCAACTATCTTCGTACCAAAGCAATAATATGCATCAGAAGCTAATCGAGTAATATTTATGACGCTTATTTTTTAGTAGGTTGTCATATGGTGGTCTCTTATACATTTGAATACTGTATTTTATGCCAAAGAACAGTTGAGTACGTTTGCTACATACACTCCAGCCTCCAGTCAATACCGTCAACCTGCATTACCATTAGTAAAAGTTTCATAATTAGCGAGAGCAGCTCACCTGAACCGATCCCGTGTACTTCAAATTGTTCAATATATGAACCTCCGAGCATAATCCGTCTCTACTGCCGTGACGCAGCAGTTTCTGCACACTGTTGACTCCCTGAAACGTTGGACCTTTAGTTGTTGGAACATCAATTGCTCCTCCTTCAGTTGATGTTTCAGCTCCTCACACTCACGTCGCACCTGCGTGGCAAAGATGTACTTGTATGCCGCGTTAATCTGCGCTTTCTTCAATCTGTGGTGACACTGCGCCGGCTTTTGTGTGTGCTCCATTACCGTAGAATTGTGAAATTGCAAACCTGCATACGTGAGTGGCTCATTGTATCCGCCCGTCACCACCGCAATAATTTCGTCATTCCCTCTGAATCTGGAGAAAGAGTTTCTGAGGTTTTGTGGAAGTCGGGCTGCGGGGACGTTCGCGAATAGTTGCGTATAGCGAAACACCTTTTTCCACACTTGGTTAAAACTGTACCGTATAAATAGAGGGCAGTCGCATACCGTCTGTGCTTGACACCATAGCATGGAATATATAGGTGGCAGCGGACTTACTGTCCCCATATTGACCACGCTAACGGCGATAATGTTTATACTTCTCCGGGTCAAGCTTTTCGCTTGTACTGGCCCTAAGGAAGAGGACTGTTCGATACGAGTTACGAGTTCGCAGAGACCGGTAATCAACTGCACCAAGAACTGCTGGTACCGGGCCATCTCTAGTGATGTTTGAGGCGTAGGGACTTTGGGCAATTTGGAGAGATGGAGGGCGGCCCACGAGCGGGGGATCACAAAACAGAACGGTAGTATCAGTAATAACTGTTATTGTTAGCCTATCCTCTCAATGGAAGACAATATGATAGAACTGTATATAGTACATACAAGTAACGTTACACATTCCTCATAAAGGGACAGTAGTGATGCTGAATAAAATAGTTGCGGGTGACTGTTATCAAGCAGCCGTTGCAGTTTGTAAAGCAGTTTGGTGTTGTTTTCAATCTAAATTCAGGTTGCTATTAGCTTGAGATCTCTCCCAATCACACTGCTTGCACTGTAGCTTACAAAGGGTCCAGGAAAATCTTCAGGAGCTGTATTGATTCGTACAGCTTTTACCAAAGTTACGACGTCGTGGGCCTCCTTTAAGTTGCTAGCAACATTACTGGTAACTATATGCTGCACGCCACCATACCATCTTTCACTGAGACCTGATATTAATTAGAAAGAAAAGCTGAAAGACGGAAGAGGGACTCGGCATACTTAAGATTTCAGCCACTTGCATTTGCTGGAGTAGTAATGATAGAAGATTAAACGTTGGGTCCAATATAGACTTTCTGATATCAGATAGTAGCGAATCCTGGAGCTTAAAGCAGAGCCGCTGTATATCGGGCGCAGTAGATGCTAGTTCCTTTTTCAACTCCAAGAGACCTGACGCATCCTGCTCATTTGACGACACAAAATGCATCTGTCGAATCAAGGCGTGCTTCCAAAAGGACCCTACCATTAATTAGAAATCATTTTCTAAGCTTTAAATGAGGGATAAGTATGCAATATCGTTACATTTGGCCATTACCGGACAACCTTGTCTTGTGAGAGAAGACACTACGGTATCCAAGTTTGAAAATAATCGGTTCAGTGTGAGCAACGCCTTCCATATATTAGTCAAGCCGATCTTATTTGGATACATCAATACATAATAATCGATTGAAATACCTTTACACTTTCTGGAAATCGAACCGTAGACCAGTCCTTCACAAGCCCCCGGAAGGCGTCGTTTCTTGTGATATATGGAGACCGACACTTGGCATCAATGGAATTTAATGCCGAAGAAATTATCCCCAACATTAATTGGCTTCCCTGTACGTGGAGGCTACCGCTTGCCATGTACTGGATTGGAAAGTCGAATTTTGGTTCAATTCCCGAGAAAGACCATGGCAAAGCGATGTAACCCCCGTGTGGTGTTGGCCAGATTCCTAGATACAATAACGCCTCGGGTGGGGGATGATTCTTGATAACAGTTGTACTCAGAATTGTGATTGCATTACCAATGATCTCTAGTGGGACTTGAGTTAAATGTGTAGACAGCCCTGACTGTGGAGTCATCTTGGTAGCCTATGTCGTTTTGTTAATTCATTAAGACATGTCCATTACATATCTGGAGCTCAGGATACAAACCAGAAGATCAAAATAACCACGGAGAATCCTCTCGTTGAGAAAGCTTCCTTTTGGTGGGCTGCCTTTTTGCATAAAAGCACCAAGAGCCATAGAAAGGGATCTCCAATGTTGTTGAAGCGACGCAAATACAATACTTTTCATTTTTGGAGATGAATGTCCCCGTTGGTTCCTTTGCGGTTTGCGCTTGTTAAGTATATCCCTTGCTTGAATGTAATTGAAGATATTAACAAAAACAGAATTCCGTAGAGTAATCTGCTTGTTTTCAATCAGTGAAAGGGCGTCGTCCAGATAACCGATGTTTACGGCAACCTCACAAACAACCTGGGAATTATTTCCGGTCTTGTAGAGCTCGAATGTACGACTAGGAATGCCAAATTCTTGAAACACACTTTGTTGCTCCGCTGTAGATCCTAAAGATGGTCGGATTTTTAATTGAAGTTCAGACAAGTCCCGTTCTCCCATTTTCAGATAGCACAGCCGTAAGTATTGTCTTCGGCAGTTGGGGTTAATTCCCAATGATGAACTGAGAGCATCCGTTAGCAAGTTCTTCTGGACGGCGGAAAGCAACCTACTTTCTGAGATAACTGATCAGTTGTTCATAAAGGTTGCCGTGATAACAAGTTGCAAGAACTTTCTCGTGGTTCTGAATCTCACAATATTCCCGCGCCGCTTTCCTAGCTTCAGAAGCTTCATCATACAACCAGGCCGCATCTTCATGTCTACCATTTTCGGATAGAATATCTGTGGGAGCAGTTAATTTAGTTCTTGATAGGCCATATAACATACCTACCTGCAGCAGCTACAGTATTTCCCATAGCTTCCTGACACTCGACCGCTTTCAGAATTCGGCCAGCATCAAGGAACAAGTTAGAAGCTCTGCTGTAAGCCTCTGTAGACTCGTCATGGGAGCTCAATGCTCTGAATTCCATTGCTAAGAGCTCAGTCAGATATGCATTAGCCAACGTTTCCCCAACAATATCTTCAGCTTTTCGGAAACAATATAAAGCCTTGAGTCTCGGTTAGCTACCTCCAGAATAACTAGAGTTGTAATACTTGTGTGTAAGCTTTCTTCTCTATGAATTCATAACCCAGTTCGTTCCACCTTTTTGGTGTAGATTCGTTGCCAGAAACAAACTGTCTTCGCAGTTGGGATACCTGTTCCGTTTAGCATTGTTCTAACATTTGGCCGTTACTCTTACCTGTGAGAAATCATTATCACAGATAACCCTTAGAAGTGCTCCTGTGTATTGAGATGATAGTTCTGGTACTCTGTGGTTAAATAGATGGACGATTGGGCGTACGACTTTCTCATCGTTTTCGATAATCCAAAGTCGAGCTCTTGCCCTAGTTACAGCGACATAGAGGTGCTGCGAACCTTGTCAGGATGCAGTTGACAAATTATAGCCAACACTTACCTTCAGTTCTGAGCACAGCGTCTGTATTTCCGTTAGCATACGAGGGAGCTCCGGGAAACTTCAATATTCATCACTCACAATTTTGATATCCTTCGAACGCGTGGTTTCGTTACAGTCTGAGTTGGGAGTGAGTTAATGAAAATTCGCAATTCCAAACACTGAGAAGGGCACTCATACCAAGCGGATGATGTTGTTTGATCAAAAGCTCCTCCAGAATCTTGAAATTCAAGCCATACGGGCTGGTACTGAAGAAATTGTAGAGATAAACATCCTCGAATTCCATGCCTTTACTTTGGAGAATGGTTAAAACCAATGCGGATTCCTTGACCTTCTCCTGAAGTTCATGTTGTGTCTGCTCATCACGGACAAGAATTACTCGTTCTGCACCAAACGAAGAGACTTCCAGATCCTCATTTGAATTCTCCTCGTCGGTGGATTCTTCCTGCGGGCCATTGAGCGCAGATATAAAACGAGAACCAACTATTGTAGTTTAGCGATGGCATAGTAGCTGAGGATGATCGTCTTACTATAGAGCGTTGGCTCTGGGCCAATGTGGTCCCCCACTTCGGGCGGTAGCTTGTCAACTAGCTCCGGAAATCCTGAATAATTACTAAGCATTTAAATTATAAGTAAGGTCACAATGTATACCGGCATATAAGAGGTCCATAATAACAGAAGCAACTGAGAGGATGCCTCTATGTGATCGATAATTATGAGATAACGGAAGCAACTCTGGAACAACACCCGATTTATTGCCTTCAGCTAACGGATCACTGAAACGAGAATAAAACAATGCCTTCGCAGTCGCAAACTGGAACAGTGAGTCTTTGGAGATCGATTGTGCTGTGTCTCCAGCTGAACGCAGTATTGGTTTATTAGTACAGGTAAGGTAACTGCCCTAGGGTATTTTTTACCAAAGTGAATCGCTCTGGGATCATGAATGAGACTCAAGAGTAGCTCAATTTCAAGAGGCCGTTGATCCTGTACCTCTGCATTCGATAACTGTTAGACGCTTGCAATTATTCCAGAGAGTTGTCCCTTACCATCGACATATATTTCGTGCAGCAGCCCCTCCACTTGTTCTTGAATTACCGGGAATCTCCTTAACGATTTGAAAACGCTGATTACTCTATCTATATCGTCGAATTCACCCCGCGCTTTTTTCCGCTTCTCGTAGTATTCATAAAGAGAATAGACAATATTCCGGTCGTTTTCATGAGCGAAATTAGGCGCAAGCTTCCAACGTTTGGCTGTGTAGATGTCGCGTGTTAATGGTTCCAGATTGGTGTCCAAAGAAGCTGCACCCTTTATGACGCCCATGATGTCGACATATGCCAGATCAACCTGAACCCTGCGCTGGAGATCACCAGGGAATCGCCACCAATACTCCAAGCGGAAGACGGTATCATTAACTAGCGGAGGGTCCTTCTTTTTAAATCTTCTACCTTGTATTCCATTCCTGATATCGTTAAGCCTTGAAATTCGGGTCAGTAAAAAAATTTACCATCTAGATTGTATAGTCGCACAAAAACAAGTGGATAGGACTCGGGCAAGCGAGGGAATATGTTGTAAACAAACCAGCAGTCTTGTCGGTAGGAAGCGAACTAAGTACTAGATGACATACTGTGACTGGAGTTCTAAGGTGGGATCGTTCGGTTGCCTGCCAATATCGCGTCCACTTGTTTTATTGTGCGACTGTACAGACTATGAGCAAGTGGGATGTTATACTTAAGTGAATTCTCTAAAAGTTGTAAGAAATGGTTAAAGGTACACACTAGAGGAAAATCGCCGTCCTTGAGGGAGAGTAGATCCTGAGTTGTGTCTTCCTCAGAATTCGCCGAAGTGTTAATGTAATCTTCGTCACCAGGCGAAGGAATCTGCTCGAATACTTCCAGACGAGAATTTATCAACCTCTTAGTATATAGCTTCAGTTTATGGGCGAGACCAGTTGACCGAGTGAGCAGGAGCTGAACATAATATCATATTAGCTTAGCATTATTGAAAGCTGTGAAGTTATAATGGTATTGCGAACACCAGAGTCGCTCAGTGTTGACCATGGTCTGGGCCATGCGTCTTCCCGCGTCGACCATCATAACCCCCCATACCATTACAACTGTTGAAGTTTAATATCTCGGTAGGGAAGGCACTTACTTGTCGAACTGGGGCATCTTCTTCAGCATTAGCAGTGAGATACCTGCTTACCATCTTGTAGATCAAGCATGTTGTTTTTCCAGTGCCACTTCTTCCTAGAATGAATGCTGGAGTTTTGAAATGATTGATAATTTTAATTTCCTCGTTCGAAGGATCAATAGGGAACACTGCTGGAGTCTCGTTTTCAATGCTGGTAAGAACAGTAGAGGTTAGGCTGTAAAACTTTCCTGCAATTGCTGTTAGCTTACACTGACCATATCAAAATCTCATAGAAACATACCCAATAAGGGTGAGCTCTCCATCATTCCTGTTGTTGATGTGACTGACAATATTCCCACATCGAACTGAGCAGTGCATAGCCCATTACTTAGAGATTCCGGAGTGATGGTATCAGGGTATACGGCTCTTTTTAGTTTCCTCAAGTCAACTGTCTCACACGCCTCTATTCTGCTGTCCGTATATGTTTGTTGCGCATGCGCGATCCACTCGCACATCTTCTTAACCTATGAAGCAAGTGAGTAGAGCCCATAAAAAGAGAGTAAGTACAAACCTCCGAGTTGGGGCAAATTGCCCACACTTGAGACATAGTCAGATGTATATCCATTGTACATGCGTTCCGGAGCCCTTACCTTTGACGATCTGCATGACAGCGTAGTGTCTCTCATCGAAAGCTATGTCAACTTGCCAGAGGATAACATTATCCTGACAAGAAACCTTATATACCCGGGTTCGATGCTGGACATTACTCCGAGTGGGCGCGCGGAGAGAATTTCTTACCCATTCTCCAGACGCTAGTGCAAGAATTCGCTCTCGTATGCGTTCGAAGTCACCTGCATTCGCACACATTCAGGGATTAGACACTATCAGTTTCCAACGGTACATCTTGGGTGAAACGGTAACCGCACTCACCATTAGCAGCTGCCTCTCTGAATCTCTTTAGCGCGAAAGCGGAAACGACTATCTTCCACGGTCCTAGATGTTCCCCTACCAAATTGTCAAACGCTCTCATGGTGATTGGGATTGGTCGCGGTTTCGGTCTCGGCGGTGGAGTTCCATCGGTACCGTGGACGGAGCATGAATAGCAGGGGAAAGATTCCAAAAGCTTTTTCATGCCTTCCCAGCCGTTGGGCTTTCCCCGATGGTAATCACACAGGCTCATATTGTGCCGCATCCGATTTGCCCAGGTTTCCCAACAATTCAAAGTGAGGCTTCGAAATGACGCAGCTTGTTTCTTGGACCAGGTGCTAATCAGTCCGTCGAGGATTAGTCTTGCCAGAGTGGCAGGTCGTTCCCCCAATTCAGCTCCAATCAGCCCCAATAACCCCCCCGGACGAGATACTTCAATCACTGCCATGACAATCTCCGCCATAGATTTCTGAGCTGGGATGTCCGGCAAGTGTGAAGGAAGTAGGGAAAACAAGAAAGCACCGAGTGTCTCTTCGAGTAGTCGTAGGGTAATGTGTTCTTTCGCCGACTGGAGGAGTTGGTATTCGGCAAAGTATTTCGGAATGTCGCCCAGTAGTATAGCAAGCCGTTTACCATATATCGCAAATGCCAAGAAGAATTCGGTGCTTACATCTTTCTTTAGCAAAAGAGTGAACAGCTGCTTTGAATTTCTGGCTAACGATCGATACCCTAGCTTGTGCCTGGATGTGTCACCAGAAGCCGGTTCGAATATAAGCTCCACGAACTTGCCGGGGGTGGTATCGGCCATTGCTAATATCTAGAAATTGTTTAGCAGACAAACCGAAGGCCAGTCAAACAACTCGAGTTTTACTGTATAGGCAATCTGTGGGGATGAGAATTGTGAACTGAGATTGAATTCACTATGTGTAGAAATGTCGAAGAAAACGCAAGCTGCAGAGAAACCTCGATGTAGTCTGGATCGATAGAGCCGCTGTAGAAAGGTGCGTGAACGAGGCAGACTAGGAATCAAGCGAGTTGTAAATCAGCGAGAGGAGGGAACAGATATGGTGGTGGCAGAGAAACACTGAGATTGATTTTCTCTTGCAAGTGATAATGTTAAGACCAGCTTATCTTCTTTGGAGGGGTGAAGAAACGATTTCCTTGAATGTCGCACGGATTTTACGGATATTACGATGACACCACACCATTCTTTTGTCGATCTTTGTTTTCGTCGCATCCTATTATTGACGGCTTTGGCGTTTCCCACCAACGATATCTGGAGGCGATATCACGCGGCATAATTTTACCTTGCTTCTCTCTATGCTGGATTTTGTGGGCTTGAGACAAAATGCTGGTTGGGGGTTTTACTGGGATAATTTTATGTAAAAACCCTGTGTTGAATAGGAGGGGGTGAGGTGTGGTGGAGGGTTTAATCAATCTCATTAATTGGTTTAGCATATGTAGGGGTTAATGTGGTGGAAGCGGATTGGTGGATTTTTCGGCAGTCGCATATGGAGCACACGCAAATCTTTAGATGCAGATCTATTAATCAATAATTGAAACACAAGGCTTTCAATAAAAGTGACCGCATTTCCATTACAACTTGGGCCAACTTCCAGCACAGTAGAAGCGGGGAGTGATGCATATATGCCATTGGCCGCATGCGGCCGTATGCAGTATTGTTACAAACCAACAGACATGCAGCTCGTTACAATTTCCAATATCTCGCCGGTTTGAAAACGAATAGTTCAACTTATGATAGGCATTGTACATTGTTACAGTCTGCGTCAACTCGCGAATGAAACATGTGAATTCTGAGTTCGATCATGCGGGCACCTGCACGCTACACAGTATCGTTTGATAAGGATTTTAATGCCTCTCGGTGATGAACTCTATGTGTTGCCGGTCGTCCAGGGTGCTCGTTATGACGCATACATCTGGGGATGTCAACTTAGTTCAACAACTCTACAGATTGTTCGTTTACTAGCAGCTAAATTTTAAGTTAACTGGGTGAGGAAACAGTGAGTGCTATAGGATAGGTGACATTTATTGGATAATAAAGATAATAAATTGACTATGAGGAATTCGTTGCCGGAATTGTAGGGAAGCTGTTCAAACATTTTCGAATATCATACACTCCTAATGAAAGCAAGCACCTCATTTTTTTTCGCTTCCGTGAAGGTTCAATTGATCTAACTTACGTCACAATTATCTCCTCTAGTGGGTACTCTGCTCCGGAGTACACGAGATTCGCGAAGTTGGATACTTGCGATCAGGCGACATCCGACTTTCGTTGAGTGGTGTAGTGGCCAGCATTTTCATTGGCTGATTTTAATGAACCTATTTGCGCATGCGCCTCGCGGCGCTTGATCAACATTTCGATAACGAGAAAAGTCGAATCAACCTCATTTATTATTTTTTCGCGTCAGATGTCAAGTTCGGGCGGACAGGCGAGCGATTGGAGGTGGGAGGCCATAGTGGAGGTGGTGGGGGCGTCGACTCATATCTGCAACATCGCAACCACAAAAACAAATTTTCGCGGCTCATTCTCTAATTGGGGAATTGTATGTATGAAAGAATCAATTTGTATTGTGGTGGTTATATGTTGACAACAACCGCATCAACTTTTTTGTCGTTTACAAAACCCTTGTTTCGACGTACCTGTGAAGCCGCATTCAACCTGTGACGAAACTTTGGTGTGGCTGCCTTTAGGCATCTAGTACATATGACATAGCCTACATCGTTATTGTTATCACCTCGACAAGGTCTCAACTGCTACCATTGGTAACTTTTGAGAAAGTGCGACCCGTAGGTTTTCGTTTCCTATTGACCGCATTGACCACATTGACCGCAGCTGCGGTCGCAAGGCTGGGAAAATTTTCTGGTGAATATGACAGGTGTCTGAAACATTGAAATTCGTAGTCATTTTGGGAAAGAAACACACAATACTCGGTCTGACACTTGCTAATATTTGTAAGGGCATTTTTGTGGTGCTAAGGTATATCATTACTTTTAGCGCTCATTCATAACTGTCGGCAATTGTCGCAATGGTGGCTGTTGGGACTACTCTAAATATCGCTAGTTAGTATCGTTGTGTCGGTAATTTATCTATCTACAAAAGTTTAGTATCACTAATACGCTCAATCCATAGAGTACAGAAACTCAACATAAAGCCAAAGTTTGACTAAAGATAAGTATGATTGTAATTCGAACCACACACAAATCTTGTCATTCCTAGGTGGACAGAGCAGTTGTCAACGATATGAGTACATTCCATCCTGTAAACCAAGAATCTGAGGAAAATGAAAACCGGGTGAGAATCCATGATCTGGCTCTTTCTCGTCGGATTTTCAAGCTCCGGATACCTCTGTCAAAAATTAGATTACTCTGATGAGATTAGGCTGTATTGAATTGTCACCAATCTATTCACTAAACTTTGGATGTATTGCCAAGGGCGCTGATAATGTGTTACCCTGAGATTTGAAAGAGCAGGAGCTAGGAAATCTCGGCGACTGTCACTATAGTACCCTCAGCCTCCAGGAGCGTATTATGGAGGTGCTCTGAGAGAGTTGCCGTTTGATTCATATACTCTCGGACAAATTATTTGAGTCGTAAATCTGCTAGTACCAGGAACGCTGTCGGCCTCCTGTGAGATCAATCGAGTACGAATAAAGATATCGAATTGACTATCGTACAAAAGTGATTGTGTAAAGAACAAAGAGAGGGAAAGGCAGCCATATATATGAGAAAGAAGGTGCGATACTCGAGGATGCCGAGTATCATACCGGGCCCAATGCCGAGTATCGCGGCCGAGGCTAAGCATCCTCCTCGATATTGGGCTGGTGGCGGCCAATGGGGGCTATAAGCCACCGGACTCATCCCCGCAGCTTTAGGCCGATGTGGGCTGTAAGCTCCCGAACGCCACGGAAACCACCGGGCCAAATCCCATGTCAACACCTCCTCCCATCACTACCGTCCTGTATCACCACTGTGACTGCCTCACTACCGAACAGTCTCTACTATTAGCTCTTTACTAGTGTAAAATCTATTAATCCATACCTGTCTTGGTTGTTTATGACTAGTGGCTGCTGAGTTAACCTCACCCCCGTTTCTACACACTAGTCGCCAGGACTGGGGCGACGATAGTCTTTCGGTGCCCAAGTCGCCGTCCGCCTCTGGCAAGGTTCCAGTGGACTAGTCCATCCGGGGCTGGATTCTGCTATCCTAAGGCCCTGAATAGGCACCTATAGGGGACCAAGAGTAGGCAATTATAGGGGCCAAGAGTAGGCACCCGGTGGTGATGAAAGGAGTAGTCCTTAAATTAATGCGGGTTCCCGGTAGTGGGCCTGAAATTTGGCTTTCGAATGAGGACTGAAGGGGCGAATACCATTTTCTGCTACATGATAGTTAAGTAGTGGTTTCAAAGGGTCAGAGAGAGCAAGATAAGATGATGTGATTTCCATTCTCCAAATTTCTCTTCTATGGTATACCGAAATAGTGTCACAAACATTGCTGGGCCCTGAAGGTATATAATCTAGTAAATGTTTGCCATAGTCCCAAACATTCCAAAGATCTCTGTCCCGAAATTTGCAGTCTCGTTAGGAGCAGAGTCTTGCCTGGATAGGTTGTGCCTGTATGTTGCAGCTATGTGTTAAGCACGAGAAAAGATGCCGTGGGACGCCACCTCGGCGGCTGAACCCGTGACTGAAGATACTGCAATGAAGATGGGGCGAGATATTCCAATACAACTTTTGAAAAATCTCGGGTGTCACAGATGTACATCAGTCCTAGGGTTCGTGACTGCTCTTTTAGACTTCACACTTTACTCTTTTATCTTGGACCTTTAGACCTGTACCTAGTCATCTCTCCATATTCTATGCATACGGTTCTCCCCGTATTGAAACATTGGGTAACTCGGGATTGGTAAGTGATAATCTATGATTGGTTTCAGCCATGATTCACAAAAGCCTAAAGTATGGCTATTGGTACTGTATTTGTGACCATCTATATATATAACCCCTATGATGGTAGTACAAGTAAGCATAAGCTTTAGATACTGAGGGGGGCAGTAGTTGTGCCCGGGTGGTCGTAATGTTCAATCGCGTGCGCAGATAGTTCTACCGCCGTGACCGGAGCTTATTTACATATTTTAATTTTATACTGCAATCCAACATATTGGAGCAGAGCTTAGACAGGCCCACATTCTACTCAGTAGTTTATAGTAACGAGTGGAAGTGGCAGGATCCATACGCAGTCGCTCTCTATGCTTCATTTAAATGAAGTGGCCCGTGGTGTGGAATTGAACTGGTAAATTAAGCCAAATCCTACATCATAATTCGCTGAGCACTGCGTTAGCTAGTTTGTGATTGAAAGCATACCTCTCGAAGTCTCATTCATCATAATATATCACCACTTTGAAGTGCTCGGTATGCTCATGCATTGTTGTAACCTCCGGTCTGTACCGTAACACACCGCAAGGCAGCGTACACTACATCCCCCCCCCAATCATACTTTTGTTGCGGTTTTATATTCATTGTTAATATGCCTATTTTATTGCTCACTAACTAGGTTCGTGGTTGGGGCTCTTGTCCTTCTATACTAGTAGATCTAGTCTACCCCCACGGTAAATTCCCCAATTTTAACGGATTCATATGCCGTTGCAGATGCATTCTCGCGGAAAGGAAGGAATCTGCGCCGGCTCCAGCCAGCCTCCTCATCTCATATGTCCATTAGATGTTGATGCATTCCTGCATGCTGTCTTTCAAAATACCATTTGTAGGTACTCGGTGGGACAGCATACTCATTGATATACTCCGGTCAGCAGTTGTGTGGAGATAAGTATCCCGGGAACCCTGTTCCTGCCCTCAAGTTGTAAGAAGTAAATATTATACCCTTAGCTAAAGTGACACTCTTGGAAAGTTAACGCATATAAGAAATAAAATTGACCAGCAGTAGCAGCCCTTTCAGGCCGTGCTCTGACCTTTCAACTAGTGCCACTATCACGACTACGCCACCGGCTGTGCACACCGCCGCCGCCTTCACCATCACCCATTCAATCTTTAGAGGTCATATAACGTATGTATATTCTCATTTGCCTGCCTCTTCTACCGTACCCACTCGCTTGAAAGATACCTACATGATAATGCTAGCTGCGCAAATTGAAATATTTGTGTATAACTTTCCTCAATGCGGAAACACAAACCGCAGTCATATGATTAAGTTTTCGTTTTCAGATTATGTCCTTCCGTGACGTACTTCTTAAGGCAGTGCGTACGTATGCAAAACTTGTTGTATATTTGAGTTTGATCATTTTATTATGCCGTGAGTTTTAATTCGCATAACCGATAATCGGTTGCCGTAGAAAAAGCCCAAAAATTCAAATCGCAACCAACAAACCACATCAAAGAAAAAGGATCGCTATCTTAAAAGTATAAATAAGTATTAAATATGACAAAGTATAGTACCAAGTAGACCGTGAAGATGTGATAGGTTCAATTTATGGTCTTTGAGGTCCTTCGCCATTCAACACTCGGGCGGATTTACTATTACATCATTAACCGAGTTCGCTTGCAGAAATCCTATCCAGGTGCATCCCGAGGCTACACTTCGACATCAACTTGAAGTGCGTTAACTTGGAGACCAAGTGCACTACGGACCTCTCACGCAAAACAAGGTTCGTAGCTGTGTTTGACATGGTAAGTAGAAACTTTGATCCGATTTGGTCATTTTCTGCCGCACTTGCGAATGACTCGCATGCTTCATATCCCTTGTATTCCGACATCCTCCACCATCGGACACATGCCGATACCCCTTCATCGAGAATCCACCACACTTCACCGAATCCTCGCATTCAACCTTCCACTTCCCTTGTCTCTGTTGATCTGATTTTGGCATTATGGTGCAATTCTATTAAGGATAGTAGCCTAACAAGTTTAGCACGCTTGAGTGTTGCGTGATTAAAAGATACTAGTTGACGGAACGAGTTGTTTGGTTTGTGCCAAACCGTTAACTCCGGTGCCGTGATAACCCGGCTCGGGGTAAAATTTATGATCCGAGATTTCGCAACCGCACCGGGGTGCATACTTGTTCGGGTTCACGCGGGAGCTGTCATTCCGATCTTAAGGTATGTAAAATAATTGACAATAAAAATTCTCTTTGTAAACTTACTTTTATATATAACCAATCGCCTAGTACTTAGCATATAGATGGTTGTTATAGTTTTGAAGTTAAGTACTTACACCAATCCGCCGTTCTGTGTTCCGGTCAAACACAGCAATCAAAAACCTGGGTTGCTGGTGGAACCCATTGTGTCCGACCCCACGCCGATCCCGCACCATATCGGATCACTCGATACTCCCATCTTGCTCTCAACGACTCACACACGCGTCAGGGATGTACTACCGTCCCCACCGACTGTGTTGTGTGTTCCCGGCTCCCAATGCGCCCCTGCGTACTTATCAACTCCACTGAATCCCTTCAAAATAAATGAACGGTCTAAAATGCCCGCCGCTCGTTCAGGGTGTTCTATCATACCCACATGGTTCAGAATACCTAAACGCCGAAATGATACGAATAAATACTATCTCTGGAGCCAGCTTGCGAGCGACAGTAAAATCCGGGAACAAAACAACAATTTCTGTAGCTCAAAAATTCTCAAATTTAAAGATAGTGTATACATGTAACTTAAATCTCTGCTTGTGATTGTTGGATATGTTTTCATCGTGTGGAGTTATCGCGTTGTCATATCATGCGTGTGGCGAGATCGTTGATGTGTCTATAATTTAATTACACAACCACGAGCACGCACTCAAGAAAAAACCCAAAATTACTTGTAAATACTCTTTGTAATTTTAGTGAATTTTTGTTACAAAGACATTGGTTGTGAGTTGTGATATAGACAAACTCAATATACAGAAATAAATCTTTTAAGCCTCAAATAATTTTTTGCGTTCGGCTGTGTCGGTAGAGAGTATATTCTAGCCGGATGGGTATAATAAAACATAATAAGCGAGCGGCAGCTATTGTAGACCTTTGTTCCTTTATATTTGCTTTGTCAGAGTATATGTTGTACTATAGTACTGTGAGCGATGAGAAGCGATTTATCCCGCACCATAATTTAGCGCTAGTCCCCGCGTTAGTGTTCGTATTAGACTGATAAATGTTCTCAAATTTTGCGCTGGATATAATGAATCAGATAACTAGGTATGCAGAGGATAGCACATTGGAAAAGTTGGGTGGCAGTAACCGCAACGATTGAAGCCACATTGCAGCTGACTGCATCGAGCGGCAAATTGTGCCAACGAATAAGTAAATCACTACCTACTTTCTCATAGGCCGATACACCACACACCTCTCGTTAAGAACGCAGGTTAGTCGATAATTATTGGCTGTAGTTGTTTGTGTTCTTGCAAGGATGGAACCTTGCGTGTGTGTGTGTTATTCATACTGTATGCACTCTACTTTAGAGCACCTCATGCATACGGCCCAGGCGCCTTATTAGGGGCATGGGCGCGTCCAACGCCCACACCTAACAAGTCGCTAGCGGGGCATCTCGTAGCCACTCCCACCAGAGCCACCTCCCACAACTTTGAGCTCAATTAACTCCGTGAGTTTTACTTTGACCAGGATATTGTTTATATATGAAATGTAGTTAACATGATGCTCTTTCACTTGCTTGCCTCCTCTACTAGTTTTCTCTAATATTCAACGAGTTGTTATAGATCAAGTACAGTGGCTTAGAATATACTCAGCACTGCTGATGCTGCTAAGCACTGCTTAGCACCACTGGTATTTTGTGTCAGGTAAATCTTTTCTACCTGATGCTTAGATACATGTTGTATACCATCAGGTAAATCTTTTCTACCTGATACTTAGATATATGTTGTATACCATTAGGTAAATCTTTTCTACCTGATGCTTAGATATATATTGTACACCATCAGGTAAATCTTTTCTACCTGACTGTAAAGTGCATCTGTGATGAGTGACAGTTCATGACTCAGCTGTAGTGACCTGAAGCAGTTCACAGATAGTTCTAGTATCTGCCCAAGATAATGCAAAATCTATCTACATATAGTAGAGCTACTCTATGCAAAAGGGCATGGAATTTGGCCAAGAATTGGCAGACTTATGGGGGTGGTTGGTAGGTGGGCAGGTGGAAAAGAAGAAGGACTGCCTACCCTACTTGATTTCTCCACCAATTCTGGTTGGAATTCAGTGCCCTTGCTGCAAGTATCTCTTATTCATAGCAGAAGACTATTCAGGGTCAGCTTGGTGATTTCTAAATAGCATAAATTGTCACTTGGGCAAAAATTCCCTAAGTTATACTATGGTAGAGTGTCTCCCAGTATTGTAACTTCAAAATTGTATCTATTACAACAACCACCCATCCAAATATGCCAAGGCCAGTACCAATTGACAGCCAGCAAGCCACGTATGCTCTGATATCATCACTAGCAAATTTGATGCACAATTGGTGATAAAACAGAAGAGTCAAAAGAAAGACAAAAAATCCGCCAGCAGCATGGACTCTCACTCACATTTTCAACTTGCTCAATTGTTCAAATAGTGATACTTAGAGAAGCTTGATTGTATATCATCTAAGAGTGCCACAAGGCTATATATATATGAGTACAAGTGTGAATGCGTGCGTACACATCTATGAATAGACTTTTCAGACGGACAGCAATCTCCAGTCATACAAGGCTCACCTCTGGTCATACGAGACTCATCTCTGGCCATACCAGACTCATTTCTGGCCATACAAGACTCATCTCTGGCCACACAAGACAGAGACTTATCATGCAATACTCCCCCTCTTACTATACACCGTGAAGCAAGAAAACAAATAAAAAGAGATGAAACAAACAAAGTGATTCCCATAGTAGCCTCCTTAAAACCCTGCGAGAGTGAGCAGGGAAAGAGTACTACCATAGCCTGCGGATGGCCATCCATAGAGAGACAAGCAAATCCCCGTGCCCAAAAGAAAAGTGAAACAACCTTACATCCAACCTTAAATCGACCTCTAGTACCATCGCCCCATCGCCTTTGTGAATTTCTGGTGCTTATCCTTCGTCAAGGCCTTGGTTAGTATGTCTGCTACATTCTCATTCGTGTGCACATAGGAGTAGACAACTATCTTGCAGGCATGGAGGTCTCGACTATTGTGATAGCAAACGTCGATATGCTTTGTGCGAGCCTTTATGATGCCAGTTGTGATATGACTAAGTGCGCCCTGATTGTCACAATTGATCTGGAGCGGAGATGCATCTTTGCCGTGTATATCTTGGTGGAGCTGGTGTATTCACTTTGCTTCACAGGAGCCCTCAGAACAAGCGATGTAATTGGCTTCGAGGGTTGACATGGCGATGAGAACTTGCTTTTGTGACTGCCACAAGACAGCTCCGTTGCTGGGAAGGAAGAGGTGACCACCTTGAGATTTGCAGTTGGCACTATCATTGGCCCAATCCGAGTCCGTGTAGCCTCTGAGTTGATCATTGCTGCTGGTGCTGCGGCTACAATGCAGTCGAAAGTCGGTGGTGGATTTGAGATATTGGAGAACTCTTTTGGCAGCAGTGAGATGGCTGGTGAAAGGTTGGGAATTGTGTCGGCAAAGAGCTGCGACTGCGAATGAGATATCGGGCCGAGTTGCAAGTGCCGTGTACATCAATGAGCCGACAATTGCCTGGTAGCCTGTGATATCTTCGAGTTCTTTCTCCCTCCGATCCTCGGCCAGATCGTGCGTCACCTTACGATCCATTGGAGTTGATACATCATGTGCAGTCTGCGTATTGAATTGTTTGAGAATCGTAGTGTTGAAGGCCTTTTGGCGAAGACTGATGCCGGTGCCGGTTCCGTTGTCCTCGCGGTGAATTTGATGCCGAGGAATTGGCGTGCCGGGCCGAGATTGGTGATATTGCATTTTTCCGAGATCCTGGCCTTAACTTCGATCGCAGCTTTGGTAGCTTCCTTTGGGAACAACAGTGAGATGTCGTCGACGTACAATAGCATCAGAATACCATCGCTGCGGAGATAGAGGTTGGGGTCGGCCTGGGATTGTATCAATTCGAGAGAGAGCAAGAAGGTGTTAATATCGTTGTGCCAAAAGTTGTGGTGTTTGTTTGAGACCATAAAGTGCTTTCTTTAGTCGAACAACGATTGTACCTGTGTTGAGGCCTTCCGGCCAGCCTTCGGGCAGGGTCATATAGATATCATTATCATCGACCTCAGGATTGAGAAAAGCAGTGACCACATCCAAATAATCGATGTTCCAGCCATGTTTTCCGACCAGGGAGATGAGATACCGAAAAGTGGTGAGTTTTCTGACAGGGGCATAATTTTCTCCGAAGTCCGTTTGTTGGTAGCCTTTAATTACTAGGTGTGCTTTGTATCGTATGGTACCATTAGCATTGTGTTTCGTCTTGTAGACCCATTTGGAGCCAATTGGCTGGACTCCCAATTGCATTGCTTCCTGAGAGTTGATTGTTGTGAATGTGTTATTGACCAGGATCGATGTGCATTGCTGTTCGATTTGTCGTGTCTAGTGGTCTCGTTGTGGGCTGTCCATGGCCTCCGCTTATGTGAATGGATCGCTGGTCGTTGATGGGAGAGCCTTTGCCATGACAATGAGTGCATTTGCGGAGATCCTGACCTGACTTCTTGTGCTACAATTTGTGCGTGTGGTTGGCATGATTGCTTGGTGATGGCCACCATTCGGCAGGCTTTGTTATTTTCGCGGCGGAGATGTTGATTGTGGACGACGGTTTCTCTGGACACCGGTATTGCATCCTTCTCGTCAGGAGGATGTGATCTCACACCTGTACTTGCAGGGAGACTTCGACAGTTGTCAGTGTCGGGCAGAATGTGATCTGTATCATTGTCAGTCCAGTCATGATCACCACTTCCGTGGCCTTCACCTGTTCGACTGTTTCCTGCGTCGTCATGGAGAAGTTCATCTCCACCCGTCTCATTGTCTGGTGTTTGGAGAAGTCCATCTCCACTTGTTTCATTTTCTTGAGCTTGGAGAAGTCCATCTCCATGGTCGATTACCTCGATATATTCTGTCTCTTCTAGTAGCTCAAAGATGTCTGTGTGTTCTTCGGGTAGACATGAAGCGTGGGTATTCCTCTCCTTGTCGAAAATGACATTCGACTGTGATCTTACTACTTGGAATGCCGGCTCCCATATCCTCCAAAGTGTAGTCGAATCGTGTACGTAACCGACCATCATACATGGCTTGGAGCTTGGGCTGAATTTCCCATTGCATTGTGGTTCGGGGATAGGTCGACTGGCATCGCAGCCGAATCGCAGAAGCTGGTGGAGAGGAGCTTTGTAGGAGATTTTAGTGCCGTCATTGTCATGAGAGGGCTTGCCAAATGCATGCAGCATCTCGTTTGGAGTTGGATATGGTGCTTGATTGCCGTCGCGGTCATCTCGTTTCGTTAGGCCTTCGTTTGGGGTTTGCTGGCCGAGGTAGACTGCAGTATTGACTGCTTCTCCCCAAAAGACAAGTGGCATCTGGGAGTGAACCATCATAGATCGTGCTTTCTCGGTGATGGTATGGATCATGCGTTCGGCAACCCCACTTTTATCGTGAGCGTAGGGAGGGCATGGTTCGTATGTTGTACCACAAGCAGCGAGCACCAGTCGGAAGGTCTTGTTGTCAGATTCTCCTCGGCCATTATCGCACCGAACTCGTTTCGCTTTGTATCCCATGGAATCAACTCGGGCCTGAAATGATTGGTAGGCTGAGGTGCGTGTTTTGGACATCTTATCTGGGAGGACCCAAACAGAGGTGTAGCGTGTGTAATTGTCGATGAATAGGATGTAGTAGCGATGGCCGGCAGAGGTAGGCATAGAGAATGGTCCACACACATCTGAATGTACGAGTTCAAATGGCTTTGTAGTGTGCTTTGTCTTGTTTTGGACGATCTTGCTAGTGTGCTTGGCCTGGATGCATGCAGTGCACCTTGAGTCATCTTATGTATTCCCATCAAGGAGAGATCGTAGGGCAGTAGGATGAGTGTGGGCTAGACGGCGATGCGACAGTAGTGATTTTGAGATTGTGAGAGGCTTACGAGTAGTCTTTGGAAATACGGTGGTAGGTGTCCATTGAGATACGGTGAAATGTGCGCTTGACGATGCTCTGTCTCTCTTTCTCGTTCTTGCAGTGGACTTCGTAGACACACTTGGTACTGCTGAGGTGAGTGCAGTTGAGGGAGATATGATATAGAGATCATTGACCCGATTGCCTGTGATGGTGGTTAATGGAGATGATATGGAGCACTTACCGTATCCAAATATGGATGTGTATCCAGCTGTGTCCAATTGATTGTTGGAGAGAAGAGAAAGCCGGAATGTAGGGGTGTAAAGAGCATTGACTTCGCACTCCTGTGAAATGTTAACGAGTCCATGGTGGCTTACTGTAACTTTGTTGTCATCTCCAAGCTCAATGGCTATTGGTTGACGAAGTTTCTTCATTGAGTTGAATCTCGTGTGGTCATTGCACATATGGTGAGATGCTCCGGAATCGATGACCAATGCAGCTGGAGCAGAGACTGTGGTCAGTGGAGTCACGTTGTCAGCGAGTCCGATTAGGTCGCTATCTCCGGCTGTGGCTAGTGATGCTGTGCCCTGATTGACTGTGTTGCGTTGATCCCAGGGACGTTTGAAGTGGATGCAGTCGGACTTGAAGTGTCCTGAGAGACCGCAGTAGTAGCAAGTTCATTCGTCATTCCTGGAGGTGTTCGTATCGCCGTTGTTTGTGGCTTTTTCAGAGCGTTTTCTCTGTCCGCATGCTTCGGTGGTATGATTGTCCATTTTGCAATATGTGTATTTGTGCTTCGGGCATCCATTTCCTCGTCCGCCTCTTCGTCCGCCATTGCCACGGCCACGGCCATGATTTCCGCCCCAGGTGTATAGAGCTGCTCCGGTGGATGCATCTCCGATTTCTTTGGTTCGGGTCGTTCGCTCGGCATATTCGCGGATCACATCCATACACTGCTGGGCCGTGGGGGTGGGGATGCGCTGTTCAAGGATTTGGATGGTCGATTCATATGAATTAGATAAGGTAGTGAAGATGTGTGTCTTCATGGTGTCATCGATGTTATTTTCGGGGGTGCCAATCAGTTTCTTGTGGAAGGCGATTATTTTGGCAAAGTACTGTGTGACCGTTTCATCAGGGGATGGTCGAGAGGGGTCAACTTTTGCAGGACTTGGGTGCGACCGTGTTTCATTGAGGCGTTGTCAGGGCGGTCCCTGAGTGCTGCCCACATCTCCACAGGATCGTTGATATCGTCGATGAGTGGATGGAGTTCATCGCAGCATCCGAGGTGTATAAGCGCTATTGCCTTATTGGCTCGATCATGCCAGATTGCGTGCAGAGGGCATAGGGCGACGCCATTGCCGACAGGGAGGAGTTTGATACCCATAACGATATCGTAGGCTTTCTTGGCGATGAGGACTCGGTGAATCTTTTGCTTCCAGACTGGGTAGTTTTCTTTTGTCAGCTTTGGCACATTGCCATGATCGGTTTTGAATGTTTCGTTTGACATGTTGAGAGTGGAGGAGGTTGGGAAGGTGACGATGGAGAGTGATGGATGGTGATGGTGTTGCGTCTGATGAGCAGGGATGGTTATGAGAGGGTTAGGGGTTTTGAGGCTCTTTTGAAGATTTGTGAGATAAAAATAGTAGCGGGCGCCAGGCTTATAACCTGTTCAAATAGTGATACTTACAGAAGGTTGATAGTATATAATCTAATAGTGCCACAACGCCATCTATATATGAGTACAAGTGTGAATGCATACGTACGCATCTATGTATAGACTTTTCAGCCAGACAGCAATCTCCAGTCATACGAGGCTCACCTCTGGTCATATGAGACTCATCTCTGGCTATACGAGACTCATCTCTGGTGTAAAGGCATACGCCCGTGTATGGCCTCGTAGGAAGGTATATCAGTAGATACGGTTGCAAACGTGGATGTCAATATTGTAGAGTAGTATATGGTAGTTAAAGTAAGATTATCGCTAGAGATCTAAGGCTCGTGGCGAGCCGACTATACAAGAGGGTATTACCTGGCCCTGGACACGTCACGTACAGCCGTGCCATTACATTATCCCCCTCTTTAGGTGCAGACCCCCTGGGCTGCATAAACCCGTACAAGAGTAGGAAAGGAAAGGAAACAATCAAACAACTGTTCAACGTACGCAAACGTACGAACCCATAAGTCCCACAACCGATTAGTACCGTATGGTAGCCATTCGGCGGATCCGGCGCACGGGGAAACTCCACCACCACTCGACTTATCTCCGGAGGTGGTAAAAACCCGTGCCGACGCCATTTGTACTGGGCTGAGATCCAAAGAAGTAAGAAGTAAAGAGAAGAGAAGAGAAGAGAAAGAAGGAACATCCAAAGTGACACCGTCCTCCATATCTCCACTTCCGTAATGTCCGGCATCCTGCCATCCAATCCCGCACTCGTAACTCGTACCAAGTGTAGGTCATTGTCGGAATTAGACACAGTAATCTCGGTGAAATCCCCAATCATTGTATGAGCCTCGTCTTGACTCGGCGGCATCGATGGTGGCTTCCGCTCGCTGCTCATCATCGCCATTGCCATTGGTATATCTAACTGTAAGCATTCCAGTAACCGGTCATACTCACCATATATATTCCAGCGGGCTTGTGCACATCTGTGCCTCGTGGACAGCTCAGCAGACCCAGCCCATTAGTGATCATTGTTACTGCTTTGGAAGCTGCTTCGGTAGCCATATTCGCGCTCAGTCTGCACGGATGAAGCGGGCTTGACTTCTCGGCATGGATTGTAGCTTCTGCTCTCGGTATCATAGCCGTCGGTGATGGTCAATCATATATGACATCGTATCTATCTTGTAAGCTTCTCATGAAATGGTCATTCATACCACATATATTTTCGAACGCGTTTGCGCTCTCCAGACCCTCGTGCATAGCTTTGTAGGCCGTCCTCGATATATGACATCATCTCTTGCAACCGGTGGCTCTCACATGGTGCACATCAGTAGTTGTGTTCAAACTCCTTCAGCATCGGCCAAGCAGCCTTATAGCCCTCCAGTATGGTCGTTTAACATCCAGTTCGGTAAGCCGTTTGGTAAACATCCCAGTCGGTGCCTTCGGTAGAGGGCTCCCGATAATCCTCATATTCAATCGTGTCTCATGATGCCATTCGGTGACTGTCTTTCACGATGCAGTTCGGTGACTGTCGCTCGCGATGCCGTTTGGTCGATTATTTGGTTTGTTCGGAGATCATTTTCGGTCTCGTTCGGAACAGCTTCGGTAGACATAATTGCACTCGTTCGGCATAGATCAAGCGAACTTGACCTTCCTCTCATCATCTTTCCGGTGCATTTGTAGTCGCACTGATCATCCTCCAAGTCGGTGCACTTGTAGGTACACTTGACATCCTCCCTGTGCTCGGTGCACTTATCATCTCCAATTGCTCGCCAGCTCTCCTCCGGGTATGCTTTCCGCTCCTTCTCCAGGTGTGCTCGCTGTCACTTGTCTGGGTATCCACATAGTCGTTCTGCTTGTTGACTGCTGGTGATCTCTTCCAAGGTACGCTCATTGACTAATCTCCAGCTGTGATTCTCTGCCGGTAAGTGCGCTCCAGGGTGCTTCCTCCCAGCACTTCCAGTATGGTGATTGCTTGCGGTAGGGGTTGTTTTTGATTCCTGTACGGTCATTGTTCGCGTTAAGGGTTGTTGCGAATCCGGCACTGTCATCCCCTCTTTAAAGATCGTTGCTCCGACAAAGATTAATCTCGTACGGCTTCATGATGTGAGGTAGCTGTGTGACTCGGGATCTGATTCGGGATCGTATTTGGCATTGTAACTCGCGCATGTAGCTGTTTAATTCGGCATCTCTGAATAGTGCTCGGAATCGTACTCGGTGGAGCCATGCCGCCGGAACACCGTATGTCTGCAAATCTGCGCTCGATTGTAACTTCGTAGCTTCATATAGGAATGGAGATTGATTGTCATCCGTCTCCCGTAATCCATCTCCTATCATCCTCCTCCGGTCGTCAACCTCCGGTCATCCATCCATATCCAGTCGCGATCCATATCATGCCGCGATCCATCTCCGGACAGGATCCATCACCGGCTGTGATCCAGTTGGTTCCAGCCGTTCGTTTCCACGTTGTGCGTAATTGCGCTCGTATGGGCCGCATTCCGTGACTGCTGCTGTAGCTCTGTAAGCCCTCTAAAGGTCATATTTACTAACCTCCATAATGTCCGTCTTCCATTGACACTTCATCGCAGTCCCATAATTCAGTGACATATCGTCCATCGTAAGAAAATAACCACTCATCGATCCGTCCATATGGCATGGGATCTTTAAGTCCAAATCCAAATTCATGATCCGGCTCTTGAACACGTGATCTTTATCCACGCAATTGCGTGAATACCGCTCGACTCAAATCAACTCAAAACTCCGTTCAACTCAACTCCGCTTAATTGTAATCCGCCCATATGGCAAATTGTAGCCGGGCTCCAAGTCGATAGCATGGTCAATTGACCGATGCAGCGCGAGTGTCTCCGCCTCTGTGCTGAAAACCTCCACGAATTCTCCGTATATAGCCGGGATATGTCCTCCATCGTCTGTAGGCACCATCTTTGTTGTTGTGCCGGCTCCATCTGCAAACGTTAGTTCTCAATTCGTACTA
>Ga0307512_10001350_pt1 | contig 34885 bp, 17 predicted proteins | sample 14_EM_MG_FD_200267 | JGI IMG/M metagenome (GOLD analysis project Ga0307512, IMG submission 200267) | Populus trichocarpa ectomycorrhiza microbial communities from riparian zone in the Pacific Northwest, United States - 14_EM | ecosystem: Host-associated > Plants > Roots > Unclassified | place... | reverse complement strand
GGTTGAGCTTTCTTCTGGCTATATTAGATGGGGAGTATTTGAAATTATACCAAATGAAGAACGTAGTAACCACATAAATTATCATAACAAAACAAAAGATACCTTTTAAGTCTAGGTACATTTCAGAATTTCCAGATGGGGTATCCGGAATCACTACCCGCCCAACAGCCCCCATATCGCCGCTTAGATCTATGGATTCACCTTCACACTCAACAAGCGCCTGCATCATAAAGCTTTTAGTTAATAACTGATGTGCATGTGGATGCATGCATAAAGTTATCTATCATTTCTTTATATACATGGATTTACATATTATGTGGCAAGAGCCAAAGAACCATCAAATCAGAAGCAAACCCATTATCGAGCAGGGGGGTACATGGTGCAGAAAACAATCTCTAAAGAAGTCATCAAGGGACCAAACAACTAAGCAATACAAACATAAGCAGCCAGCAGTGGTTAGTTTGCTTCTTCCCAGAACTGGCCTTCTCTCTTCCCTGTACAATTATTATTTGAACTTCTATAAAATATTGAGAGAAAAAACCTAACAATATAAGAGAACTATGTCTATTTATAGCATCCAAGACAGCACCATGGAGTTGGAAAGTTAAACGATATTTATAGTTAAAGCAGAGGAAACAAGTGGTTTTTTTAAGACCAATAGGATTCCTACCTTGGAGCGCTGGACTTTCTCAGAGAGTACCAATGGTAACCTTGATGTAGACACCTGCATGCTTATCTTGCTATGTGAATTGGGTGAAGCATGGGAAAGTGGAAAAAAGAATAGTTGCTGCACATAATTCTTACATGAGCATTTCTATGCTTCTCAGATGTGTCTTCCTCAGTAATTTCCGCATCCCCATGGTTTCCTGTGACTTCAATTAAGAACATTTAAGAATATGAGAGAGTTCTTTGTGTGAAATTTGGAAAGATATAAAATTCACCACAATTTACATCTTCTCCTTGTACCTTTACTTTGCAAGTTATCATTTCCATTCTTCCCATTCTTTGGAGCGTGACCCTCTCCTTTTGAAAGTTTCTTCGGAGATTTACTTTTTGAGGCCTTCTTTACAGGAGACACTTCTCTGCTGTGCATAAGAATTAGATCCTCATTGTTTCTGCTCTCTTCAATTTTATTTTTTCTGGGATCCCTTGCAGGGCTATTATCAGGACAAGACTCGGAGTCCGATGATAATGCCCAAACTGAATGGTTTGATGCCTGTTAGCATCATTGTAATTGTCATCAACATCAACCATATAAATAGCAAGCTAGACATCTCCGAACTAAACATTCAAAACCAGTAACCATGCTAGACCTTCCTGGTAAAGAAACATTCCACGCCAATAGTTGAATAAAGAAAATCTAAAACTAGTTGACAGTATACAATATCTTGATAGAGCAATGAATGGTTAGAAATTAGATATTAACATCTAAGTTCGCTACACCAGAATGTGCACAGAAGAGGACAATTAAGTGCAGGGGAGGTGGCATGCCAACAATCGGATTCCTTCACCTATGATACCAAGAAGGATGTCACTCTTAGAAACACTTGAAGTTTTTAGCAGAGGATTAAAGATAAACTTCCCTCGGTTTGCTCTTTGAAATCAGCCACAGCATTATCAAACATCAACTTTTGACAATACACAAAAGTCTTCATTAGCATATAACCTATTAAACAATAGTATTCCTTCACTATAGGAGCCACGTATAGCCAGCAGAAGCAACATGTCTATTTTGATATTCAGACTTGGACAAAATTCTCCCACAAACTCCATCAACTCCCAAAACAGACTATGATTTATACTTCATACCTTACTGTACCAATCAATCATGAACTATTGGCACTAAACTCATCTGAACACAAAAGAAGTGTTGGTATAAATGTTCTTACATGAGGTTCTTTTGTGTGATTCACAAATGTGCCATCCTTAACATCTTGTCCATCATCCCCATCCCCTGAATCATTTTCAGAAAAACAAAGTATTGAAAACCAAGACTAAATGAATCTTATTTTTTCAAAAAAAAAAGGTAAAAAACCACCATAGACAAGGCTTGCAAATAGTGGTAATGTAGCTACCATACAAGCACAAACCAATACCATTTGACCAGTACAAATAGCAAAGAAAAAAATCTTGTTTCACCTTTTCTTTTCTTCTTCTTAGCTCCCCCTTTTGGTTTGGAAATCTTATTGGATGGAGCATCAGCAGTAGTTGGACCAAAAAGATCGTTGCCTTCCTTTGACGATTGAGAATGAACCGTATCATCCCTATAAGGACTGGCCTTGGGCGATGAGGCTGAGTCAGAGGACAATGTCAGAGCTGGGGCCTGCCAAGCAATGCTTTAATTAGCCAGTACCCAGGATAGGAAACATTAAAATAAAAGAAAAAAGGGAAATAACAGACCTGGAAAGAACGGAGCCAGTCAGGAGAATCCTCCCGAGAGCTATTGCTCATTTTGGTTGAATTAACAGCAATCAAATTTCAACATACATGCAATATTATTAATAATCTGTAAAACAAAATTCATTCCTCTTTGCTTAGTATTAGTTAGATTTGATAGAAATGCAGAAATGGAAACTTTTATTATGCAGTTAAGGGATGAATTCTCTCTCCTTCGAATTTCTAAATCATTTGATAAAAGAAGAACAAGCCCTAAAATCGGAAAGTGGAAATTGGTGCGTGAATCTTAAAAGAACATGCCTGGCCAGTGCATATAGACATGGAGAGAGAATACTTACCAGAGCTGTAAAAAGCAAAATATTCAATGGCGTCCAGGTTCAGGCACCAATGAGCGGAGCTCTCCCTCTTTCTCCCCTCCCTCTCTCTGCGACTGTGCGCGCTACAGTATTCAAGAGTCTAGACGTGGGCTACTCAGAAATCACAAGCATGTCTTCGTGGGCGGGTGAGCCAAGGTTTGTTTGCACTTTGCAATGCAATGACAAGAGAGGGCCTAAAAGCCCTGAGACACTACTTAACCAGCCCATCCAACTGCTACTAAGGCCCAGCCCCATATTAAAAAAAATATGTATTATATCATCTAGGAGTCAGATTGAATTTTTATTGAATGTAAAAAAGATATTCAAGTGATGGTAGCATGTTTTCTAGTAAAAAAAAATTAAATTATATGAAGGTTAATCTGATATGACACGGTTAATTTTACAGGTTTAAAGACAATTCGAATGACCGATAAAAATATAATTTGACTAAAAAATTCAAAACGATATTTTTTAAAATGTTGAGATGATAACATATTAGATCTGCTTAGATTTATTCGGATCAATTCAAGTTAATCTGTCAAATCTTCAACCTAAGTCATGAGACCCTAATAACCTTTCAAATCATTAATTATTTTAATGATTTTTTTTCTAAGATATGTCAATTTTATTCTAAAATGTGAGGGTTGCTGCTAATATTATGGGTAAGCGCCATTGCAAAGAACTTGTCCAAAATTTTTTACCAATCCTGTTTGTACTCCTAGAAACCCATTCTCAATTTTCCAAATTAGTCAAGTCCTGGGCACATCTTGGTTATTCGCTTGTAGCTATATTTAAAGCTTAGAGACATTCAGGTGGGATATGGGTTTTATCTCTAAGTGGTAATTTTGGGATTACTAATTATAGACATCATGACTTAATGTGTTACACTAAAACTACATTCTAGTAATCAATCCTGGTTTTTCTCTAATGTTTATGCCTCTCTAATCCCTACCTTTCATTCTTTGCTTTGGGGTCACCTAGTCTTGATGAGTACAAGATTAAAAGAGGTTTGGCTTCTTAGTGGGGACTTTAACAAGATTGCTCTTCCTTCGAAGGACATAAGAGGTTTATTCAATGCTTATGGAGCCTCTACCTTTACTAATATGATGGTTGACTATAACCTCTTTAATTCGGGATATGTTTGACATTTCTTCTCCTAACATAACTAAATAAATAAAATTGGATTCTTAAACGAAAGACTAGACAGAGCGCTAGCAACTCCTATCTAGCATTTATTTTTCAAGAAAGTATTTGTTGAGAATTTGCGTAGGTTGTACTCAAACCATAATCCTATCCTTTTGCGACGTGGGGGTCTTCCTCTAAATATTAGGACAAGGCCTTTTATATTTAAAGCTATATAGGTTAAGTATCTAGATTTCCACACGGTTGTATCTGGGGTATGAAAAAATGGTGATCACAATGTGGAGAGGGCTTACAATATATTTAGAAGGATGCTCTTAGGTTTGACAAGAATACATTTTGTAAATAATTTAGAAAGAAAAGATGTATTGAAGCTAAGTTAGATGGTGTTTAGCAAAGACTTGAAATGGGTGTTTCACACTCCCTAGTTATTCTAAAAAGGGACTTAAAAAAAGAATAAAATGACATTCTTTATCTAGAAGAGCTTTTCTAGTTCCAGAAAATTAGGGAGAGATGGGTAAAATTCAGAAACCGCAATAGCAGTTTCTTCCACACTCAAACTATGATTAGAAGGAGGCGCAGCTCCATTAATGAATTATTTATCTCTAGTGATAATTGGTGTATTGATGATAAGGTGCTTTAGGAGAAGGCCCTCATTTTCTATAAGTCTCTATTTTACTCGAATGAATAAGTAAAACCTAAATCACTTATTCTTCAAAACACTCATAGGGTGTCTCAAACAGGTGTGACTGGCTTATTAAAACCTGTCACGAATGATAAGGTGTTTACAACAATAATTGCCATGAATTCTTTTAAATCGCCAGGTGTGGATGGCTTCCAACCTTTCTTCTTCAAAAGATATTGAGCTATTGTTGGAGATGATGTTTGCAACCTTTTTAGCAATGCCTACACAAACTGCTATTTTAACCAAAGATAGGCAGAGACTCTTCTAATTTTGATTCTAAAGGAAGATAGACCTTTATATTTAAAAGCAGTTATGCCCTACAAATTACATTGTACAAATTCATTACAAAGACTTTGGTTAACAGATTGTGCCCTTTTCTAGATGAGTTAATTAGTCCTTTTCAAAGCAATATGTCCCAAATAGATGCACTACAAGCAATGTTATGGTGGCCCAGGAAGTTATGTAACATATGCACAAGTCTAAGAGTAAACAGGGGTTCTTAGTAACTAAAATAGACCTTGAGAAAGCTTATGATATAGTCAGTTAGGATTTCTTGTAGGTTACTTTGGAAAATTTTAGCTTCACTAACAAAACTATCTAACTCATATTGTTTTATGTATATTCCTCCTTTTTATACCTAAAAGGGACCTGTGACAAGGAGGCCTTCTCTCTCTTTATCTCTTTGTTTTATACATGAAGAAGCTTTCCGGTTTAAGTTTTCATAAAGTTACAGATAAAACATGGAAGCCAGTGCAACTATTTTATGGTGGCCTAGGTATCTTGTATCTTTTCTTTGCTGACAATAATTTGTTTTTCATAAAGGCAAAGAATTCTCAGATTAGTCTCATATCTAATATCTTATCTAATTTTTGCAAAGCATCTGGACTAAAGGTGAACTTTGAGAAGTCTAGGATTATGTATTATAAATCTATATGCAGAACAAGGAAGAACATATTTAGTCAATTATCTATTATTTGTTTTGTGAGTGACTTGGGTCAGTACTGAGGTTTCCCTTTATTTAAAAGAAGAGTTAAGAATGACCATTTTAATTTTGTTTGGGAGAAAATTAGCAAGAGTTTTTCTTCTTAGAAGAGCAGGCTCGTGAACAAGGTGGGAGATTAACTCTAGCCAACTCAGTGATGTTTGTTATACTTATTTATCCCATGCAATGTTTTTGGCTTCCAAAATATATTTGCTCAAATGTTGACAGATTGTTAAGGAGCCTCATTTGGCAGAATAAAAGTCTTAATAATGGCTTTCACCTGGTAAAGTGGGACTTTATTACTTACCTTAAAAGGTTTGGGGTTAGGGAGATGAGATCCTCTAACGTAGATCTTTTGGATAAATAGGCATAACACATGTTTAACAGTCCAAATAAGTTTTAGGTTGGTCTCTTAAAGCACAAATATCTTTTAATAAAGATCTGTTTAGTGTGACTAGGGCTCTAGTGTCAGCTTCACCAGCTTGGTGTGCCATCGTTAAAACTTTTCTTCAATTGAATAAGGGGTTCATGTTTAGACTTGGGAAATGAGACCTGTATTTATAGTTTGACATTTGGTTGGTGGAGGGGCCTTTATACTCTCTCGTAGATGTTATTAATATTATTGATGTGAACTTACAGGTTAGAGACTTGTGGATAAATGGTGACTAGAATTTTTCTAGAATGGCTACTGTGATTTCTGATGTTTTAAAATCTATGATTATAGTTGTTCTCTTCTCTATTATTTCTCCTTTTGATGACTATGTAACATGGGATACTAGTCCCACGAGATGTTATAGTTTTAAATTAGCCTATTTTATGGTTGCTTTAACATCTCAGGGGGTTCGTAAATGGTCAGGGTTGACAATGGGTGTGGAAGCTGCCTTGCCCTGAGAAAGTAAAATTTTATATTTAGCTCATTCTTCATGATTCTCTCCCTATTAATCTTTCTAGATTTCATGGGAAAGTTTTTAATACAACAGAATGTTGACGCTGCAATCATGATGTGAAGGACATACTACATTGCCCTTATGATTGTTGTGTTACCAGGGGGTCTGGATTAAACCTGGTTTTAATCTTGTAAATGGTTTTTGGGTTAGTGATGCAAAACATTGGTTGACTTTCTGTGATATCCCACATCGAAAGCGAGTGTCTAGAGCCATGACCTTATTAGTAGTGCTAGTTACTAATATGTCGTACGCGTTTTGGAACGTCAGGCTTAGAAGTGGGCTCATGTCACCAAGAACAAAACCGTGAGGGCGGTAAGGCCTAAAACGGACAATATATGGCGTGTTAGGCGGGCTATTACACTTTCTTTGCCACAACTAGGAGATCCTCATTATTCTTAGCTATTATTTGGTGGCTATGAGGCCATTACAACAATGTAGCTTATAATGATCACTACTTGGGAGAAGTTTGACTGATAAGGAAGATCTTTGATCTTAAGGTGGATTGTAATAAGTTTTTTTTTTTTGTAATGACAAGGGTCCTAGAGCTCCAAGGATGATATCTTGGTTGCAACCTAATGAGGACTTCATCAAACTTAATGTTAATGAGAGTTTTTTTGGCAACCCAGAATGTATAAATTTTGGTAGCCTGGTTAGAAATAATAATGGTTCTTGGCTAGTTGGTTTATTTGGTTATGCTGGTGTGGGATCTAATCTCCTTATTAAGCTACTAACTATTAAGTTTGGATTGTAGCTTGCTTGGGATAGGGGTCTGACTAAGGTCATTTGTGATTTGGATTCTATGGACTCTCTTAGACTCATACAGGAGGATTCCATAGGCTTCCATAAATTTAGTGCTATCATTACAGAGATCAAAGGCTTTTTGTCAAGATTTTGAGAGACAAGTGTCCAACATACTTTAAAGGAAGATAACTCATATGCAAATTACTTAGCTAAACTGGCTACTAAGGGAGAGAAGCGTTTTCAGATTTGAAAAAGTTCACTTTCTGAGATGGAGAATTTACTCCAGACTGATATGATGGGTATATCCCATTTTAGGTTTTAGTTTCTCCTTTTTATTTCAATTATATATATATGCATGTATAGCTTTTTTATTTACACTTAATATTTTTTATGTAAAAAAACATGTCAAAAAAGCCTACATGTTCAATTTTTTTTTGTTGGAAAAAAATATTTGGCCTGCTATTAATTATTGATCTTGGATATCATCTATCTTTAATCAAACCCATAAGCCAGACACAAGCAACGAGCGATTACAAAGGGGTTTGGCCTTTCTTCTATGCTTGAGAGTGGAGAACACCTAAATTTGATTATGACCAAACTTTCAGTTGGCCTAAAAAACCATCTATCAATCAATCAATTCAAAGACCATCATCCATCGATCATCCCAGAAGCCATTCGCCTTTAAAATAACAAAGGCTATCCATCTCTTGAAAACAAGAGTTCATTAAGGGTCCATGACACCTCGATAGACTAAATCACCTTACTTAAAGTATGAACCATACCCAATTTTAATAATTTATTTAGTGTTAGGTTATACTATTATTACAACCATAACAGAAGAATCGTTACAAATTCATAGATTTGCAGGCATGAGATAGCCCATCTACCTCTCTTCTATTACCACTTGTCATCGAAAAGCTCCTTCCAAAATTATATGATGCAAGCTTAAGAACACACTTCACATGATCTGGAGCATATAAATACCCTTTTAAAGCTCGCTAAAAAGGGATTCCAACACTAAGATAACTCTCTTCTTATAATTATTTTTACCCTCTTGATCAAGGATAGAACATCTTCGTTCAACAAGAAACTTATCAGAGAACTGAGTATAGGATATTCTTATTCTGCAAGTGACTTCAAAGATATATTTCTGTACATCATTACTACTAACCTTTGTGTTATTTTCCATGTATTGTGGCAAATTTGTCACTTGGTCATATTTGCAAATATCATATGGGATTAAAAGGAATGAAAACAAATGAGACAATTTCTCGCTTTAAAATACAACTTCAAGGCATTTGCCCCTCAATGGAAAGTGCTTTGAACAATCTTCAACGAGACACCTAGAGCATCAAGCTTTCTTATTATTCGACCATGGTAGCATGAGGAACTATAGGAAGTAACCACAATAAACACCTACTTATAAGTCAAAATAAACTATGATGCTAGTTTATTAAGGAGCTACTTACATTCCAGAAAAAGATGTATGCCCTTTCGTGTTTGTTTTGATAGGGGTAACACTACCAAAGACGGAGGCTTTTGTGCGGCCAGCTCTTCAGGAGCTAAAACATTAGGTCTTCCGTGTGGAGGAGATGAATAATTGATATCACAACAAGTCTCTGTCTATTTGTTTTTTAAAATATATATACAAGTTAAGAAGTTAATATTTTAAATTAGTTAACATAAAATCCCAATACACAATATTAATTAAATAAAAAATATCTAACATATTATTTCAAATATATTAAGTTAATGGTAATAAAGATTAAGGTGAGTAATTTATTATATTTTATTTACTAGCAATCCAATAAAATATAAAAACGATCATTTTATATTGTAAATCACTTTTAAACATAACTCCAACCATTTTCTATTCTCCTTCTCAAATATATATATATTAAATAATAATTAAATATTATCTAAATCGATCATATCCATTTTCGCATAAAATTAAGACTTGCATCCTTAATTAGCCCTAGGGAATATCTTAAAATTTAAAATTTGAGATGTTAAATTAGAGACATGTTAATTAGAAGATATTTTAACTGGTAAGAATAGAGGAGATTGTTACAATATTTATTCATCAACTCAATTGAAATTATGCATCCATGATTGGAGAATTTAATCCAATAATCAAATCATTTAGTTAAGAAACAATGAAAAGGAGACAAATCAGGAAATATCATGAATCGAAAACGATAAAAGATACTAAGAGATATTTTACTTCTCTTTTTACATAGTATTTAAGAGTGCTGTAACCGTTAATTTTCAAAATATTTTTTATTTAGAAATTTATTAAAATAATATTTTAATTTAATTTTAAAAAATTATTTTTAATATTAGCATTTTAAAATGATATGAAAACACCTAAAAAATTAATTTAAAATAAAAATAATAATTTTTTTTAAAACACTTTTACAAACGGGACTTAGTTCTACATCCATGGTGCTAAACAAAGAGAACACATCATTTCTACTTCCAATCCTGTCTCTCCAAACAAACTTACCTTTGAAGAGTGATTTGGGATATTCAAACAATTTAAGCAGCCTATTTGACATTTTGGGGTGTTTTGATATGAAAAAAATTAGTTTAGGTTCGACTCATTAAAATATAACTTGTGACTTTTTTATAGAAAGAATTTGTTTATTTTCATAGAAATACCTAAAACAGAAAAGTATGTTAAAATGAAAAAAAATTACAAGCAATTAATTATTTATTTTATTTTATTAAGTTACTATCAAAAGAAAAAGGAGAGGAAATCGATAATATCTAAGCGGTAATACAAAAAAAAATTGAAAAAAAACCCCCTCAAAATAGAATTCAAATGAAGGGAATAAAAACAAAAGGAAGAAAAAGGAAGGATCTCTCCTCTCCTATATATCTCTATCCACATTGTAGCTCGAAGCAGCAGCAGCAACGGCGGGGCGGCAGCAAACAGGGGAAAGCGAAACGGAAAAGAAAAGAAATGGAGCAGCAGCAGGGTAAACAAGGAGTGACGGTGGCCAAACTGTTTCCCAATCAAGACCCAATTAAGTTCGTTCAGTTTAAGTTCAAGGAATTGGAGGATGGCTTCAAGTCTTGGTTGTCCAAGCAATCTTTGCCTGTCGAGGCCGCCGTTGTCACTGCCACCGGCGGTGTTCAGGGCGCTGCCATCGGAGCCATCATGGGTACCCTCACCCCTGACATCTCTTCCTCTATGCCAACTCCCCCTCCTCAGGCCTCTCTCAACCCTCAAGCCATGGCCTCTCTCAAGCAAGCCCAAGTAATCTCTTTCTGTTAGTATTACTGCAAAAAGAGGGTTCAACTTTTTATTTTTGTTTTTACATTTGAATGGCTCTGCTTTGAAATTGGAGAAGATCAATTACCCGAAATGAATAACGTAAAGAGATTTTGATTTGCCTAACTGATAATCTTTTTTCCTCAAATAACATAGAACTAGCTAGTTTCATCATCTAGTTACAAGGAGATTACTATGAAAGTTTATGAGTTATATAAAATAGAGTTTTACTCCTAGCTGTATCAGACTTAAATTGTCCGAACGCTCTCCTCAACATGATTGCAGAGCGGCTTATAATATTTGCTTTATGCCACCCCCTCTATTTGTTATAATGTTGTATGAGCTTGGAAATTGGAATACTAGGTTGACGAGGATCCCTTTTGCATAATCTACCAAGTAGTTTTTGCTCCTAATATCGAAAAAGGGTGAATCTTTGCTTGATCCAGATGAGTTCTATGTCTCACATGCCTTTTTCTTGAAACGCGGTTAAGTATTCCAGGGGAGAATGTAGTGGAGAGGAAAAAAAAATCCTTCAGAATTGGTTTATCATTGGATTTGTGTTTGGAGTCAATGTACAGAACTAGATTGATTCTGAACCCTACACAATGGCCTGAATTAATTGTGGCTGCTGGATCCATTAAGAGATTTTGCTAATGTTTAACAAACGATATGCTTCATGTACAGGCTTTAGCTGGTGGACCCTTAATACAAGCACGCAATTTTGCTGTAATGACTGGAACCAATGCTGGCATAGCTTGTATCATGAAGAGATTGCGCGGCAAGGAGGATGTCCAATCTAGGTAACTTTTACTACATCCCTTTTGCTGTGCATATGTTCTTCCTTTGCAAGCAATAATCTTTGTTCACTCCTTTGTGTTCCCCTTAATGGGATGATTGACTTCATAAAATGTTGTTTTACTGGAATTTCATTTAGCATATTGTGGTGTCTTTCTCTAGATAATTGAATCCCAAGTGCTACAAATGTATGAACTAAGTGATCATAGATATTAGTTGCCAATGATTTTCATCTATTTATCATATGCTTGTAATGGAATCTATTTTAAAAGGGAAGAGTTTGGGGCTTGAGTCCTATCATTGTATCAAAAGAAAAGATGTAGGAGTAGTATAGATGAATTAGAAAGGCCTGATTTAACCTTTCCATTGATGCTCTATCATTATCTGTCATAGACTAAACTCGTCCTCCCATTCCACGGTCAGTATAGATCTTACTGAGGAAAATTAGGTTTAAATGGTAAACAAATTCATAGAATTTCAAAATCAGTCATAAGAAATGGGATAATTTTGTGGAAGGATGCCACGTATGGCTGGAGATTTTATCAAATAATAATTCACTGCTCTTAAAAAAAAAAAGTTCAGGAGCTAAGTGTAGCTTGACCCAAAGTTCAGGGTAATTTTGAGTAGTTTAGCTTTAGTTTCCATGCACATATTAAATCTTATTAATTTATCATTGCAGCATGGTTGCAGCTTTTGGTTCCGGTGCCATGTTTTCGTTGGTGAGTGGCATGGGTGGCCCAAATCTTGCTACTAATGCAATCACTTCTGGACTTTTCTTTGCATTAGTTCAGGGTGGTCTTTTCAAGGTAAAGTTTTAAGGCAAGATACATCTTTTTTTTTCTTCTACAGACTCACATGCTACAGTATGTTTATATTTTTGCCCATGCAAGCGGTGAGTATGGATCAATAAAGCATTTCTATTTGGAGGCAATTTCATATTAGTCCTACCAAAAGCATTCCTTGCATTCATATACAGAGGCAACCAGTTTTGCAGTCTCGTTTCTAGTATGAGATCATTCTCATATTGTTCCTTTGGTCTTATTCTTGCCAATGCTGAGATAAACTTTCATGTGGTTATTTAGTTGGGGGAGAAGTTATCTAAACCACCAGTTGAAGATTTGTGCTATGCCAGAACAAGATCCATGCTAAATAATCTTGGTCTCCAGAATTATGAAAAGAATTTCAAGAAAGGGTTGTTGACAGATAACACTTTGCCTTTGCTGACCGACAGGCAAGTTTTTAGATGATCTAGTTTTCATTCACCTTATGTATGATTAGTTAGCGTTTGTGTTTTATCAATATTTATCAATGTATATATCATTATTTCCTTAAAGAGGATCTTTGGTTATCATTATGTGTTTGGTTTTCCAGTGCTCTTAGAGATGTAAGAATCCCTCCTGGACCAAGACTTCTCATTCTTGATCACCTCCGAAGGTCTGGTTCGTACTCTAAGCATGACACACTATTACTTTTGGTCATTGAATTTTATCTGATTTCTGAATATGTTGTGTCTAGGGACCCGGAGCTGAGAGAGAAGACATGCAAGCCATGATCAATAATGTTTTTTTTTTTTTTTAAAAAAAAAAGATGTAGCCATGAGAGATCACTTTGTTTTTGATACAGCAGAGGTTAGGGGGAGTAGTTTTTGAGTCTTTAATAAGATAAGCTCTGTTGTGAACTATTCTTCAATGTCAATTGCTATTCTATTCTGTAAGGAACTTCGATATCATGCTAAAGCTTTTTAAATTTTGGTAGATTGGTTTGGATTGCTGCGGAGCCTCGAATTGAATGATATCGCGCACAGCTTGTATAGTGAATGCGGTAGTGGTGTCTAATCTGGTGTGATACATGGTTGGAGCAATTGTCTGGTAGCAAGGGCACCATGGTTTGCTTTTTGAGTTTTGGGAAGTTGTCATGACCAAGGTCGTATTCAAACTCTTGGAAATGGACGTCGGCATCTCATGATGCATCCTGCCTAACCTTGTTCTTCGAATCCTTGTTCCAAGCAGTGCTAACACTCTTTTCAATTTTTCGTGTGAAAAACAAAAAATCGGATGGGGTTTTTTATTCCTTTTATATCATCTCGTCGGGAGTGTTACACAATGGCCAATTAATTTAATTTCAATCTTCATCACCTGACGACTATGCTCTTGTTAAACCTCGTTATCAACAAAGAAAAAAAATAAATAAAAATGTCAGAAGCAGCTGAAGTTCTACCCTCTCGATCTTACTGATAAACATCCTCTTGTAAAATGTACGCAGACAGTTAAAACTCTGGCTTCCTAGGTGAAGACAATAAACTAACTTGTTCAGCGTCCTCTGTGTCTGTGAAATCTGTCAGTTTTTGTCGCTAACATTAAACAGGTTAGTTAATCCTTTTACATATTTCCTAAAAGGTAACATCTCAGATTACATTGATTAATTATGCCAAAGAAAAGCTTATGTATGATCCATTGACTAACCACCCAAAAAAAAATTCATAATAATAGGGGTAGAGAAAATTCACATCCAGTAGAACAATGAAATGAAATGAAGAGAAGAAAATAGAAATATTGTACAGAATTCTTGACTCTCCTAGAGAAAAAAAGGGAGAGGGAGAGAATCATCATAACTAAAGAGAGAGACCTAATTATCAACAGATCAATCACCCACGAAGGTGAAAGCAACATCTCTACCTGCTCCCAAATACATATGCTGGCAGAGAGAGCCAAAAAAGACAGGAAATTAAAAGGGTTGATGATGATGATGATGTTAATTGGTGACTGGATGAAGATGGAGAAGGTTGTGGGCTTGGGAGAGTTCGTTCATGAGAGAGATAATGCGGGCATGGCAGTCACGAGCATGACTGACAGCCTCAGCCTCGAGCTCACCCAGCTGGGAGCATAGCCTCTCCTCGGCCTCCTCTGCCACTTGGAGCCTCTCCCATGCCCTTTGTAGCTCTGATTTCATCTTTTCCTCCCTCTGCTTGCTTTCTTTGAGCGCTTTCTCCAGCTCCTCATTTCTCTTCTTTAGCATCATCTCCTCTCCATCCTTGACCGTCCCCATTAGGGCCATTACCACTATTTACTATTGATTATTCTCTTTCTTCGTAGCTGCAAGAATTCTTTTTCCTGGCTCCAAGAACATCCACTCAAATTTTAACACCCTTTATTTATAGGTAGCATTCTCCTCTTTCTGTTTTTATAGGCTGAATCAGTTGTGTCCAGGTTCACTGTATCTTATTTCCCATCTTCAAAAGATTAGTCCTTGTAGTTTACAAATAAAAAAAACAACTGAAACAACTTAATTCAACCTAAATTAATTTATAAAACTTGTAATTTAAATCACAGTATTAAAATAACATGGTAAAAAACAAATCAAAACAAATTATAAAATTTAATTTTTAATCAATTTATTATTAAATAATAAAATTAAAAAAATATTTCAATAAAAAAAATATAGTAAAACAACACAAGTCAACTTAAGTTAATTTGCAAAACAGGATATTCAGGTAATGAGACCGAGATAATTTCTTAAAAAATAAATTGAAACAATCATAAAACTTTATCTCTAATCAACCCGTGAAGGCTAATTGTTTTTTCTAAAAACTAAATCAACTTAATTAATCTATTAAACTTGTAATAAAAATCATAAAATCACAATAATTATATAAAAAACAAATTCCAATAAATTATAAAACCTAATATCTAATAAATTAATGTTAAAGGAGCACATCTTTTACTTTTTGTTAATTAATAAGGTGTGCTTGCTTGCCTATGTGCTTCGATTTTACTTTATCTTTTCATGAATGCAATGATTTAGTCCCTAGAATTTAAATATAAAATAACTTAGTCCCTTTATCGAATATGATTGCTCATTCATTAAGTAGTCCCGAGAAATGGTTAGAATATCCTAGGTTTCTTTCAATTAACATACACAAAATATTTTGAAAATAAAAAATGATTATGTGAATGACAATTCAACATCTTATTAGCTTACAATTAATAGAGCGAGAGTTCCTTTGTCATGGTTTATAAAAAAATAATTTTAAATTTTAAATTACGATCTAAAAACTTATAATAAAAACGAGTTAACTTAAAAATATATTTGAAATAAAATAATTTAATTTAAATGCATGTTTCAAACAATTTTTTGTTAGGAAGGAATATAATACAAGTTAGAATTTATAAATTAAAATTTAAAATTTTTTAACTTCCGCAAGATTTTGACTCGAAATTGTAATAAAAAAAATTTTGGAACAAAAAATTATTTGTAATTAAAAAAAATCATCACTTTGTTTTGAATCAAAATTTGAAAGTAATTTAATTCAATTTAGAAAAGACACAACAAACATCACTTAAGCTGTAAATATATATAAAAATATAGGGATGTAATGTGAAGTAATTTAAATCAAAGAGACTAACTAATTATTTTCTAAAGACACAAGGACTAAACGATGATTTATTCTTTTATAGGGATTGAGTTTCGTTTTTTGCGAGGAAAAAAAAAAGATATTGCTTGTCCTGTCGTTTCAAAAAACCAATGGCCGTTTCCTCTCTTCTGCGGGCTCCGGAGTCCGGATCCACTTTATTTTATTTTTAAGAAAAAAGAGAAGTGTTCGTCCCATATTAATTTTTTATCCGAGAAGTAGCCCCGTGCTATCTTTGGTCATGTTATTGTTGGGCCGTATGCGGATCTTCGAGGTATCTTTGTATCCACCTAGCAACTTTTATGGTTTTGATTAAAATATAATCAAAATGATTATTGTAAATTATGGTTTTGATTTTTATGAGAAATAATTGTGATCTTGATATATTTTTTTATTTTTTTCTGTGACAACATTTGTCTTTATTTTTAATAAAGAAATATATATATATATATATATATTAATTTTATATTAGGAAATGGAGACTAGAGAATTAAAAAAAAAAACTTGAAAACAGAAAAGAGCAAGAACACTTTTAATGTGAGATCCACGTTATTAGCGATGCAGAAAGAACCAATGACCCTTTCCCTGATGGCGACATGATCTCGATTTTAAGACTTTTAAGAAAGTAATCGGAGACGATGGGTAACGAATTCATATATACATGTATGGCGACAGTTGAGCTCCTGTAGGGTAGGCAAATAGGAGGTGGAGGTGGAGGTGGCGACTGGCGAGAATCTCCAGAAAGACAACGATGCATTTGTCCAAGTTTTCTTTCTTTTACTTACGTCATCCTAACCAGGACGAATTCCCATCAATTTGATGGCAACCTCCCACCCTCCTAACGCAAAAAAATCTAATTATTCACACCACTGTTGTCTGTTGACGTAACATCATTATTGATGAGCTAACGCCAAACCAAAGGTGAGCTAACTTCAAACTCAGGTCAATATAGTGCTAATCCAACCTTTATTGGTTCGTCTGGGAAGGCTTTTGAAGTTGGTCTCAGAGTGCTGAGCCCAAACCGGTCGAGCTTCAAGTGGTTGATAAAAGAAATTGTGCTAATTAGTTTGAGTTTGATTCATTTTAATGTCACCTTGGACTGTGACGTAACGAGTTGATTTTTGTGTGCCTTTTAATTTCACATAGGACGTAGCAGGAAGCTAGAAAAGCAACAGGAAGATTGTTTTATCAAAATCACCATACATACATTGATTGTGTTTATAGATTACAGTACAAATATCAGAATCGAACAAAAGAATGAGATATATGATGAGTTAACTTAATTTATAGTTGTACAAAATCACCACAAATATTGTTGGCGCATGCATAAAATACTGGGTTAGAAACAAGAGCAATTGTTAGATAATCTTACCACACCATAATATTTTGGAGGTGATTGTAGAGAAATATTTTACCTCCATGCTAGATTTAGACACAACATTCTATTTTTTGCACTCTAAGATATAAGATTTTGGCAAAAAAAAACAAAACACCATAGCTATTGATAGATTTGTAATTGTCTGGTAGTTAGAATCATAAAAGACATTTAAGGCAATTGAAAAAAAGTGTATAATGCATGCCATAATTAACATAACCTTTTTAAATAACAAAGAACTAGTTTTATAGCACCCCACCCCAATAAGACTCTCTTGGATTATGCATAAATTGGCATAACTGATTGATTCCAGGTCTAGTAAGAGTATAATACTGAAGTGCACCAATAACCTGCCTATACTCAGTAGGGTCAGATAATAGTTCATCATCACGAGTATAAAGTTTTGCATCTAAAACAGTAGGCGATTCAAGAAGTCGACCATCAACAATATGAGTTTTCTCAAGCAAATTGGAAATATATTTTGATTACCTAAGATGTAAGCCTTCTTGATTACAAGCAGTTTTGATTTTAAAAAAGTAGAAGAGATTGCTAAGATGTTGAACATGAAAGCAAGATTGCAAACCAGTGTAAAACTTTTAATTTCTAAATGGCTAGAACCAGTGACAATAATGTCATCTGCATAGGTTAGGATAAATAATTTAAAGTTATCTGTTTGTAAATGAACAAGCTATAGTCGAATTCATACTATATAAAACCAATGTCAATCGGATGCTAAAAGAGTCTTATAAATCAAGCTCGAGTGACCTATTTAAGTTTATACAGTGATTTATGCAAACTGAAAATGAAATATGGTTTAGACTCTTTAGAGTTATCAATAAATCCCTATGGTTGCTCCTAAAAAACCATGCAAAAATGCATTAGAGACAACACTTATTTAATAAGGTAATTAAAGGTGACAACCAACAAAAAAAAACCAAATGAATGGTGGAAAACTTGATAACCGGGGAAAAATTTCATGGCAATGTATGTCATTCCACTAATCAAAGATTTTAGCCATCAATCTTATCTTGTACCTATCAATTCTGCCATAGGTTTTCTTTTGATCTTATAAACCCATTTATTTTTGACAATATGATATTGAGATTAGCGAGAACAAAGAGACAAAGTCTCATTAGCTATCAATGCATCAAATTCTTTGCTTATGTCGCTCTCTAATTTGGATTTGAAATTGCTTTACTGTAGAGAGTAAGTTCCTACTCATTGTCGTACCCTCGCGAGAGCTTGACGTCGCGGCGACCCTTCCTAGAGCGAAGATTGATGTCGGGGTCTTTATTTTGTGAAAAAAGGAGTCGTCACTTAGTATTATGGTCACTAGGAAACCTAACTGGTCTTTCAGAGATTCTAAAGCAAGGGACTGGTTGCGTAAAGGGAAGGTTTTAGCACCCCTAGTTCGCCCTACCTAAGGTAAGCTGCTTGGTGTTTGGTTTGCCTATAATTGCTATGGTGTTGATGTTCTCTAATCCCATTAGTTTCCTAGGATAAATCTGCTATGATATACAAACTTGAGTTCAAAGTTTAAGGGAAAGAACCCTTGGCCAATATGGATCATACCTTTAGGTATGCCTATAGAGTGTCGAAGAGAAATGGTGCAGATCTCTTGAAGTCTATGCTCGATTTGAAATAAATTCAGAATTTATAAATTTAGAGACAACTAAAATATAAATCTAAGGAGATTCCATGTGTTTAAGAGCTTATTTTTCCCTTAGTATTTCAAGTGTTCGCGACTCGTAAATCGCAAGGAAGAGAAAAAAAACTAAGTTAGAAATCTAAGGAAATTCAAGGTGCTTTAAAAGCCTATTTTTGCCTTATTATTTCATATTGTCGCTCTCCAATTTGGATTTGAAATTGCTTTACTATAGAGAGTAAGTTCCTACTCATTAAAAACATTAGAGAATACTTTTAATGGATGAAGAGTGGATTATAAAACCTTATAGTTTTGAAACTGTTTTGGTTTGGAATGACCAATTCTTGACCTTTTGATTATATGAGATGTAGATGAAGGTTTTGGACTATTTGGTGGTTCGTATATTTGAATGTCTTACTGGATGTCTAAGGAAGAAACTTCGTATGTGAGAGAGTCAATAGCAGATTGGTCTATTGAGGTGAAAGGTATATGCATGAGAGATACATGAAGTTTAGTAGATAAAAAAAAATCTAAAATGTTGTAGGGTTTGAAGTTGGAAAGAAGTAGAGATTGTGTTGGTCTCTATATTAAGAACATTAATCAACAAATTACTAGAAAATATTGTATCTACCAAATTTCTAAAGTTACAAGGTGATAGAGTTGTGCTTGAACTAAAGGAATCTTGATCTTTACCCTTTAGTGGAAATGTTGTTTCATTAAATAGTACACTTTTAGAAATATAAACTCTATTAGACTCCAAATCTAGACAATGATAACCTTTTTAATTATTGGAATAACCCAAATAAACACAACATCTATTGTAATATGCAAGTTTATGAGGTTGACAAGGCCTTAATAAAGGATAATATGAGCAACCATTTTAAACTTTAAAAGGGCTGCAATGTTGTAGGATTTTAGTAGGTAACCTATTAATTAAGTATATTGATGCTTAAAAAGAACCAACCTAAATTTTTTGCTTAAGATATGATTGTGCTAACAATGTTAAACCAAGTTCTTGAATGTGATGATGTTTCCTCTCAGCTATTCTATTTTGCTCAGAGGTATGCGAATATGTTAACCTATGATATATCCTTGACTTTGATAAAAACTTAGTAAATTATTTAGATAAGTATTTTTTTCTATTATCAGCATGAAATTTTCTAACCGAGCAAAAAAATAAATTTTCAACATAGCATTTAAATTTGAGAAAGGTGTCAAATGCTCCTGATTTATTATGCAAGGGATAAACCTAAGAAAACCTTAAAAAATCATCCACAAACAAAAAATAATAAGGACAACCACTAATAAATTCTATGGGTGATTTCTAAACATCATAACATATGAGAACCAATGGATTAACAAGTTGCAAAGTGGAACATGAAAAAAGGCATTTGCTTGTTTTTTCCAAGAGGGCATACAAAATATCACACCTAACATCGCAACGACCTTTAAAATTTCTAGGGAAAAATAACAGATATCTGGCATCTTATTCTTATATGGGAAAACATTTGGTTTAAAGAGTCACCACCTAGTATTATGGTTACTAGGAACCCTAACTGGTAAATAGAAATTCTATGGTATGAGACTGGTTACGTAAAAAAAAGATACTATCAGCCCTAAAACGTCCTACCTTAGGTAGACTGCATTACTGGTTTTGTCTAAAATTACTAAAAGTTGTTTTATTCTGTTTTTAAAGGTTTGTTTATAATATTCTTGACTCTGGTGCTAGTGAATATTCAACTACGAATACTTCCAACTCTAACATTAGTAAAAATTACGTAACAAAAAAAAGGTATTCTTGACTCTGGTGCCAGTAAATAAATCGGTAAAATTTGGATTGAAAGCAAAACATATCTTTTTATTAATTTTTTTTACGAGAAAAAAAAAGATAGATATGTATCGCATATTAGATTCACATTTCACAGTAAGAGTCTACAACCTAAATACACAGTAAAGTTAACAAAAAAAAAGGTGTGAGGGACCCACAAATAAATAAAAAAAGGATCCTTGATTTTTTTTAGAATTTTCTAATATCTAAAAGGGTTTATTTGACTAGATATCAAAATAAAGAAAAGTGAGATTAAAAGGAAAGGGTATAAGGGTGTGTTTTACCAAACATACCTTTAGCCCAAAGAAAATTAGGTCGGCTAAGCCTGAGGCCTAAGTCCAGCCCAGCTCAATAGTTCTTGTTTTTTCCTTTTTTTATGGATTGGATCTAGCCCAGTTGTACGGGCTGAGCTTGATCCATCCGGCTCGGCTAGGTCACTAGCCTAAACTAGTGACCAAGCTTGCCATGCAACAGTAATAAAGTAATTAAATTAGCAAACGAGGGAAAAAGAAAGACTTACCTGACATGGCTGTTGTTGGAAGCAAAGTTGAGGGAGACGGTCGGGTGATGCTGGAGACTAGTGACTGGGCAACCGTCTCAACCTTTTTTTCATTCTTTTGTGTTTCTTCTTTATCTTTGGTCTCCTTTTTTCTCTATTCTCTCCCTTTCCCTCTCTGGCTCTCTATGTCTTCTTGTCCCCCCTCTCTCTCTATTAGTTTCTGTTGCTCATCACTGTCATGGAAAAGGGAATGAAGCTGTTGGTCAAGGTCTGAGAGGGACTCACCATTGTTGTTAATGCTGAGGGGGGCTAACTGCAACCACTGTTAAGAAGAGAAGGTTGCTGCTGGAAATGTAGGGGTGTAGCTGGTGCAGGCGGTTGGTGCTTTTAGTGAAAAGGAGAAGAGGTATGACCTATGGCCGAAATGGAGGAACCCCTCTGTTGCTGCTGGCTTGAGCTTGCTCACGGTTACTGAAGCTGAAGATGGCACTGTTGTTATGACTGGTGCATGCTCACAGTGGTTAATCAACTGCGACTATCGGTGATGGCTGCGCCTGTGGTGAGTGACTGAGCAACCTTGGTGGTATTCTTGTTGGATGGCAGCTATGGTTTTGTTAGAAGGATGAGAAAAAAGAGTGTTCTTTTTGGCAACAAAGGGCAAAAAAATGTATGGCCAGACTCTGAAGATAAGGGGACGACAACATAGTTGGTTCATTTAGGTTTGTTTTTTGTAATGGCTTCCCTTTTGATGTATGCACTGGGATCTGTATTCATAATACAAGAGTCTTATAGCATATGAGAAACAAAGTCTCGTTCAAACTCATTCTCTTTTTTAAATTTAAATTTGATTAGAATTTAAAATGAAATTTTAAAATGGATAACTATCATTATCTTGATGATCATTTTAAACCGAAGATTAGAAGAGAATGACAAAAATACATTATAGTCCCTAATTTTTTCACAAGTTGACAAATCACACCTTTAACCGAAATCAATCAATGATCTTTTAATTTCAAATTTAAATCCCCTTAAACTTAAATTAAAAGCAAATGGGTCAAAATTGGGTTATAACACAAAACAAAAGGATGATTTATTTATTGTTAGTGAAAGAGAAATGTTATTGGAATACAAAATGGATTGAACAACTGCATGTGAGGGACCTGTACATCAATAATGCTCTTACTTAACAAAAGTTTGCTCTTCAATGATTGTTGCTAGTCTATGAATTTTGTGAGGGAGACTTATTGGAATACAAAATGGATTGAAGAACTGCATGTGAGGGACTTGTACGTCAATAATGCTCCTACTCAACAAAAGTTTGCTCTTCAATGATTGTTGCTAGTCTATGAATTTTATGAGGGAGACTTACGTTGCCAATAATAGGATAAAAACCATTTTCATTATATCCATGGAATAAAGTTTAACCTGTATGATTCTTCTTCATAGTAAAGTCAGATCCAATAAGTATAAAGTAACGAATATTTTCTAAACAAAACTTATTAATGACAGAAGATCAATGAATGCATGTGGACATTAAAGGATTTTGATAAATAAAACTTAATGTTGTCTATTTGTAATAATATGGATTCAATGCTTTTAATTAACAAGCATGTAGCATTCCCTACATTAATAGTTTTTCCTCCATTGAAAGACAATTTTTAAAAGAGATTCTGATCATCAAATGATATATGAGCATTAGCTCCATTGTCTGCATACCATATTTGATGTTCATGTTGAGCATTTGACTTGGTACCATTATTGCAAGTTTAAAGGGAGGATGACACCCTTGATATACAAAATCAAATTTATGATAACAATATCACTTGTTATATCATAGATTTGGTATATGGAGCATGTACCGATTGAATTTTGATGCACAATGGATTGACATGAGGAATGAACTTGCTAAGAATTGCTTGGACGAGCAGCATAAACTGATGATTTCTTATGTGTTGGAAATGAGGACTTCTTATTGGTAGCAAAATCAAAAGTAGTATTAGACACCACTACCTAACATTAGTATCCAGAAGTGCTTTACTTCTAAGTGATTTAACACTAAAATCTTCAAATGTAAAGTCTTTATCTCTATAAGCAAAATTAAAAGAAGTTATAAAATAGTTGAACTCTTAGTTAAGACCTTAAGTGATGAATGAAATTAAATCTTGATCATCAGTAGACTTTTCTGCTGCAGCAAGTTGATTTGTCATAAACTTAAAACCTTTTAAATATGTGGAACGTGATCGTGAACCTTGTGTGATAGTCTGCAATTGATGTTTTAGATGTGAAATACGAGTTCATGACTGATTGGAAAATCTAGTTTTAAGAGTAGTCCAAACCTGTTTGGATGTGTTTAAACCATATACTGATACAACGATGTTTGGACAGATTGGGGATAAGATAATACCAAGTAGATCTTATACCAAGTAGAGCTTGATCTTTCTTATACTAGGTTATATAAGAAGGATTATGTGAACTATCAGCATTAGTCTATTAAGGGATAGGATCAGAGCCTTCCACAAACCCTAAAAGATCATTGCTATTAAGAAATGGTTGGAATTGAGACTGCTAACCTAGATAATTTGATCCATTGAGTTTGAAAGATGTTGGTGGTGAGGTGCAGAGAGTTGTTGATGTTGAAATTATTTGAAGATGAAAAGGAAGATAATATGCAGAAGCGAATTCAGGAAAGAAGAATAACAGGAGTTAGAAGGTTCTGATACCAAGTTAGAAAAACAATAAGAAGATTGTTTGTACTTTGTAATGTGATGTAATGTGTTTTTGGTCCACTTACCAAAAACATTGTATATTGATTTGTATTTATATATTACAGTATATCATAATGTAACAAAAGAATGAGGCAAGTGAGGAGCTAACTTAATTTATAGTTCTACAAGATTATTATGAAGATCCAGCAGAAGATGGAGCACCAAATTGTGCGTGAAGATCTTATTAGTTGCTTTGCTGGGCGGAAGATATCCCAAGTCTACATGTGCGGTTTCAGCGAGCTTCAAAGTTGCTGAGGTCCATTTCAGTTACGAACAACCCACTCCTTAGAAAGCTAAACGCAAATGCGATGAGCACTAGGAAGGAACTTGGACTTTTTAGCCCTCCTGTGGGCCGTGGCCCATTTTTGAATTCATTTGTTGTTTGGATAGAGGAGCGTCATCACCACTCTTTATTGATTGATTTATTTTAATTAATTTAAGATTTATAAGAACTTGACACAACAACATGATTTGCCCTCACTTTAATAATCTTAATAATTGATGACTGGAAGCGGGGGGGAGGCATATAATATAATATTTTAATAAAAATTAAAGGATAATGATGGTGTCGGAGGGGTAGTGCGCCGAGGGTACTGCGCAGCTGATCGTGATTTGTTTTTTGTTTTGAATTAATTATTTGATATTTTTGAATTATTTTAATATATTAATATTAAAAATAAAAAATATTATTTTATTATATTTCTAAAATAAAGAAACTTTGAAAATAAACGCTGACACAATAATTCGAGAGAGAGAGAGGGAGGGGATTTTGAAATGAAAAAGAGATGGATGAGTAGTGATTAGGAAGAGGCGTTCCATCATTACTTGATTTGTTTTGATTATAATTGTGAACTAATTTTCCATACCCATTTCTTTCTTTCTTTAACAACAGTACTACTGCCCGAAGGAATTCTGGGATTCTCCTTTTATTATTATTATTATTATTATTATTATTATTTGGATTGTTTTACGTCTCTCTTCCGGCAAAGGAAATTAAATTAAACTCTTCTCTTTCACGTCTTATTTTAACGTTGCGGGTAAGTTTTCAATTCCTTCCTTCTTTTTAAACATTTATTTCTTTCTTTTTTTATATACGGCAATCATTACATGGGAGAGATTGCCCTCTTTTGCTCTGCTTGCCTTATCGCATCAAGATCCCCTCCCCAGTTCTGAATCTGTCCTTCATACTAACACGGCACGTTCGATCATCATTTCATTTATCCATCGATCTATCACCATCCGCTTGCTATGATCTGTTAGCTTTACTATGCTTCTGATGACTCATTAATCCTTCCTTCCCCATTCTCTTATATTTCTTTTTCTCTCCTCTTTTTTTTCTTTTTTTAATTTTTTTTTTCAATTCTCACACGATTCTTTTGTATGTTAATTTGACGAGCAGAGCTACAAATCTATTCCTACCATCATTTGTTCTTGCTCCTCCACCACACCCACATTTCCTTTCTTTGTTTTTTTCCTTCTTTTATCAAAATTAATCCTCTTGTTTACCTCTAACCCCAAAAAAAGAGAAGAGAAGGGAAGGGAATTGCGGTTTTATCGTCTTGATTTAGGGTAATATACACCACCCACCGGGATCTCAAAGTTGGATTAGCACCATGGATATGCATGGTAATTCTCACCCTGATTCTGGAAAACTAGAACAAATTATTTCCCAGTTTCTATTGAAGAGCTTGCACATCATCTTGGACTCAAGAATCCCTTCTCTTCATCCCCATGATCGCAGCAGGGAACTTTCTTCCACTTCTCGTGTCAAAAAGAGCGACAAATGGTTCAATTTAGTTCTCGGAGACCGCCCTGCTGCTCTCGATAACTTGAATTTTTGGCACAGAAATCTCACGGATCCCATGATAATTGATGTACTACTTGTTCGCCAACCGTCTACTCCGTCTACATCCATGGACAATTTGTATGCTGGGACATCTGTGGAGACAGTTATAGAGAGGTGGGTTGTTCAGTATGAGTCCCTACGGGTTATGCCTCCCCAGACCGGTGAAAATTCTGCCTCTTACAAGAAGACATATAAGAAGTCCATCATACTTTTACGCTCTCTTTACTCTCATATGAGGCTTCTCCCCGCATACAGGGTCTTTCGCCAGCTAAGCTCATCTACTCAAACTTACAATTTCCATATCATTTACAAAGTTTCTTCATTTTGCGAACCGTTCTCCAGGGCTGATGAGGAAGTAATGAAGGAGCTCAGTTTTGTCCCCGTTGAGGCCCTTCCTGGCCGCCTTTGTGTATCTGTGACCTATCGTTCGACACTATCTGATTTCAAGCTTGAGCCCGTGACACCGATGACACCAAAGATTATAATGGACTATGTCGGTAGCCCTACCACAGATCCTCTTAGGTCTTTACCCTCTTCAGAGAAGGGCGTGGGTGCTACGTCCTTTCTATTGAGAGGAATGCAACCACATGTTTCTTCTCCTTTTCCACGCCCGCATAGCTGGACAAGCGGCTTCCATAGAGCAGCTCATATGGTGAACCAACCAGTTGGTGGATCTCCGCCAGCTTATCGCACATCTCGCATGCCATGTGATTTTCCGTCCCCCTCTAATGATGTTTACGGTCATAGAGTCCAAAACTATAGACCATCAACTCCTCAAAAGGCCAATCATCATGATGAGTACCAGCTTTCTCCTCCATTCTCATCATCTATGTCCCCTTCTACGCCAACGCACTTCTACAACGGTAGTCCTGTCCTAGCTCGTGATACTTCAGAAACTGCACCCGTTTCTATTCCACTTCCTATATCAGGCGGCAGAAGTTCGAGATACCTTTCTCCTAACTTTTCTGATTCAAGTAGGCATTCTCTTCCACCTTTATCTCCCAGAAGCACAAGGCATGATTCATCATCACAGGAGTCTCCTTCTGGAATTCGATCAATCAAGAAATTAGAAGCTATAAGGTTTGCAGAGTTAAACTCTGGCAATGTAAATCATTATTCTGGTCAGAAGGTAGTCTCTGCTCTCACCAATCTGTTTTTAAGTGGTTTTTTTTCCTGCTTGAAAACTTCAGCCATCAAATTATATTTTGACTGGTGTCTCTAATTTCAATTCTTTTTAGTTGTTGAAAGATAGCAAAGATGATTCAGGGCGGTTCTCAGGGTTGTTATCTTCTAGTGGCTCTCCACGCGTTGGTTTTTCCAGAAGTTCTAGTAGATTATCTTTCCAAGATGACTTAGATGATGATGATGATTTCTCGTGTCCTTTTGATGTTGATGATGTTGATACATCAGATTCTCATGCCAGGTACTTTGAAATTGCAGGCATAAGTAGTGTTTACCTAACTGTATATGGAGTGCTTAACTATACGAATCCATAGGGTTGGTTTCTATTCCATATTTTATTCACATGTGCATATTTTCAGTATGATCATCTCTTCTATGTTGGCTGCGTGTTTAGTTTGTAATCTACTGCAAAGCCTTGCAAGTGGTCTCTAGATTGCATGGAATTCTTCTTCTGGAAGATAGTTCCATGGTTGCAGTTTGTTGCAGTTTTCTCAGAGTAGTTTTGTTATAAAGTCCATCTATATTGTTGTTTCCTTGTTTAATTTGATGATGATGTGGAATGCTCAATTTGAAATTGCATCTACCTTTGTCAAGGTTCACTCTGTTACTGAATAATTCTTGATAACTAATTAATTAAACTAAATCTGATATCAGTTTGTCCTTGACATCTAGCGCTATGTGCTTTTCAAGCGTGTAACTATTGTGATTTTCCTCTAGTTGGAGAAGCCTGCCTTAAGTTTTCAAGCGTGTAACTATTGTGATTCCTCGGTTTTACTTGCTGTCCTACCGGAGAAACACCCATTAGCTCAGTATATGGAATTTCTCATCTGCTTAAATGTCAATGCTTCTTCTTATTTAAGGCTAAATTGATTATAAGAAGCTTGAAGAATATCTATCATCCCTTTCTTGCTCAATATGTTCTCATGGTTTTAGATCACAATTACATGTCACGCAAGAGGGCTTACAGGTTTCACGAGCACAAATTGTTTAAATTCAAGCAAATGGTCCCTGATGTGTGGATTTCATTAAAAAAATAGTTTTCAATGAATCGAGATTGCAAGTTTCATAGAAAAGGCTAAATTACCCGAAATTACCCTGAACTGAGCCCATGAACTTTCATTTTTTTGATTTGAGTGCGATGAACTATTTTTTGGTGAAAAATTGGCCCCTGACATATGTTGTGTTTCTAAACTATTATCAGTAGTTAAAATTAATGGAAAGACCTATTTTTAACCAAAAAATAGTTTGAGGATCTTGGTAGTGTAGTTACCTTTCCTTTATCATCTTGGTTGCTTTGTGATCCTTGTCCTTGATGGCCCCACCACCTCATATATGTGGATCAAAGAAAGCTAGCATAACTTGTTGGCAGTTTGGCACAACTTGCTCCATGATTTCTTCCCTTGATGAAGCTGAGATAAAACACAACGGGGGATTCATCATTTTGTTTGTGCATTTGCTCAAGTTCATCTGTTTATGACCCTTTTCTTTTCAATCCTGAGACCGAGGCTTAATGTTTTTGCTTCTAGACTGCTCTATGTTTTTTTCATCACCACCATAATCTTATTTTTGTATTTTCTTTTGAGTATACAGTCAGAACCTTTATGGGAAGAAAAACTTGGAGTCCAGTTCCCACACTGCATCAATAGGGAAAAAATCTCAAGATGCAGCCGTTGGTATCCTTGTTCACATGCTGAGGACAGCACCTCCGCTGCGTCAAGATCCAAGCTGTTACTCATCCCATTCCTTGAGGACTAATGTAGAGGAAGGGATGAGCACAGCTTCTGGGTTTTTTTTGCCGAGAAAGACAGCAGATGCGCTGGAAGAGCTCCGGAGTTACAGAGAAATGAAAGACCTCTTGCTCTCTAAGAGTGGAACTCGGGTGGTCAGCAAAGAAGAAGCATAATTGCAGCTGGTTCTGGCAGGTTCATTGTCTTAGAGAGACTTTGATTTGTTAAGGGAAAGGTACACGAGGGAATTGTTCTAATCAAAATAATAAACAGCAGAAGCTCCAACATAACGCAGTTAATCTTACATTTATAACATAACAGATCATTTTGTGGAGAGAGATTAACATATTATGTACATATCAATTCATGATAGAAATTTGTAATGTTGATCAAGTCAATTACCGGATTTAGTGGATGCTGCCTAGTACCCTCTCCCTTTCACCACCATGCGCCTGCATACATAATAAATTGTTTAGGGAATGCGAGGAAGGTCTACATTGTGAACTGTCAAAAAGTTGGGAGAGCTTTGGAAACCCTAAGAAGACAAGTTCTAAGGGAATGGTTGAACTATAGTTATCGAAACCAGTTTGGATTAGTGGGATGATATCGGCTAGTCCAGACCAGGTTTGCTTTTAAATCGTCTAGGAGTTAGACTTTATAAAACCCAAATGATTTAGTATTCTTTTTAATTTTTCTTGATTAAAAAAAATTAATAAATTGATTTGTTCATCCTTAGGTTAATTCGGGATCGCAGCTTTAGAAATATAAACTTCTTGTTAAAATCTAAGTTTTGCAGCCGTGTGTAATAATAAATAGAATTCACTTATAGTATTGAATTTATATATTTTGAAAAGTTAAAATTTAATTTAATTTATTTTTTATATTATACTCGTCATTATTTTATATTTTTTTAAAAATGAATAGATGAATATTTGAAAAGAAAAAGTTTTAATATTAATAAATGAGAGGAGCTCCTTCTTATTTACTTTTATATTATTTTTAGATATTAAATTTAATTTTTGATATTTAAATTAATTTTAAATATAAGATTTTATTAAAAATTTTAAATTGAATTCAATTAAATACTTTGTTAAAAAAATATATTTAAGAACTCTACGAATAATTTTTTATGATAACTTACAAGTGAGAGATATCAATATAAATGAAATTCTAAATTAACTTCATTACTTATCTACCAAAAAATTAATTTTATTACTTTATATTTTTGCGCTTTTTGATTTTTTGGGGAACAGAATACATAAATAAATTAAAGCACTATTCATATTAAGATTATTAATTAAGACAGAAACTAAAGTAGTAAACGCCAACACGGAGTGAAGTGGAAGGCGAGCAGTGGGCAGTAGACAGGCATTGGTCCGATTGGGACTGGGATTGGGATTAACTAGGGTTTTCTCGTCTTCTACTGAAGTTTTCTTCTACCGCTTTGCTTGTTAGTCTTCTCTTTCTGCACTGCTGTGCTGATGATATATCCTATTCTTCTTTGATTGCTTCAAAGTTTCACAGTAATTGCTGCCTGGTACACCATAATCATATCATGCAATGCAGAATGGAGAGAATATAATTAAAGAAGAAAAAAAAGATGGATTCTTCTGTAAATTGTCCCTTTTGTCATCTAAACCTTCCTCCGTCACAACTTCAAAGGTAAATATTCCCTTTTCCTTTTCTTTCCTTTTTTTGGTTGATAGATTGTTTAAAAAGCATTTGATTTGATTATGCACAAATAGCAGGCATGCCAACAGCCACTTTGACGAGGATGACGGTGTTGCTGAAAAGGATGAGCAACTTGCAAGGGACCTAGAATTGGCCCAACAACTTTCTATTCCGCCCCCTTCTTCTACATTCACAATCCAAGAGAACAACACCATGGATGAAAAGATTTCTTGTTTGATTGCTTTGCAGTATAGGAGCTCCTTTTACCATGTCAAATCTCCTGGTGGTTTGATCTCCTTGTTGTCCAACTGTTTCGAATTAGATGCTGATACCAACACCACTGTCTTATTGTCTGGATATGTTGACCATTTTCAGAGCTTGGCTTCTGAAGATGCTGGCTGGGGTTGTGGTTGGCGTAATATCCAAATGCTTAGCTCCCATTTGCTTTCCCATAGACATGATGCCAGTGAGCTTTTGTTCGGTGGCTCTGGTTTTGTCCCTGACATTCCGTTTCTTCAGAGATGGCTTGAGATTGCCTGGGAAAAAGGTTTTGATGCCCTTGGCTCTCATCATTTCAACAATTCTGTCTATGGTTCTAAACATTGGATTGGAACTACTGAATGTGCTGCCATTTTTCGCTCTTTTGGCCTTCGTGCTAGGATTGTAGATTTTGGCCCTAAGGAATTGCAAAGCTTTTTTCTTTCCGTTCCTGGTACCAGTCTTACCCCACCTGTTGTGACAGCCAATGCCAGTGACAAGAGAAAAGCCTTTCAGGTTTATGGACCCATGGATAGATATTTGGTGGGACGAAATAGTGATGTTTCACAACTAGACTCCATTGTGAATGACCAGTCTCAGTCCTCTACCAATTACGTGGCTGGTGAAAGTGATCATTCTATGGAAAATAGATTTCCGAGGAAGAAAGAGGGTCATCAGGTTCTCCTTGACTGGGTTTGGAATTATTTTTCAGAGGAAAGTTTAACCACATCTGTCCAAAATCGACATGTTGTCATCACCAACAGAGTGTAAGTTATTCTTTCCATTCATCTTATTTTTTTCCCTATGGTTTTATCAAATAGGAAAATTTTTATTCTGGAATTGATTCAAGTTGTTGACAACATCAACGAGCAGACCCTTGTACTTCCAACATGATGGTCACTCAAGAACTATTGTTGGGATTCAATTCAGACGTCAACAGAATGGAGTGCCGCAGTACAACCTCTTAATTTTGGACCCTGCTCATGTAAGTAATAAACCTCCTGCGTTTTTTGGCTTGATTATTGAACATATAATAAAGGACATTAAAATATTCAAAAGCTTCAACATGCTTCCCTATTGATGTCTTTCTGTAATTATTCGTATGGGAATTTGGGCTGGTATGTGCATTGAACCTTGCATCTCATCCATTTACTAGAATAATTTTTTGGTTCCATCTTTTTTTCCTCTTTGGCCTTAATATTACCATTGAACCCAGGAAAAATAATGTTCTTTCTACCATCCCTCAAATATCCTGAGGTTTGAGCTAAGCTAAAATTCTAGCATTTCTATCTTGATACATTTCTGCTAAGAAACTGTTTGTCACATAAATTGTGGGAAGGACATTTTTTTTTGGAAAAAGTTAATTGTTGTGGGAAGGACATGAATCCTATAATTTGTGGTTTTTTAAATATTTGATCCAAATGAAAAAAGTTCAGTTTGGAAATCTTTGTTTTGTATAGACAGGAAAATTGAGATTGTCAAAATGGTTCTACTATATTTATCTGGTTTTATTCTGCATTGCAAAAATAGAGAACTGTAGCTCTAGAAAGATCACTTGGAGAAAATGCTGGATGGAAGAAGCTAATAAAAAGAGGAGCTCACACATTGAAGAAACCCCAATACCAGGTTCTACTCCTCTAGTCAACCTATCTTTTCTCTTGTTATTTCTCGTGGAAGCTTCAATTAGGATTTTTTTTCCTTCCTTTTTCTTTCCAGTTGTGCTACATTGATCCTGGGATAGCAATTGGAGAGGAGATGGAGCAGCTCAAGAAAATAGATAGTGTCTTCATTGAATTTTAGAAGAATATTTTGAAGTTTTGTGCCTCTCTTTTATCCTTGTCCATTGGTAATTAATTCTCATCCTTCTCTCTTTGATGATGAAAATGAAAGCATGTGCATCAACATCATGCTTTGACTTGTATTTAGTATATACTGTTCACGCAGCAAAGTGACTTAAATGTATTTAGTATATATTGTTCACGCAGTAAGGTGACTTTTGTGATGGAAGAGGAATATCAATTTTCTGTCGAGTTCTGGAGCTGGTATAATCTCGAATGTACTCCGTCAGATCCACTATTAGAGCTGAGTGGCTACCCATCTCAACAATCTCACCTTTATTCTTTACGGCTAGTGTATGAGTTTTTAACTGTAGAAAGCCTGTGTGCAACTGTAATTTTTGTGGTTGTGTACGAGCCCCTGTTGTCATTCAGGTTTAGAGATCCCAAAGCACTCAATATGGATCGTTCAGACTCAGTTTTAAGGCCATTCGTTGCTTCATTTAGGAGCAAATTGCAGGCCTTTTTAGGAGGGTTCTAGTAATGGCTATCCTTTGCTTTTGTCCACCCGAAAGCAGGCAGCCCTTCTATCATATCCATCTGGCAAATTACAAACAAACTGGTGTATATTCGCCTCCCTTGATACCTTCGCTATTTCGGTTTCAGAAGCCCCTTCATTCCCATGGATGATATTGTCTGTGATTAAGTCCTCAGTTTTCGCCTCCCTTGATACCTTCCCACCCACGTTGTCTCCCCAACTTTCTCAGACTGTATTCTCTTATATCCTTCTTTACAATTATAACCTTTCCTTCCCTAGGGTCATCGAATCTTAACAAAAGGGCCAAAACTGAGGACTTTCCTGATCCACTTGGCCCTGCAAGTGCCACCTTTAATCCAGCTTCAATTTGTAAGCTGAAGTTGCGGAGAACTATCACTTCTGGTCGTAGTGGGTAGTAGAATTGGATGTTCTGAAATTCAATTCTCCCCATGATCTTTTCAAGATCTGGGCTCTTTGGAACATCTGGTTCAATTTCGGTCTCCCTTTCAAGGGTTTTGAATGCAGGAGTCGGTACACCAATGGGAGAGATGACAACGGGGATGAGCGTCCATAATTCTGTGGTTGAAGGTACTGCGAGGGAGAAAAACTGGTATGATCTTATGCCATCTCCGAAGGTGGCTTGATGTTTGTCAACTAAATGTGTGGGCAGAGCAACGGCATGAGCAATATTCCATGAACAAAGGGAGACGACCTGAATGAACCCACACTCAATACATGCTCCTCCTCATTGGATTTTCTCTTGGCTTTCTTGAGAATTTGTTCTTCACGGCAAAATGATGCAATGGTTTTATTGTTGGCTGTGGGCTCGGAAGCAAGTTCAACAAGTTCGTAATGCTCTTGGTGGCATCTCTGAGGTCTTGTTCATGTTCTGCATAAAACATGTCAAGGGCCAGAGATAGGAATTTCATTAGAAAATGTTTTTTTTTGGGTATATAGCTGAAAATAAAGTTAATATCCATGCATCAATCATTATGAATCCAGATTCGAATTTCGCAAGTATACGGAACAGGCTCCTGCTAACTAAAATTGTGAATATACGACAGACTGACACTGATTCCTCCATCTAAATATAATATTTCCAAATGTATATAGAAAATAAATTTATTTTCAATATTCTCCAAGCACCGAAAAGCATTTGATGAAACAAAAATTTTAATATTTTAATAAAAATTAATAACTCAAAATGTATTATTTTCCAACTAATTTTCTTTAATATACCCAGAGACAGAAAATGATTTCTAGCTGATTTTTCATCATACAACTAAACATATTAATATATTTTACTTAAAAAATATTTAACAATTTTATATGCCTATAATATTATATTTAAAATATTCATATTATATGTATAGTTATATTTTATAAAATAAACTATATATAAATATATGATATAAAAAATTCTTTTTTTCCCTTATGGTTATACTTTTTATATCTCATTTTTTTTTATTATAAGTGATCAAATAGTTATATTTATACATGTGTGTGCATGCACTTGTGTGTGTGTGTGTGTGTGTGTGTGTGTATATATGTTAGATAAACTTGAAAAAAAAATTAAAAAGTGATTTTCCAGCTTAAAATATTTTTCAACTTATCATAGTCGAACACTGAAAAATATTTTTCAACTTATTTTTCATGATATTGCCTAACATAAAAAAATATTAAATTTTCATGAATCAACTTTTCATGAAAATCACTTAAAAAAAAACTATTTTTCAGTAAACAAATAAGTCCTTGCTATTATTATGTTTTTCCTTCTATCCTCACTATGTCAAATTACAAAAAATGCCTTAGGAAATTCACTACCATTGGCACTATGGATTAGCACAATTGTCCTTGCTAGCATTTTCTCAGAGCGAGCTCGATAAGCAACATGCTATCCAAGTATTTTTTGAACTATTTGTTAAATAAAATAATTAACTGCACTGAATTATTGTTATTTGATATTTATTTAACTTATAATTTACAGGTGGAGAATAGCTAATAGTTAGGACTCATTAAAAAAAAAAAAAAATCCACTTAAGAAAAAG
>Ga0307512_10001349_pt1 | contig 34896 bp, 38 predicted proteins | sample 14_EM_MG_FD_200267 | JGI IMG/M metagenome (GOLD analysis project Ga0307512, IMG submission 200267) | Populus trichocarpa ectomycorrhiza microbial communities from riparian zone in the Pacific Northwest, United States - 14_EM | ecosystem: Host-associated > Plants > Roots > Unclassified | place... | reverse complement strand
TTTTCAGTAGATAATGTGCAACATCATTGTGCGAGATTTGATAGATATTATCCTAGTTTGTGAAGAAAACTGATCGTGAGGTGACTTTGTTTTACCCCTCCTTTACATTTGGTGGGGTGTGATGCAGCTTTGATAGTGATACGCTAACCTGAGTTAGCTCGCTTTCAAACAATATCCCTGAGGCTCAAATCCAGCAACAAACCATACCCCCTAAAGCATCATCGAGATTTGTCAGAACACAGAGCGTTTCTCAAATATGGTCAACACTCGCTGGAAACATGTTAAATGCTTTATCTGCAAAAAGAAATTATGCAACGAGAACCGACTGGAAGCTCACTGTCAACAATATCACCCAATATCGATGAATGAAGGGCTATTACCCAACAGGATTCTACCACCTGCCGGCTGGGATCACCCTGAGCCATCATAGTTTGACTACAGTAGGTGCACCTGAATGGCCATCGACAAACTGCCAATTAACGATCGACTCATAGACAACGTACTGGGTGCACCATCACCTGAAGATCCTCCCAACGAAGAACCAATAGACCCTCAGCAGCCCGATCTCACCTGTACCCCTGATCCAACCAAGACACAGGCTCATAGGCAGGTAGTTGGACTGGAAAATGTAGGGGGGACAGCATATGGCAAAGCAACTGGATTGTACAACAAGCATCGCAAGAACTCAGAACAATGGAATCCATGGCATCCATATTGGTCCGCTCACAACTTTCAGGAGGCTCAGTCGTTTAGCCAGCAAACGAAAACCTGGATTGATCAACATCTCAGGCATGGACTGGACAACTACAAAACCGAATCATTCCAATCGGCAGATGCCCTGCGAAAGTTGCTCTCTGAACTCGATTTCTGGCTTGGCAATGATAGTTGGATTGAAGATGACTCACATATCTTTGGAACATTATTCTACAGGGATATTTTCAAATTTATACAGTTCCTGTCGGCACATCTCCCATTTCAGGCGCACCTCGATTTTGAACCGGTGCGCCTCGCTGACTCTGAGGGTCGTCAAATCTACAGCGAGATGAACACAGGGGATTGGTGGTGGGATACACAAGATCAACTTCCTGCCGGAGCGACGATTGTGCCAGTCATATGTGCATCCGACAAGACTCACTTGACCAATTTTTCGGGCAATCAGCATGCCTGGCCACTGTATCTCGCGATTGGTAATATTCGAAAAGATATCCGCCGTACCCCAAAAAAGCACGCCTGGATTCTTGTCGAGCTGATCCCATGTCCCCCGAAAGGTGCCAAAGACTTTGACAAGGCATGGCATTCCGCGGTTGGAACAGTGCTGTCTCAACTGAGGCATCTTGACATCACTGGCCCCGGCTTGAAATGGGATTGGGCAGATGCATTCCAGCGACAAGGTTATCCTCTTTTGGCTGCCAGGGTCGGGGATTATCCGGAACAAGTCATGATTGCTCAGGTCTCATATGGCTCATGCCCGATGTGTGAAATTCCTAAAGGTGCGCCGATGGGGCATTGAACTTTTCGACCACTCGATAACTCAAGAGACCAGCATATTTACTCGGAGCTGCTGGAGGACAATCATATTGATGCTCTGCACACTGTAGGTGTCCACCCAAACTGCAACCAGTTCTGGCAATACCCTCTCTGCAATGTCTATCGGCTTTGGCAGCCTGATCAGTTGCATCAGCTGCTCCTGGGGTTAGTTAAAGACTTATTGCACTGGCTGCTCAAATACCTGAAAGCAAGAAATGTCAAGAATCAATTTGACAATCGATTCACATCGGTGCCACGATATCCCGGTCTCCAGCACTTTTCTAAACCACTCGACTCATTGAAAAGCGGCACCTGGCAAGGTAAAGAGATCCGTGGAATGATCAGAACACTGGCAGTGAATTGCGCTCCAATTCTTGTCTGCTCCACAGATGACGGGAAAACTGCAGCGGAAACAGCCTCTGATGAAATGGTAATGGGAGCAGTGCGGGAATTATGTGAATTCTCTCTACTTGTTAGCCAACAAAATCACTCGGACCTATCCCTTAAAGCACTGGACGATGCACTCAAGCGATTTTACCAGAAGAAGGGTATTTTTCGCGAACAGAAAATGTCGAAGTTTGTGAAGGCCAAAGTAGATGACCTGTTGGCAAAGAAATCCCATCAGTTACGCGAACAAAAGATTCATAAGATTCGTGCTGCAATGGAGGCTGTTGTGTATGGGGCTGCAAAAGTTTCCACAACCAAATGTAGGCAATTTCAGGTGCGCCTGAACAGAGCCCAACAAGCGGCCATGACTTGGTCAGATGCTGATCGTCAGAAGGCAATCGAGCGATTGGAGCGCGAAATCCATCTGGTGACCCCTGCTAAATGCAAGCTTTTCAATAAATTATTCCAACGTCATGGGCGACAACTGTTGCAGGAAATCGGGACTAAGGCAACCGGTCCCAGATGCAAATCCGCTAAAGACCTTGCCCTAATGAACACTGCCACCGAAGACGAAGATTATGGAGCGGCAAACATGACCGTCAACAAGCGACTGCAATTTCAGATCCGCCTATCCAATCCTGACACAGAAGCCACCACTTCGAGCTCGGCTGATACGGAGCGGGTCACTAACCAGCTGGAGAGAGAGATTCATGGCATCACCTCGAATGAACGGAAGCAGTTCAAGACGGAATTCTCCATCCATCAGATCGAGTTTGAAGCTTGGTGGGAGACAATCGGCATTCAGGCGCTCCGGGAATCAATTGAACAACGCGTAATACATTTCGGATATCCAAAGATGCATCTTGTGAGCCATATCTCAGAGTCAATTCGGGGAATGGGTTCCGGTGACAATTTCACCACCGATATTTCTGAATGGCTACATGACGCTAACGTCAAAGAGGCATATCGATCTACCAACAAAGTCAATTACATTCAACAGATGCTCAAGCACAATGACCGGTGTACTGGTCTTGACTATATGGAAGAGACACTATCATATCTTGCACTCCAAGGCTGTTACGATATTGACTCGGCAAAAGTTTTCAATCTGCTGTCCGCTACCGATAAGCGGCGAAGTCCATGCAGAGCCCATATTTTACGTCTCCAAACAATTGAGGACGAGCCCATTATCCGCCCTGTATCACAGCAGTTATATCGTTTGAGAGACATCCATGTCCGCGGAGTGTGCAGAAGTATCAAATTAACATCACTCAGAGATGCATCAGAAGACTTCGGAATTCCCAACTTTGGACAGCTATTCCGCGCGCAAATTGAAGAGGACTGGGGACACAAAGTTAGTGGACTCGTGCTCGGATACGATCAGAATGTACTCCTTGACAGTATATTTATCAAACTCCACAATGGGCTGTTGTATTAACGTCAACCATTTCACAACCCTACTTCTGTTGAGCGTCTGGGACTTGATTGCAAGGTAGATTATACCAATGCTAACCAAGGGATCATGCCTGAATCTCATAACATCTGGGTCCAGTATACGCAAAGTGAAGAGAATGACCTCGATACCACCTTCGAAGGACGAGTTCCTTGTTTTCCCGTACTATACTTCAGCTGGACTCCACTGAATCAGATCCTCCAATTTCAGGAGCGCCTGCCAGCCGGGAAAGCATTCTCGACCTTTTCTAACAGGTGCCACACGACTCAACAATGGGTATTATGTCCTCAACCTCAACAATACGCGGTGGTGATTCCAACAAAGTTCAAAGATCTTCATGGTTGGGCTGATTGTGTTGACGGGTTCATCCGGGTTGTCAAACAAATGACTAAGATGCGTATTGTACCCGTTGGAGCAATAGTGGGACCGGCACATTTGGTGCGGGAGAATGCTGCATCGGGCAGCATCGATAGCATGTGGCTTGTAAATAATCATGTTGATTTAAATACCTACTGGACTGTATATTAATTAGATTAGAATGCCTGATTCAGGTGTGTAGCTGTGAGATAGTTTATCAAATTGTACTATTCAATATAGACATTATATATTATCACTCCCAGACAGTCTGGCTCCAGGTGCACCGCAATCATCTTGGAGACGAGTGTTGTAGTCCCAGCAGCTCCGCAATTTTACCACCTTAAAGGCATGATTTTATAGCATTCTGAAGATGACTTCATACTCTTTAGAATATTCTTGTACTCCATTCCGCTACATCAGGAGCGTTGAGGAGCACCGGAAAGTACTCTTAGAGCATCTGAGAGGCACATCGTTTTGCATTCAGCCTGTTCGGGAGCTGCTGGGAGCTTCTGGAAGGATCGGTGTGGCTGTTCAGAACAGCTGAGTCATTGAGTTATGACTTCCGAACCATTTTACATTTTGCTGATGTCTTTCACCTTCAACAATACAGTCCTTTAGTTGCACTTCATGTGGCCAGATCTTTTCCCAACTTAGTTGTTTCACTCATTACTGTCATTCAACACATATTCATCTTCACCCAGATTGTAGCAATGTTACTGTATCAGATGGGCTTGACTATAATCAAGAAGAAAATATTCCCTGATTTGATAATGATGTTGGAAGCTTGCATCTGGAAAAAGTTATTCTATTACATGTAATCTACGATACTCCATATAACCTACAGTCACCTTCTGTAACACCAATAAAACCAAATAATCCAAACTACCCCAGAGCCATTCCCTATAACCCCTGATAGTATACCAGTAATTTACCCATAATGTACTTGTAATTTACAGATAGAACAACTGAATTATTCGTGTATTTGCACTGTACCACACGTATTATATACTGCAACTCATGGATTATACTACATATTCATCACAGTTACTCATTCATTTGCTACTGACATCTCGTTTCACATCTATATATGGGCTCTTTCAACTCTGACATACTCGGTTGGACAACTCTGACAGGCATAAGCACACACTCGGACTCTGATGACTCCAACAAGCCTGCTCCTACAACTTGGACATGTTCACTCTTACAACTCTGACACACTCACTTTTAATGCTCTGACCTGCTTGGTCTCACTGCTCTGACATGCTCACTCTTACATCTCTGACAATGTGGCGTTGCTGGGAGCAAGCTGGTAGTGTTGGATCCAGCCTCGCTGGTAGTGGTGAAACTGGCTTCACAGGGAGCAAGCTGGTAGTGCTGGATCCAGCTTAACTGGTAGGGGTGAAATTGGCTTCACCGGTAGTGGTGGATCTGGCTTTGCTGTTAGGGGTGACACAGACTTTGCTGCGAGGAAGCTGAATGCAGTGGATCTGGCTTCGCTGGTAGGGGTGAAAATGGCCTTGCCAGTAGTGGTGGATCTGGCATCGCCGGTAGCAGTGGCTCTGGACTCGCTGGAAGCACGCAGGTAGGGGTGGATTTGGCTTCGCTTACCACTTTTGAAGATTTGACATGCTTGGTCTCACTGCTCTGACATGGTCACTCTCACCTCTCTGACACTTTGGCTTTGCTGGGAGCAAGCTGGTAGTGCCAGAATGCTCACTCTCATCTCTCTGACAATCTGGCTTCGCTGGGAGCAGGCTGGTACTGGTGGATCTGACTTCGCTGGTAGGGGTGAAACTGGCTTCGGTGGGAGCAAGCTGGTAGCAGTGGAATGATCACTCTCACCTCTCCGACAATCTGGCTTCGCTGGCAGCTAGCTGGGAGTGGTGGAATACTTGCTCTCACCTCTCTGACAATCTGGCTTCGCTGGGAGCAGACTGGTAGCGTTTGATCTGGCTTCACAGCTACGGGTGGAACTGGCTTCACAGGGAGTATGCTGGTAGCGGTGGATCTGGTTTCGCCGGTAGTAGTGGATCTGGACTCATTTAACGCATTCTGGTAGGGCTGGATGTGGTGTTGTTGGTAGCAGAGAATCTGGATTCGGTATGAGCTGGCAAGAAGCTATGCATCTTGCTTTACTGGGAGTAAGCTGGTAGCAGTGGTTACAGTGTCGCAGGCAGCACAGAATCTGGATTTGCTATGAACTGGCGACAAGCTTTGGATCTGACATAGAACCCACAACTCTGCCATGCTTCGTCTCACCGCTCTGACATGCTCATTCTTACCTCTCTGACAATGTGGCTTCGCTGCGAGCAAGCAGGTTGGGGTGAAACTGGCTTTGCTGGTAGCAGAGAATCTGGATGCGGTATGAGCTGGCAAGAAGCATTGGATCTGGTTCGGCTCCCAAACCTCTGACATGTTTCGTCTCACTGCTCTGACATGCTCACTCTTTCTTCAGACAATCTCGCATTGCAGGGAGAAGTAGCGGTGGATCTGGATTTGCTGCGAGTTGGCAGGGGTGTATTATATACCGCTCAAGAAGGAATATTGTAAGAGTAAATTACGCAATGGTGGTGATAGTGATGGTGGTAATGGTGATGGTGGTGATGGTGATGGTGGTGATGGCAATGGTGGTGGAGGTGACGATTGAACAACAGGGGTTGATAGAATGCATGCAGTATGAGAGATTTTCTTCATTCTGTAATTCAATATTACGCAAGGTAACACTTGCATAACATTCCCATAACACATCCCTAATCACCAAAGCATAAGGTAGGCAGCCCTAATCTATAGTAAGCAACCTTAACACACCTGTAATAGAGATATTATATCTCCGTTACGGTTGGACTGACACTTTTCCTGACACAGGGATGTTTCATATCCAGAGCTGGCACATATCAGTGCTGTCTCTTGCCCATGGTCAGAGTTATAGCAGAGCCAGAGTCCACGTTAGTCTGGCACATGACAGATGTATCAATAGCAGCTGGAATTGTCAGACCATGAAGACCATATCTGTGCTGCACTTGCCATGCCACATTTGTCACAGTGATAATTGTTAGTGACTAAGTTAGAGTGCACTTTCATAGCCAGAGTTATCAGAAACTATATGAGAACCACACTTGTCAGAGCCACACTTGTCAGACTCACATTAATTAGACTGGAATTGGTGGAGATTATCTCAGTCCTCCACTTGTCACAGCAGAGTAGGGATGAATACCAGATGGTATTGCAGTGCCAATTACATGAGAGAGATATAGATCATCTCAGGAAGGATATAGAGTGCTGATATACCAGTCGAAACAAGTTATGCTCAGTATCTGTAATATGCCAGTAGGTGATATATCTATCTCGAGAATCTGCAAGTTTGCACCGATATTGATTCTGATTACTGTGTTCAAAGTCGACCAAGTTTGAGCCATACTACAACACCATTCTGCATGAGTGGTGTGAGTAACAGCGAGAAAGATGGGAGAGCTGACTGTTGAGTAAATATCTAGCCATATGATAGGCTATACTGAATAAGGAGCCTATATGTTGATGCATAATGTAATTGGTTCGATATAACATACAATTATAGCTTATCAGTGTCGTAAGTGAATACCACATTGTCCATAGCTAAATTGTGTTTAAAAATCATGTTTGAAACATGATGATTTCACACATGGAAGGTCATAATTAGTTCGATGCAGCACAATGTTTGCGAATATACCATGAAATGCCACATCTCACTGTAATTAATCTGTAACGTTTCATGGCATGGCAGTACTATTAATAACTTATCATAGTAACATGCTAAATCCAATAACAAATCTTCAGTCAATGGCATTAAGAACCAATTTATCTCTAACATTTGTTGAAATCTAAATTGTATCAGGCAGTCCATAGTCTCAATATCAAAGGCATTTTCCTTCCAGACTGATTGCATTACTGCACAAGCCAGTAGTATTGGCCAATGATACCTCCAGTCTGTAGCAGCTAGCAATCAGATAATTTGGGTAAAATTGAACCTACTTATATGGTTTGCAAGCAAATCAACTAGATACAAGTCCTTTGAACAGTCTTTATTTGAGAATGATCTGGGTTCAGCCTTCAAATGCCACTGGACATTGACACTGTGACGACAACATTCCAAAACACAGTTGCAGAATGACTCAGATGCTAACATGTAATCAGCTTTGTTACCACCACAAGCAATATTCATGTTACACTACAATGCTTTCTGGTGATAACCAAAGTTGTACAACACTGGAGCCAAACATGAAATGATAAATATACAGCTTCACATTGAACCACCATGTCAGAGTTACTACCAACAATATGCCCGTGTGGTGTTAATCATTAGACACTGCTGATGATGGATCTTGCCACAGTCAGACTGTATATGGTATGCAGAGAATAATATCATACCATTGTATCTCAGATTATTGATATACCAGACCATCTGTACCACCACAAGACATTTAAGCTCAATCACCACAGATTGACTGATATTACCATTTTCAGAAGTACCACTAAATGCTCTTAAGCACAGCCTGCATCCTATCCTTATATAAGTTGTGTAGATGGATTGTAATCTACATGTATAGATTCATACATATATAGATGAGAATACAAATGGATTACGTGAATATTTGGAGGCTCCATTCGAGCGGTGATGAAAACGTTGCCCGACAGATTCATCACCATACGACGCATACCCTTTGTCTGTGAGCTATCCACCATCGGACTGCTCACGCTGAATGGGACTTGAGGCTTCGTACAACCAATGACTGGTGTATGATCGAGGCAATGCAACATTGATAGATTCGCATGTACTGTGGGTCTCTCCAATCCTTCCTGTGTGGTGAGTCCCCTACGTTTAGTATGACCGTAATTGGGAGAATCACAGTAGCCAGGCGCATAAACATCGAGCTCGAGCCATAATACCATAGCATTCATCGAAGAATGGTGATCTGGGTGGGCAATCATACTGACACAGGATTCGGAGATGGAAGCCACAGGATTAGTCGACTGGCGATGGAGAAAGATTTCACAGGGAACAGAGAAAGGGACTGCAGTTATTGTAAGTGCAGTCTACAGTGAGACATCAGAGAAGGTCATTCTACACCCAAAAAACTCGGAATAAGTTATCCTGCTAAATACTGTCTGGGACAAGCTATGTCATCTACATAATTGCCATTTTCTAAATGTATCTAGGACCTCACATCTAGTGGCTGATAAGCCACGAAGTGCTGAAAAGTCACCACGTCCATACTCCTTGCTTCTTGGATTCAATGTGCACTAGCCACTGCTAGCCCTTACACTTGGCGAATTCATTTCATGCCGATGGCACTCACAGTGTACCAGTATCCCACAGACAGAGGAGGCAGAGAATATTATGCAGTATCCCTTCGCCAGTATTGGGTGCACAAAAGGGCCCACTTTCGTGTACGCTGCGCCTTGTTGCTTATACTAACACTGCCACCCACTTAAACCCTCCCCTAGAATTTTATGAATTGAAAGATAACTAGTAGAAACTTCTATTCCCAAATTCTTGTGGCAGTGTGACAAGTTCTCTGGTGCTGAGTTGCATATAAATAGCAGTACTTGGGAGGTTGTGAGAGTACCATCCTTCAGCCGAGCAGCAATCACCTTCCCACTTCCCATCTACCACAACACAACAACCATGAGCAGAGAAGCCCGCAAACCTCGGAACCTTAATGTCAACTACCTACCCCCACCACTTATACTCTCATCTCAACCATCCTCACCAAAAAATGTCAAAAAACAAAGTGCCAAGTGTCGCATCATGGACAATCACTCTGGTCCAAAGCACACCTCCTCCCAACCACCACCACCACCTACTGTGGTACAGCATTGACCTGTCATTATACCTGATGTGTCTTCACTCACTATTGAAGCTCAACCTGCAATGCTCAACCTTGACATGAATTATAGCTCCTCAGATAAGGCATATATTCCGCCTGCCGGGTCGATCACAGCTGGCCACTCGGCCAAGCGGCACAAGAAAACACTCAGAAAACCAAATCAAAATTTGCCAGATCTTTCTAAGATTCCCACAGTCGACCCTTTACAACCAGTTGTCCCTCCTGCCAAGGCATGGAACTGATTGCCCATCTCATTCTCTGAGCTGGATGCCATTACTCCAATCCAAATCTTCAATCTCTTTGTTACCAACTCCATTATGGGACAGCTTGTCGCCAACACCAATTCCTATGCCCAGCAGCAGTTTCTTGGGCCAGAGAAAGAGCAGCAGCGTTCCTGGCAGCCAGTTACTGCTCAGGATCTTTATCTCTGGCTGGCAATTCAAATTCATATGGGTCTGATTGGAGTTCCTCCTGAGAGGTACCGCATGAAGGATGGAGTTCACTTTCCCAAGGATGGATTACCACCAGCTGCCTACCTTGGCAAGACTCACTTTCAGGAGATCCGCCGCTTTTTTCATCTCTCTCCATACAATTCACCAACTGAAACTCCTGAAGGCCTGCCTTGTTGGCATTCAAAGGTGGATATTCTACTGGAGCAACTGCGGTTTTTCTTGCAGCAGTACTGAGTACCTGGCAGCAATGTTCCTATTGATGAAGCCATGATTCTATTCACTGGCAGGTCAAATCACATTACAAAGATGCCAAACAAGCCAATTAGTCAAGGATATATATTTTTCTGCATGGCACAGAAGGGCTGTGTCTGGGAGTTCCACCCATCATTGAATGCAGTTGGAGGGGATTCTGTTGATGTAGAATCCCGTCTGTTACAGCTTACAGACACTGGAAAGATGGTTCACCACTCGATTAGACGTTTGCCCCAGGGGCATCGAAAGCTCTCCTTCAATGTGTACTTGGACAACTTTGTCACAACACAACCTCTGCGGGCAGAGCTTTGTCGGATGGGGCTAGGAGCATGTGGCACATGCAGGCAGCATTTTTGAAGATTTCCCAAGGAGCTCAAGGTTGGGAGGAATGCCAAATTGCCATATTATTTTTGAAGTGGAGCTGTTAATGATGAGGTTGCAACCCTGCTATGGATGGACAGTTCGCCTGTTACCATGATGTCTACAATCCACCCTCTAAGTGGTGAGGATTCACTGGTACTGAGAATGAGAAACATCCAGGCAACAAGAGTACCTATGCAAGTGGAGCAAATTCCACATTTCTTCCTGGAGAATGCCAGAAAGAGCTTGATATACCTGTTATTGTTGATGCCTACAACCAGCCCAAGGTGACAGTGGATGTAGCTGACCAGTATCGAACTTATCTTGATACACAGCTCATATCCAGACGCAATTGGAATCCACTTTTCTATTGGATTCTGGAGACAGGCCATATCAACAGCCTTATAATCTATCTAGATCTGCCAGCGAACAAAGAGCGCACTGTGGATCACTTTGACTTCCGTCTCCATTGTGCGTGACCTTCTGCAAGCTGGAAGTCCATTAACAATGAAAAGTTCCTCCCACATTCCGGCTTCACAGAAAATCACTCGTTCGGCTCCCCCCACACAATATTACTATATGATCTGTAAGGAAGTCACCTGTACTGAGATCGTCATATCGACTCACAGGCAATGGACTCATAGTTGTAGACTCATCCACGAGTCTTCACTCGCCACCACTGGTATTTGCAATCATGTGTTTCTATGGACTTCCATGGAGTTCCAGGCTCTCATGTATATAAGGACAGAGCTTCTCCTTAGATTGTAATACAGACTTCATCAGCTGTACATCTGTAACAGGTTATGAGCCTGGAGGCCGCTTACTGAACACGCTTTACTTTACACTACTTTCATCTCACGATCTACAAGAGCCTCCACAACCCTAACACACGACCGTCACTATAGCAACAACCGTATAAACAACGCTAAAACTAAACTCCACAATCATTATTGTCACTTCTCAGGATGTCTGCCACCACCGAAATGTTTAAGACCGACTATGGATTTATTCCTAATCCTATACATGATAATTACCATACATGGAGGAAGATGGTACGCCGAGTGCTAGTTGCAATGAGGGCGTACAACATTGTCACTGGAGATGAGCTCCTTCCTGAAGGTAACGGATCTGCTGTACACACTTTGCAGAAGGAGTGGCATCAAAGGGCCATTGAGGCCTTTGCTCAGATCCATCTTGGCTGCACAGGTGATCTACTTCCGTGGATCCACGACATCGACGATCCAGTTGAAATGTGGCAGATGCTTCAGAACCGATTGGACAATGCGACAAATCAGGTCGGTCGAACTCAGATCATTCGCACGTTTCACGCCCTAGTCCCTTTGAAAGACGAGAAGACCACGCAGCACTTTACTAGACAGATTGATCTTCGCAAGAAACTGATTGGATCTCCCGAAGCCATCTCCGACGAAACAATGAAGACTCACATCTTCTCTACCATGCCAAAGGAATTCGAAATGGCCATCAAGATTCTCGAACAACGAATTCCTGTCCCAACAGCCCGGCAAGTTATGGACCGATTATGAGACGATGCTGAACGAACTGAACTCGCGAAGGAGATCGGAGATGAGTCAACTGGTTCAGCTCTCTACAATCAACATCGCTGAGGATATGGCAAGCGTGGAGGACGAGGAAATAAATCAGGCCATGGATGAGGAAATTTCAGCAGAGATCACGGAAACAGAGACGTTAAGGAATACAGCTGCACGCACCGCAAATTGAATAGTCATACTACCGAAAGCTGTGGCATTTTTAAACGACTCAAAGGCGGAAGCGGAGGCTTCAATCGAAACAAGAACGAGGAAGTACTCTGCTTCCACTGTGGAAAATCTGGCAATACGAGAGCCGAACGTCACAGTCCCCAACATGGTCTCGAAGCCCAAAACAAAGTCAACAAACGAAGCACTAACGACTCTATGACTAAAGACTCGATGGCGGAAGCGAATACGGCACTAACACAGTATGGAATTATGGCTGGTGACCGAGATCTGTTCTGACTACCAAACACCACTCACGCCGCACTTACATCGTCGACTGCTCGATCTCCGACGCGGGTGGTAGACTCGGGAGCTTCTCACGACATGTGCAACAATAGAGGCCACTTCATTTCATCCAAAAGACTGCCTTCTCCGATCACTATAAAACTTGGAGACGATATGACCGTTCCTGCCACATATCACGGACTAGTCCATATCACTCAAGACTTGCAATTAGATGCTCTCTATACTCCAACTTTTCGACTATCTTTGCTATCAATTAGCCAACTCGAACATGCAGGATACACAACAACCTTTCGACATGGGAAATGCTTCATATCAGCCAATACGACATCGACCGCTTCCATTACCGCAAACCACGTTTGAAATCTCTATATTCTCCAATCACCACATGCTCTTACTTCCGAAGCGATATCAACCGATGACCAGGTAGCCCTCCAGTCGAAACCCACAACTTCCTCTCGTAAGGAGGGTAAGATACGATCGCAGACGAATTCGGATCTCACTCCTGCACCCACGGTCAATGCAGGACTATGGCACCGAAGATTAGCCCATCTCCATCCTGCGGCGATGCGATCTCTAATTGATGGACTCAATGACCTCAACGATACTATGTGGCATGTGTGCTTGCAAGCCAAGCAGAAACAAAAGTTCATTCGAACCAAAGTCAAAAGGGCAATTGCTCCATTCGAACTCGTTCACTCTGATACCTGGGGTCCCTTCTTTGCACGGACTAAGGGAGGCCATCTACACTACATTATCTTTGTCGATGACTACACCCGATGGACGACTGTTTACTTACTCCCTGACAAGAAGAAGGAGACCTGCATCGCAGTCTATCAATACTACCAAGCTAAGGTCGACGCAAGGGGCTACAATATCAAACGCTTTCGATGCGATAATGGCAGGGGAGAATATAATAATAAGCTCTTTCGAGGACTACTGGCAACACGTGGCACAGCACTTGAGTTCTGTCCTCCTTATGCCCATCATAAGAATGGAGTTGTGGAAAGAATGATTCGTACAATCACTGAGAGGGCATGAGCAATGATACTGGATTCTCAGGCACCACTCGAATTTTGGGGGGAAGCAGTCAACACTGCTGTATATCTCCATCAGCGCATGCCCAACGAGGGGCTCACAAGAAGAGATGATCGCGATGGCTTCAAAGCCCCATACGATACGCCATACAAAATGCTGCATTCTCATGGCAATCTTGAATTTGACACACCTCTCAATGACCCCACATGCAAGAAAATCAATTATAAGGCACCGCTCCATCATCCACGCCGATTCGGATGCTACGCCACCAGACTTATCCCAGAGAAGCAGAGACCGGACCAGAAGCTGGGAGCATGGTCTAAGGCTTGCATGATGGTCGGATACGTGCATGACTCCACAACGTTATGGAGAATCTGGGATCCGGAGCATAACACAGTAAAGGCTCACTCAGATGCTATATTCGACAAAGAAAGGAATCCCTACATATAGTGCCCGCAATCACTAAAACGCAAGAAGGGCATACACGATACTGAGCCAGAAGAAACTACCGAAATTGACCTATTCGGCTTACCGCAAGAAGAAACTCATATTGAGGAGATAGATGTAGATGCCAGTGGAACAGATGAGAGGATGGCTCACGGCCGCACTCAGGATACGAGTGGAACGGGTAAAAGCATGTCTCATGGCCGCACTGGTGAGGTTGCCCGCAGGACAGTCGCAAGGAATCCTGCTGCGGCAGCAGCAAATTCTGATCTTCCATCAACTGGGCGCAGTACAAATTGGCATGGAGATCGAAGTCCACCCACTTCAGGTGTTGAAAATGGCCACACACACATGGCTCCTGACAAGGACGCCAACACACAGACAATGGTCACAGCAGTCACTATCCAACCCTCGAATCTCACCATAAGGTCCCATCGAGAGACGAGGTTATCATACAAAGACAATTGCGACGATCTGTCGCGGCTAAAATTAAAAGATCAAAGAAAGCCCCAGTACTGACAGACAGTGTCACATGAAGCAGAGCACAGGTAAACGTCTCTGAATGGATACATAATGCACTAGCCTTGACGATAATCAATGGCGATCCGCGCTCATACGAAGAAGCGATGCTTAGCCCACTCAAGAAACAATGGCAAGCTGCGATCATGGAGGAGAGCAACTCTATCATACGAAACGAGACCTTCTGACCAGACAACTTACAAGAACTATGAAACAATTTCGGAGCATCGCCCATCCGATCGAAATGGGTATTCAAGACTAAACGAAATCATGATGGCTCAACGCGGTACAAAGCCATGCTGGTATTCAAGGGATATGAACAAATGGACTATGGAGAAACATACGCACCGGTCGGCAAACTCACCATGTTTCGACTGCTAATAACCATCGCAGCGTGAAACAACTGGAAGATTGATCATCTTGACGTGGTCACTGCATTCCTTAACCCTGACGTTGACGATGATTCCCTGCTCATGCAATGACCGTAAGGCTGGCCCGAGGGTCTTATAGACGACTGCCCTGAGGCGGAAGACTCAGGAGGCAAAGTCATCCGGCTAAGAAAAGCACTTTATGGCCTTAAGCAGGCGCCACATCTCTGGTACCGGCATATTAACGCATTTCTCCTATTATTAGATTTCTTCCAATCAGAGGCCGATCCAGATCTCTATATATGAAACAAGGGCGGTATTCTTCTACTTCTCCACGTTGACAATATGCTCTTGACCTACCCACCACAAGCAGCAAAAGAGGCGGAGGAGATCAAGACAGCTCTCGCTACAACTTACAAGATCACCAATCTTCGCACTACTCGACAATTCCTCGGAATCGACATCTACCGACTGAGGGATGGCACAATCGGTCTTGGCCAAAGACGGTTTATCGATTCAGTGCTTAAACGATTCCATATAGAGAAGGCTTATAATGCTACAACTCCACTCGACGACAAGTTTAAGCTGGATCTTGTAGATGAGACTGATGGAGAAACTGATCCTAGAGAATACCAAGCAATCGTGGGATCTCTCATGTATATCGTGCTGGCCACGAGACCGGATATATCGTTTGCAGTGGCAGCATATACTCGTTACAATTCGAAACCTTTCACAGGCCATTTGACTGCAGCAAAGAGAGTTGTATGATATCTCAACGCCATGAGAGACTACCAATTGCACTATGATACACACGACAAAAACCTTGCCGGATACCCAGACTCGGAATGGGCCAATGACACCGCCGATCGAAAATCTCAGGGAGGCCACATATTCATCTCGAATGGCACGATATCTTGGCAGTCCTGGAAGCAGGACATAGTTGCCATGTCAACACTGGAAGCAGAGTATATCGCATGCTCAGAGGCCTCTAGAGAGAGCAGATGGCTATTGCAGTTATGCAAAGATATCAAACACAATCGAAACGACAAACATGACAAAAACGACAAACACGACAAAAAAACCAAGCCACTCCCCATTCTCTGCGATAATGAAGGCGCGCCTGCTGATATCACCAGTGGAGTCATCAAGTCTCGAACGAAATGTATAGATGTTTGCTACCATAGCAGCCGAGATCTCCATGAACGTGGCATAGTCAATTACTCCTGGATATCGACACAGGAGAATGTGGCAGATATCTTCACGAAGGCATTGGGAAGATAGAAACATGAGAAGTTCACGAAAGCCATGGGCTTATGGTAGAAAGAGCTAGAAGGTAGTTATCACGAAATTTGTATGCATTTGGATTTCTTATGTACGGGATGGCCGTCCCATATCAAGCTACGGACTGCACTCTTTCCCTGCCTACCGCAGCCAATTGGAGGAGGGTTTCAATGAGGCACCGGAGACTTCACTTCATGATGTTTGTATTGTTTGTCTTGCTTCACGAAGCAAGAGGGGGAAGTATTACTCTATGATCTGTAAGGAAGTCACGTGTACTGAGATCATCATATCGACTCACAGGTAATGGACTCATAGTCGTAGACTCATCCACGAGTCTTCCCTCGCCACCACTGGTATTTGCAATCATGAGTTTCCATGGGCTTCCATGGAGTTCCAGGCTCTCATGTATATAAGGACAGAGCTTCTCCTTAGATAGTAATACAGACTTCATCAGCTTTACATCTGTAACACACAATGTTGCATAAATAGATCTTATACGGGCTGACTGGGCTGGCTCTCATACGGGCTGACGGGGCTGGCTCTCATACGGGCAGACGGGGCGGGCTCTGATACGGGCTGACAGAGATGTTCTGAGATGAGCTGACAGAGCTCAGCCATCTCTGCATTTAGATGAGTACGTACGTGCTCGTACCGTATATATATGGCCTTGTGGCCCTGTTTGATAGTAGAATCAAGCTTCTAGCACTCAGTATTTCAACACACAATCTGCCCTGCCCCCACTGCCTACGAGGGAAGTTACCAAGCACACACCCCTGCCTCTCTGCCACAAGGTAACAGGAATGCGTTCCCTGCTTTGGATGGAGAGTAGAGTAGATTGTTTCCTTTGCAGGTGGAGAAGAAGTCAGGGTGGTAGTGGAGAAGGTCTGAAAACCAGCATAAAGTGTGAGGACTGCAATGAGGCTTTATGTTTCACACCCAAACGAAATTGTTTTCATGAATTTCACCATATGCAGAGTATTTCTATTTATTCAGGGGGCATTTGGCTGGATTGTGGTTGTGTGATGTGTATTTTAAAAGCTGGCCCATCTGTGGGCCCACACCCAGTTACTGGCAAAGGGATAGTGAGATCGATCTCAATGGCTCAAGGCGGCTCTCTCGGGTCTGTTCAGTGAAACTTCTGGACATGCACCTGATCAGTGTTCAGGTTTGCCACCAGTTCCTGTCTTATGTGAATGTGGCTGAAGCTAGCCCATTGGATTGGATAGTATGACTTCCAGTAGCACCATTTGGAGTAAAGAATCGGATTGACTTCCAACTACACTTTGTCATTGACATCACCACCAGAAAGCTAATTGGAGGAGAGCTGGCTGGGGTCCAATCATGGTATTCTGCAAGCCACTGGCCAAGGCAGAGCCCATTAAAAACATGACTTCGGCGATCCCAAAGGCCCTGACAGTGCCATGGAACAAAGCACTGATCAAGAATGCAGGACATTATGAAGTCCTTGGAGGAACTCAACTTGATGTGTTGGTATTGGCCTTGGCTTTGGCTTTGTCATTGACTTTGGAATTGGCATTGCCATTGGTGGTTGCATTTGTAGCGGCATTGGCGGTGGCATTGGTGGTGGCTTAGGTGGTGTCAATGGTGATGGCGCCAGCATCAAGATTGGCATCGACTTGTATGATGGTCCCGTTGGGTACCGAGATTCTGATCGGGTGAATGACAGTGCTGACCGCTAGTCTCAGCATGAGCACGTATGTCTCGCCAACAATGGAGGTATCTGGTGGCAGAGAACTGCCAGTACACTTACCCCCAGTTCTTGTTCAAGCTCCAAACCGGCTGTTGATGAGCCAGCCAAATACTCCACCTTCCAGCAGACCTGATCTGTATTGCCAACTGCCTCAACTGTAATACACTGGCCAGAAAATTCGTATGTATAATGCTGTCATTGACTTGTCCAAGCTTTCTCTCTGGAATTGATGGTTATTCATCATCTCTGCTAATCTAAAAGTCTAAATTAGCTTCAATCTTATACTTTAACAGCAGCTCTGGCAGTGGCTGATCTCTGACACCAGCTTTGACAGCAGCCACTATGGCAGCTGTAATAGGCTCAAATCGAATCTGAGATCATCACACCTTGAAGAATCATCGAGATTGGCCTGAATAGGTACCCTAACCATCTCTTGAATATGATCAACATTTGCTGGAAACATGTGAAACTCTCTACATGGAGAAACAAATTATTTACAGAGAACAGACTGCAGGATCACTAGTACATCAAACCATGAAAGGTGATTCGAGGGTGGCAGATGAACTCAATATCTACACTAAACTATGGAGAGAAATAATATGATTACCTAGTTGTCAACAACAATATGCGTTAAGCATGTGTAGGGCTACTTTGAAATCAAAAAGCCGAGACATGTGCTACTGTGCTGTGCTCATATAGGAATTGGCTAGTCTAATTCGGATACACACTCAAGTGATTTGGGTGTGGTATTATTCCAGCACAGGCACACCTCAACAGCAACAAATGAGCCTCTGAAGCGCATGTACCACAGTTGGCAGTGCACTGTATATTGTTGTTTGGTTCATTCTCATCATGTTTCTTCAACTATGAATCAGGTGATCCTGTTGATCTTTGTCATTGCCAGTGATACGCAGCGTGCGCCACTTGTTCTCTGAACTCTTCACTGCCATCAGGTGGCTCAATTAAATGATGGAATGAACAATGCTCCATGCTTCACAGTAATGATGCATCTAATGAAAGCCAAATGTCTAACTGTGAGTAGCTGATACTATGACCATAAATTTGGCCAGAAGCTATATAAGATATCTTATAGGAAATATTTAATTTTGGGGCAGAAAACATAGTGTGGAAGAAGATGGATATAGGGTGGATGTTGGCGTGTCTAAAGTTATGTGAAAGGTAATGAGATGCTCTATGCAGCTATATGAGTAGATGTAGTAATAAGAGTATTCTGAGAATAGATGTTTCAGTTCTTGCAATATATAAATAAAGTGTAGTAAAATGAGATTGGAGAAGAGTTCTGATATAGCAAAAGTGTAAGGGGAACAAATATTTGGTTTGAGTGTTATCTGTATATTAATAACAGTAAAAATTAGTCGACAATTTCTTACACAGATGAGTGTTAGTGACGGCTCGTCAGCAAAAAATAATTCTGTGCGGGCAGAATGGCTCCGTGGGAGTGGACGTGCTCCGTCAGAGCCGTCAGAGACACCCCGGTGGAGGATTACTTCGCACCTGGTGTCAATTCAACGTGTCGCGTTCCATATCGCCCCCTGATCGCTGTTTCGCCGTTTCTTCTTGCTCTGACGGTCTCCTATGTTAAACGATCACTCTCGCGTTATGGCCAACTGTGACCATACGTTGGAATGGGTTCATTGGGTACGCACTTGCATTGGGATTGCAATGCGATGGGTGACACTGCAAAAATCTCTCGTTGCATTCCTTCTACCTCCATGCAAAATGCACTTCTCTCTTTACTAATCATACGGGATTGCAAGGCAATGGGTGATGCTGCGAAAATCTCTCCTCACATTCCTTCTACCTGCGCGCAAAATGCAATTCTCTCTTCACTAATTATACACATCATTCCAAGTCGCCAGATCTATGTGGCTATTGACAATCCATCACTGATTCCGTTCGTCTCCTGTCTTACTACTAGTAGCTATCTCTGGAGTGACGTGCGTGCAGCCAACAATATTTCCCATGCTGAAGACATGCAAAGCAACTGCTGCCGGTGGTGTTCATACTTGTACAAATTTCGAGACGGGATCCAAGTTACCCAGGTTATCAGGTATTGTGGTGAGCGCCAGGGCTAACCAGTACTCAACGAAAGCTCCATTATCCTTGAGGAGTTTGATTTTGAATAGTCATTGCAGTTGCCACAGGAGATGCACATTCAGCGCGCCATAACACCCCCCCGGGCGTTGCTGTACCCATACCCAGTCGTCCTGTTGATCCCCTCCGCGCCAGCTCTGGCTTCCTGTGCATCCACAGATCTGAGATATGCGTTCACCATCTAAACCCTCAACTTGAACCTTCATACCATGGTAAATACAGAGCTCCATTGCGTGCAGTTGTTCATCCGATATATACGTCTTGTTACGACTCTTATGCTTGATAAACTCCCGTGTGCCACTGAATATCGCCACGTGGTGAGTTGCTTCTTGGGTATTGTCGAGTCATGCTCTGAAGTCTTTCATCATAGTGTCAGGATGCTTTCCATCATGGCGGTTTTGGGGCCCCATGAATTCGGGCTTTACATATGACTGGGAGCCCAGGGGGGCAGCCAGATCACCCCCGGAAGGGAGGACTTTGCAGGCGGCAGCGCTGTTCTCCCGACGCTGAGCGAGGGCTTGGAGATTGAGCTCTCTGATTTCGAAGCAGAGAATGCGACGCTGAAAGGTGATCACTTGCGGCAGGTAGTTGAGATCCTGATTGGAGGTGTTCAAACCGTCCTTGAACTTCGGTTTATGTGTTTGTTCGTGTCTCTCCGCGGAATACTGTTGCAAGGAACCGTATTGACGAATTTGTTCGACCCAAAGAGACATCAAGTGGATCTTCAGAAAGTTGAATTCGGCATCCAACTCCTTGGAAACATCTATATCGTGGCTGATATAATCCCGCCAGGCGTTCATTTCGTGCCGCTTCTTGGACGGCATGCAAGTTCCAGCATTTGTTTCCTCGTCTACCTTTCGCTTCTTCATGAGTTCTGTTCTCAGGGCATTGGCCATTTTGCCCGCTCGCCCGAGTCAGAAAACATCTTTGAACGTGTGAAAATGATGCAAGGCATCCTCCACGTAGCTCAAAGTTGCATCATCATGAGATTTATATCGAGCATACATACTGAATTCTAACAATGCCCATGTGCACTCAATTGTGCGATTGGATACGGGACGCTGAGCGGGGCTTCCGACTCTTGGAGACTGGGTTACAACTCCAAGCAGGTACCGGCTCATTTGTTTCATCTCCTTCCCATTCCATTGGGAAACTTCCTCCTATGACGTATTTTTTGGTGTGAGGTCGTGGTAAGCAGGCACGGATAACCAGATTCCATCGTACTTGTCAAGCCATTCGTGCGTCTTCATGAAGTGGAAAATCCACTTCTGGAGGTAGTCAAGCATGCCGATCTGCATTGTATTGAGGAGGTTGGGCTTCGGGAGGTCGCTCACGATAGAGGGAATATGACGAAACATGTTGAATCCTCGGTTGACATGGTGCGATGAGATTTCAGTATTGGCTGCCTAGGTGTTGACATTGCGGAACATTCAATATAGGTTGAGATCCCGCCGGGGGTGTTGCTTGTCAGAAGGAACATAATCTCCAAGTTCGTTCCTTGGACACTCGCACGAACACCAGACATGCCGCTCGAGATGATGTAGGTCGCTATACTCCGGGAAATCTGCAAGCCTTGCTGCTAAATCCGGTTTGCACCGCCTGAAATGGCCATCTGTACAGAGAACATTGTAACACCCGCTCTCGGCGTTGGGCTATAGTTGAAAGGTCTGAGGCTGGAGTACCCACCAGAGTACTTTGTTCAGCACCTCTCGGTTTGTTTGCTGCTGCTCATCCAGCCGCGTCTGAGGAATATTGCAGTTCTCGATTGGAATCGGCAGGATAGCGACCATTGAGATGGTGTGCGTTGAGGGCATCTGGCGGATCTTCGAAGATAGATTGCCAATTGTCATGCATACAGGCCACTGTTTCTTGTCACCAGCAAAATTCGAGAGATGTGTTCCGTCGGATATGAAGATCAAGGGAACCAGTGTATCCCCCAGTCTGAGCGTTGCCTTAACCTCGATTAGAACGTTATTATCTTCGAGTATCTCTGCTTACCTGTGTCTCCCACCACCAGTCCGCAGTGTGCATTTCAGTATAGAGGCGTTTTGGTGGTGTATCGCTGTTAAAGTAACGCTTATAGGCGTAAATGAGATGCTTGGCGTAGGCTGGCTGCCGCATCAACCATCTCATGCTTTTGATGATGTCTCAACTCCAGTATTTTATAGGCCGTTGGTAATTGTGATTCGATCTCATGTCCTCGAGAGTGTGTAGTTCCCACTCCCCGAGAGACTGATCATCTTGCATGCTAGGCACGAGCTTCTGGACTCCATCCCCGTTTTTGAAGCTTGGGACACGCAGAGCGGTGTTTTCTTCCTTTAGCACGTTGTCATAGTACGTCTTCATACCCTTCTTCTTGAACCCACACTGGATATATTTGTACTCTTCACGCGTCCCAAACGGGTAGTAGGGATTGCTCTGTACGTTCCTCTCAAGGCAACCCTGAGCGTTGGGTTTCCATGGCTCAGCAATGTACTCGCTCAGTGGAGCGCCGGCACCGGGGTATGTTTCTGTCCGCGGCAGATGTGTAGGCGGTGGTTGAGACTCCGAGTCTGTGATGTTTTCAACATGTACGAGGTAGGGAAAGGCGTCCAAGTCTTCGACTGAATCTTTGTTAGTGTTGAATTCACAAAGCTGAGCGGGTTCAACGCATTGGGGCGTGCTGCGAATATTCAGATTCTTTGCAACTTGAAGGTGGTCAGGATGGTGTAATTTGATATGTTTAAGTCGCCAGCAGTCTGAGGCAAACTTCTTTCTGCATGAAAATTTGGGGCAACGGGATGGGGTCTTCTCTGGCATTGTCGACGACATGGGAGGACTGTAGTGTTCACTGTAGAACGGGACGCAAGTTGGAGCTGGGCCTGAGCAGTCTGGTGTGGGTATGAGCTCACGATACTTGAGAGATCTATTGAGCCGTAACACCATCACGCCAGGAGTTGCCAAAACACTGCATGCGCGATGTCCCATAATACTAAGAATAAATACCAAATAAACCCTGAGCAATCCAAAAACCTCACGATGCGTGTAATAATCAATGCCTGAGATAAATAGATTACAACAAAGGAAATGAACAAGCCCACAACCCTAACCCAAACAAACAAAACACCTCCACGCGTGCCTTTTTCACTGCCTGAGATGACTAGATTACAGCAATGGAAACTCACAAGACAAGAACCCAACTCAAACCCAAACGCACGCCTCCTCTGCAACGCGAGGACAGGTTTACTCCTTGCCAACCGAGCTATCGGGGCGCGCCTCAGGGAGAGGGACACCAGGGAGTGGGACATTGGGGAGAGGGACATTGGGGAGAGGGACATTGGGGAGAGGGACATTGGGGAGAGGGACATTGGGGAGAGGGACATTGGAGAGAGGGACATTGGGGAGAGGGACATTGGGGAAAGGGACAATGGGGAGAGGGACATTGGGGAGAGGGACATCAGGGAGAGGGACATCGGGGAGAGAGACATCCAGGAGAGGGACATCCGGGAGAGGGACATCGGGGAGACTGTCGCCACCTGCCTATTCGTTGAGTAGCTGCTGCTCCACATTGACATCCGAGGTGTTTCCGGCTGCCTCAGCTTCTCGCAAATTTGGCACTGCTGGGCGAGGTTTTTGCTGCGTCACAAGCCCGAAAAACTCCAGCCCACTGAGGGTATAAGTGTCGGGAGTTTGTGCTTGAGGCGGAGGCTCCAGGGTTTGTGGCCATGGGGCAGGCGCCAGAGGTTGTGGCCGTGGGGTACGCTCGCGCATCACCTGGCCTTGCTCAGGTAGCACAGTTGGCTCATCGTTTACCATGGAATCAGCATCATCGGCCAATGTATTTACGATCTCTCCCTGGTCAATCGTCCGAGGTTCTTTGCCATCATTCTCATCCTTATCCTCCTCCTTATCCTCATCATCCTCCTCCACCTCCCTCTCATCTTCCTTCTCTTCATCTTCCTCCTCGTCATCTGCCTCCTCATCATCGTCACCATCTCTTTCCATATCCACATCACCGTCTAAATCAACGCCGTCCGGTGCGTCCACATCATCCTCCATGCGCATATTCACAGCAGAATCATGTTCTGGGTCATATTTGCCGTCCAACCTCTGGGTAGAGTCGGGATTATCATCCGAGGAAATTGACATGGCGGGCGATGGTTCCGGCTCCAAATATACCCGCTCTAGTTAGCCCTCCGTGTCCGAATCTGCCTCGTACATTTCCTTCTGCAGCTGCAAGGCAACGGCACGAGAGATATCATCTCCACCTGGGGTTTGTTTAACAATACCTTTCCCTTTACCATTTCCCTTTCCCTTCCCCATCCTTTTCCCCTTCCCGTCCTTTGTTCCCTTGCCTTTCCTGGTCCCTTTCTCACCGCCCTGCATGTCCTCCTGACCCTCGCCATTGTCATTGTCATGGCCATCGCCAGGACGGCTCCTTCCACCACTCCGCGCACCGGGATCCGCCCACTTCTCATCATCATCATCCTCATTGATTATCTCATCCCAATTCAGTGGTCTAACAGACAGGAAGTCGCCTGGCTTGTACTGCCGGCAGCTTGGTGGTTCAATCTTTGCCCCAAGATAATCGCTACCATACCAAGGGAAACACTCCCCGGTGTGTTTAACCTTTCCCGAGCTGGTTGTCTGCGCATTCGAGCGATCGACATGATCCCCAAAGGCACAGGGGTTGTCCCACCTCCAATTGTTCATTTGATTGCGGGTTTTGTCAAACATTTGCCCAATCTATGAGCGGAACGCTGCCCAGCACAACAGAAAAGGTGAACTGCTGCTTCTGCGGTGGGGCCACATTGCCTGGAATTGTGAAAAGTGGCGAGTCATGACTGGATAAGGAAAGATTATATCATAAAAGAGGTCCCAAACCCTCTCATCCTTGACGCTGCAAACGTTGTATATCCCTATGAGTGCACGGATGTGTTCTGAGATGAATCCCTTCATACGGTCCCCATCCAACGACAGGCGTCAATTTATAACCTATGTCGGCCTTTTTGCCCTAGCAGTTACCTCCTGTTTTCCTTTGGGGCTGCCCTTCGGTGCCATTGCTGCGAGTTGAAAATGAATCTACATCCGAGGCATTAGCATTATGATACAGTCGAACGTAGCGGAAGGAACGCCAGAGTGAACGTACAGAGTTGTGTAGGTTATCGGGTGTGTTTTGGAATGAGCGGCATTGCTTTGTGCAAGTCATGTGATGTCGAGATAGTTCAGGATGCTGGCGGTGCGTTTGCTTCCTAGCGGTGTGTTTAATCCGGAAGGAAAAGAGAATTGAGGTGTAGGTGGGAAGATGGGATATATATACTCGAGTTCCTGCGATTTGGTTCATATCCTGCGTTTTGTTGGTTAATGAACACCACATGGCGCAGCCTTCATCTTGTACAACCACCAGGCACCTCATGAATGAGGAGCCTTGGGACGAGATTTAGTACACGCGGTGAGGACAGGTTGCAATGCTGCGCGTTGCTTTGGCATCACATACCACTTATGCCGCTCGGACTCGTGCATCTTGGAGCAAACTGAGTAGTTGTCAAGTTGTCCGAACTGTGCAACCATCCAACGCAGCTACCAATGCCTAGCAGCGGAAAATGCACACGCGACCAATGTCATAGAATAGAGAATACATTATTGTTCGCTTTGGGATGCTTTTAGCTCGGCCAAAGGGGGATTTCCACCGGGAAGCTGAATATATACACAATCAATGGTTCGAAGTATTGTGCCAAGAATGAGTGCAATACGATGATAATCGGGCCCAGATGGTATAAACACCATTCAAGCAGTGCAAATGGACCTTCAGACGTTGCTGTAACAGTGAAAATCAATGCTCAGTTTAATCTGAGTTTAATCTGATCGCAGTTAACCCCATAATTGAATGCTTTTGAAGGGATCTCGTCCCCGAGTATTGTCAGGAATTAGAGTCTAGCACCGTCTACACTGCACATCCCTTTTTTGCCCAATTCGTCCATGGTCGCTCAAATAGGAGTCTACCTTGCCTGCCGTTGCATATGTATACAAAGCGTAGTATTCCTACCTTCTTAACCTTGAACATCTATATCGGAATATGCCTTCCAAAAGCCCTCACCCTGACCCATCTCCGGTCATAAGAAATGTTCAATGTCTTCCTAATCGTCAGATTCCACAAAAGCGTGGGCCTTCTGGGAATTCTCAACTTCTGACTGCTAAGAGACGCGTTTCAGAACCGGCTGGCGTAAGGGATTCCTCACAAGGAGGGAGTTCCGTACCCTCTAAAATCGAAGGTCAGACCTCCACCCCCTCATCTTCGCTGAACAATTGTCGCGTTGCAGATATCACTCAACACCTGACCTCAGCCCCGTCCGCTACACAGCGACGGTTAATAATTACTCCAACCGCCATGCCGGGTACAAGCAGTCGTAACACACCAGCTCCTAGTGGAATGATACAGACAGACTCAACACGTCGCGTTGTATCCAGCCCTGCATCCGGCATTGCTAGCACTCCCACTTCTCTCAGCGGTCTTGAAAACCTGCCTACCCCCATCCCGAATCCAGAAGCTCGCATGATCATTACAAATCCACTGTGAACACGAGCTACCAAGATGAATCAGAGAGAGAGGCAGTGGCCATTGCAACTGCAGGCAGTGTCTACACCTCGATCAATGGTCTCCGCAGTTGCAGCATCCATCGATTTGGTCACTCAGACATGAAGCGTCTTGTATTTGCAACGGGCAGACTCCTGGAGCTGTACATGTGGAACAGACGGCTGTTTATGAGTGCATGCGACTTGGAGATGGTAAGGTAGGCAACGAGACGCGTTGCGAAAGCATTACCCAAAGCCCCACACTGGCAGCTAATAGAGACCAACTGGAACACCACTATCCAGCGAAACAACATTTGATCCATAGTATTCGAGGCACGCACAATGGAGATCTTGAACGAGGTATGCTGAATCAACGGCCCACGGTGGATATTACACGCTCAAACTGATACCAGGTTCGCGCATAAGTCGATAAGGTTAAATCCCATTTCATTTAATCAGCAAGGGACAACATTGCAGAGCTTTATGATCTCCACTGCTTTGAATCCACCGCAGAGTGTTTGGAATTCAATGATTCCCTTCTGGCAGGAAATAAGTATCTTTTCCCAGTAGCAGAGCATGTGGAAGAAGGTGGACATGGTCCAAATCTGATGCAGTGATAGTCGAATGCTGATAACGAATGGCTAGCGTCCACTTTACTTCCTGGCGGAAGCAATCCCGCGGTTCATCTACATCGAATTTTATCATCAGGTGAATGACCGCAGTAAGTATGCTGATGGATTTCAGAATTCCATGATTCGCGATAAAGACCATCATATACCCTCGCCACCGATTATGTTCACATGCACCGCGTTGCGCCATGCTCTCCTGGAGTGGCAAAAGAACAAAGGTGTTCATCCGAAAGCTTCCAAGTCAAAGCTGGACGCGGACAGACCTGATCGCTGGAACTCTTTCAACCGCAAGAATGACGATGGTAAGATCGCATTCTGCTGCGCGCTAACCGGTCACAAGTTGTTAACCTCGCCTGGTGTTGCAGACATGTATATGTTCTTGATGAATACCTGGAACACACTACTGGAGAGCTACCAACAGAGGGTGTATAACAACACTCTTGCTACAGTCAAGCGTCAGATCCAACAGGCGGAGAACCCAACGCCTGCTGTGGTGGTCAGCGTGGAAGCAGCGTGTATTGGCAATGCTATTCTGCTTGATTATTTGGCCTCTGATGTGGAGCTTGAGGAGCCTGAGATCGTAAGCACTGACCAAAACATCGCGACAGACATCAAATGCATTGATGACTAACTTCATTTCGCGACCCCACGGGGCAGCGGGGATTACAAAGATGAAGGTGATGGAAGCGACGAGCGCAATGCCATCTCCACCACCAGCCGGCAACGACGGCCCATGACAGAACTTGATAGGTTTGACCTGGGAACCAGTGATGTTGACGGGTATGAGGTCGAGGATGGCGACAGGTATCAGGGCGAGGATGGCGACGATGCGGATGCGGATGATGAAGATGAAGCATCGCAAGCCCATGATGGATCAACGCAGCATGTGGAGGACCCAGGGCATAGTACTAGAGAGTGTGAAGATTGGATGGTATATTTCAGACCTGTAAAATACGATAATAGCGAAGCAAATGCAACGGCAAGCGAGGTATCCGAAGCGATGACTGTATTGCAATTCGTGACACAATCTCAAAGCTAAACATACATGGGGTGAGTGCGGTATCCGATACATAGCAATAGCGGAGAGGTACCATGTGGCTATCGGCTGAAGAAAGGCATAGACATCGCGAGGCATTGTGTGAACGGCTACAGCATAACTGCAGCCCCTGCGAAGAGTGTAACACACGTGTCGTTCTGATGGTGCATATACCAGGCACAAAGTAATCGAGGTGAGTATGCAACGTGGCCTGTCGACTGGGCGACCGGAATTGTGTAATTCTCTGTCAGAGGGTACGAGGTTCCGTCAGAGCTGTCAGAACCATCCTGAACACCCGGGTTTTCCAGACGGAAACTAGGGTTGTTGCTGATGCTATTGGGACTGTTACAGGAGAACCCTCCAAGTAAATGAATAAATCTGGCTTAGAATATACATTATGCAATTATCAGTGAGATAATGAAATTGGTATCAGTTGCTGACACCAACTATTGTACTGGGTTACATGATGGATATCAAGACAACTCAATCTTCCAGGTTCTAATATTACATTCACTTTAGGAATTTATATATATGGTAATATTGTCTAACATTTTTAAGACATTCAAGACTAGCATTGCTGAAATTACTAACTAGATCAAATATAAATTGAAAACAATTTTGGATGCTGAAAATATCATTCAAATGTATTTCGGTCTAGATACAAGTTGAAATAAGGTGAAAATCATATGGAATATATATCAAGTTTCATACAATACTTCCATCTTCTGTACAAACTCCTCATGCAATGGCAGATCACTCAAATGCTTATAGAGTTCTGTTTATATTGAATGTACTTATTAGTACCAATACAAAACTACCATAAAGTTGCAAATAGAAATTCAAACATCAATTGTCATTTGACATTTGGTAATATTTCCTGTAGAATTTCACTTGCTGTACAACTAATATTACCAGATATTATTTCCGCTATTGGTTACTTCTCACAATTTGGAAGAAACATATTCGAATGTAGAATCCTGTATATACATATTCCATTTGGATGGCAAGAGTGAAATACATGCTATCCAGATACAAATTCAAGAATACCGCAACAAGCAATACCAAAAATCATACGTATTTCACAGACCTGTGTGTTGAAAGGTAGTGTGAATTATACCTCACTGATCTAATAATTGACGGTAGGATTCTGACTCAGAATACATCGTTTTCAAAACTTGGATGAAGTACACAATAACCAGCACCACTGAACATGGACATTGCAGAATATACCGCACATGGTACTTCCAGAGCATGGAAACTACCCTGATGACACCTTGTATGCTGTACATGAGTTTTGGAAGATATGAACTATGACAATTACATTACTGTCCAAGGGGATCAAGAATAATAACTAGAACTTTAAGCTATTGGATCAATTTCAACACTTTTGAGGAATTCATCACTACTATTAGTATTTGATTATCTCTTACAATATCTGAATGAAAATCAAGAAGCAGGTGTAGATAAACATCTATAGTTCATACTAAGAGGGATGTCAATTACATTGACCAGTGCCATTTAAATTTCAAATGATGGACAATGTTGTTCTCTTTCTTAACAGTCTCACCAATATGACTTGAGGCTATTGGTATTTGGCAACTTAGAGAGGTTACTTTCCACATTTTGGTCTGGTCACTCTACTCTATCTACTACTGGCTACTGTTCCCTCACCTTCCTTTTTACTTCAGCTTCCACATCCTGCTTACACACTTCTTCAAACACATTTCTATTCCCTGTTGATATATGCATTATGAATTGTTACAACTTTCTGATAGCAGCCAATTTTCAAATACTTCCAAAAAAATCTGCTACTGCTGTCTCCCATTGAAGGGATTTGTAGCTCTACTTTTTGAATCTATTTGTACCTGGATAATGGCATGATTCTTTTTCCCCAGAAATTTAGCATCTCACCTATTCTACCAGTTATTTGAAATGCACTAATATTTCACTGACTTATACTCTTTGCATATTTGTAAAGAAAAGCTGAGATTTCTTAAAAGTTATCAGAGCCTTGACTTTTATACCTTTCCAGTTCAATATATTTTTTCACTGATTTTCTGTGCCGTATAGAATATAGGAATTTTGGTCATGAATATAAGTCCAGAATACAAGAAGTATCAGTTTTCGGTAATTTTCATACTGCCAGGAATCAATTGGCTGTGAGGTCTTTTGCTGGTGTCAAAGACAGTTTGGTTGAATATATCGCTGGGGCAATATCTGGAGACATGACCTGATTGACTTGAGAGTTGGCCAGCAGTACTAGAGGCACATCAGAAGTATTCGGTGCAAACACAGCAGGAATTCATTTTCTTGTGAAAGCATTGTGGTCCGTCATGTATGCTACACAACACATTGATTTCGAGGTGATTTGAAGCTTTGCCAATTTGACCTATCACTAGGAAATCCTTTGGTAGCTGTTGTGCAAGATGTTCTACTTGAAGGCATATTGAATTGGTGTGGGTGGAAATAGTAAAAATCACCTGGAAATGATAGCTGCAATGGATGGTAACTGAATTCAGACAATAGAGGATATGTAGTAGGCAGATATAGACATGGTCTACCTGGTAGAGAATTCTATAATAGACTCTACCACTTATTAATTGACCCAGTTAGAGAAATATTTTGTAAAGATACCAAATTGTTATCTGGGTATTGTTAGTGCAATACAAAGAGGCCTCCACTTGGAACCATGTTGTCTGTTGTTTTCGGATATCAGTTGATCCACATTGGTTGTTAACATGCTTGTTACCAATAAGTTGGTATTTGTTGATAAGAAAACATCAGAGAACAGATTGAAACTATATTCATATAGAAGTAACATTTGGCGGTCTTATATATGTTTTAATGTTTTCTTTACTGGTGGTGGTTCACTGTTTCTTTAAACCTTAAAACATAGCTTGTAAAAGGATCTCTGGATTACCACCAGTATTACATTGTTTCATTCTCATATTATTAAACTACGATCTGGATAGTGGCCCACTCTGTAATATATATACATCTGAAAAAGTCATCAAAGCAATAAGAGATGATATCCCCTAATCTTTAGGAAAACCAAAAGCAAGGTATCTTAGTAGCAATGTAATCACTGCATTGCATATTATAGGTAACAGATGTGTGTACAATTTTGCAAACCAATTCCATGAGAGGCCTGCAGGGGAGAAGTAATAAAGTTTGATACATATTGAGTGCTCTGTATAAACTTGGTTGGGTCTGTCTTAAGCTTTGCCGTGGAGGAGGACTAATTATACAAGAAGATATGCTGTGAGCCATGAAGTGAGAGCTGAGGTGAACAGCATACGAAGCTGGTACACAACTAGCCTAAAACTTGATTACAATCTTATGTAATTAAGAATCCATACATGACACTTAATGGTATATATATGGATACAATACCCTTCAATAAAAGAGTTTTGTACAATGAAGCCAATGTTGGGAAATCTGTATGCTAGATCGAAAATAACCAGGCATTATATATAGAGTAGTGTAATGTTCATTTCATCAGCGGAATGAGAAGATATACAGGCAAATATCTGAATCTAGTAGGTTTATTCAATAATACTAGTCACAAGGAGATGAAGTTGACATTGATATGTTCTTACTCCTCTGCTATAGTTGGCGGTGATGACTCAGGTTTTCCTCAAATATAGACCAAAATATACACTAGTAATTCATGGTTGAATATGTGTAGTCAACTACCATTATGTACACTCATATCACTGGGAAATTGTTCAATGGACCAAACTCATTGAAATTATTTTTTGGATTATGAATACCCTGGGCCACTATATCTGATAATTGAAAATATTCTAACAGATATCAACTGTATAGGAAAAAAAAGTATATTTTGACTTTTATTGTAATTATTTAATAAACACTGAAAATTTCCCAAAACACTCATGAGACATGGTATAATGGTAATGAAATGTTGCTATCCCCACTTCTAAATATTGGCATTAATATGTCATACTTGGAATGAGATTGTACAGATGCTATTTTGCAAGAATATTTCTCATTGGAGTTGGCAAGGATTTATAAATATCTGGATGTTCTCATGATTGCAAAAGATTCAAAGAATCAGTGCCAATATTGAAATTAGACATTTACAGAAATTAGACAATAAGTTCAAGAGAACAGAGTCACTTGAGAAACTAGAAAACTGACCTTGAGTGATTTGAAAAATAGTACATTGATGACATTTGTGTCTTAAGAATATGCTCAATGCTCAAGCAGTTTGCAAAATACCGAATTTGTAATGTGTATCACATTTGGCACACTGATGATCTGCACAAGCTGCTATAAGGATTAGATAAAAATATATCAAACCGGCTCATGAAGTATCCAAAAGCCAGAAATGATCAAGATTAGCATGATAATTATTTTACATTGGTCAAATAATTTTCTGGTCTCCAATACTTCAATAAAGCTTTTGACACACTGAAATGTAGAACATGACAGAGAAAATAAATTTGTGGAATAGTCAGAATACTGGCAGTTAATTGCACTGTAATGTTGTCCAATATCTGACAAGATGGGAAAGATTTTAGTACAAAATCCTTACAAAGAGGTGGTCTAATGGTGTGTATATACTCTTCTGGTAATCTCTACAGATGAGAGTAAGCAAAGGTACACTGATGTTGCCTGTATGGTAGTAGATAATACATATTAATGAATTTACACTCTACATGGTATTTTCTGGAAACAGAAAATGTTGAAGTCTTTGCAGGTAATAGTAGTAAATAAATTGATTATAGAATCGCATGAGCTTAGATAATATGATGATCAGATTAAATCAGACTGCATCTGAGGTTTATCTGCCTGGTGTTGAAAAGCTTGCTGCAGCAAAACAAAAGCAATTTTTCATGCATCTAAATAAAACACAAACATACACCTGGATACCAAAAGAAGGTACTTTGCAGAAGATAATAGGGCAATGTGATCGAAAAATTCAATATACCACCCTGATTCACTGGATTCATTTGAGCAGGGTATTTGATACTTGTTAGCAACAACTTTTACAAGAACTCAGTAATAGAGTAACCAGACCATGTAGTATATTTACCAACAAAATATACAGACAGGTAGGCTACAGTGGAACAAAATTGATAATGCAGGAAAAACAATGCAATTGACAATTACCATGAATATCAGACAATTTTACCAGTGGAAATTGTTCCACAAATGACTTAAAATATTAATTTGAAATTGTGCATTTCTGACTGGATAGAGAGAGAGATTTCTGATATTGCTTCCTAAAAGCAGAGGTAATACATGAAGGAACATGATACTGATTTTGTTATATCCACAACGTGGTGCATGTAGTGCAGTATTCGAGATAGTGAAACAACCATCCCACTGCAGATAGTGCATATTGTGTATCGAATGATGCACCTCATCTTGATCCAGTTGGGGGCAATTCCTTCCGTGGAGTTGGAAGACAGTTTCGCAACTGATATGTGGACACAGGTATATATTACTAATGGCAAACAGGTATATTGTTCCAGCAATAGAGTTAAATATGTATGGCAAATACTCAAATATAATGACAGGTGATCTAGTCTAGACTATCTGCAGGAGTTACAGTCTTATTATGTCCTGCAGATATGGTCTGATATTGTGTCAGCTCAATTATGCCTTCTCTTTTCATTTTGCAATTAATTTTATAACACTTTGAATGTCTATCCTTTCCATTTTCATTGCTAGTATACACAGTCATGTTTGTGCCATTGGCAAAGTGCAAATCAATTATTGACTGAGTTATGTGCAGCTGATGGCAAGATTTCTGCGGACCCCTGGGTGGCGCACAGTCTATAGCCATCCATGGTCAGTTCATTCACTTCTGCCCATGGGAAGATGGGTATATATTCAGAGTGCATTGGACAATCTTTTGCCCCTCTTGACTGCCGATAGGCTTTGCCAGTGCTGATGCACTCATTGAGCCTATGATATGTGGCTGCTTCTGAGCCCGCTTGTGAGCCATGTTGAGAACCGGCATGAGAGCCTGATTGAGAGCCTGATTGAGAGCCTGATTGAGAGCCTGATTGAGAGCCTGATTGAGAGCCTGATTGAGAGCCTGATTGAAAGCCTGATTGAGAGCATGATTGAGAGCCTGACTCAGAGCCTACTTGAAAGCCTACTTGAGGGCCTGCTTGAAAGCCTGCTGCGGACTTGCATCAGAGCCGCGCTTGGGGGAGCTGAGCTTCGGTTCGAGTAACATTGTCAGTGGAATCTTTGGGCCCGGTAATCGTGTCAGCAACGGTTCCAGACCGTCACATCGGGTCCGGGTCCGGGTCCAAACCGAACCGTTGCCCAATTGGCGGTCTGGGTTGTCAAAAAACCCGAACTGCCTACTGGGGTAAGGTTCCATGGCAAACTCCCTACCCGTCTGGATCGGGCGGGTAGTGAGCGGGTCGCTGAGCGGGTCCATCTATAGATTCATATAAGGCTCTTGTATTTGCAGTGTGTTAATAGTATCTTATCAGAATCGCGTTTTCAGCAACCAACAATGTGCTTTTGCTTGTTGAGCAGTTTGCAAT
>Ga0307512_10001348_pt1 | contig 34905 bp, 51 predicted proteins | sample 14_EM_MG_FD_200267 | JGI IMG/M metagenome (GOLD analysis project Ga0307512, IMG submission 200267) | Populus trichocarpa ectomycorrhiza microbial communities from riparian zone in the Pacific Northwest, United States - 14_EM | ecosystem: Host-associated > Plants > Roots > Unclassified | place... | reverse complement strand
CAGGAATGCCCTCCTATGGTCTGATACTCTCCTGAAAAACGGCTTCAGCATAACTGCAGCCCCTGCGAAGAGTGTAACACACGTGTCGTTCTGATGATGTGTATACGTCACCACAAAGTGAAGGAGGTACGTATGCAACACGACTCGTCGCCTGGGCGACGGGCAGCGTGTACATCTCCGTCAGAGCGTACGAGGTTCCGTCAGAGCCATCAGAGCCGTCTGGAACACCCAGGTGTTTCAGACGGATATTAGGGTCGTTGCTGATGTAATTGGAGTGGAAAACCTGGGAGAGAAAGCATATGGCAAAGTAACTGCATTGTATAACAAGTATCGCAAGTAGTCTGAGCTATGGAATCCATGGCATTGATTTCAGTCCACACACCACTTTCAACAGGTTCAATCATTCCTTCAGCAAATGATAACCTGGATCGATCAACATCTTAAATGTGCACCAGACAACTTCTAAACCAAATCATTCGAACCGGCAGATGCCCTGCAAACGCTCCTCTCTGAACTCAATTTTGGGCTCAGCAATGATAGTTGTATTGAATATCATTTACATATCTGTGTACAATTATACTACAGGGATGTATTCAAATGTATACAGAGCGTTTTGGCGCATCTCCCGATACATGCGTACCTCAATTTTGCCCCAGTATGCCTCCCAGATTCTATTAGTCACCCAATATACAGCCAGATCAACACAGGCCACCGGTGGTGGAATATGCACGACTGACCTCATGCCAGAGCAACAATCGCATCTGTCGTTTGTGCATTGGGTAAGTCACACTTGAACAATTACTCGGTCAATTAGCATACCTGGCCACTAAATCTCACAATTGCTAACATTCAAAAAGATGTCCACCGCACACCTAAACATTGCATAGGGATTACTGTTGGGCTGATCCCCTGTCCCCCCAGAATGTACCACAAATACTTCAGATGCATGGCATTCCACAATTGCAACTGTGCTGTCCCCACTCACTAATCTTGACATAACTGGTCCTGGCTTGAACAGGGACTGTGCGGAAGAATTCCAGAGAGAATGGTACCCTCTGTTGGCTGCCTGGGTCAGAGATTATCCTGAACATGTCATGGTTGCTCCAGTCTCATATGGCTACTGCGCAATTTGTGATATTCCGTATGGTGGGCTGATGGGGCATTCAACCCTTCGACCACTCGGTTACTCCAGAGATCAGCATGTTCACTCAGCTCATCTGGTGGAAACCAATGATGATGCACGGCAGACTCTTGGTGTCCACCCAATCTGCAACCGGATCTGGCAATACCCTTTCTGCAATGTCTATCGGCTTTAGCAGCCTGCAGAATTACATCAGCTGCTCCTGGTTTTTATTAAGGACTTATTGCACTGGCTGCTCAAATACCTGAATGCTAGAATTGTCAATGATCAATTCGACAATCGATTCCCATTGTTACCACAATATCCAGGCCTCCAGCACTTCTCTAAACCATTGGATTGATTGCATAGCGGCACCTGGCAGAGAAAAGAGATCCGTAGCAAGTTCTGATCTCTGGCAGTGAATTGTACTCCACTTCACATCCGCTCAAATGATGACAGGAAAAGTGCAGGAGATACAGTCCCTGATGACATTGTAATGGGAGCAGTGTGGGCATTATGTGAGTTCTCTCTACTTGTTAGCCAACAAAATCACTCTGATCTATCCCTCACAGCACTAGATGATGAACTCAGGAGATTTTACCAGAACAAGGGTGATTTTCGATAACAGAAAATATTGAAGTCTGCAAAGGCCAAAGTGGATGATCAGTTGCCAAGAGAATCCCATCAGTTCAGAGAACCAAAGATTGATAAAGTTTATGCTGCAATGGAGGTCCTAGTGTACAGGGCTGAAAAGGTTACTACAACAAAATACAGGCAATTTCAGGAGCACCTGGATAGAGCCAAAAAAGCAGCAACCAAATGGTCAGATGCTGATTGACAGAAGGCAAAAGAGCGATTGAAGTGCGAAATCCATCGGGTGACACCAGTTAAATGCAAGCATTTTGATAAGGTATTCCAACATGATGAACATCAACTATGGCATCAAGTCGAAACTAAGGCAACCAGCCCCACAAGCTTCTTCACCAAAAAACTTGCCAAAATGAAAATTGCTGCACAAGCATATATTGAAGGGCAGCAAAAATGACCCCCAATAAGCATGTGTAACTTCAGGTGCATTTATGCAATGCTGAGACTGAAGTCACTACCTGCAGCTATGCTGATAATGACCGCATAGCAAATTAGCTGCAGAGAGAGATTTATGGTATCACTTCGAATGAGCAGTTGCGGTTCAAGATGAAATTCTCCATCTGCTTGATTGAGTTTAAAGGTTGGTGGGAGGTATGCGGCTTTCAGGAGCTCCAGAAAACTTTTGAACAGGGCATGGTACAGTTCAGATATCCCCAGATGCATCTTGTCAGCCATAGAGCTGAGTCAATTTGGCAAGTGGGTTCTGACAACGATTTCACCACTGAAATTTCTGAGTGGCTACATTTCTGCAATATAAAACGCATAACAATATTCCAATAAAGTCAATTGCATTCGACAGACGCCCAGGCATAGTCACCGGTATTCCTGTCTTGACTATATGGAGGAGTCATTGACATAACTTGCCCCGCAAGGCTGATACAAAATTTATTCTGCAACTGTGGGCAAATAGCCTCTCTGTACGCATAGAAGTGAAAGTTATTGATGACCCAGCTGATATCTTGCTAGAACTAACTACTACGCGAGCCTCCCGCAGAGCTGCACCTCAACATGACTAGAGCCATCCGCCTACATCACAACTTTCTCCAATCATCTTCGAGAAACCTCTCGAAGATACACAACACCCCGAACTAAAAACTACCATTCCTTTGCAATGTCTCTCAATCATCCAAAATGAAAACCTGTCTCTCACGCCTTTCATGTCATTTTTCTCTTCGCCTTTGGCTGCCCACCTATTTCCTTCCAATACTCCTTCACCATTTCTTTTACTTTTGTCATATTCCCCTGCAGCTCCCATGTGGTATTCTTCTCGTCGCAATCTTTCCATTTGACTTCGTATTCCCAAGCGGTTCCCTCAGAGCTTGGGCGGTGATGTGCGATTGATTGGATGACATAACTTGAACACATGCGGCTAGTTCATACTGGGGGGGGCGGTGGCCGCCAGACGACACTAGAATTGTCTGTGTGATCAACTTTCAGCATGCTGATGTCCACTGTGTAGTAGATCGTCATATCGTTTGGCAGGTCTAGTTAGACAGTGTTCCTGCATATTTGGAGAATCTTGTATGGGCCAATGTACCAATGCACCAGTGTGTATTGTGTAGGGTGGACGTTGGCGTATGTGATGGGCAGATCCTTGGTATCTACAAATACCTTCACACTGGCAGAAATGCCGGGGTCAATTGGATGTTGTGACATATTAGCCTCCGCCGTCTGTTTATCCTGAGCATCGCGCAGCTCATCCCTGGCGAATCACAATATGTGCTGCAATTGTTCGACACATTGACGTCCTTGTAAAATTTTCGCTGGTTCATTGGTCTGAGGCAACAGGCGGTCTGTAATTCAGTCTAGCGGCATAGTCAGCTCATAACCAAGGTCGAATTCAAAACGTGTCTGCTTGGTCGAATGCTGTACTGAGGAATTGTAAGCATTCTCCGGTAATGGGAGGTAGTCATCCCAATTGACTTGATTGTGAGTGGCAAAGCCATTCAAATAATGTACAGCCGCCTGATTCCAGTTCTCAGAGAGGACATCCTTTTCTTGATGGAACACCGTAGACATGAGCAGCTTTGTCTGCAGAATCCTCGAAACTTCTCTCTAATAGTCTGCTGTGAAACGTACATTGCAGTTCGATTCAACCTCTTGAGGCACTCCTTGTAGACAGATGATGTCATTGATGAATATTCGTGCAAAGGCCACGGTGTCAATTGTTTTCTTGCATGCATGCCAATCTGCTCTCTTTGTCTTGTGGTTGACAAATGGTACAATGCAGTCATGGCCATTATCCGAGGTCGGCAGGGTGGTTAAGAAGTAGATGCCAATTCTGTTCCAATGGCCTTTGGTGATGGGAAGTTGTTGCAGGAGGCCCATGTGTTTGCCGCTCCGGTGGTTGGTTCGATGGCATAAGTTGCATTCCACAACATATTGCTGTGTATCTCGCCACATTTGCTTCCAGAAATACCGGTCTTTCATATGTAAGTATGTTCAGTCCGCACCAAAGTGTCCCTCTGCAGGAGTGTTTTGGGCTTCATGGCGGTTTCATCGCTGCATGGTATTTGGAATACACAGCCATCCTCTCTTCTATGCCTTTCCTTCTTCGTCCTGCTCTTTTGCCCTTATGGATATCTCCACCCAGTCTTCTTCCTCCTTCTTCTTTGCCCTTGCATTTCTCTCCACCTGCTTCTCTTCCAAATCTCCACACAGCCACAGTAGGCCATTCTCCTCCAAATAGAACCATTGTGCTGACACCCATAATGTGTGTTCTGTGGTAGATGCAGTGGATGGCAGGGGGTAGGGACCTGGGTTGCCAAACTAATGTGCAATAGGCCCGAACCATTCGTCATCAACTATGCCCACCTTGATATTGTCAATCCATTCCCCTGCCGCAGTACCTTCAAGTGCCATTAAACTGTTTCACTGGCGACAGAAATCCGAGCTGCAAGACAATATGTCCACAACCTGAATTTTGACACCCTGGACATGCTTCACCTCCCAGTCAAAAGTTTGGAGGACGGTCAGGATATCCATTTGACATACGGTGAGGTGTGGTCGTGTGAGGATCCGACGCAAGGTTGCGTGGTCTGTGTGTACCAGAAATTATTGTTCAGCTCTCTTTAGGTTGAATTTCCAGTAAAACATTGCGTCTCGGATGCCCAATAGTTCCCTGTCACATGCAGGGTATTGCATCTCTGCAATGTGTAATTTACAGCTGAAATATCCCAATACTTTCTCTGCCTTGTCATGCACCTGGGAGAGCACCGCACCCAACGCATATTGGCTGGGATCAACATGCAGGCAATATCTCGCTTCGTGGTCCGGTGGAGCAATATCTGGAGCATGGCAGAGTGCCTTTTTGAAGGTGTCGAAAGATTGCTGGCATTCACTGTCCCAAGCAAATGTAGTGCGCATGACCCTCCTCCGCTCTGCATGCCACCTCCCAACATCCCTTGTTTGTTATGGCAGGGTACAAATAGTGTACAGTGGCATTGCAATGTGAGCGTAGTGTTCAATCAATTTTCTTGATCAACTAGTGAGGCCCAGGAAGCCTCAGACGTCCTTACAGCTTTCAGGTTGAGGCCAATTCATTACCGCATGGTTTGTATGTTCCTGGGCGTGGATGCCATCCTTATCAATGTCAAAGCCGCAAAAATCAACTTTCTGACCAGCCCAGGGACATTTTGCTCATTCAGCCTTGAGACCATTTTCTGTGAGTAAGGTAAGGACTTCTCGGACATGTACGATGTGTTCTGCCAGGGTACGGCTGTGAATCACACTATTATCAAGATATATGAGAATGAATTGGCTGTTCATTGTCTCCAAGATGTGGTTCATCAAACGCATGAACTCGCTGGGTGCATTCAGCAGGCGAAACTGTGGGACTCGCCACTCATACAAACCAAATTTAGCGGTGAACGCCGTCTTTTGCCTGTCGGCTGTTGTAATACAACTTTCATGGTAACCAGCCACCACGTCCAATTTTGTGACCCAGCATGAGCCGAGCAGGGAGTTGAGTAAGTCGTCGATGTGTGGAAGAGGATGACCACGGTTGACAGCTATGGCATTTACTGCACGACAATTGATGCAAATACGCGGCGTGCCATCAGGCTTTGACATGAATAATCCAGGTGAGCCAAAATTGCTTTGAGAGGGCTGAATCCAGCAGCAGTGAATCGTCATGTCTATCTACCTCCGCAGCTCGTCTTCTCCAAGTGGAGAGAAGCGGTATGGTGAGGTGGATAGAATATTACTGTTCGGATCCATTGTAATTTCGAAATTGGCCTGTCTTCCAGTCTGTGAATTTCCGTATGTTGGCTTGGTGAAATGACGCTGGGATTCTCTCAACATGTCATGAAATGACGCTGGTGGTTCATCTGTCGGATGTGTGTTGCCATTGCCCCAGTGGTGCACTTTGATCAAGAAGTCCCGTTTCAACAGGCGGGTAGATACGTTTTTAAGCTGTGCCTTCCGTATGATTCGGATGCCCATGGATTCCGCATTCTGCACTATCCCTTCGTTGACATCCAAGGGGTGTAGGCCAGGCCAGTAATGTACTCGGCCATTCTCTCTTTCCTCCCAGATGTTATCGGCAACCCACATTTCATTGTTGTCATAGTCGATTTGATATCGTCAGTTTATATCATCCACGCATCCTTTGCTTAGCAAAACATCAAAGCTCTTGACGTCATAGACCGTAAAATTGTCCTCATAGACATATGAAGCACCGAGTCGTAGTTTCAATTTGACTCATTGGTGTTTCTCTATGCCATTCTCTGCATTGACATTGGCCATCTCCACAATCATCCATCCCGCATCCTTTGCACTCAGTGTGGCCTCTAGGTGTTTTACTTCATCAATGAACTTCCGACCCACATAGTTCTCCGACACACCATTGTCCTTCACTACTCTTGTCTGTTTGTTGCTCCACAATCCTCCTGTAGTTTGGTATCGTATATCTCCATTGAACCTCAGTAGGTCGACCACTGAGTCATGTAGTTTACTAACTTTCAAGTGGTGGTAACAGGTGGAAAACTTGAATTGACTCTCTGGCACCAATTTCCCACCCATTTTGTTTAATGATACCATCCATGATGGTGTTTTAATGGGAGGTACAGCCACAGTTACTGACCTCCTGTGCCTTTTCCCACCTCAGAATCCGAGTCCGAGAGACTCTCCAACTTGCTCTCTGCCTCACTGTCCATCTCCTGCTTGGCATCTTTCTCTTCCGCAAGCTGTCCGCTCCCCTTTGGACAGGTTGGTGCAACTCCTTGTTTCTTGTCTTTATGTGGGCGTCCAGACTTGACTTGTGGGGCATCCTTGTCGACCAAAGCTTGTTCGAGTAGCTTCCTCATCAAGTGGCGGTTCAGGCAATTGCAAGAGTAATGACCCACCTGGCCACAGTTATAGCAGGTCAAACCGTCATCTTTGGCCGGGCCAGCTGTGCCTGTTGTACAACCTTTCTTGAAGTCCAGTTTCCTAGCTAAAGTTTACATACTTGTGTTAGTGTTCGTGTTGGAGCCACTTCCAGGTTAAGACTTGTTGAGAGATGTGGCCAACTCAGCAAGGTGCTCCATGTGCTGTTCGGGGGTTGGAGTCCTATCACACATGCCAATATAACGAACCAAGTCTTCATAAACTCCCTTGTTGCCCTTTTCGATCTGATACCCATATGTGTCAGCTAACATGTCGGCAGGCATAGGCTGATGCGGGTCCAACTTCTAATGTAGGCGACGGAAACGCTTGTCAAACTCTGTGACATGTTCCCGATTCTTTAGTCTCGGTTCTTCCCATTCGCGTTTGACCAGGTCCGAGGCGTTGGAAGGATGACACTTTCCTTTTAACTCTTCACAAAGAGTGGACAATTCGATGGGCGTACTCATTGGGAAATGGAGCATGGCTCAAACTGCTGTGTCACTTTTCCGCTGTAGCACTGCTTGCCCTCCCCAGCCCGTTGCGCTGACCCCTTCAATGGCCTGGGCTGCATTCTTGAAGTGTCATTCCAAAGCAGAAAGGAAGGCGGTGACATCATCCAAGGTTCATTTGCCCTCATATGTCGGAAGGTTAGATGACTTGACAGAGATGCCACAGCTTCTAGGCGGGACAGGGGTCGGTTTGGCAGAACCACAGAGGCGGAATAAGCTAGAGGTTAGTTTAGAGACACGACAGATCCTGCATGGGCCTAGAGGCAGTTGGGAGGGGTTAGGCGCCAGAGTCACATGTACTTGGTTAGTCGTCAGTCATTGAATGACACGTTTGAGTGCTATCAACTCAGATTCCAAGCCGCTCCTCTCTGACGTGAGAAATTATACTTGGTGCAGTAGCATTTCTTGCTCCAGCTGCAGCTGTGGGATGTCTGTCTGGTCCGTTGTCTCCAGCTCCGATGTGCGCTTGTCGAGCCGTCTCTCCAATTTGGCGGATCGACGTTTGTCGATCTGGAGCTCTTCTTCCAACTACTCAATTTCTTGCTGAGCGGCTGCTAATTCCCTGCTCGGGCCATCTTGGACGGGCTCATCAGCCTCCAAGTCCTTGGGTTTAGCAGCCAAGCTCTCGTTGAGGTTGCAAATCTTGGCGAATTTCTCCGCTCGTTCATGGCACTCAGAGAGGTTAGCATCATTGATCTCCAGTTGGACGACCTCTGTCACCCTGATCCAGTTGATTGCTTGGCCAGAGAAGAGCTCTGGGCCGTCATTGATGACCTTCATTCGGTTTGTGATGTATTCTGTTGTGCGACGTTCTGTAGGTTGGAAGCCTGCAGGGGCTGAGTTCCTAAGCCTGCTGCTAAACCAAACCGACTTAACTTTGTCAATTTTGTCGGTAAAACAGACATCTTTTGTGTTGTGCGCATCGTGCGTGTCGTGCGTGTTGTGCGTAGTAGGAAGTGCCGCAAAGTTGAAAGACTTGTGAGATGTCTCTGAGCTGCCGGCAGTCCACTGGATCGAAGATAATCATGAATACCTGCCATCATACATTGTGTCTCAATCGCTTCTGATGCTTGTGACGCCATCAGAAGTCGAGTGTTGCTACCACTGAGGTGAAACAGTGTCTCGGTGGGTATAGAAGTGAACCCTATTGACGATCGAGCTGACATCGAGCTAGAACTAACTACTATGCGAGCCTCCCCCAGCGCCGCACTTATGCAGCAGAGCTGTGCCTTAACATGACCAGAGCTGTCCGCCTACAGCGAAAGTATTCAACCTGCTATCTGCGACCAATAAACAATGAAATATGCGCAGCGTCCATCTTCCAGGCCTCCAGTATTGTTAGGACAAGCCATTATTCCACTCCATATCACAACAGGTACATCATTTGAGAGAAATCCATGTCCGCAGAGTGTGCAAAACTATCACATTAACCTCACTATGAGATGCATCAATTGATTTGCGAATTCCCCACATTCGAAAGGTATTCCGTGCACTAAATGCAGAGGACTGGTAATAAAATGATAGTGGTCTGGAGCTTGGATATGATCGGAATGTACTGATAGACAGTATATTCATCAATCTTCCAAATACACTGTTGTACTACCATTCACCATTTCACTACCCTACTTCTGTTGACCATTTGAGACTTCATTGCAAGGTAGAATATACCAATGCCAGCCAAGGGATTGTGCCTGAATCTCATAACATCTGGGTCCAATATATGGAATATGGAGGGAATGATCTTGATAACACCTTTCAAGACCGAGTTCCTTCATTTCCTGTATTATTCTTCAACTGGACTCCACCGAATCAGATCCTCCAATTTCAGGAGCGCCTGTCAGCCAGAAATTCACTATCAACCTTTTTGAAAAGATGCAAGAAGATTCAACAGTGGGTATGATGTCCACAAGCTCAAGAATATGTGGTGTTGACTCCAACAAAATACAAAGATCTACACGTTTGGGCTAATTGTGTTGATGGGTTCATCCAAGTTGTCAAACAGACTAATAAGATGCATATTGTACCCATCAGAGCAATCATTGAACTGGTACATTTTGTCCGAGAGAATGCTGCACCAGATAGAATTGATAGTGTATGCCTTGAATGCAATCAAGTGGATTGAGATACCTACTGGACTGTATATATAGTAGAATGCCTGAAACAACGAGAGTAGGAGTAAGACAGTTTTTCGAATTGTACTATTTCATATAGACATTACAATGATCACTCCTGCAGAGTATGGCTCCAGGTTCATGGTGCTCTCGAATAGTCTTGGGAATGTGGTCAATATCCCCAATACCTCCGAAATTTGCATATCCTAATAGTTAGATTTTGTAGCATTTTGAAGACAACTATTTGCTCTTCCAGATATTGTGGTATTCTGATCCACAACTTCCAGAGCATTGATGAGTACCACAGAAGCAGTCTCAGAGCACCTTGGGAGCACATCGCATTGCATTCAGTCTATCTGGAAGCATCTGTGAGCCCCTGGAAGGATTGGTGTTCCTGTTTAGAGTTGCTGAGATGTTCAGTTATGACTTCCAAACTATTTTACATTTTGCTGATGTAGAGACTGCATCCACAGATAATATAGACTACTCTTTGGCAATGAATAAGTTATACCTGAACACCACAGATGAGGATTGCTACTGCTATAGTTGGTGTTGAATTGCAGTATATGTTTCCCAAATCTCTTCTGTCTAGAGTAACATTGACTGCATTCCAATAACAAGTCTATCCTGAACATGAGAAGATTCAAATAGTAGCCTGACAGTTTGTTTAGTAGTTCTATTCTGATAGATTATAGCAAAAAGCCAAAAACTGGTAGTTGTTATAAAATAGTTGATTTGCACCTACTCTTCTATCTCAAAATAATTGATTGTAAATGAATGTCAGTAACAGAAGTGCTGGTGAATGGGGTAGCATTTGAGGAAATTGATGAATCCGACAATTGTAATAACCTATTTTACTTCAACTGAGATCGCAAAATACTAGACTACAAATTGTACAAAGTGTGTTCACTGTTTAATGTGCAGCATGATGTGCGTGCTTAGTATCTGAATAAAATATCAAACAATTTCACAATCATCAACAACTACCTTTATTGTACACCCAAAGCTGTGAATTATGCAGTTGATTTTGAGACAATTGGCAAGTGATTAAAGTAGATTGGAAGCAGAATTATCGAAAGAAACTATCCAGATAATAATGGAATGGCATTTCCTAGAATTGTAAAAATATATCAGTGATTTCTTATTTACAGCATACATTTTCAATATTAGTTTTATTTTATTGAACAATTAAGTCTGGAGGAGCAGACCATGTTATTACTATCTGAGTGGTATTTGAAATAGTACAGCAATCAGTCGCACTGCTGACAGATCAAAATCCACCAATACAGTATGCCATTCTTCTGTGTTCCAGATCGCAATCCAGTAATATCAACTCAGAAGCTGTTTTTCAAAACCCATGTCTACTTAACTCCCTTCAGTTCCAGGCAGCTAGAGTTCCATGTAACAAATCAATTAGCAATATACAAACTGGTTCAGAAGCCACATGTATACTACCCAGACACTCTGTTAATCATCACTGGGCTTCTACATCAACACCACATAATTGTCTTCAAGCCACATGCTGACATCACAGACACTACAGTCAACGCCCCTGATACTGCCTAGTTTTTTCACATGTGGGCGGCCTCTACTAAAGCTACCTAAAGTACCCTCAAATGCTGCCCAAGGAGTTGCTGTCGATTCTGCGAGCACCTGCACTTAGGAGGGTATATTTTGAACCATACAAAATATGCCTGATAGGATCATCGAATACAATCGCTGCCTATACATCTGCACAGGTCTGTGAATGATTTTAAACATTTTGCTGTCTGTGCTTGGAAGTGGTTGTTAGGATCCCAGATTCTGTAATGTCAAACTATTTTATTTAACATATTCGGCATTGTTAGGCATTTGTGTTGCACATTTACAAAAAGATTTGCATCATACTATGACATGTAGTATCTACCTCAGTCTGGCACACCAGGAACAATGACCTTGTGCTTGACGTAACTCACAGACAATCTGTTGTTGGGATGATAATTTGTGACGTATTTGGTATATGGTACTACAAGATTCAACAGACCTACCCACGAAGTAGATTACTATAATACTCAGGTAATTTCGTGTACCGGATACTATTCATCATGCATCATACAACTTGAAAGAAAGCTGCCAGATGCACTGTATTGCGTGCTCCCATCTGTGCTCTGAAGTACTCTCCAGATTGCAATGAATTGTACACCCCAAGCCGGCTTTACTATACACTCCCAATTGCTCTCAATGGCACACTCCCAGAATGCTTGACTTATACTCCCTAATGAGCTTTCAAGCCACCACAAAATAAACTCCATGTGCACTCCCACACATATCTCAGAGTATGCTTCCAAGTACACCTCTTAGTATATTCTCAAGAACACTCCAATGCATACTCTCATGGTTGCTCCCAATTTCACTCGATGGCACACTCCCAGTCTGCTTAACTGTACACTCTCATGTATGTTCTCAAGATGCACTGAAGCATACTCCTGAGCATGTTCCCAAATGCACACCAAATTGCATTCCATGACGTACTCCCAGCCTGCTTGACTACTCACTCCCACATAAGTACTCACAACACTCATAAGAATTCCCCTCATTATGCACTCAAGTGCACCTCCAAATGGCTATCAATTACCCTCCCAAGTATACTCTCAAGTACACTCCCAATTGCACTGAATGGCATGTTCCCAATCTGCTTGACTGTATGCTCTCAAGACAGCTTTCAAGACATGTTCAAGTACACTCCCAAGCATGTTCTCATGTACACTCTCAATTGTACCTGATGACTTACTCCCAGCCTGCTTGACTATACCCTCCCAACTCAGCTCACAAGACGCTGCCACGAACACCTCCCAGCACACTGCCAGGTACACCTCCAGGTTGCTCTCATGTACTCCCAAGTAACTTCCCAAGTACACTCATAACTTCACTTGATGCCACTCCCAGCCTACTTGGCTTTATACTCCCAAATACACTCTCCAGAGACAAGTCACTCCCAATCTCACTTGACTGTATGCTTCCATGTCTGTTTCTGTAAACTCAGTTTTGAGACTCGTTGAGTACCAGCTGCCAGGAAGCAGAACGCATGAGGCTGGTGGCAGGTGGTGGGTGGGGGGTGGTTGGTAGTGTATGATAGTCTAAATCATGATGTTAGTTAATATCACATGCTGCTCTTTTACTTTAGTGTGGCCACCTCGACAAGATTTCAGAATTCCATATGGTCATGGTGTTGACTAGTGGAACCTCAGATTCTGCAGGAAAGGTAGACATTTCGATCATGGAGAGAGCAGATCTTGACCATAGATTTTCCAGTGCAATCTGCTGTTTGCTTCTAATCAATTGTAGGCATCTGTATGCGCATTCAGTCTACAGCCGATTGTGATAGTAATGATGGTGATGGTAATGATGGCAATGGTGATGATGGTGATTGTGATGTTGACTGTTACACATTTGGTGTTACAGCATATTTCCGGGATCATACAAAATCACTCGGATTTCTATATCGGATCTACATTCCGGATTTGTTCACCTATTAGTCATATCTCCATTACCAGACCTTTGCATCAACTAATCCATGACAACGGTCAAGCGAAGCACAAATATAATGTGTATCATCTTTGGATCCGTACTGGTTGCAACATCTGTATTCCCAATGGTTACACCTTATTGGCAGGAAAGCTCATTCCTGCTCGCCGACCAAACGACTATTCACTAACGTGCCAATGGTTCATTCCTAGGGAGATGAGGTGTCGTCAACATCAGACCATCATGGCATCTCGAGATATGCAGGGTCATATGAGAGATAAGTCATTAACCAATGATCGATATATCGGAGTCCTGTCAACCAAATGGACTTATATGAATCAACCCCTGGGTAGACCACACTCTCTGTGTATGGGCGAATGGGACTTGGGATTCATATGTCCGAAGTGGCGCAGGATACTCTCCGGTCAATATGTGGCAAAACTACTCAGTTGCAGATCATCGTACATTTGGCTCCGATACATTGTAGTGAAATTAAGTGTTCTGTCGTTTGCCCCGATTGTTAAACCGTTACGTACACGGTGGGTGTATTAGAGGGCACTCTCACTGGCTCTTGGTGACACGAACTTATTGGTTGATAATTGGCTTCAGACAAGCTCATATCCATATGGGGTATCGCCAATAGCAATTGTGTCGCAATACGAGCACATTACCTGGATGATGTATTTAATACTCCCGGGGGTTAGAACTCAACTATCAATGGTAGAGGCAAAGGATGATGAGGCAGTTATGTATGTGAACTCCAATGTAGGCTTTGGCAGTCTTAAGATTGTTAAGGGTGTGGATCGTCTGATATATATTCAATGATACCGACATGGAGAAAGGATATCGATAACAACATCTATAACACAATCTATCCTCAGATACCTATTGACCTTGTTGACCTGGAGGTTGAGGCTTAACTTTATTCCCGTGGACCATCTATTAGTTCTACATCAAAGTCAATGAGGATGCTTCTCCCTTGAAGTCCAGAGTTGTATGTTCACTATTCAGTTCTATATCATGGATTTATCTATCACCTTGTTATATTTGGTTATTCTTAGTACCTTCGTCAAGGCAAGTCGTTGATCCGGAAGTGAGCAAGACCATACATTAGAGTCCAAAGGAAGTCCAAGGAGCTGCCCGATAGTGTGGTGGTTCAGCGGATACTTCTGGTAGGATACTCCGGAGTTGGCACTACCCCTTCTGCTGAGGCGAAACTACTTTGTTGTTTCTTGCAGACAAGTCGATACGTAGAGTCGTTGCATTCTTGGACAGACGGTCCTCGAGTATAAGTGCCAGATGCTCGGATGATACTTTAGCATCTGTTAGAAGTCCTAGAGTGATCATAATAGCGTGGTGGTTCAGAGGATACATCTTTCAGGCTCTCCTAAAGTCGTATACATCAGCATACTGATAGCTAAAGACAATACTCTTTAGTTGATAATACCTATTGGGAACAGAGAACTGAACAGTTACCTTGTATTCTTTGGGTGTTACTCTGATTACGCATCCTGAGTGAAGCCTGATTCAGCTTCTTCTTTATCAGTCCGGAACTCATTAGGGGTTTTTATTGATCAGGACCTAGAGTGAATCTCCTGGTGTTACATTGACAATGGTGATGATGGTGATGGTGATGATGATGATGATGATACTAGTGTCAATTATTATAATTATATTACCAGAAGCACTTAGACTAGTATATTAGCTATGCCAATATTAGCCTCAATGTTTCCACAGACTTAGTGCCTTCTATTAGACACAGCTTGCACAAATTCAAAGTTTTCTATCTGCCAAAAGCTTCCCATAGAAAATTCTGCTCTTCCTGATATAAAGCTCTCTCAAGAAGGCTCTCAAGCAGGCTTTGAAGCAGACTCTTAAGCAGGCTCTCAAGTGGACTCTCAACTATAGTGTATAATACCAGTATTGCAGCAAAGACTGCATGCAGCAAATACTACTATAGGTCTATCTTCAGCTGCCAGACATCTATAGATCCATAGGCCCATACACATCACTATGAATTGACTATAGATAACTATAGGCAGTATGTCATACAGGGGTCAACTGGAAGCTTGCTATAAGCTGTATGTAGTGCAGTCTATAGTTGATTTGCACCTTTGCCAATGCAATATGTGTGCATATGGTGGATCTGGCTGCATATAGGAATTAAGCTCAAGCATAAAACCACCTTAGGAATGTAGTTGAGTGACCTTGAAGATGCAACTGGAGTCTGTGATTAAGTAAACTTAGAGATGCATCTTAAACACTCAAGTCCAGCAATGTGAGACATTCACTTGGCAGTCATGATTACCCAAGACTGGAAATATACACAGAGATTATGATCAAGACATAATGGAGATGCACTTAAAGGTGATGATTGAGCATTTTGTAGATTTTCATAGAGGCCATGAATGACCAATCTGGGAGATTGACTTGAATGTCCCTAAGAGGCAACTTTGGAAATACTGGAGACTATGATCGAGCAAGGTGGAAATCAATTTAAAGGCTGGTAAAGAGTGAGCTTGGAGATGCACTTGGACGTTGTGATACATTAAGTTTGGAGATGCACTTGGAGCAGGTGATCAAGTAAGTTGTATATTCAATAAGTGGCAATAAGCAAGCAAACTTCCAGATTGACTTGAAGGCTGCAATCAAGCAAGTTTGGAGATACTAGAAACTGTAATCAATCAAGTTGGAGATACAATTGAAAGCCACTATGAAGTGATTTTGCAGTTGCACTTGCAGACTGTAATCAAGGGAGTTGGAGATGCACTTGAAGCCTGTGAGCAAGCAAGTTTGGAGGTGTACTTGTAGGCTAAAATTAAGCAAGTGTGGAGGTGGTGGGGACTGTGATCTAGTTAGTATGATATGGACCTGGAGGCCATCAATGTGGAAGTTAGGATATGAACTTGTGGCCTGTGAGCAAGTATGTTTAGGGATGTTCCAGACAGTCTTCAAACAATTGTGAGATGGCCAGGCAGGCCAGAATGATGCAACTTTATAGACAGACTTAAAGGCTATGAATGACTGAGTTTGGAGATGAACTTGCAGGCTGTCATCAAACAAGTTTGGAGATGCTGGAGACTGCCTTCACTGGAGTTTGCAGTTGTACTGGAAGGTGGTAGTTCGGTGAATGTGAAGATTTGCTTCGACACAGTATCAGACCAAGGTGGTAGGTGTTTGTGAAGGTGATCAATCTGGAGAGAAGAGCAAGAGATGTGAAGTCTATATGCATTGGTTACCTAGTAATCATAACAATATAGAGAGTAGAGCATAAGAAGCTACACTGAGAGATAAGTAATAAGCGATGAGTGACTGGCTGAGAGTGGGATGATAGACAATCTTCCAGTAAATACTGTACTTAGTATAAATTCATCATTATCACTTGGCGAAATTGACAGGGATGACTCAGCTTTGTGTTTTCCAGTGATGGTAGAGTTGTATATGAGATATATAGAAATTGAAGGGGATTGGGAAATTATCATAAGAAACTGAAACTTATGAGAATTTTGTATCCCAGATGGTTGGCCATACCGAATATTACAGGCAGAATACCCAATCCGACAGGTATTGACAGTGGTATGAGGTATTTTCGACACAATCAGAATGGTTATACTCCTGATTTCCTATATCCCCTCTTATCTGTCCGTGACATTTCCCATCAGCAAAAGAAAATTCTGTCCGGGCGGGATGGCTCCGGCAGAGGTGACCCACTCCGTCAGAGCCATCAGAGACACCCCGGTGGCGGACTGCTCTGTGCCTGGCATCTATCCCGAGCGTCACATTGCATATCGCCCTATCATCGCGGTTTCACCGTTTCTTCTCGCTCTGTTGGTCTCCTCATTCAAACGAACACTCTGGCATTATGGCGAACAGTGACCATACGTCGCAATGGATTCATTGGGTACGTGCTTGCATTGGTATCACAATGAGATGGGTGGCGCTGCAAAAATGTCTCCTTGCGTTCCTTCTACCTGCACGCAAAATGCCAGTCTCTCTGTACTAATCATACACATCATTTGAAGTCGCCAGATCTAAGGGGCTATTGACAATCCATCGCGTGTTCCGTCCATCTCTTTTGTTACTACTAGTAGCTATCTCTGCAATTACGTGTGCGCAGCCGACGTTGTTTCCCACACTGCAAACATGCAAACCCATTGTTGCCAGTGCTTTTCTCACTTCTACAAATTTCGAAATGGGATCCAAGTTGCCCGAGTTTTCAGGTATTGTGGTGAGTGCCAGGACGAACCAGTACTCAATGAAAGCTCCATCTTCATGTAGGAGCTGCATTTTGAATATTCATTGCAGTTGCCATGGGAGATGCTCATTCAGCGCGCCAAAACACCTCCCGGGGCGACGCTTTTCGCACACCCAGTCATTCTGTTGATCCCCTCCACGCCAGCTCTGGCTTCATATGCATTGACAAATCTCAGATATGTGTTCACCTTCTAAACCCTCAACTTGAATCTTAATACCATGTTGAATACAGAGCTCCATTGCATGAAGTTGTTCATCCGATATATACGTCTTGTTATGACTCTTATGCTTGATAAACTCCCACGTGCCTGTGTATATTGCCACGTGGGGTGTTATGTCTTGTGTATTTTCAAGTAATGCTCTGAAGTCTTTGATCATAGGGTCAGTATGCTTTCCATCATGGGGGTTTTGGGGGCCCATGAATTTGGGCTTCTCAGATGAATGGGAGCACAGGGGGGCAGCCAGGGCAGTGCCGGAAGGGAGGACGTTGCAGGCGGTAGCGCTGTTCTCCCAACGCGTACTGAGGGCTTGGAGATTGTGCTCTCTGATTTCAAAGCCAAGCATGCGACGCAGATAGGTGATTACTAGTGGCAGGAAGTTGAGATTGTCATTGGAGGCGTTCCAACCATCCTTGAGGTTCATTTCAGGTGCTTGTCCATGTCTCTGGGCGGAATACTGTTGGAAGGCTCCATATCGACAAATCTGTTTGACCCAATCAGACATCAAGTGGATCTTCAGACAGTTGAAGTCAGCATCTAACTCCTTGGAAACATCTATCTTGTGGCTGATATAACCCCACCTGGCATTCATTTTACACCGCTTCTTGGACAGCGTCCCAGTTACAGAATTTGTTTCCCGGTCTACATTTTGCTTTGTCATAAGTTCCGTTCTCAGCACATAAGATTTTGCGTTCGCCTTTTTGCTGGCTCGCCCTAGTAAGAAAACATCTTTCAAGGTGTGAAAACAACACAAGGAATCCCCCATATAGCTTAATGTTGCATCATCATGAGATGTATATCGGGCATACATATAGACACCTAACGATGCCCATGTGCACTCAATTGCGTAATTGAATATCGGATGTTGAGCGGGGCTTACGCATTGTGGAGACTGGGTTATAACCCCAAGCAGGTACCAGGTCATTTCCTTCATCTCATTTCCATTCCATCAAGAAACTTGCCCATATGACTTATTTCTGGTGTGAGGTTGTGGTAAGCAGGCACTGATAACCTGATTGCATTGTACTTGTCGAGCCATTCATGTGTCTTCATGACATGGAAAATTCACCTCTGGAGGTGGTCAAGCATGCCGATCTGCATTGTATGAAGGAGGTCGGGCTGCTGGAGGTCGCTAACAATACAGGGAATATGTTGAAACGAGTTGAACTCTCGGTGAACATGGCACGATGAGAGTTCAGCATCGGCTTTCTTTGTGTTGGCATCGCTGAGTGTTCTCTATAGGTTGTGATCCTGCCCAGGGTATCGCTTGTCGGGAGGGACATAATCTCCAAGGTCGTTCTTTGGACACTCGCACCTGAAACAGACATGCCGCTCGAGATGATGTAGGTCACTATACTCTGGGTAATCTGCATACCCTGCTGCTCAAACCTGTTCGCACTGCCTGCAGTTGCCATCTGCACAGAGAATGCTGTTATACCCACTCTCGGGGCTGTGATTTTGTTCAGAGGTGAGAGGCTGGAGTATCTGCCGGAGTACTTCGTTCAGCACCTCTCGGTTTGATTGCCGCTGTTCTTCCGCCCTCATCTGTCGGATATTGTGGTTCTCGATTGGAATACGCAGGGGAGCGACTATTTCAATGCTGTGCGTTAAGGGCATCTGGCGGATCTTCGAAGATTGATTGCCAATTGTCATATATACAGGCCACTCTGTCTTGTGGCCCACAAAATTCGAGAGATGTGTTCTGCTGGACATGATGATCAAGGGAACCAGTGTATCCCCCACTCCGAGCATTGACTTAGCGTCGATTACCATGGTATTATCCTCAAGTATCTCCTGTTACCTGTGTCTCCCACCACCAGTCCGCAGTGTGCATGTCGACATAGAGGCGTTCCATTAGCATATCGCGGTTCAAGCAATGCTGAGGGGCGTAAATGAGCTGCTCGGTGTGGGCTGGGTGCTTCATCAACCATCTCATGCGTTCGATGATGTCTCGACTCCAGTATTTGATAGGGCTTTTGCGACTATCATTGCATCTCATATGCTCGAGAGTGTATAGTTCCCACTCCCCAAGAGCCTGATCATCTAGCATGCTAGCCTCAAGCATCTGGACGCCATCCCCGTTGATGAAGCTTGGGAAACGCAGACCCGTGTTTTCTTCCTTCAACCCCTCCTCATAGTACGTCTTCCTGCCCTCCTTCTTGATGCCACATTGGATATATTTGTACTCCTCATGCGTCGCAAACGAGTAGTAGGCATTGGTTTGTAGGTGCGTCTCAAGGCTACCCTGAGCATCACGTTCCAATGTCTCAGCAATGAAATCACTCAGCAGAGCACCGGCGCCGGGGAATATTTCCATCTGTGGCAGAGGAGGTGGTGGTTGTTTAGACTCTGAGTCTGCAATGTTGTTATCATTTGCGAGGTTGGGAAATGTGTCCAAGTCTTCGGCTGGATGTTTGTTAATGTTGAATTCACGACTCTGAGCGAGTTCAGCGCGTTGGGGCGCGCTCTGAATAGTCAGATTCTTCTGGCATGCAGTTAGAAGGTGTTCAGGATGGTGTGATTTGATATGTTTAAGTCACCAGCTGACTAAGGTGAACTGCTTTCGGCATGAAAATTCAGGGCAACGGAAATGGGTCTTCTCTGGCATTGTTGACGACATGCCAAGAGCAGAGTATACACTGTAGAAAGGGACAACAGTTGGTGCTGGGCCTGAGCAGCCTGGTGTGGGTGTAAGCTCACAATACATTCAGCTAACTTGAGAGATTTATTGAGCCTCCACACAATTGCAGGGAGGTTCCTTACATGCCAGGTGTTGCAACTACGCTGCAGGCGCAACGTCCCATATTAGTATGAATGAAATGAAACCAATACAATACCCATAAATAAAATAAACCCTGAGCGATTCAAAAACCTCATGACGTGTGTCATAATCAATGCCTGAGATAAACCAATTAGAACAATGGAAATGAACAATACAAGAACCCGACCCTTACCCGAAGGCAACAACCATCGCCCACTCTGCATCGCGAGGACTGGGTCACTCCTTGCCTACAGAGCCATCCAGGCACGCCTCTGGGAGAGCGATATAGGTGAGAGGGACATCGGGGAGAGGGACATCAGGGAGAGGGACATCAGGGAGAGGGACATCAGGGAGACTGTCACCACCTGCCGATTTGCCGAGCAGCTGCACATCCACATCCACATCAGAGGTGTTTCAGGCTGCCTCAGCTTCTCGCAGAGTAGGCACCACTGAACGAGGTTTTCACGGCGTCACAAGCCCCAAAGACTCAAGCTCACCAAGGGGATGAGTCTCCGGTAATGTGGTCATAGGCTAGGCTCCGGGGTTTGTTGCTGTGGGGTATTCTAGCGCATCTCGTGGCCTAGCTCAGGATGCAGAATTGGCTGATAGTCTACAATGGTATGTACATCGTCAGTCAATGTATTTACCATCTCTCCCTGGCCAATCATCTGAGGTTCTTTGCCATCATCCTCAACCTCATCCTCCTCCTCATCCTTATCCTCATCCTGCTCATCTTCCTCCTCTTCATCATCCTCCTCTCCATGTTCCTCCTCTTCATCGTCACCTGCCCATTCCATATCCATGTTGCCATCTAAAACAATGCCGTACGGTGCGTCCACATCATCCTCCATGCGCAAATCCAAATCATAATCATGTTCTGAGTCATATTTGCTGTCCGACTCCTCAGTACTGTCGATATCATCATCTGATGAAATTGACATGGCGGGCGATGCTTCCTGGTCTAAATATACCCTCTCTAGTTAGCCCTCTGTGTCCAAGTCTGCCCGATACATTTCCTTCTGCAACTGCAAAGCCGCGGCACGAGCGATATCATCTCCCGCTGGGGTTTGTTCAACAATACATTTCCCTTTACTGTTTCCCTTCCCCGTCCCCTGCCCCTTCCCTTCCTCTGTTGCCTTCCCCTTCCCCTTCCCTTTGCCCTTCCCATCCTCAGTTGCCTTCCCTTTCCCCTGACGATCCATTGTTCCTGTCCATGTCCTCGTCCCTTCTCACCACCCTGCATGTTGTCCTCACTCTCGCCGTCGTCATTCTCATTACCATTGCCAGGACGGCTCCTTCCACAGCTCAGCACTCCAGGATCCACCCACTTGTCATCATCACCATCCTCGTCGATTATCCCATCCCAATTAAGTGGTCTAGTGGCCAGCTTGTCGCCTGGCTTGTACTGCCGGCAGCTTTGTGGCTCAATCTTTGCCCTGAGATCATTGCTACCATACCAACAGAAATGCTCACAGGTGCATTTGACCTTCTCCGAGCTGGTTGTGTACATATAGGAGCAATCGACTTGATCCCCCAAGGCACGGGGGTTGTCCCACCTCGAATTGTTTATTTGGTCACAGGTCTCATCAGACATTTTCCCCATATATGAGTGGAATGCTGCCCACCACTCCCGAAAAGCCGAACTCCTGCTCCTGCTATGCGGCCACATCACCGGGAATTGTGAAATGTGGGGAGTCGTGACTGGATCAAGAATGATTACATTGTAAAAGAGGTCCAATGCCCTCTCATCCTTGACTCCGCAAACATTGTATATCCGTATGAGTCCATGGATCTGTTCCAGGATGAATTCCTGTATATTCACCAGATTCAGCGACAGGCGTCGATTGATAACCGATGTAGGCATTGTTGCCCTAGCAGTTTCCTTTCGCGTTCCTTTGCGGCTGCCTGTTGGTGCTTCCGCTGTGAGTTGAAAATGAATCTACCTCCGAGGTATTAGCATTATGATACAGTTGCATGTAGCTGAAGGAAGCCCAGAGTGAATGTACAATGTTTTGAAGGTTATCAGGTGTGTTTTTGAATGAGAGGCGTTGTTTTGTGCATGTCCCCCGATGTCGAAATAGTTCCGGATGCTGGCTGTCTGTTCAATCTGGGAGGAAAACAGAATGGAGATGTAGGTGGGAAAGAGTGATATATATACTCCAGTTCCTGCGATTTCTCAGTTCAACTTGTGATATATGATAATTTTGATCGATTACCCGCATTTTGTTGGTTAACGAACACAAAACGGCCCAGCCCTCAACTTGCACAACCACCAGGCTCCTCACGAATGAGAAGCCTCTAGACAGGATTTAGTACTCGCGGAGAGGAAAGGTTACGATGCCGGGGATTACTTTGGCATCACACACCACTTTGACTGCTCAGACCTGGTACATCTCGGAGCACATTGAGTAGTTCTCAGGTTGTCCCAACTGTGCATCCATCCAACAAGGCTACCAACGCGCCTAGCAGTGGAAACAGCACATGCAACTGATGTCATAGGATAGAGAATATGTCATTGTTTGCTTTGCGATGCATTTCGCTCTGCCCAAGGGGGATTTCAACCGGGAAGCTGAAGATATACACACTGAATGGTTTAATTATAGTGCCCAGAACGAGTGCAATACTATGAAAACCGCATCAAGATGGCATAAACACCCTTCAAGTGGTGCAAATAGACCTACAGACGTTGCTGTGACAGTGATTATCAATGCTGAGTTTAATCTGGGTTCAATCTGATGGCAGTGAACCCCATAATTCAATGCGTTGCAAGGGATCTCATGCCCAAGTATGGTCACAGTTTAGAGTCTAGCGCGGTCTACACTGTGCCTCCCTTTTTTGTCGAATCCCTCCCTGGTCGCTCAAATAGAAGTCTACCTTGCCTGCTGTTGCATATGCATCCTGGGGAAATTTTTGCCACATTCTGAATATCGAACATCTATATCGGACTATGCTTGCCCAAACCCCTCACCCTGACACAAGTCAGGTGGTACGAAATGTTCAAAGACTTGCTAATTGTCAGAATCAACAAAAGCGTGGGCCTTCGGGGAATTCTCAACTTCCGCCTGCTAAGAGAGGCATTCCTGTACCGGCTGGCAAGAGGAATTTCTCTCAAGAAGGCAGTTCCGTAGCCTCCACAATCCGAGTTCAGAACTCCACCCCCTCATCTTTGTTGAACAATTCTTGCATTGCAGATCTCACTCAACGCGTGACGTCCACCCAGTCTGGTCCACAGCAATGGTCAAAAAAATAATCCAACCGCCATGCAGGGTACATGCAGTGGTTGCACACCAGCACCAGGAGGGACCACAGACAGACTCAATGCATCGCATTGCATTCAGCGCCGCATCCGGCATTGCCAGCACCCCCACTCCCCTCAGCTGTCTTGAAAACCTGCCTACCCCCATCCCTAATCCGGAAGCCCGCACGATCATTACAAATCCACTGGGAACGCAAGGTACCAAAAGGAGTCTGCAACAGAGGCAGTGTCTACACCCGTATCATTGGTCTCCGGCGGTCGTACCATCCATCAATCTGGTCACACAGACATGACATGTCTTGTATTTTCAATGGGCAGAATCCAGGAGCTCAAAAAGTGAAACAGACAGCCAATTATGAGTGCAAGTGACTCGGAGAGGGTAAGTTATGCAACGGGACGCGTTGCGAAAGCCTTAGCTAACCCCCCACACTGGCAGATAATACAGAAGTACTGGAACACCACTATGCAGCAAAACAACATTTGGTCCATAGCATTTGAGGCACGCACAAAGGAAATCTTGAAAGAGGTATGCTGAAGCAACGGCCCAGGTTGAATATTACACGCTCAAACCGGGACCATGTTCGCGCACAAGTTGATAAGGTTAAATCCCATTCTATTCGATCAGCAAGGGACATCATAACACAGCTTTATGTTCTCCACCGCTTTGAATCCAATCCAGAGTGTTTGGAACTCATTGATTCCCTTCTGGCAGACAATAAGTATGATTTTCTTGTAGAAGACCGTGTGGAAGGTGGTGCACGCGGTCCCAATCCAATGTGGAGAGAGTCGAAAGCTGCTAACGAATGGCCAGTGTCCACTTTACTTCTTGGCGAAAGTAATCCCGGGGTTCATCAACATCAAATTTTATCATCAGGTGAATAACCACGGAAAGTATGGAGAGGGATTTTATAATTCCATCAATGATGACAAGGACGGTCATATACCCTCGCCACTTATCTTGTTTACCTGCACCGCGTTGCGCCAGCCTCTCCTGGCGTGGCAAAAGAACAAAGGGGTTCATCCGAAAGCTTCGAAGACAAAGCTGAAAGCCAACAGACCTAATCACTCACACAACTTCAACTATAATTATGACAGTGGTAAGAATGCATCCTGCTGCACTGCAATGTCTCGCTAGTTGTTAACCTCGCCTGGCGTTGCTGACACGTATACATTCTTGATGAATACCTGGAACGCACTACCGGAGAGCTACCAACAGAGGGAGTATAAACACCCTCTTGCAACAGTCAAGCGTCAGATCCAATAGGCGGTGAACCCACTGCCTGCCATGGTCATCAGCGTGGAAGCAGTGCGTGTTGACAATGCTGTTCTTCTTGACTATCTGACATCCGAAGTTGCGGTTGAGGGGCCCAAGATCGGAAACACCGACCCAAACGTCCTGATAGACCACAGTTGCACGGATGACAGACTGCATTTCTGGATGCCAGGGGGCAGCGGGGATTGTGACCACGAAGGCAACGAAAGCAACGAGCGCAATGCCATCCCCTCCACTAACTGGTGGCGATGGACTGTGACTGAACTCAAGAGGTTTCACCTGCGAACCAGTGATGTCAATGGGTATGAGTGTGATGATGGCGACAATGCGGATTTCGGATGAGGAGGAAGAATAATCGCAAGCTGATGATGCATTAGTGCAGAATATGGAGGACTGAGGGCATAGTACAACAGAGTGTGAAGATCGGACAGTATATATCAGACCTGTAAAATACAATAATGGCGAAGCAAATGCAATGCCAAGCGATGTATCCGAAGCGAAGACTGTATTGTAATCAGTGACAACATCTCAAAGCTAAACATATATGGGAAGAGTGCGGCAACTGATATAAAGCAATAGCGGAGAGGTTAAATGTGGCACTCAGCCAGAGAAAGGCATAAACATCACCAGGTGCTGTGTAAACAGCTACAGCATAACTGCATCCCCTGCAAAGAGTGTAACACATGGGTCGTTCTGATGGTGCGCATATGTCACGGCATTCCGGGCACGAAGTAAAGGAGGTAAGTATGCAACGTGACCGGTTGCCTGGGCGACAGGAAGGGTTAAATTCTCCATCAGATGGTATGAGGTTTCGTCCGAGCTGGCAGAGCAGTCCGGAACACCTGGGTGTTTCCAACAGACACTAGGGTTTTTGCTGATGCCATCTGCATCTCCCATCTCCCATATTTTATCCACAACTCCATCATCACAGCAGCAGATGGAGTTTAATCATCCCTCTGTATTTCTCCAGGTTATGATTATGAGATAACACCTAATATAACATCCAATGAAGATTGACCATCTCACATCCAGTCACCTTTGATTTTTACAATTTTCTGTTAACTTCAGACAGTAGTTTCAGCGTCTGGCATGAGTTCAAATAGATCAACCGCAGATAGGCAGCTCTACATGACTCACATTTCAGGTTTGATCCACTCATATTCCATTTCAATAATTGAAGGTAAATAAAGAATTGATGTAGCAGCTCAAGTAGTGGTACTCTTTTGAATGACCGCCTTCCAATCGTCCTCAATTTAATTCACCTCCAAGTACTACTTCGCTACCTTCAATTGCATCTCCATGTTCACTCACATTCCACCTTCAAGTTTGCACAATCACACTGTCACAGTGCATCTCCAAACAAGCTCAATTACCACTGCCAAGTGTATATCCAAACTTTCTCAATCACAATCTTCACGTGTAATTCTAAACTTCCTCAATTACAGCCTGGAAGTAAATCTGCATCCTAACTTGACCTCCATCTCCAAGCATGCCTCCAATTGTACTCAAGCACCACCTGCAGTCAGTTCAGATATACCATTTGTATATTACTCGATACATTGATACCTAGAAACATGAATAAAAATACAAATAGAATACATGGGATTTAAATTGTGTAACAATTAGTAGTTACTATGATTTCCACATGCACCAGCAGCATTCCCATAGAATATGTGATATTTCCCAGCCTACTCTACAGTGATTTGAGGTGCTTCCAGATTTGTCACCTGCATTCCTAAGTGCTCCCCAGGATGTCACCAGATCTCCAATGTCTTTACAGATTTGTTGCCAGTGCTTCAAGGTGCACTTAAAGGCCAATTCATTGGTCCAGTCAACTGCGAGATTTGACCACTCTGGGATTCTGGCCCAACAACTCCCTAATACTCCTAGAGGCTCCCAGTGACTGAAATAAATTTTGCTGATGTGGTGGCAATTATTGTGATGGTGATGGTGATGGTAATGGTGATGAAAGTGGTGGTTGTCAACAGCAGAGTCTGCTGCGGCGATGGCTGCCACTATGGCCATGGCTGCCACTACGGCCATTGCTGCTGGTACGACCATGGCTGCCACTGCAGCGATGGATTCCACTATGACCATGACTGCTGCTATAGCCATCTCTTGTCAATCTGACATACCTGACAGGCTGACATGAAGGCCATCAGGCTGTCACTCAAATACACCTATGAGGCTTGCAATGGACTGCAAGGTCAATAACTGTAATAGCCGAAAATACCTAACAGCCTAGGAGTAAGGAAAACATGTCCACTAGGTTGTCAAAGATGATAGACCCATGTGAGGTTCATGTCATGCTTACCTATTTAATCAAACCCCTAAAGTACTAATGGAAGACTCTGGAGCGCTCACATGACATTGGCTGCCCCTCTCAAATGCCGTCTCTAACTTTCCTTTGTACTACCTAAACAAATAGCTGTACTCTAATTTACAGCGCCCAATATATTACAGAACTCGAAACTCAGTTATCTTTTCGTTATAAAAAATGAAACCAACGCAGTAAGTAACACACCAAGTGCAGCACTTTGTGCTGCAATCTTCGTCAGCTCCTTCTGAGTTACTGTCACCTCTGTCTCACTCAAAAATTCCATTACTTTTTGCTTGATAGAACCTATTGAGTGTTCGATATCTTCGGAGTGGCTTAATAGGGCTTGTTTGGCAAGAAATTTACCCTCCCGGTTGACTATATCCTCAGATTCTAGTTCCGGGTTCGTATCATCGTGCGTCCACTGCTCGATAGCCACCCTGTCAAGCAAATCTTTGGAAATATCTGTTGTTGACTCTAAAGGGGCGGCAGAAACCCCTGGCGACCCCCAGATGTTCTCTACAGTACTCCTCCTAGGAGAAGCTTGGACGTTGTGCGGTTCATTCCTCCTGGTTTCCTCTTGTATCACTTCCCGTACCTTCTCTTCAAACCCTCCGACCAGACGTTTCCGTTTCCAGGGCTCCAGCCCTAATTGGACTACGATAAACAGCAACACGTTGAAGCCCATCAATCCCCAGGTACCCCAAGTGCTTGCTCGCCGAATTTTGTCACTCCAAATTTGCTCCTCGTGATATCTCGCAAGTATTGATCTAGCAAGCTGAGTTTGGGCCTCGTCTGCTGTACTCTCGGCTGTTGCCAATCGCTCTTGAGCTGCTACCTCCTGTTGTTCGTTGGTGTGATCTGAACGGTAAAGCTGAGTGAATCTCTCCAGATCTGTCGAAGACCATGCGTGTTTGCGTTGAAGAAGCTCGTTGACCTCCCGCTGCGATGCGGATCGACGATTGATCGCGTTTTGATAGTCTTCTTTGGCCTGTCGTACTGCAAGTCGGGATTCGCGGACGTGTTTCTCTACAGCCCAACTCCGGTATAACCGTTAGCACGGGCCATTACACAGCACTAAACTCGACGATAGCATGTCTAATTGGGACGAGCGTGTACCTTGTGCCTCTATTGCCTTCTTCAGAGACTCGATGTCAGAGTACCCAGTGAGAATGTTGAGCTTCTGGCCAGCGGTAAACACCGCAGTCTGGAGATCATCCATTGCCTGTGAGAAACGTTTGGAAACAACAGAGCGTCGACTCTCTTGTTGTGACGGTAGATTCCTCAACTCATTGGGGCAGGGTGGTGGTAGTTTAGGGGTGGTGGGCGTCCTTGGGGCTGCCGGATCAGCACCGGATGATATGGCATTATTTCCCGCTTCTGATGTGTAAAACCTGGACTGATTGAAATTAGAAGGTGAGAAGGTGATCGAGCATCACAGGCATACCGTTGCTGTCTCTCGAAATTTCGAGAATTGGCGGAGGCGCGTAATTGTATATATCGGTGTCGCAAAAGCCGCAGTGGTGGTTGGTCGCGCGAGAAAGTACCGTAGCAGCGACTTCATCTTACAGGGCGACAGCAGCACAGAAAATAGACTCAGCAGATAACCTAAGAAGCTTGTGATATATGAATGACATGTGACTCAGGGTGGAGTAGTAGCACAAAAAGTGTGCCACACCTACATATATAAGTAGATATGCGCGGAAGTCTTGTCTCGCACCAGACGTTACCCGGTGCGCGAAGCCCTCAACCCTGCCTCCTATTCAACTACCCACTAGTATACACCCCGATTAATCTACTAGATCTACACCATTTAACTCCACACGCATTCCACGGCCACAAGATTTGATTGAACGATGGCTGTTCCTAACATCAAGCTCCAGTCGGGCGTTAAACTTGATGACTCAGTCAACCACGAACCCGGCATTTCGCCCTCTGTCGGTATGGTGAGGCCGAGTTATCCAGATGATGATGAGCTTTATGAGGACGCTGGAGATTTGGATATATCCAATGGAGAGAGAGCGGTATGGTTAGTGAAGCTACCCCAGTTTCTGGCAGATCGGTGGAAAGACATCGATGTGGATGAAGAGATCCCTTTAGGGGTTGTGAAAGTGGATCGGAACGCGCCGGAGCAGAAACAAGTATACAAATCATTTCTTTGGCCCTCTTGGGTGAGAAGGAGGATATTGCTGATGGATAAGTCAGCTCAAGTTGTTTCTTGAAAAGAACGCGATCAATGGCGAAGATATCCCTATGGAGTACGATCTTAACATTACAAACATGGAGGTGACGAATACCTATGTCTTTACCGAGAAGGATATGCCTGGTTATGAGAGTAAAATGGAGACAGGTGTAAAGGACAGTGACCCGGCGATCCCTGCGCGGTTTATATATCAGAATCGACACAGGGAGCGGGGAAGGAGTGAAATAGCAAGCAGTGGAAGTGTCAGTGGTAAGAGTTGGAAAACTAATCGATATCAACCATATGAACGAAAGGCAATACCGAAACGGACAGCACTAGTTGGCACAGCTAAGCATGAATGCGCCGTGTTACCGGTTTACAACGATGAGTACCGTGCGTTCCAGCTGAACCGAACCTTGAAGGAGGATGCGCCGCAATATAGCACGAAGTTTTTGGATGATACCAGTGTTGCCGGGAATCTCCTCATACCTGGGACGACTGGGAATCTCCAGTCAACATTCACCAACTTTATCGTAAAAATCCCCCTGGAATGTTTGCCTGCACCTTCACTTACGTTTATTATTCCTCTACAGAAGCCTACACAGCCTGTACGAAAATCCACCGACAATAAGTCTTACCGTATTGCCAGGCCGGATCTTATTACTCAGTTGTTCAGCCACTTTGCGGAACATGAATATTGGTCCATGAAAGGTTTCAGGGAGGTCACAAATCAACCAGAGGCATACCTTAAGGAAGTTCTAGAGGAGATCGCGATCATGAATAGATCCGGACCTTACACGGGCAAATGGTCGCTCAAAGAAGAGTTTAAGTCACAGACATTAGGTGAAGCAGCTGGTGATGCTGGTGACGTCATTGAGATTGAGGATGATGACGACGAGGCGGATATGGAGGATGTGCGATTGGGGTTTTAACAGAAATACTATATTCTACTCTGCTATGGTTTTGTAAATAATTGTCGTTTCGGGTTACTACAGTCACCAGTCAAAAGTCTTGGAGAAATTCACTGTACCTCCAAGTCCCTACACTTTGACAACTGGAATCCCCTCGTTCTCCACATCCATCTCATCCGTAACCTTCTCATCCACCACATAAAATTCGCCCATCCTCTTCTTCGGCAGTGACATCGGATCCCATTCTACGTCTCCCTGCTCACCTAACCTCCACTCCCTCTCGTACGCCTTCTTCCCTCTCGCATTCACAGCCTTCCATGTTATTTCCTCTCGTGATACTTCGTCTTCTATCCATGATAGAGGTGGGACGTCAGTGGTGTCTACTTCCTGCACCGCGCGCACAAAGTGCAGGTGGTTGTGGAGAGAATTTAGAAGGGAGGTCTCAGCGGCTGGAGTTGATGGCGGAGAGAGCGGAGAGCCATAGGAGGTGGTACAGCTTCGCTGGGGTGATAGTCGTGTCTATTAGAGCGGAGGAGAGGGGAAGGAGCGAAGACACCGACCAGCTGGGAGCACCAAGGTATGATAGTGTAAGCGAGATATCGGGAGTAGCGGTAGTTGGAACGGCGGCAAATGTGGAAGGGGAGGCGTCGAGGCAGCATACCGGTATTAAATTATGGAGGATGTTCTAGTAACGTGGCCTCGGTTCAGGCTCTAGTACGTTTGGCGTGATGAAGTATATGACGGATGCGTACTATGTAGTACAGCACCTGATGTGATGCTTGATTACTGCATGATATCATATAGATCCTGGAAAAGAAGTCAACTATGCTGCTAAGAGCAACCTAAATTCTGCAACAACAACCTTTCTCTGCTTCTACCACTTATTGGCTTCATATACTCATTCTTGCGCTTCATTTGATATAACTTTTAACGTAGCACGCAAAGATTTCGTGGCGATTTACTCCAAACGAGTGTCCAGTAGACATGGGTCAAACTTTACGAAACTCACCATCACTATATAATCTGTGTGCCATCTTTGACTACCTACCAATTGATTGACTACCTGAAGCCAGGTATAACTTTTTCCACTCTGCCTCCACAGAAGCAACCTCAAGCTGGTACCCCTGATTCTCCGTCACCAGCAGCAGCAGTAGCAAAGAAACAAAGAACCTCAGCAGCTATAACTCTGCTGAAGAACAAAGCACTACAGGAAGCGGAACATGTACAAGAAACATATGTATCGGTTAACATGTTTCATACTCTGGAGAACATTGGTTGTGAAGATGCCATCCCAATCTTGTGTAATTCAATCAATTCCAATGACTACAACCAGTGTCTTTTCTACTTCTGGGCCCACATCTTTGTCGTTGTGCACAACGTTGAATTGAAAGAGTGCAATGAGATATTCTAGAAAACAGTCTCTGATGTTGCAGTGGATTATGAACAATGAGGCCAGCTACTGGATCAATTGAGCACATATATCAATTGTTGCAGCAGCAGTTTATTGGAATGATGTGTTACTATGGTAGGATGTGGATTGGTTCATGTGCCTGCCAGGGGTTTCTTACAGTTGATAAGCATGCTTGGTATGTTAATTGCACTACAGAACCATGAAACACATCTCACTCAGTTCTCATACCAAGTAATAGAAGCCTACCAAGTTACCCTACCCATAAGTACTGTCCAAACGGAAGCACATGATTATATCCAACAGCCATCCAGGATTCAAGTGGAATAGAACAAAAGCCATCAATTGCTGGTTGGTGTGCCTGCCAGCCTTTCAGACAGAACATCCACCTCTGAAGATCCTTCAATGGTTTGTGTCTGCAGCAGACAAATCTTACACCACTACAGCGGAATTATGTGGGGTAGTGCTAGAGTTGATACAGAGATATGAGGTATTCGAAATGTTTCCTACCACAAGTGATTTAATTGAGATGTACATAACATATCTGGGAACAGTTATGCCAATGGTAACGAGCGGTGGAAGGTTTGGGCTGTTGGTTGATTGGGAAAGCTTGGTATCTGTTACAAAGAGTTAGGTGTGCGACGAGGAATTCCCAATCAGAAGCTGGAACCTTGGGCTGGCACAGATGAGGATTTCAACAAGTCAGAAATCAAAGCTCCAGAATAGTGCGACTACATGTCAAGCAACTTAGGTTAATCAGAGGAGCTTAAGTTGCATAATCGAAGTGTCAAGGGTGGGAATGAAGGACTTGGAGGAATGGATAAAGACAGCCCAAATGGCTCTGTTGATAATGATAATGAAGCTGCCAATACAGTTGAGGTGCAAGATGATGAATTCAGCTGCTCATTCCACAACCAGATAGAGAGGGAAACCTCAACAAAGAGGTAACAGTGCCCACAACATCAGCAAATAACATTTCAGTTCGGGCGGAATGGCTGCGTCAGAGTGGACGTGCTCCATCCGAGCCATCGGAGACACCCTGGTGGCAGATTACTCCGCGGCGGGCGCCAATACCACGCGTCACGTTGAATATTGCCCTCTGATCGCAGTTTCGCCGTTACTTCTCACTCTGTCGGTTTGCTATTGTAAATGAACACTCTGTGACCATAAGTCGGAATGGGTGCATAGGGTACATTAGCAAAACGTAAATCGGTCCAGAAACAACACGCAAACCTCCCAGCTACTCCGGTTGCCTTCACCGGTGCTTCTGAGTACTTCCAGATGCTCCCAGGCCCCCCTGGAGCTTTGCAAAGTGCTCTCAGACTCTGCAAGAGCATTCTCAGATGCTCCTGCAAGAACCTGCAGTATTGGAGGTGCATTCAGAACACTACGAGATTTGACTATTAGGATAGTCAAATTTTGGAGCAGCTTAGTCAGCTGCGCAGCTCGGCGGGAGACTTGGTGCCGTATTCTCAAAGCAGTGGTTCTTCGGGTTCCATAAGCACATGGCATTTCGTCTATCATATTCGTCTTTGTTACAGTCACAAGATTCGCTACCTCTTAATATGGCATGCATTATTTGAGTATCTCTATATATATACATCGACAGCAGTGAGCCCACCATTGACATTCCGCCACTCCTCTCGTGACATCTAAACGGAGTTTGCGAGAAAGAATTGTTCTAGCTCGAGGAGCCATGGAAGAAAATGAGAAGATATGATACTACCCAACCTTGAGAATCCACGCAATTGAATGGATCCAGATGAGATGAAAATCGGTCTTCCGAATATGTACTCCCCATTGCTCAGTCCACCTCCGTTACCCATGAATCTCCGTACACCCGCCGTCTCTCATCTACGATGTGCGTGGAGGCCATGATCGAGGGAGTTGAGAGATGCACTTGGAGGCCGGGATCGAGTGAACTCAGAGATGCACTTGGAGTCCAGAATCGAGTGAACTCAGAGATACACTCCGCAGCTGTGATTGAGCGAGTCTGGTGATGCCCTTGGAGGCCGAGATCGAGTGAACTCAGCGATGAACTTCGCGGCTGTGATGGAGTGAATTCGGAGATGCACTTGCAGGCTATGATCGAGCGACATTGGAGGAGTACTTGGAAGCGGTCATTTTGGAGGGAGGCGCGATGGCAGTGGAGACTCTATTCATTTGTTAACTTGTAATTGTGGGAATGTAGAGAGTTGAGTACAACAACATCTGCCGAGGGATGGGAAACTGGCTGGGAGCGGAAAACTGGCTAGGAGCAGGAAACTGTCTGGGAGCGGGAGACTGTCGATCTTGGGATGATGCTGTACTTGGTGTATGCTGTACTCTGTGTTAACGCATCATTATGGCATGGAGAGATAGAGAGGGATGACTTAACTTCGTGTTCTTAGATGATGGTAGAGTTGAGCACAAGAAAGAGAGAGATCTGAGGAGATGGGGAAAATCATCATGAGAACATGGGACTTAAAGAATTTCGTGTGCGAGTCAATTGACCATCCCCAATACAGCAGGTGCGAGTCCCAATCCGGCGGGTAATAACACCAATACGAGGTGATCTAAACCCAAACAGGCAAGTTGCACTCCTGATTTCTCATAACCGCTCATATCCTCCATATCGTTCTCATCTTCATCCCCCATCTCTCTCTTTCTTGTCCACAACTCTACCATCATCGCAAGGACACAAAGTTAAGTCATCCCTCTCTATCTCTCCATGCCATCATCATGAGTTAACACTGAGTGCAGCACACACTGAGTACAGCACATCCGTAAACAATTAAATCGCATTCTCAGTATTCTGAGCATTTTGAAATTCAAGTTCACCTTTTCTCCATTATGCAGTGTACTCTGGCTGGAAATATACTCGGTAAAATTGTTTTCATATCTTTGCGGGATTTTCAAACTTGGTATAGTATTCCCAAAGGGGTATAGCTTAGTCTGTTAAATTGTTTTATAGTCGAAAGTTAGTCTATTTTTAAAAATGAAATATGTAATAGACGTACTATTGCTTGCTTAGTAATATTATGAAACTTTTGGTTTATATATCTTCATGACAAATCATAATGAAAC